>Ga0116223_10000883_pt1 | contig 33577 bp, 26 predicted proteins | sample Sb_taG_3_FD_90092 | JGI IMG/M metagenome (GOLD analysis project Ga0116223, IMG submission 90092) | Peat soil microbial communities from Weissenstadt, Germany - Sb_50d_a_PC metaG | ecosystem: Environmental > Terrestrial > Soil > Wetlands > Peat | place: Germany: Weissenstadt | collected 2010-09-21 | reverse complement strand
GCGGTTGCTAATGCCGCAACTGCTGCGCGATGCGGCGCAAATCAAGGGCGAAGTGGCAGTGAGCGGATACCAGACGTATCTGGAAATCCGAAATTTGCAAGCCTACCGGCAGCAGATGGAAGACGAGAAATTCACGGCTGAGGATGAGAAGACGCTCGACGAATTGGGCATCTAGTGGCCGAGGGTTCAACAGATACCCCTCAGGGGGTTGGGCATGGCGGTGGCAGGGAAGCGGGCCATGTTCCGGTTCTTTTAAAAGAAGCGATCGACTTTTTAGCTATCAAGCGCGGCGGGACGTATATCGACGCTACGGTGGGCCTGGGCGGGCACAGTTTCGAAATCGCAAAACGCCTCGGCGCACCGGGACATTTGATTGGGCTCGATAAGGATCCTGCGGCGCTTGAAATCGCGCGGGGGAGGCTGGTCGTTGGTCGTTCGCCGTTGGTCGCTGGCGAGGCAGCAGATTGGCCGCAGATTACGTTGCTGCACAGGTCTTTTGCAGATTTAGCGAACGGCAAACCACGAACGGCCTACGACGGAATTTTGGCCGACATCGGCGTAAGCAGTTTGCAACTGAACGACGCCGCGCGAGGCTTTAGTTTTCAGGCGGAAGGACCGCTCGACATGCGAATGAATCCGCAAGCCGAGCGCACCGCCGAACAAGTGGTAAACCAGGTCGACGAGGTCACACTCGCCAATCTGATTTACGAATTCGGTGAGGAAAGGAGGTCGCGGAGAATCGCCAGAGCCATTGTCCGGTCGCGGCCGATACGATCTACCGTGCAACTTGCGGATGTCATATCAGCCGCGGCCCGGCCAATGAATCAGGCAGAACGCAGAATTCATCCCGCGACGCGAACCTTTCAAGCTCTCCGAATCTTCGTAAACGACGAATTGAAAGACCTGCAGGCGCTGCTCGATGCGGCCCCGCAGCTGCTCAAACCGGGCGGCCGGCTGGTGATCATCAGCTTTCACTCGTTGGAGGATCGCATCGTGAAAGATGCCCTCCGCGAAGGCGTAAAGCAGGGTCAATACGAGTTGCTGACCAAGAAGCCGGCGACGGCAGGCGCAGAAGAGATTGATCGCAACCCGCGTTCGCGAAGTGCGAAATTGCGGGCAGCAGAAAAAGTTTAGTTCTTTACAGTTTGTCGTTCCGAGCGAAGCGAGGAATCTGCAGTTTGCTCGCGCGAACGAAAATGCAGATCCCGCGTTTCACTCGGGATGACAAGCCTGTTAAAGAAGAAGAGGCCAAAGTAAAACGGAGGGTGTTTATGTTTACGGGCACATTGATTGATGAATTGATTTCAACCGTGGAGCACGCGGAAAAGCAGGCTCACAAAACTACGGAGTCACCGGAAGCAAACCTCACGTATTGGTACACAGCAATCGAGCGCGAGCCCGGGTTCGACTCGAAACTGCTTGGGGTGGCTTAAATGGCGGCAGCAGCAGCCATTGCAGTTCAAGGCGCAGTTCGAAGCCGTCGGCGCAAGCCTTGCTGGACGGGCACGCCCGAGATCTACTTTGCTAAGCCGATCGATAATTCGCGCCTGGTAAAACTCGAAAACCCTCGGCGCAGCCGCGAAATGAGACAGTTTGGCATCGCGTTGAGCTGCCTTTTTCTGCTGGTCATGACTTACACCTGGCAGCATTTCAAGGCCATCGAGTACGGCTATAAGATTGAGTTCATGAAGAACGAGCGCAACGGGCTTTCGGAGTTGAATCGCACGCTCCGGCTGGAAGAAGCATCGCTGCGCTCTCCGGATCGCATTGACAGGCTGGCGAGGCAGTATGGAATGCAGCCGCCCCAGGCGGGCCAGGTCATCCGCATGGATTCCGCGCCGCTGGATGCCGGCGCACCGGTAATGGCCAGCGCTTCAGTGTCAGTTGCTTCGGTTCCGTAAAAATCAGCCACGGATTTACGCGGATGAACACGGATCAGGTAAGAAGATAAAAAGCAATCCGTGAAGATCGGTGGAAATCCGTGGCCCAGTTTTTGGCGGCTTCGCTGAAGTTGGCAGGCCGCCACGTTTGTCTAAAGGGCGCGATCCGTGGCTGCCAACACACCCCGCAACGGCACGAATACCAGGCTTTACATGCTGGCTGCAGTTCTCGTTCTATGGTGCGGCGGCATTTGCCTGCGTCTGGTCTATCTGCAAATCTTTCGCTACGGCAGTTTTGAAAAGCGCGCCATCCATGAACGCGAGCGTACCGAAGAAGTCTCAGCCCGGCGCGGCATCATCTACGACAGGACTGGGCGCGAATTGGCGATGTCGATCTCGGTGGATTCAGCTTTCGCCGTACCCACGGAAATCCCCGACTTGGCCGGCACCATCTCGCTGATTTCGAAGATCACGAAGACCGACCCTCGCGAGACCTTGGGCAAATGCAAAGCTGCCCGCACGTTTTGCTGGGTCGCGCGCAAAGCAGATGCGGAGACCGCCGATCGCATCCGCTCGCTGAATTTGCGTGGCATCTATTTCCAGAAAGAGTCCAGGCGGTACTATCCCAAGCGCGAACTGGCCGCGCAGGTGCTGGGCTACGTGGGCATGGATGACGAAGGCCTGAGCGGGATTGAACGTCAGTACGACGACAAACTGCGCGGTACCCCCGGTCGCATGCTTATCTCGGTCGACGCTCACCGCAAATGGTTTGGCAGTGTGGAGAAGCAGCCAGAGCCCGGACAGAACGTCGTCCTGACCATCGATCAGCAAATCCAGTACATCGCCGAACGCGAACTGGCAACCGCGATGGAGCAGACCCACGCCGTGACCGGCACGATAATCGTGCAGAATCCGCATACCGGGGAAATCCTAGCGCTGGCCAACCAGCCCACGTTCAACCCAAACCTCACCAAGGAAATTACGCCGGAGAAACTGAAAAACCACGCGGTCAGCGACGTTTACGAACCCGGCTCGACTTTCAAAGTGGTGACCATTTCCGCGGCGCTGGAAGAAAAGTTAACCCGCCCTGACGAAGTTTTCGATTGTCAGATGGGCTCGATCGTCATCAATGGCATGCGCATTCGCGATAGCCGGCCGCACGGGCTGCTGCCGGTCTGGGGGATTCTGGCGGAGTCGAGCGATGTGGGTGCCATCAAGATTGCGCTCCGCCTGGGCGAAGACCGATTCTACAAGTACATTCGAGCATTTGGTTTTGGTCAACAAACGGGAATCGAGTTACCCGGCGAAACCCGCGGCCTGACCAAGCCGGTGAGCCGGTGGTCGAAAGTTTCGATTGGCGCCATCTCCATGGGGCAGGAAATCGGAATTTCGCCCATGCAGTTGGCGTTGTTGGTTTCAACTATTGCGAACGACGGTGTCGCGGTGCCTCCCCGAATCGTCGCGGCTACGTCTGATCCGGAACCGACGCCGCAGACCATCGCTTTTCATCCCGCTGATGGGCGACGCATCATTTCCCCCATGACCGCGGCGGAGATGAAACAGATGATGCAAAAAGTCGTGCTCGAGGGCACAGGAAAAAAAGCGGTTCTCGAAGGGTATTCCTCCGCGGGCAAGACCGGGACCGCGCAGAAGGTAGACCCAGGCACGCACGCTTATTCGAAGACAAAATATGTGGCGTCCTTCGCCGGATTTGCTCCCATCAACAATCCCGCGATCGTGGTCGCGGTAATCCTGGATTCGGCTGTCGGTTTGCATCAAGGCGGACAAGTTTCCGCACCCGTGTTTCAGCGGGTTGCACAACAGGTCTTGGAATACCTGCACACTCCCCATGACGTCGAGCTTCCACGCAGCCGGCAAATGTTGCTGGCCTCGCGTCAAGTGAAGACCCAGGAACTCGCGGAAGGTTCACCCGATCGTTTGGGAGAACTGTTGGATGTCACCGATGTTCCTACCACGACCGCGACCGCAAATACTCTCGCCAGTACGATGCCGGAATCAAGTGGAGGCGTCGTAGTTCCTGCTGCACTGCATCAGCGTGAAGCGGTGCCCATGCAGGCGACAGCGCCGAAGGAATCTCCAGCGGCAGGGAACCCGCCCCCGCCCGCAGTGACTGTTCCCGATCATCTACCTTCCAGCGGGACAGTCGTGTTGGACGCGGAACAGGGTGGAATCGTGGTGCCATCTTTTGCGGGCAAAAGCGTGCGCGGAGCAATCGAACTGGCCGAGGACAGCGGCCTCGATTTGGATGCCGTAGGCAGCGGACTGGCGCGCGAGCAATCTCCAGCGGCCGGCTCTCATGTACCGACCGGAGCGCGCGTGACCGTGAAATTTAGCCGCTAAACTCACATAGCCCCGGACGCCTCGTCGGGGGCCATTTGAAGTACACGCGCTCACGACATTGAATTGGAGTAAGCTCACAATAGAATTCCTATGAATTTCCTTCAGCTCCTGCACGGCGCGGAAGTCCTCGCCCAGAGCGGCAATCCGAGCATCAGCGGTTTGGAATACGACTCGCGGCGAGTAAAGCCGGGCGATGCATTCATCGCCATGCGGGGCGAAGCCAGCGACGGAAACAAGTTCATCGAAAGAGCGATCGCGGCAGGTGCAGTCGCTATCGTCAGCGACTCCGCCGACGAGACGCCTTGCGAAGGAGTTGCCTGGGCACAAGTGCCACACGGCCGCCGAGCGCTGGCTCGACTGAGCGCTAATTTCTATAAGCGCCCGGCCGAGCGGCTCGCGGTGACAGGGATCACAGGCACGAACGGGAAAAGCACAACCGCATTTCTGTTGGAAGCGATTCTCTCCGCCGCCGGTCGCAAGAGCGCGCTAATTGGGACAATCGAATATCATGTGGCTGGAAAAGTTCTTCCCGCTCCGCATACGACGCCCGAAGCGCTCGATTTGAATCGCATCCTGGCGGAGGCCCTCGGCAATGGCGCGACCGAGACCGTCATGGAAGTTTCCTCTCATGCACTGGCGCAACAACGCGTCTACGGTATTCCATTCGACGTCGCCGTGTTCACCAATCTGACCCGCGACCACCTCGACTACCATCACACCATGGAAGAATACTTTGCCGCGAAGCGGATCTTGTTCGAAGGCTGCGGAACTGATCCGCCGCGCGTCGCTGTGCTCAATGCCGAGGACGAATACGGCCAGAAGCTGGCCAAGATCAGTAAGAAAAGCAAATCTGAAGTCTTGACTTATGGCTTGGCGAGTGGCGACCTGCACGCGCAGAAAATCGATATCACCCCGCGAGGCACGCGCTTCGACCTGGTCACGCCGGAACAAGTCGTGCCGGTTTTTTCTCCGCTCATCGGCAGAGTGAATGTGTATAACATTCTCGCTGCGTCAAGCGCCGCCTACGCGCGCGCCTGCAAGCCGGATGCGATTGTCAATGGTATTGCCTCGCTCTCCCGCGTGCCCGGCCGCTTCGAACGCGTCGATTGCAAGCAGCCGTTCACGGTGGTCGTGGATTACGCGCACACCGACGACGCCCTTCGAAACTTAACCTCGCTGGCGCGAGAGTTCGTGCAACAAGCCAGGCAGAAGGGCCGCGTAGTCACGGTGTTTGGCTGCGGTGGGGATCGTGACCGCGCCAAGCGTCCGCTCATGGGGGAAGCTGCCGGTCGAGGCAGCGATTTCGTTGTGCTGACCTCTGACAATCCACGCAGCGAGGATCCGCTGGCGATTATCAACGACGCCATGGTCGGCCTGCAGCGCTCGGGCACAAAGTACAAGGTCGAGCCCGACCGCAAAACTGCCATCGCTCTGGCCATCCACGAGGCAGGGCCGGGGGACATTGTTCTGATTGCGGGAAAGGGTCACGAGAAAGTACAGGTCACGCGCGAAGGTTCCATTCCGTGCGACGACGTAGAAGTTGCCCACCAGGTTTTGCGCACTGCTGGCTACAGCTGTGAAGCCGAAAATACCGCTGCGGGAAGGAACGCATGAAGCTGCCACTTTCGCGAGTTGCCGAATTCATTTCCGCTGCCGGCGACTTCGACCTGAAGACGGTGACGCAAGGATATTCCATTGACTCCCGCACCGTTCAGCCCGGCGAACTTTTCTTTGCGGTCAAGGGCGAACGCATGGACGGCCATGATTTCGTAAGTCAAGCGCTGGAAAAAGGAGCCGCAGCTGCGGTTGTCCGCAAAGACCAACTGGCCCGCTACCCCGCGAAGACTGGGCTGATGTTAGTGGAGGACACACTTACAGCGCTGCAGACCCTGGCCAGTGCAGTTCGCCGCCTGTGGGCAAAGCCGCTCATCGGCGTAACCGGATCCACGGGGAAAACCACCACTAAGGAAGCGATTGCGCACGTGCTATCAACTCGGTTCCGAGTTCTGAAGTCCGAGGGCAACTTCAACAATCATTTCGGCCTTCCCCTGATGCTGCTGAAGATCGAACCCGAACACGACCTCGCGGTCATCGAAATGGGCATGTCGCACGGGGGCGAGATAGCCGCGCTGGCGAAAATCGCGCAGCCTGAAATTGGTGTCGTGACCAACGTAGCGCCAGTGCATTTGGAGTTCTTCGAATCCATAGCCGGAATCGCGCGTGCGAAGTATGAAATGATTGAAGCCCTGCCCGCGAGCGGAACCGCCATCCTGAACGGCGATGACGAATACGTTTCGCAATTCGGGCGCAATTTTCGCGGCAAAGTAGTTCTGTACGGCCTACGAGTGAGCGCGGATGTGAGGGCGGAAAACATACAGTCGCGGGGTTCGGAGGGTTCCACGTTCGATGTGATAGTTGGAGGTTGTCGCGAACAAGCTACGCTGAACCTCGTGGGTACGCACAACATTTACAACGCGCTGGCGGCGGTCGCGTCCGCACTGGAGCGGGGGTTGAGTCCTTCCGAGGCGGTAGCCGCGCTGGCGTCACTCGCCCCGGCAGACAAGCGCGGACAGGTCGTCAAGCTTGGTAACATCACCATCATCAACGATTGCTACAATTGCAATCCGAAAGCTTTGGAAGCGATGGTCGATGCGCTGGCAGCAATGCCGGCAAAACGCAGGATTGCCGTAGTTGGTGCGATGCTGGAGCTGGGTCCGACGGGAGATGAGCTTCACCGGCGCGCCGGCGAATATATCGCGACGAAGAAAATTGACGTGCTGCTCGGAGTGCAAGGTCCAGCCCAGCAGATGGTTGAAGCCGCACGCCAAGCCGGAATGCGAGCTGAGTTTGTCGCCACCTCGGAAGAAGCAGGCGACTGGCTGGCTCACGAAGCCCGCGGCGGAGACGTGGTCTTGCTGAAGGCATCGCGTGGCGTAAAACTGGAAAAAGCGCTGGAGAAGTGGCAGTCGCAACAGTCAACAGTTGTGCGTCGATAGTCGCCGAACTGCCAGCGAACGACCAACGACCAACGACCGACGACGAAACGGAGGCGGATTGCTCTATTGGCTGTTGTACGAGAAGCTGTTTCACTATTTTCCGCCATTCCGCATCTTTCGCTATCTGACCTTTCGGACTGCGTTCGCCAGCCTGACTGCCCTGTTCACGGGGCTTATCGTTGGTCCTCTCGTCATCAATCGCCTCCGCGAATTTCAGATCGGACAATACATTCGCGAGGAAGGACCCAAAGCTCACCAGAAAAAAGCCGGCACTCCTACCATGGGAGGCTTGTTGATTGCCATCTCCATCGTGATTCCGACCTTGCTCTGGGCTGACCTGACCAACCGATTTGTGTGGATTGCCGTTTTCGCCACTTCCGCCTTCGCCGCCATCGGCTTTAGCGACGACTACATCAAAGTCGTGCATCGCAGGAATCTGGGGTTGACCGGCAAAGCTAAAATCGGTTTCCAAATCGCCACCAGCGTTCTCATTGCGGTCGCACTGATCGCGATGCAGACGCGAGGCCTTTATTCGACCAAGCTGCTGGTGCCTTTCTTTAAGCAGTTTCGACCCGACCTGGTGATCGGAACGCTCGAGCACAATCCTCATTTGTGGCCTTTAGCCTTTCTGCCGTTCATCGCGTTTGTGGTGCTGGTGATCGTCGGTTCCAGCAACGCCGTGAACCTGACCGATGGGTTGGACGGTCTTGCCATCGGTTGCACTGTGATCGCCGCTGGCGCTCTGGCTGTACTCACCTATGTAAGTGGCCATGCGACATTCGCCTCTTACCTCGAACTGCAACGCATGCCTCAAGTCGGAGAGTTGACCATTTTTTGTGGCGCAATGATGGGGGCGGCGATCGGTTTTCTCTGGTACAACGCGCATCCCGCCGAAGTATTCATGGGAGATGTTGGTTCGCTCGCACTTGGCGGCGCCATCGGCACGGTAGCGGTCATGATCAAGCAGGAGCTGCTGCTGCCTTTCATCGGTGGCGTGTTCGTGATCGAGGCGCTGTCCGTGATCCTGCAGGTTGGGTCCTACAAACTACGTAAGAAGCGTATCTTCAAGATGGCTCCCATTCACCATCACTTCGAGTTACTAGGCTGGTCGGAGTCGAAAATTATCGTGCGCTTTTGGATTGCGTCGCTGGTGTTCGCACTATTCGCGCTGACGACATTGAAATTGAGGTAGCTCTTACCACAGACACAGAGAATATCGAGAAATGAAAAAATCAAACCTTTCGCTACTGGGTGCTCCAAGGCGAGCGAATATCGTATTGCATTTCTCTGTGGCTCTGTGACTCTGTGGTGAAATAGGATCTTGTGGATGTGAACAACAAACGCGTACTGGTGGTTGGACTGGGTAAATCCGGTGTCGCCTCGGCACTCTTTCTGCAGGCCAAAGGCGCGCGGGTCACGGTTTCCGACGCCAAGCCCCAGGACCAACTTAAAGATGAGATTCCAGTGCTCCTCGATCACGGTGTTGCCGTGGAGACGGGCGGGCACGGCGAGCGGACTTTCGGCGGCCAGGATCTCATCGTGGTAAGCCCCGGCGTGCCCACGGACGCGCCGGCGCTTGTCCAAGCCCGCGCCCTCGGCGCCAATGTTATTGGCGAAATCGAACTGGCGGCCCAGTTTTTCCCCGGTCGCATCGTTGCGATCACTGGCTCGAACGGCAAGACCACGACCACGACTTTGGCCGGTGAAATTGTTACGGCCGGTGGATATCGGACTGCGGTGGGTGGCAATATCGGCACACCCGCGATCTCACTGGTCGATGGAGCAACGGCTGACACCATCGCGGTGCTGGAGGTCTCAAGCTTCCAGCTTGAAACCATTCAGACATTCCGCCCGCAGATCGCTGTCGTGCTCAATGTCACTCCCGACCATCTCGATCGTCACCGCACTTTTTCTGCCTACACCGACGCCAAGGCGCGCATCTTCGAGAACCAGCGGCCGGAGGATTTCGCTGTGCTCAACGCCGATGACCTAACCTGCGTTGAGCTGGCAGCCCGCACCCAGGCACAAGTCTTCTGGTTTAGCCGGACGAGAGAAGTGAAGCAGGGAACGCTTGTTCATGACGGCCGCATTTTGTTCCGCGATCACAGCGGCCAGAAAGAGATCATGCTGGTTTCCGAAATTCCGCTGAAAGGCGCACACAATGTGGAGAATGTCCTGGCCGCAGTCTGCGTGGGAGTCCTCTTGCGTTGCCAGCCCGACCGGATACGGAAAGCAGTTCGCGACTTCAAAGCCGTCGAACACCGGCTGGAGCATGTAGCAACGATTCGTGGAGTGGAATTCTACAACGACTCCAAAGCTACCAACGTCGATGCCACCATCAAGGCGATTGAATCTTTCCCGTCCAACATCCACCTCATTCTAGGCGGCAAGGACAAAGGCAGCGACTACACGGTGCTGAATGATCTCGTCCGGCAGCGGGTGAAACGCGTTTACACCATCGGCGCGGCGGCGGCGAAGATCGAATCGCAAATCGCCTTAAAAAGCGGCGGCCCGGAGATCGATCACGCCGAGACCCTGGAAGCGGCGATCAAGCACGCGTCCGAGGCGGCTCAGCCTGGGGATGTCGTCTTACTCGCTCCCGCCTGCGCCAGCTTCGACCAGTTTCGCAACTATGAACATCGCGGAAAAGTATTCAAGGAAGTAGTAAACGCGTTGGCCCAACAGGCGAACCAAAAGAGTTAAGTCTCTCTACGAATCAGACAAGAAAACCCTCCCCGCATCGGTACCTCCGTGGTGAAATGAAGTCCTCTCCATGGCGAAGCGCGTTAGTGTCGACAGCTGGCTTTTTACCGTGACCCTGCTTTTGATCTTCATAGGGCTGGTCATGGTTTTCAGCGCTTCCGCTGTCATGGCGAAAGAGCGCTACGGCTCGGGATATTTCTTCCTGTTACGGCAATTGGGATGGGCAGTCGCGGGAATTCTGGTCATGGTGCTGGCAATGAAGATCGACTATCGCCGCTACAAACAACCTGCGGTAGTGTTCTCGTTGCTCGGCCTGACCACGCTCATGCTGATCTCGGTCTTCTTTCTCGACCGCGCCCACCACACTCATCGTTGGATTCACTGGGGGCCGCTATCCCTGCAACCGTCCGAAATGGCCAAGCCGGCGCTCATACTGTTTCTGGCATTCTTCCTGGAGAACCGCACGAAATCCATGAAAGATTGGCGGAACACGGTTCTGCCCGCCGCTGTTCCTACGTTGATCTTTATTTCTCTGATCGTCTTTCAACCCGATCTCGGCACGGCAATCGCCTGCGCTGCCATCACGGGCTGCGTCTTGTTTGTGGCAGGGCTCGATTTGCGCTATCTCGGGTACGCATTTGCCGCGTCGCTACTGCCGCTGTATTTCCTGATCTTCCACGTAGCCTACCGTCGCGCCCGCATTCTCGCATTCCTCGATCCCTACTCCGACCCCCAGGGGCGTGGCTTTCATATTATTCAATCGCTGATCGCGGTGAGCACAGGCGGCATTACCGGCGTCGGTTTGATGGAAGGCAAACAAAAGCTTTTCTATCTGCCTGAACCCCACACCGACTTCATCTTTGCCGTAACTGCCGAGGAACTGGGTCTGGTGGGCGCCTTGGTGATCGTGTTGTTGTTCGCCATCTTCCTCTGGCGAGGCGTCCGCACCGCATTGCGCACCCAGGATATGTTCGGCCGCTTCCTCGCCGTCGGAATCACCAGCATGATCGTAGTGCAGGCCTTCATCAACATCAGCGTGGTGCTGGGGCTGATGCCGACGAAGGGCATCCCGCTGCCGCTGGTCTCTTATGGGGGCTCTTCTCTACTTGTAACGCTGGCCTGCATCGGCGTGCTGCTGAACATTTCAAAGCAAGCCGAGTAAAAACACGTGGGGACGGCCGCCCCCGGCTGTCCAGCCGAGCGAAGCTTGGCCCGTTGCGACGAGCCGACACGGAGCTAGAGGGTTAACGTCGGGCGTCTTTCGAACAGCGATTCCAGTTTATAGTCACTGCATGCGGGCCATTCTAGCGGGAGGCGGGACCGGCGGACATGTGATCCCCGCGCTCGCCATCGCCCAGCAACTTCAGAAAGATTATGCGGCAGAAGTGCTGTTCATCGGCACCGCGCGAGGCATCGAGAATCGTCTCGTTCCCGCCGCGGGGTTTTCTCTGAAGCTCGTCCAGGTCGGTGCGCTAAAAAACGTGAGCCTGGCAACCCGGCTGAAAACAATCTTCGATCTTCCCCGAGCCGTCTGGCATTCCCGCCGCATCCTCTCCGAGTTCCGGCCTGACATCGTGATCGGCGTCGGCGGATACGCTTCAGGCCCCGCGATGCTGGCTGCAATACTGGGCAGGCTTCCCACGCTCGTGTTCGAGCCGAACTTCGTGCCCGGACTTGCCAATCGCCTGGTCGCGCCGCTGGTTTCCGGAGCCGCCGTACACTTTGCTGAAACCAGCCGCTACTTCCGCCGCTGCGAAGTGACTGGCGTGCCAGTCCGCGAAGCTTTTTTTCAGATTGCCAAGCCACCGGACACAAAAACCTTGCTCGTCTTCGGCGGAAGCCAGGGCGCTCACGCGATCAATCAGGTCATCATGGATTCGGTAGCCGAACTTCGCCAGCGCATTCCCGGAATTCATATCGTCCACCAAACCGGCGAACGTGACTATAATGACGCACAAGCGGCCTACGAAAATCTTGGCGGCTCGGTCGAGGTGTCTCGTTTCATCGACGACATGGCAGGTTTATTTGCACGGGCCGGCTTATTAATCTGCCGCTCGGGCGCAAGCACCGTGGCGGAAGTGACGGCAGCAGGCAAGCCCGCGATTTTCGTGCCTTTCCCGCGAGCCGCCGACGATCATCAAAAGCGCAACGCGGAAGCTCTGGAGCGCGCGGGCGCGGCGGTAATGATCGAGGAGTCGGACCTGAACCGCGAAAGCCTGGTGAATGCCATCAGCACGTTATTCAGCGACCCATCGCGGCTCGAAAAAATGGGCTACGCAGCCCGCAAGCTTTCGCATCCAAGTGCCGCGCGCGATATAGCGGCCATGGCAGCCCGGTTAGCAGGAACGAAGAACTAGCCACGGATTTACGCGGATCTTCACGGATTAGGCTTTTGTCAGATCCGAGTTCATCCGCGTAAATCCGCGGCGCAGCACTTGACCTTAAATGTTCGCCAAAATTCAACGTATTCATTTCGTAGGCATCGGCGGCATCGGCATGAGCGGTATTGCCGAAGTGCTGCTGAACCTCGGCTACAAAGTTTCCGGCTCCGACCTGAAGAGTTCCATGGTCACGCAGCGTCTCGCCAGCCTCGGCGCCGCAGTATTTGAAGGACATCGCGCAGAAAACATTACCGGCGCTGAAGTAGTTGTAGCCAGCTCTGCCATCACACCCGACAATCCGGAAATCGCCCACGCGCACGCCCTCCACATTCCCGTCATCCAGCGCGCCGAAATGCTGGCTGAACTGATGCGCCTGAAGTACGGCATCGCCATTGCCGGGATGCACGGCAAGACCACCACAACATCTATGGTCGCGGCTGTTCTCGCTGGCGGCGAACTCGATCCGACGGTAGTCGTCGGCGGACGAGTAGATGCAATGGGTTCGAATGCCCGCCTCGGCAAATCGCAATATCTCGTCGCCGAGGCCGATGAGAGCGATCGGTCTTTTCTCAAGCTCTCGCCCATTCTAGCGGTCGTCACAAACATCGATCGCGAACACATGGACTGCTATCGCAACATGGGGGACGTCAAACGCGCTTTTCTTGACTTCATGGACCGCGTTCCTTTCTACGGCATGGTCGTGCTCTGCAATGACGATTCTTTATTGCGCCGATTGCTCCCGCAAATTCAGCGCCGCACAGTGACGTACGGCACCCGCCGCGGGTCCGACTTTCATATTAAGCCAGGCAAGTCCGTAGTCAGCCAAGGCGAATACCGTCCGACCAGCCGTTTCGACGTCAGCTTTAAGCAAAGAGCTTTAGGCGAATTCCGACTGCACGTTCCCGGCGTGCACAACGTGTTGAACGCCACGGCCGCGATTGCCGTTGGCATCGGCCTCGACATCAACGTGGATCAGATCCGCTCAGCCCTCGAAAACTTCCGCGGCGTAGATCGCCGTTTCCAGTTGCGCGGCACAGCCGCCGGTGTAAGCGTGATCGACGACTACGGTCACCACCCGACCGAAGTCCGCGCCACACTAGCAGCCGCCCGCCAGTGCGGATTTAACAAAATTCACGTAGTCTTCCAGCCCCATCGTTACACCCGCACGCAATTGCTCATGGACGAATTCGCCAACGCCTTCGGAGATGCCGACACGCTGTTCATCCTCGACATCTACGCCGCCAGCGAACCGCCAATCGAGGGAATCACCGGAGAAGCCTTAGCCCAACACATTCAGGAAGCAGGAGAACACGAAGCCCGCTACACCGCCTCATTCGCCGAAGCTGCGGAAGCAGTAGTCGCCGCGGCGCACGAAGGAGACATGATCCTAACGCTCGGTGCAGGCAGCATCTCACAACTAGGTCCCATGATTCTGGAGAGGCTTCAGGCCAGAGAGTTGATCACGGGCACGCCAAAGTCCCTGGCAACAACCTCCCCGGAATAAATCCTGTTCCGAAATCCGAACAATCCAGCGAAAGCTGTGGTTCGTAAGCCGCGAAGTGGGAAAATAGTTTAGCCTTATGGACCAACATCCCCAATTCGACTCGACGATGAATGGCCGGCGTTATCAAAGATATGAGCTCGAAACTGATCTGAAAGTAGCCATCCTCGGAATAGAACACCGCGAGATGCACGGACGCTCGTTGAATATCAACGAAGGAGGCATGGCTGGGATCTTTGTCGCTGGATGGGAAGTCGGCACATCCGTCGCCCTGCAATTCTCAGTGCCGATCGCCACTGCTCCCCTGAAAGTCAGGGGAGTTGTGCGGAACAGTACCGGCTACCGCTATGGATTTGAGTTCGCGGATTTAACCCCAGAGGAACGCGAGACGATCAAGCGAACCTGCACAACCCTGGACCTGCTTCAATAAGTGATCGATGTAGGCGCCTATTTCGTCCGCGCTGGTGCGGTTCGGGGGGAACGCCAGCAGCGGCCTTTTAGCTGACGCTGGCCAGCATCAGTTTTCGGCTAGAGCAATGGAACTCTGTTGGCCGCTGCAGTTCTTTGCCGGGTCGTAGATCGCCAGCCCTTCCCGCTTACCTTGCGATGCACGAAAACTCAGCGTCCCGCCCTTTACCTTTTCCGGCAACCCTTTGAATTGCGTTTTGCCGTCAACGTTGGTGGCCGCTTCGAGATCGAGTCGCCGCACGCCCGCAAATCCGTAAGCTATGTGGACCCGAATGCGCGCGTCATAAACTGGTGCACCTTTGGCATCGGTAACGGTGAACGCGACTGAGCAGGGCCCGGCTTCTCCGTCCATCACAGGAACCTGGTGAGGATCGGGAGTCTGCTGGGCATGGGCCAGCGTAAGCCCGCCAACCGTAAAGATTGCCGCGGTATACAGGGCAAGCTTGCAGAACTGAACCAGTGCTCTCATGGATACTCTCTTACGATTACATCACAGGAGGGCCCAACCGTGCTCGGGCCGGATTGTTGGCCCGTTGAAAGAGACGTAGCGAGCTACGCCTCTACAGTACGAGGGTACGATCAAGAAACAAAAGCCGCCAGCGTTTGGCTGACGGCTAAGTGCTAAGTGCTGCTCTACGAATTCTCGTACAACAGCACGCCTTCGGTTTCTTTCGAGTCCACCGGACGATAAAACAGCTTGTTGTCCCCGAGGAACACTTCGATGAACGCCGGTCGCGTAGCGATCGTGCCTTGAATCAAAGCCTCTGAGAGCGGATCTTCGATATATTTCTGCAACGCCCGCCGCAGTGGACGTGCGCCATAGCTGCGGTCCACCAGGGTTTGGCTCAGAATCCACTTCTTGGCTTCGTCGGTCACCGTGACCGTGATCGCTTTCTGCGCCAGGTTCTGGTTTAGTTGGCTGACCATGAGTTCGAGAATCTGGATCAGATCGGTTTCACTCAAAGCGCTGAACAGAATGATCTCGTCCAATCGATTGAGGAACTCGGGGTTGAACGTGCGCTTGACTTCGTTCTTCACCAGATCTTCGACCTTTTCTGAGATCATGTCTTCCTTGCTCGACTGGAAGCCCAGACCCTCGCGGCGCTGCAAGTGACGCGCCCCGATATTCGAGGTCATGATGAGAATCGTGTTCTTGAAGTCAACGGTATTGCCCAGCCCGTCCGTGAGTTGGCCGTCTTCAAACACCTGCAACAGAATGTTGAAAACATCTGGATGGGCCTTCTCAATTTCGTCCAGCAGAACGACGGAGTAAGGCGCTCGCTTCACGCGTTCCGTAAGCTGACCACCTTCTTCGTACCCGACATATCCCGGAGGCGAGCCGATCAGCTTCGATACGGAATGTTTTTCCATGAATTCCGACATATCGAAGCGGACCAAAGCTTTCTCAGTGCCGAACATGAATTGCGCCAGGGTGCGCGCGACTTCCGTTTTGCCGACGCCTGTTGGACCAAGGAATAAGAACGATCCGATCGGCCGGTTCGGATTCTTCAAGCCGGCGCGGCTACGGCGAATGGCACGGGCCAAAGCGCTGATAGCTTTGTCCTGGCTGATGATTCGTTTGTGAAGCTCCTCTTCGATGCGGAGGAGTTTTTGGGTTTCTTCTTCTTTGATCGAAGTTACTGGGACGCCGGTCCAGCGCGAAACCACGTCTTCGATATCTTCGCGGCCGACTACGCCGGTCGAGGATTCGTCCAAATGATATTTTTCGCGAAGAGCGCGCAGGTTCTCGCGCTCTTTGCGTTCCTCATCACTGTAGAAACGCGCCTTCTCGAACTCGTGGTTCGCGATGGCGTTTTCCATGCGGTGAACGATGAACTTGATGCGCTTCTGCACCTCGGTCAGCTCCTCGGGCAGGGAAGTCTGGCGCAGCTTTACGCGGGCGCCGGCTTCGTCGACGAGGTCGATTGCCTTATCGGGCAGGAAGCGGTCGGGTATGTAACGGTTCGAATGCGAGACGGCGAAGTTGATGGCGTCGTCGGTGTAGGTGACGGCGTGAAACTTCTCGTACCGGTCTTTGATCCCGAACAAAATCTTGGTCGCGTCGGCCTCATTCGGCGGCGGAACTTTCACGGCCTGGAAGCGGCGTTCAAGCGAGCGATCTTTTTCGATCGACTTGCGATACTCGCCCGGCGTGGTGGCTCCGATGCACTGGATCTCTCCGCGTGACAACGCGGGCTTCAGAATATTGGCCGCGTCTAGCGAGCCCTCGGCCGAACCTGCGCCGACCAGTGTGTGCAGTTCGTCAATGAAGATGATCGAGTTCTGCGACTCCATCAATTCTTTCATGATGGTCTTGAGGCGCTCTTCAAACTGTCCGCGATACTTCGTACCGGCGACGATTAACGAAAGATCGAGCGCGAGAATACGTTTGTCCGCGAGGAACGACGGCACTTCGCCGTCGGCAATTCGCTGCGCCAGGCCTTCGACGATGGCGGTCTTGCCTACGCCGGGTTCGCCGATCAACACCGGATTGTTCTTGGTGCGACGGCACAGAATCTGAATCACGCGTTCCAACTCGCCATCACGACCGACCAATGGATCGAGTTGTGTATCCATCGCCGCCTGGGTCAGGTCGCGCGAAAATTCGCTCAGCAGGGAAGACTCACGCTGCCGCTGGGGCTGGGCTTTTTCCTGGCTGGTACGAGCCAATTCCTCGCGAATGGTCGAGAGTCTCAAGCCACGCTCGTGCAGAATCTCAGCCGCAAAGCACTTTTCCTCGCGCAGCAATCCCAAAAGCAAATGCTCAGTTCCAATGTGCTTGTGCGAGAGGCGTTCTGCCTCTTCTGCGGCATACGCCAGTACCCGCTTGCATTCGTTGCTCAGCGGGAGATCCACGGAAGTGGAAACCTTCTCGCGGATCGTGGTGTGTCCCTCGATCTGCTTGCGAATGGATTCGACCGAAGCGTGTGAACGCAGAAACCGATTGGTCAGGGCTTTATCTTCGCGCAGCAGTCCCAGCAGAAGATGTTCCGTCTCAATATAAGGAGACCCAAACTGGCTGGCTTCGTAGCGCGCAAAAAAGATAACGCGCCTCGCCTTCTCCGTATAACGCTCAAACATAAGACCCTTTCCCCTGATCCTTCGGGGAGCATTCCGGGTCAAGCTGACGGCCCTTGCTCCTCGAATCTCCCTGAACCTAAGTTAATGGTGCAATCAAACTGCCAACCGCTACATCCTTGATATATCGCAGGTTTGGCGCACGGCTATCAGTTACCAAAGACACCTTACCTGTTGTTTCTCGGCAAGAGGTTGCAACATCTTGCAGGTTGCCCGACTAGCCGCATTTCCCAATCACCACTCTCCAACACTATCATTCCGACACGTCGCCGGAGAAAAGTCAATTGCCGTGAAGTGCTATACCGGTAGCGTTTCCGGTGCCACCTCTTCAATCCTTCCCCGCTGCAACCGCAACACGCGCTGGCAACGACGGGCAAACGCGAAGTTGTGCGTCGCAATGAGAGAAGTCAACTGATGCTCGCGATGCAACCTGGCGATCAGTTCGAAAACTGAATCGGCCGTACGGCTATCGAGGTCTCCCGTCGGCTCATCCGCCAGCAAGAGCTTCGGCCGCGTGATCAGGGCCCGAGCCAAAGCTACGCGCTGCTGTTCCCCCCCCGAAAGCTCTCCCGCACGATGCTGTGAACGCTGTTCCAATCCAACCTCACGGAGCCACCGCGATGCTTCTGCTTCGGCTTCTTGCCTGGGGCAACCCCGAAGCAGGAGCGGCATGGCCGCATTTTCCAGCGCCGTGAACTCCGGCAGCAGGTAGTGGAATTGCCAGACAAATCCAACCTCGCGGTTGCGAAACTCGGCCGCAGCATTCTCCGAAAGCGAATTCAACTGCAAGTTCGCGAAGTATACGTCGCCCGCGGAAGCCGCATCAAGAGCGCCGACGATGTGCAGCAAAGTACTTTTTCCCGCCCCTGACTCGCCCACGATAGCCAGCATCTCGCCTTTCGCCACCTGAAGCGACAAATTTTCAAAGAGCACTAAATCCGACTCGCCGGACCGGAAGACCTTCTTGAGCCCCTCGATCCTTAATATGGCCTCCTGAATTAGATGCACCCGCAGTGCTCCTCGTCTCAGAATACAGGGTGCCGGGCAATCCTCTACTCGACTTACCCTATTCAACGGACCGCGACAGGTTATTTCCATTAAAACACGGCACAGTGGAAACGTCCCGGCCCACTTTCAGGAGCATCTGCAACAAACTTTACTGCAGAAACCATCGAGGTGAATGTGACCTCGGTCACCGCCCTGTGGACCCGCAGAGCCAGACCCAAAGTCACATTTCTCGGACCATCGGGCACGAGCGCAGAATGACATAAATATGCACTCCAGATGTCAAAAAAGGGTCAAAACGAGGTCAGCAAATCCGCAGGTGAAGATGGGGATCGTCATCGTGACGTTCCGGGATCATTCGTAGCGTAAGGCTTCGGCAGGAAGAATCCGCGCCGCCGACCACGACGGATACACGGTTGCGATCAGAGAGATGCCAATCGCCACCAGGGCTACCAGCAAGCCATCCATGGCCCGCGGCGCGAAGGGAACGTAATCAATGGAGTACACTTCGGGCGCCAGCGACAGCAGATGATAGTGCCCGCCAGCCCAGGAAAGCGCGTAGCCGAGCACCAGGCCAATGGCGGTTCCGACGACTCCGATCAGCACGCCCTGCGCAATGAAGATGCGGCGCACCTGCGATTTGCGCGTACCCATCGAGATGAGCACAGCGATGTCGCGTGTCTTTTCCATCACCATCATCGTGAGCGAGATCAGAATGTTGAGCGCGGCCACGAAGACAATCAGCCCGATGGTGATAAACGTAACCAGACGCTCCAGGCGCAGCGCACGAAAGAGCGGCTTGTTCTGTTCCATCCAATTGGTGGTCATGAAACCCTTGCCGGCAGCCTGCTCGAGTTGCGTCGAGATTCGGTCGGCCCGGTAGATGTCATCCACTTTGAACTGGATGACGGAAACCTGATCGCCGAGGCCAAACAATTGCTGCGCGTCGCTGAGTCGGGTGAACGCCCACGAACTGTCGTAGTCGTAGAAACCGGAATTGAAGATTCCGACGACGCGGAAGCGGTCGTACTTGGGCACCATGCCGAACGGAGTGAGCTCTCCTTGTGGGCTGGTGACAAGCACGACCGAGCCAACCGTCGCGCCCAGTTCGTCTGCCATGTCCTTGCCGAGAATGATTGGAGGCATGGCGGCAATGCGGTTCTGTACGCCCTGAAGGTCAGTGGGAGACTGGCTTGCTGGTGTGGCGCGGGCGCCCTCGCCCGCGTTTTGCGAAGTTTCTTCCAGCGCGCCGGCAGAGCCGATCGTTACCGTCTTCAGAAGGTCGCTAACTTTTCTTTCTTCACTCGGAATCATTCCCTTCAACACCGCGCCGCGGGCCCGCGGTCCGCGAGAAATCAAAACCTGCTCGTAGATCGCCGGAGCTGCGGCGACGATGTGCGGCTCTTTCGACAGTCGATCGGTGAGCGCACGCCAATCTTTAATTCCGTCGCTCGCGATACGCAATAGGGTGATGTGAGAAGTCGAGCCGAGAAGACGATCCTGAAGATCCTGCCGAAATCCATTGTTGATGGCAAGCGCGACGACCAGGGAAGCAACTCCGGCCGCGACGCCCGCGATGGAAATTCCCGTGATGACGCCGATCACAGCCTGACGCCGCTTGGCGCGCAGGTAACGCAAGGCGATGAACAGTTCGAAGCGCATAAGAAGCAGTCAGCCTAAGAATGGATTATAACGAGGGAGGGTGCGGATATTGGACGTTTCCGCGAAACGGCATACAGGGGGAACGTAGCAAGCTACGCTGCTAGAGAATGCGACTGTAGAGACGTTGCTTGCAACGTCTCGGGCGCGTAGATCAAATTCAGCTCAGAACGGCCGCGACAACATGGTTTTGTGGCACAGTAAGGAGCGATGGCTGCACGGGGAGATTCCAGGCTTGCGGGTAACATCGCGTTTACCTATACGGACTTCGCCGTTTTTCAACTGGCGCGCTTCCTCATCATAGTCGCCCTGGAGATGCAGTCGGTCGCGGTGGGATGGCAAGTCTACGAGATTACCAAGCGTCCTCTGGACCTCGGGCTGGTTGGCCTGGCGCAATTTCTTCCCGGGATTCTGCTGTTTCTGGTCACCGGGCATGTGGCGGATCGGTTCGACCGTCGCAAGCTGCTGATGTTGTGTTATTCCGGGTTCGCCACGTGCTCGGGTCTGCTGTTGGCAATTGCTCTGCGAGGCGCGCACGGGGTTTACCCTGGCGTGCAAGCCCGCGTTTACCCCATTTTTGCCGTGTTGTTGCTGCTCGGTTCGGTTCGTTCGCTCAGCGGCCCGGTCAGCCGGGCACTGCTGCCGCAGTTGGTTCCCGAGGAACACTTCCCCAACGCAGTGGCGTGGAACGCCAGTGTTATGCAAGGCGCGACCATTCTGGGTCCCGCTGTCGGCGGCCTTATCTACGCGCTGTTTCGCGGTCCCTCGGCGGTGTACCTGACCGCGACGCTGACGGGGGTGGTAGCTTTGCTCTCCACGCTGAGGATCAAACCGCAGACCAAAGCGAGGCCACGACAAGAAGTCAGCATGACCACCGTGCTGGCTGGGTTTCGCTACATCTGGCGGCAGAAGCTGATTCTAGGCTCGATCACTCTGGATATGTTCGCGGTTTTACTGGGCGGGGCGGTTGCGCTGCTCCCAGTTTATGCGCGCGAAATCCTCAAGACGGGACCATGGGGCCTGGGACTGCTGCGCAGCGCCCCCGGAGTGGGGGCGGCCGGGATGGCGATTTTGATGGCGCATCGTCCGCTGCGCCGCCGGGCTGGTCCGACGATGTTGTGGTGCGTGGCCGGCTTTGGAGTGTGCACCATCCTTTTTGGAATATCGAGAAGCATTGTCCTGTCACTGATTTCACTGCTGCTCATCGGCGCGACCGATATGGTGAGCGTGATCATTCGCGGTACGCTGATTCAGCTGGGTACGCCGGACGAAATGCGCGGGCGAGTCAACGCCGTAGACATGCTCTTCATCGGCGTTTCCAACCAGCTTGGCGAATTCGAGTCGGGCGTAACGGCAAGCTGGTTCGGGACCATCCCTGCCGTGGTGCTGGGAGGTATCGGAACTTTGGCAGTGATCGCGTTGTGGGCTTGGCGATTCCCGGAGCTGCGGAAGGCCGATCAACTCACCAACTATCCAATCGCTACTTCCCCCGGATGACGGTTTTTGCCGAGCTCAGGTTATCGTAACGGTCATAGACGCGGACCACGACTACGTGCTCGAGTTGCGCGGTCTTGGTGGTTGTTGCGGACGCGGTGCGATCCGCAGGGACGGTAACGCGAAAGTCATAGCTCTCCGTTTTAGAATCTGACAATTGGCCGACTGGCTCTACAAACTGCCACTCGGCTGCGTTCACGGAGTACTCGGCTCGCTTGATGTTCGAAAAACTGTCCACGGCGCGAAAACTCACGTGGATCTTGTCACCCTCCACAGAAGCGGCCAGGCTCTCGATCTGCGGTGGAGTCGTGTCCACTTCAAATCGCGCGCTCTCTTTTTCCGCGGTCAGCGCCTGCTCAGGAGAATGCGAGGGCGCGTCGGACGCCACGACTTTAACGGTGTATCCGCCATCGGGTAGAAGCGAAGCGTCGAAGGAGTAAAACTTGTCAGTGACATTGTCTTTGAGCAGGAGCCATCTGGAGTCGCCATCGCCGCGGTAGTAAACGGAGTAAATCATTTGATCGTCGTTGTCGTCGTGAACGCCCCACTTCACGCCAATGGAATCGCGGTCACGCGTGGTAGGAGGCGGGGTGTCGAAATGGGGTTGCTGTGTGCCGCCGGTGCTTAGATCCGGGCCGGCCGGTTTGGGCTGAGCTTGGTAGCGCACCCCGGCCTGGACCGTGACCTCGTCAAAATCAGGGGCCACGTTCTTGGGCAGGTAGTTGAGCATGACGCTCTCGACGCGCGGGGCGGGATCTCCGGTGCGCAGCACCGCTTTCCATTGAATGAAGCGCGCCGGAGGAATGCTGACCAGGCCATCTTTTCGCAGATCGATTTTCTCCCAGGGGCTCCAGTTGCGATCGGGATTGTCCACATTGCCGCTGCGGGCAAAGAGTTCGACATTGCCGGAGCCGCGAAATTCGGCGCGTCCCCAGCGCGAGAAGATGTGAGCATCGAAAACATCGCTCTCGTAACTGCCCTCGGATTCAGGAGTGGCACTCAGCAGAAACACCTTGCCGAGGTTGCTGGTCGAGGCGTAGAGGCCGCCTTGCGGAGCACCCGCGAAGGCGGTGACCTGGGTTGCGCTGGCTTTGAGCAGGTCGATGAATTCGTCGTTACCGATGATGGCGAAGACGTGTCCGCGGTTTCCCGTCCCAGCCAGCAGGCGGCCGCGCTGATCGAAAGCGAGCGCGTATACGATGTCTTCGCGAGAATTCCACACTCGACTGGGAGAGCCGTCAGGCGCGATGCGATAAATTTCCGAGCCGCCCGCGGCCCCCGAACCGGGGATTGGAAAGTTGATCGTCGCCGCCGGCGTACTGGCAGGAGAAGTCGTGATAACGATACCGGTCTGCCCCGTGCCCGTCGGAGAGGGAGAAGTTGGAAGCGACATCGGCGCGGGGGTGAAACTTGGCACGCTCGTGCCGCCATGTTTTTCGCCGACTCCAGCTGCGTAAATATTGCCCTCCTTGTCGATAGCGAGAGCAGTGATCTCCTTCTTCGGCGCGCTGTAGAGGACGAAACTCTCTCCGCCGGGCGATATTCGATAGACCAGCCCGCTGCCGTCGGAACCCGCGATCAGATTGCCCTTGGTATCAAAGGCCATCACGCGGATGTGAGCTTCATCGCTCTTGAAGAAAACCGAGTGCTCGCCTCTTGGTGTGACGCGGTAAATCTCTCCGTGATCGCCCGTGGCCGCGTAGAGGTTGCCGGCGTTGTCGAGTACGAGGCCCCAAATGTACTTCGTGCCAGGCTCGAAATAAACCGACGAACTCCAGGACGAATCGGTCGCTGTAACGGGTTTTTCCTGCGCGTCTTTTGCGCTGTCGGTAGACTTCCTGTCTTTCTTATCTTTATCTTTATCCTTAGAATCCTTGGAGTTTTCCGATGAAGCCGCACGATGCTCGATTTTGTAAATCTTGCCGTCAGGATTTGTGGCCGCGAAGATAACCCCGCTCTTGTCCACGACCAGCGCCTGGACCTGCAATTCTTGCGGCTCGAAAATCACGGCAGATTTGCCGTCGGGCGTAATTCGATACACTCGCGCGGGCGAGCCCGCGGCCGCGTACAGATTGCCCTCATGATCCGCCGCAATCGACCAGATGTAAGTCGATGGCGTTGTAGACAGGGCCGTGAACGCCGGAGCCAGTTCAAAGCCGCCGGTGCTGCGCACGGCCACGCCTTTCGCAGTGCCCTTGATCAGATCATCGAATTTCGACTGTTCCCAGCTACGCGTGCCTTCGGCAACGACGATAGAAAGCGGAAGAAGAACCAGTGAAAAGATAGCCAGCAGCCATCGCAGACGGATCAAGTTCATACCTTTCAATACACAGTTTTTGCAGAAGAATTCAGGTTACCACGTCAGTGTGTGATCGAACATAAGTGTAGAGCGGACACTCTTGTCCGCTGCCCTTGCCTTCGATTTTGGGGTTGATTTTGATTCTTCTGGTCTTAGAATCGACGTCAAACGTAGCAGACAGGAGTGCCCGCTCTACACGGAGGAAGATTTTGACCGCGGCGGATTTTCGGCGTGTCGCTCTTAGCATGCCAGAGTCGGCGGAAGGCTCGCATTTCGGCAATGCTGACTTTCGCGTCGGCGGGAAAATCTTCGCGACCCTCGCTCTCGAGAAAGAAGGTTACGGCGTCCTGTTGCTAACCCCGGAACAGCAGGCCGGCATGGTCGAGGACGATTTCAAGGTCTTTTCGCCGGTGCCCGGCGGATGGGGTCGTAAAGGCGCTACGCGGGTAGCCTTAGCTAATGTGCCAGCGGATATTCTGCAAGCCGCGTTGCGAATGGCCTGGCGACGAAAAGCTTCGAAACGCCTCCTCGGATCGTGATCGGCGTCGCCCAGGGCTAAAGCTGAACTTCTTGGTGGCTCGTACGGCGTGGCTTAAGCTATGCCCTCCCACGAGTCCTGCTGGGCGTTGCCCGGCTGCCCGGACGAGGCGTCCGGGGCTACGTTGGCATCGCGGGAATCTGTGCCTCGGGTTGGCGCCCGCGGGCGAGGGCGCCCACGCTACACGTTACTGGCTATTTAATGTTGATGGTCAGCACTTGTGCGCCGGCTACCACGTAATCGAGCGGGACCGTCGCCGCTTCGTTTACCGAGGACTCGCTGGAGACGACCATGTCCTGGGTGCCGCGCATGCCGTCCATTACGTTCATGATGGAGAGCGGGAGTGTGGGCATGACTTTATCGGCGATCATGGCTTCAGGATCGGCTTCGAGCAGTGAGACGTAGACGCGGTTGTTGACGTGTTGCTTATTGAGAAATGCAATGGTCGCGGCCAAATCGAGCTTGCGTCCGAGAAAGGGTGAGCCACGCCGGAAATGGTCGAGGGTTTCTCCGTCGCTCACCAGGATTCGGAGCGCGCCCTTCGAAGTCGAAGTTGGGATGTGGATGGGAATGTGTTGCACTACGCCTTCGCCGCGGTAGGGGCGTAGCATGGCTTCAATCGTAATGTCGTCGCCAGGGCGGGCTTCGGTAATGTCGGTGCGGGCGCTCTCGAGCCGGGCCCAGCGGCGTTCGCGGACGATGTTGAAATCAAGCTGAACGCCGTGAATTGCAGGCACGCTATAAGGATTATCGAAAATGCGGCTGAAGCGGTCGCCCAGCGAGATTGCGGCCAGCATGGCGCCTGGCTGTCCGCCATCGGCCGCGGCAAACATGTCATTCATGGTGAGGTCCGGGTATCCGTCGACGCTGATTCGTCCGTTCATACGGTACGTGGTTTCGTCGCCGTACTCGTTCACGCCATGCAATGCGTTAAATACCGTAGCCGACATTGCGATCGGGCTTAGGCGGGCGTTGTTCAGGATTTCGTAATGGAACTGCTTGTCGGCGGATTCCCCATGGATGGTGAGCGTGACCGGGATCATTTCCGGCTTCTTGCCGAACTCTCCCAGAATCCCGTTGTGGCGGTCTTGCACGAACGCGCCCACGGTTTCGGTAGCATTCACGATCTTGAAGGCATTGAGAGGCGAAGGCAGTGTGGCCAGCACAGTCGCCTTGGTCATGGGCAGGTCCACCATGCCAAACTGCATGAGCGGATGGCCGCAGGCCAGAAGGTGTTGCGCGTCCATGTAAGTGACGGTGCAAGTGGCGGCGATGTTCATGTCGCCCTGAACCAGAATGGCGCTCACGGCGGAACCGGGTTCGAGAGGCTCAGGCTGTTTGGCGTCACTGACCGAGCCGGCGCCCATCACGGGCACGATTCCGGCGGCGGAAAATTGCGAGGCGAAGCGCTGAACCGTGTCTTCTGAAAATCCGTTAAAGACCAGAGGCGTTTCGATTGGCTTCAGATAGTTGGTAAAGTCGCGATTTGCAAAATCCTGGGACGGTGTGCCTGGGCTCGCAGTTTTGCTCGGTGAACGGGCGGCAGATGTGGCTTCGATGGGCGCGGAGGCCGGATTTCGATCGAGAGCGCTGATCTCCATCATCTCGGCGATCGGCGTCACTCCAGCGATTGGTTCTTTCGAGAATTCGCCGATGCGAAAGGCGAGCGCACCCGCGAGCTTGCCATCCAGGTACACCGGGCTGCCGCTCATGCCGGCGACCACGCCGGTGTATTCCGCCTTTGCTCCTCCGAGGCGAACCAGTATGACATCGCCCTTGGGACCATTCGCGTTGGTAAGGACGCCAAGCACTTCTACGTCCATCGATTCCGGTTTCGTGCCCTGAAATACGGTGTAGGCCACGCCTCGCATTCCGGCGTGAATCTGCGAGACTGGGATGGTTTCGACTGGCTTGGGAGTCTGCGCCTGGGTGACGAGAGACAGCGAAAAGCAGAGAACAACAAAGGCGAGAATTACTCGTTTCATTTACAAATTTCCCCAGAGAACCGCCAACTGGTTCCCTAACCACAAAACTACACTTCGCGCTTTGTACGCGATTTGCCGGGAAGGAGAGGGTTTAGTAAAAGCCGAGCAAAACATCCCTATCGCGAAGCTCTGCGTCTATACTAGCACAGGGTTTTCCGAGGGTTTAAAATGATTTCCTATCGATTTTGGCAGGTTTTCGGGCTCTTTAGCAGACACACTCAGCGGAGGCCGCTGCTCCGTATCTCATTGTTGCTTCTGGTCTTGGGTTGCTTTGCGGGTTTCACCGCGGCCCAGGATCAAGGGTCCTCCGCACCTCCCAAGAGCCAGACCGACACTCCAGCACCGGATGGCGGCCCACAGAGTGACGTCGGGCCGTATGCCATTCCCAAGAAGAGAGACGAGCCGCCACCGCCTCCGCCTCCTGAGAAGCCGAAGAAGATCGAAGGCATGCCGGACTATTCCATTCACGTGGACATTCCGCTGGTAGAAGTGCCGGTGATGGTTACCACGAAAGAAGGCCAGTTCATCTCCAATCTGAAGAAGGAGAATTTCCGGGTGTCGGAAGATGGCACACCGCAGACGATCAGCAACTTCACGATTTCGGAAGCGCCAATTACTGCTGTGCTGTTGGTCGAATTTGCCGCTGGCGATTATTTCTTCATGGGTGACATTCTGCGTGGGTCCTACTCATTCGTGAACACTTTGAAAAAGGACGATTGGCTGGCCGTGATTTCCTATGATATGCGGGACTACATCCTGGCCGACTTCACGCAGAACAAGCAAGAGGCGTACGGCGCGCTGAATCAGTTGCGCATCCCGGGTTTTACGGAGACCAATCTGTTCGATGCGCTTTATGACACGCTGGATCGAGTGGACCGGATCGAAGGGCACAAGTACGTGATTCTAGTCACCACCGGAGTTGATACGTTCAGCAAACTCAATCTGGACCAGATTACGAAGAAGATCAAAGCTACAAAGGATGTGACGATTTTCCCGGTAAGCGTGGGATGGGCAATCCGAGAATATTTTGACGAGCATGGAATGGCAGCGCCGCACGGAGCGGGCATCCCAGTTTCTCGGATGGATTACCTTCAGGCCGATAATGAGATGAACAGCTTTGCGCACCTGACCGGTGGCCGCGCCTACTTCCCGCGATTTCAGGCGGAGTTCCCGGAGATTTTTCAGGAGATTGGCGGCGACATCCGAAATCAGTACAGCATTGCTTATCATCCCACCAATCCCAAACTCGATGGCACCTACCGCAAACTGAAAGTCGAAGTGGTCGCGCCGGAAGGAGGTCCCCTCAAGGTGAAAGATCAGAAGGGGAAAGACCTGAAGTATATGGTGATCGCGCGGGAAGGCTACACGGCAAAACACACGGTGGAATAGAAGCTAATGGACGTGCGCGAAATGGTCTAACAGAAACATAAATCCAACGCCCAGGAAAACGACTAGAGCCATCTTCACTCCAGGCTCGCGGTTCACCTCGGGGATGAGGTCGGAAGCCGCCACGTAAATGGTTACCCCTGCCGCCAAAGGCAGCCCGTAGCTTACCTGGTGCTGGAAGATCGCCATTGTCAGCACACCGGCGAAGGTCGCGACGCCCAGCAGCACGGACGCTCCCCAAGCCACGCGGCGGCTCTGACCGCTCGCCAGCATGACCGAGGTGATGGTGAATCCCTCGGGAATCTTGTGCAGGAAGATAGCTAAGAAAATGATCCATCCCAGCCAGTTGGAAACCAGAAAGCCCGAGGTGATCGCAATACCGTCGAAGAATGTGTGAATGGTCAAGCCGATTAGAATCGAATATCCCTTGTGGGTGTGAACAAATTGGTCTTTGTGGGTTTCCTCTCCGAAATGAAAGTGAGTGGTGACCGTGTGCTCGAAGAAATGAATGATGAGATAGCCCAGCAGAACCAGGAACGCCGCACTCTTACCTCGCAGTTCGATGGCGGCGGGGAAAACTTCGACGATGGCAGTGGCCAGCATGAATCCCGCACCCAGGGCGACGAAATACCTGAGGTAGGAACGATCCCAGTGTTTTTGAACGATAATGGCTCCGCCGAACACGTTGGCGGCGGCGGCGGTGAGACCTAAAAGAAGACTGAGAACTATGGGATGCATGGGTGCCGAAGGATAATACCAGTTCTCTGTCTCCTGGCGATGGACGACGGGCTGCGACGGCACGGGGGCAATCCGAAAGAGCTAGTGGGGCGCTTTCGCACGTTCGAAGCTTTTCCGAAGTCTTACAGGATCAATCCGGTCACGAGCGCTCACTCCGGAAGCCGGTCAATGGGGTTTGCGTGGAGTCCGACTTGATGGCGATAGAGCTTGATCTGACGCCTTACGGCATCGAGGGCTCCAAAGCCCCAAAGATTTGCGGGCTCGATGTCGTCGTCAGTGTTCGCGTTCCATCCCTCGTCGGGCGGTACGTACTCGTTGAACTGATCGATGATGAGGAAAATAGGATCAAGCTGACGCGCGTAGGTCATGAACGAGTCGAACGTGGCGTACGAATGACCGTCGCCGAAACGCAGCGCATCGTCGGGGCAATAAGGCGGGGCGTTCGGGTTGGGACAGCCCCATCCGCTCTGTCCAGCTGTGGCGATTGAAGCAGTGAAGTTCTCGACCCGTGGAACGGCATTGCCGGTTGCCAGGTTGTAGGTCGGATAATATGGGCATAAGGATTCTTTGCAGGAGGGGTTGAGGCGATCCACCACGCTCCAGAAGCCGTATTCCGGGCTGATCTCTATAGGCCCGGTGGGAGTGCCTGGCGTGGCCCACAGGTCGGGCTGGCTATCGAGATATCCAGCAATCATCTTGAAGGTGTATTTGCACGTAATCTCGGGGTGTTTCTTCAGGAATTTTCTGATTTGAAACCACAACGGATTATCTGAGCGATTCGGATCCTGCGCTGCCCCGAGGTAAATCAGCATGAGAGGCTTACCACCGTAAATGACGTTAAGACCGGGATACTGGCGCATGCGCACGCCAAAGTATTCGATTTCTTTTTCGAAAGCGGTCTTGCCATCGATATCCTTGAACAATACATTCTTGTCGATTCCGCCGAGCAGAGGAATCAGCTTGAGCGGGGTTCCAAGCTTCGACCATGCAGGATAAAGATTGCCGGTGTTGTTGCGGATGTTTTGATAGTCGGTGCGCCACATGGGGCAACCGTTAAAGTTCTTAAGATATTTTCGTACGAACCATTCGCTGTCGAAGATGCAGCTTACATTATTGGTTAGATCGATCGAAACCGCGTCTAGGTCGAGGGATTCCAGCCAAGCGACGTGCTGCTTGATGACGGCGGGATCGGCGCTGTCGTAGCCGCCGCCGACCGGTTTCATGTCCGCGGACTGCAACTTAGGCTTGGCCGCGGTGCCCTGAAACGTCACAGCATTGGGACCGAACCAGGCTTCATATTCCATGACAACAACATGGCTGCGATCGTTGACTACCAGGGGAGCGTCTGGCGATGAAGCCAATGCGGGCACAGGTATAAATGGCAACAAGACAAACAGGAAGAATAAAGATATTGTGTGGCGATAACCGGGAATCATCGAAAGCTCACCTTGTAATTCTTGCACTGCATGTCTAGGTGTAGGAAGGACACAGCTGTCGCGAAACGCCAAACCCAAGGTGCGAAGGCTAGTCTCATGATCCCTACGACAAAACACCAAACTCGAGCGGATGTTGCGGAAACAGGTAATGCACAAAAAGAAATTATAAACGATGGTCAGCAGGTACCTAACCCCTCTTAGCCGCTATGCCGGATATGCATTACATCGCCATCCTGCACGATATATTCTTTGCCTTCCAGACGCAGCGTGCCGCGGGCGCGGGCGTTTGCTTCTGAGCCGGCATCGAGCAGTTGGTCCCAACGAATGGTCTCGGCGCGGATGAAATGTTTCTGCAAGTCGGAGTGAATGGCGCCAGCCGCGTCCTGCGCGCGAGTATTTATCGGGATGGTCCAGGCACGGCACTCGTCTTCTCCGGCTGTGAAGAACGACATCAACCCGAGCAGAACATACGTGGTGCGGATCAGGCGCACCAGGCCGCTCTCGGTGAGGCCGTAGCTGGAGAGGAATTCGGCGGCGTCGGCTTCGCTCATTTCCGCGAGTTCGGCTTCGACCTTACCGCAGATGGCTGCCGCGCCGGCATTCGGGCGAGAGGCGACTTCCGTCAGTTTATATTTCCCGGCCGCAGCTTCGAGGTCTTTCCCGAGTCCCGTGCTTTCGTTCACATTTAAGACGTAGAGGATTGGTTTCTCGCTGAGGAACATGAAGCCGCGAAGACGCTTCTTGTCCTCGGGAGTCATCTCCATCTCACGCAGCGGCAGTTCTGATCCCAGGTGCGCGTTGGCGCGCTTGAGCAGATCGGATTCTTTTTCGAGATCCGCGGTGCGCATTTTCTTCAGATCTTTCTCCAGACGTTCGAGCCGCTTTTCGATTTGCCCGAGGTCGCTGACCATGAGATCAAACTCGACGTTCTTGATGTCACGCAACGGGTCAACGCCGCCGACATGCGGTATCGCGGGATCGTCGAAGGCCCGCAGGACGTGGGCCAGCGCGTCTACACCGCGCAAGTGAGCGAGATAGGCGGTTTCTTTGAGCGCATCCTGGCCGATGGCGCCTACGTCCACATATTCCACCGAAGCGTGGGTCAACTTCTTGGGGTTGTAAAGCGCGGCCAGACGGTCGAGGCGGTCGTCGGGAACTTTGGCTACACCGATATGCGCCTCGCGAGGATTGGCGAAAGCCTGCTCGGAAAGACGCGCTTTGGTCAGAATGCCGAAGAGAGATGTCTTGCCCACCTGAGGCAGGCCGATAATGCCAGTTTTCATAGGAGGCTTTTAGCTGTTCGCTTTTGGCTCTTAGCTTGCAAGTGAAGAATAAATGATGAGGCCTTGATCGCCAAAGGAGGGGCGCGCGATATCCCACTTAGGCGACGCTAATGGCTGAGGCGGTTAGATACACAACCACCAGTCCCAGCAAGAACACTCCGCTCTCGACTCGCGTGGACCACCCATGCAATGTGTCGAACTGCATGCGGGCTGGGTTGTCGGGAGGGACGGAGTCGATTTCGCCGATCGACGCCCGCAACGTATCCATGCGCGGGATAATGCCAAATTGCGAGATCAGTGTGAGGGCAAGCATCAGGCAGATAAGCACGTGGCGCGCGGCGAACATATGAGCCGTGCCGCCGGTCAAGCGGCCGTAAAGGATCGAACTCCCCAGGAAGATGATGCCGGAAACAATGCCCATCCAATGCAGTGTGCCTAAGGATCGCCCGACCACCATTCCAGCGAGATGCCGGCTGGGTATTATCGAGAAAGCTGTGGGCGCCAGAACGAAAGCGAAGAACATCAGCCCGCCCAGCCAGACGATCAGGGACAAGAGCATGAGATAACGAAGAAAGGACATGGAGGAATTATAGCGTTCGCGGAGGTTTCGGGAATTCTTGGCGCTTGAAGCTATACGGGCACGGGCGTGCCGTCCACGATTTCCTTGATCACCTGCTCCGCCTGCTCCGACTTTTTCAGCGTCGAAGAGTAGAGCCCATTCACCACCACGCGATGGGCAAAGACGGGAACCACCAGCGGCTTGAAATCCTCCGGCGTGCAGAAAGTGCGGCCGTCGAGGAACGCCATGGCCTGCGCGGCGCGATACAGCATTTGCGAACCACGGGGCGAGACTCCGAGCGAGAACTGTTCGGACTCGCGCGTTTTTCTGACGATGCTGAGGGCATAGCTGACCAGCGATTCATCCACGCGGACTTGCGTCACCGCATGTTGCATTTCAAGCACATCCACGCCGGTGAGCACGGGCTTCATGTTTTCCAATTGCGTCGTGCCTGCTTCCGAACGTAATATCTCGCGCTCAGCGCTGACATCGGGGTAGCCCATCCTTACCCGCATCAGGAAACGATCGAGCTGCGATTCCGGCAGCGGATAGGTGCCGTGATGTTCAACCGGATTTTGCGTCGCGATGACCAGAAACGGCTGCGGCAGCGGGTAGGAATGCGCGTCCACGGTAACCTGGCTTTCGTTCATGGCTTCGAGGAGCGCGGATTGCGTCTTGGGAGTAGTGCGGTTGATTTCGTCGGCCAGCAGCACGTTGGTGAAGACGGGGCCACGCTTAAATTCGAATTGCTGCTCGACGGCGGAGTAAATCGAAATCCCCAGAACATCCGAGGGAAGCATGTCGCTGGTGAACTGCACCCGTTGGAAGGTGCAATCGAGAGCCCGCGCCAGAGCCTGTCCCAAGGTGGTTTTTCCGACGCCGGGAACGCCCTCGATGAGCAGGTGTCCGCGAGCAATCAGCGAGACGACGGCCAGGCGGATGATGTCGTCCTTGCCCCGGATCACCTTGCGCAGGGCGTTTTCCAGTCGCGCCGCACGATGAGAAACAGCGCTGGCGGTTTCAGGGGACATGATTGGGATTCTACTATGGGGCTGTGAGCGTCGGTGGTTACCGAGGTTACAGGAGCATTCAGCAGTCAGCACTCGGTCGATTAGCGGATAGTTGGTTTTGCTGAATGCTGAATGCTTATTGCACAAACTCCGCCGGTCGCCCCGTCAAGCGCTCAATACGCTTCGCAATTGGCGGATGGGTCGAGAACAAGTTGCCGAAGCTCATTCCCAGAAATGGCTGGATGATAAATAAATGAGCGGTTGAAGGCGTCGCCTGCAGGGGCAGGCGTCGCGAGTAGGCATCGAGCTTCGAGAGGGCGCTGGCCAAGGCGTACGGGTTGCCGGTGAAGTGCGCGCCCGTGGCATCGGCTTGATATTCGCGTGAGCGAGAAACGGCCAACTGAATCAAAGACGCGGCCAGAGGAGCTAGAAATAACATCAAGAGCGCGCCGATTCCGCCGCCGCGATCGCGGTCGTCTCGTCCGCCGAATCCGCCGAACAACATTCCCCATCGCGCCATGCTGGCAAGCATGGTAATGGCTCCGGCAATCGTTGCGGCTACTGAGCTGATGAGGATGTCGCGGTTATTCACGTGTCCTAATTCGTGCGCCAGGACGCCTTCCAGCTCTTCGTCCGTGAGCAGGTTAAGAATGCCCTGAGTCACGGCTACTGAAGCGTGTTGCGGATTGCGTCCGGTGGCGAAGGCGTTGGGAGATTCGTTGGGAATCACATAAATCTTCGGCATGGGGATGCCGATCTTCTGTGTGAGCCTCTCGACGGCAGCGTAGGCGCGCGGTAGTTCCTCGCGTGTCACCGG
>Ga0116223_10000877_pt1 | contig 33688 bp, 32 predicted proteins | sample Sb_taG_3_FD_90092 | JGI IMG/M metagenome (GOLD analysis project Ga0116223, IMG submission 90092) | Peat soil microbial communities from Weissenstadt, Germany - Sb_50d_a_PC metaG | ecosystem: Environmental > Terrestrial > Soil > Wetlands > Peat | place: Germany: Weissenstadt | collected 2010-09-21 | reverse complement strand
TGGGGCCCAGAGGTGGGCTTCTACGGCGGCATCAACTATGGCTTCGGCTACGGCGGCGTTGGTTATGAAGGCGGCCGCTGGGAAGGTGGTCACTTCTCCTACAATACTTACGTGAATCACGTGGACATCACCATCATTCACAACACCTACAACACCAGGGTCACGAATGTGTCCGAAACTCACGTCAGCTACAACGGTGGTGCGGGTGGGGTCGAAGCGCGTCCCACATCGCAGCAAGAGTCCTACGCTAACCAGCACCACGTCGGTCCGGTAGCCGCGCAGACGCAGCACGTTCAGGCAGCGCGGAGTAATCCCGAGCTGCGTGCTTCCGCCAACCAGGGCAAGCCGCCCGTCGCGGCTACTGCCAGACCCGGTGATTTCAAAACTGGCGTTGTGGCTACTAAACAAGCCGGCGGCGAATACAAGGCTCCTCCAGCCAATGCCGCGCGCGGCAATGACGCGCGTCCTGCAAATGAAGCGCGTCCCAGCACGGAAAATCGCCCAGAAAATACTACCGAAGCTCGTCCCAACACCGTCAGTCACGCCAGCGAATTGCAGCCACACAAGTTCACACCGCCAAACTCCGGCAACGCCGCAACTGATAAGAAATATCAGCAGCAACAGGACAACCTAGCTGCCAAGCAGGCGCAGGATCATCAGAAGCTCCAGCAGCAGCAGGATAAAGAACATCAGCAAGCCGCCCAGAAAAACTACAACGACGCGCAGAAACAGCAGATGGAGCAGCGCCACGCTCAGCAAACGCAACAGGTCGAGCAAAAGCATGCCACTCAGCAGAAGCAGATGGAGCAGCGCCAAGCGCCGCGCCAAACTGCACCAAAGCCGGAGAACCGTCCTCCCGCGGAAAAGCCGCATTGATTGCGCGCTAACCCCGCAGGCAGGGCTGGATAGCCGCAGTCTTCGCAAAGTCAAGCAACCAAACGGGCTGGTAACGATGCATCGCATCGCGGCCAGCCCGTTTTCATTTTCCGCGCGTCGTGAGGATTCCCATTGGGCGAGCGACGGGCAAACCGGAAGTAGTCAGTGTCAACTGACGCTATTAGGCTATTACACTCATTGAGGAGGCTGACCCGGTCAATGCGTGAAATGGAGATCTTTCGCCAACCGTGGTAAATCAGTTCGCTGGTGCAAATGTGTGAAGAAAGTCAGGAGTTAAAATTTTTTGCGCCTCCTCCCATCCCTCGGAAAAGTCGTAGTCCCAGCGAGGTGGGACCGCAAATACGTACTTACGATTGCGCCCAAGTTCTGCCGGATCGAATGGAGCGGCACTGACGATAGGATGCTCGTTCCACTGGGCGATTGTGAAGATCATGATTGGCATATCTTCTCGGGGATTTTCCTCTGTCCATTTGGGGTGCCTGATTTGCAGCTCCGGCCCTCGCAAAACACGCTCCGCGGTGCCATTGCTCGCGAGGACACTGCCTTGCCACTCTGACCACAAGACCCTGTAGCCTTTCCACGATTCAGGCAAGGTAAAGCTGAAACCATATTTTCTATTTCTGTGCTCGATGGTTCCCGTATGCCTCCTAGCGGCCTGGTGCTTCTGGCTGGCAGGAGGTGCCTGCTGCGCCCATCCCGAGACTGAGAGCGCGAGGATGAAGACTGCTGCATTGAATGGTCGCACTCGGAAACGTGTCCAGATCGCGGCTGCTAGTTCCATGGGTCTCTCCATCCCGGTTCTTTTCTTAAACGCTGTACGAAGAGCAATTGCAGCACCAGGAGAAAACTGGGGACAGACGGGATGTTCCCCGTTTTCTGGGCGGCCGGTGGCCCCCCGGTGTGCCCCGTCCAAGCTCCGCTTGGGCGGGGATTTTGACTACATTCAGCGCCACGAACCTTTTTCCACAGCACTCCACAACAAGAGTCCAATTCCTTGTGACGAACAACCTTTACCGAGAATAACGAAGGTGCAAAATTGGGAATATGCGCGAGGGCAATCCTAATCAATCCGGCGTCACCAGCACATTCCTCTCGCAATCTGCGGCGAACTCCTTATTCCGCAAGATTTTACCTGTAAGTCCTTGCGGCCCAATATTTTACCGGCCCATTCCCATATCAATTTCCGCCAAGTCCAATCAATCCAGGATTTTAGCCAATCGGAGAAAAAAATGTAGTGGGGATATCAAGGTGGCCAAGCGGAAGGCGGTAACAAGAGAAGACGTCACAAGAGAGGAGCAAGAGTGTATCGCCTACTTCGCAGCAACCGCACTTCCCTGCCGGTACTCTTCCGGCAGGCCGCTCTCGATGGCGAGGCGGACTTTTTCCATCAGGCTGTCGCGATCGCTAAAATCCTTCGGCTCAATTTGCGGATGGAAAATCACTTGAACCCGACCCGGCTTGATGGCAAACCGCGCTTTGGGCATGGCGTAATGCGTGCCCACGATAGTTACGGGAACCACCGGGACGCCGCACTCCAGGGCCAGGTAGAACGGTCCTTTCTTGAAGGGCAGCAGCTTGCCGTCGAAGGAGCGCCTGCCTTCGACATAGATGGTCATGTTGAGTCCCTGCTTCACGACCTCTTTGGCGGCGGCCACGGCTTCGATGCCGGCGTCGCGATTGCCGCGGTCCACGGGAACCAGGGCAGCCATGCGCATGGCCGGACCGAGAATGGGAGTCTTGAACAATTCCTTTTTCACCATCACCGAAGTGCGGCGCGGAATCAGCGGAATCTGGATCGGCGGGTCAAGGTTCGATACGTGATTCGACATGAAGATGTAACTGCGCGAGGTGTCAATTTTGTCGAGTCCGATGGTTTCGACGCGCACGCCAGTCAGCCATACTCCTGCAAACGCTCCCCAATTGAACAGGCGATAGAGAAGGCGGATGTCGCCGGTAAGGAAGGTCCAGGAAAAGGCGATCACTCCCGCCAGCGGAGCGGCCAGAGACCAGAAGGTGAGCATGATGATGGTGCGGATCATTTGAGCGCCGCTCCCGCGGGTTGATTTGTGATGGGTTGATTTGTTCCGGGATGATCTGCGGCGGATGAATCCGCGGCCGTTTGGGCTTCCCCTTTCAGCCAGGCCGTGCGGCGGGAACGCTGGGCGGCGGTGACCTGATCCAGGTCCGTCACTTCATACGCGATTTCCTGACGGCCTCCGACCTTCCATTTCAGTTCGCGCTCAACGGCGCGGCGGCCGCGGACTCTTAGCGTCAGGACGTCGCCGGGATTGAGACGCGACAACTGCTGGCGCGATTCCTGCCCGGCGGGCTTGCCCTGGATCTCGAGAATGGCGTCTCCGACTTGCAGGCCGGCGCGCTCGGCTTCACCGCCGGGCGTGACCGCGCCCACGGACATGGGAGCGTCAAAGTTGCGCGACGCCATGAATCCAGGGTCGGCCACGGTGTTGCTCAGTTGTTCGACGCGCAGACCGACGCTGCGGAAGAAGTCATCCCAGGGAACCTCGCCGCTTCCGGCAACGTAGCTGGTGAAGAACCAGCCGAGATCCGCATGAGAGACGGCCTCAGCCGCTTCGCGGACTCCTGCGGAATCGGCGAAGAATCGCCCTTTCTTGGCGTAGTTCGTGTTCATCCATTGCAGCACTTCGCGCAGCGAGGCCTGGCCGTGACTGGCTTCGCGCACCGCGAGGTCAAGCATCACACCGAGCAGTTCGCCCTTGTTGTAGTAGGAGATGCTGCGCTCCGGGCGCCGGTAGTAGGCGTCGCCTTCCAGCCACGCATCCAGGCTGGACTCCTCGGCCGACTGCGTCAGGTGGGCGGGACGGCGCTCCAGTTCGGTGATTTCCTCGCCCAGGCGGTCAAGGTATTGTTTCTCATCGAGCAGCCCGGCGCGCAACTGGATGATGCCTTCGGCAGTACTGGTAACGCCTTCGCTGAACCACAGCGCCCGGGTGTAGTTCTCTCGGGTGTAGTCAATAGGCTCAAGCGTCTGAGGGCGGATGCGCTTCACGTTCCACAGATGGAAGAACTCATGTGCGGTGACTCCAGCCAACGCATCCGGCCGCTGCTTCACGACGTCTGCATTGAGGTCTATGGCTGTCGAATAAGCGTGCTCCATGCCGCCACCCGCCGGTCCGCGAGGAAAGTGGTAGAAGAACATGTAGGTGTCGAAGGGACGATCGTTCATCCATGCGGTGGCCGAGGCGGTGATCTTGTGGAGCGCGGCGACGATGCGTTCCATGTCGTAGTCGCCGGCCTCGGCGTCCACGATGACGCGGAAGTGGCCGCCGGCTTCCTCGAAATCAGATTCCTGAAAATTGCCGATCTCGACCGGAGAGTCCACCAGGCGGTCGTAATTCTCTGCGCTGAAGCCGCCATCGGACGCCGGGAGCGGAGTCGCGACTCGCCATCCCTCCGAGAGGTGATCGAGATGCAGACGCAGGGGCGTGCTACGCGCGTCCGCGGGGTACATGAGGATCTCCGCCAGGTTCAAGAAGGCGTGATGAGGATTCAATTGCGCGCCGAAAGGACTGGGTGAGTCGGCGTAAATCTGATAATCCACAACGGCGCCGCCCTGGGCGTTCTGAATCTGCCAGCGGCTCGTCTCCAGTTTGCGCACGGGGAGGGGCTTGCCGGCGGGGTCTGTGGCGTGAACCCAATTGACGTATTGGGCAAAGTCACGAATTTGGTATAGGGCGTTCCACACGGGAAGTTGGAGGTCGCGTTGCGCTGCGCCTTCGGGCAGGGTGATGCGGACTTCGATGAGATGCTGCTCCGGCGAAGCGAGAGAGACTGTGTAGACAACCGTGGCCGACTGGGCAAAGGCGGTGACCGACAGGGCGAATATTGCGGCACAAAGCGCGACTCGTGTGGCCCGGCGGACAGCTCTTGGCAGGAGATTCATTTAGTCCTTGTTGGTTCGCGCAAACGCGCGGGTAGTTTTTCATAAATGCCGCCGAAGCCGCCATTGGAAAGAATCGCGACCACGTCGCCGCTGCGCATCTCCGGGGCGACGGCCTGCACGATTGCGTCGGCATCGGCGAGCAGACGCGCCTGCTTTCCGTGCTGGAGAATTTCTGCGGCGAGTTCTGGCAGTTGCATGCGTTCGTTCTCTGGAATCGCCTCGGAGCGAAAGACGCCGGCCACCACAATTTCGTCGGCCAGAGCAAGGCTGCGGGCCAGATCGCTTTGCAGAACGCGGCGGCGCAGGGTGTTGGATCGCGGTTCAAGAATCACCCACAAGCGCCCTCCGGCATAGCGCGCACGCAGCGCTTTCAACGTGCCGGCGATGGCTGTGGGGTGATGCGCGAAGTCGTCAATGATGGTGATGCCGTTGACCTGCGCCTTCACTTCCAGGCGGCGTTTCACGCTCTTGAAGCTCTTCAGCGCGTCGGCAATGGCTTCCTTGGGAATACCGCAGGAGACCGCGAGCGCGGCCGCCGCGGTTGCGTTGCAGACGTTGTATTCACCGGCCAGAGCGAACTCCAAGTCGGCCCACGGTGCACCGTCGCGGAGCATGGTCCAGCAGGTGCGGCCCGGCTCGAAACGCAGGTTTGTCATCTGCCATTGGGAGCGCGGCCCGGCGCCGTAACGCTCGACGGGACAGAAGGCTTTGGCCAAACAGCGATCGAGGCTCTGGTTTTCGTCGCCACCATCGAAAGCTACGATGCGCCCCCGGCGCGGGATCAGATTCACCAGGCGTTTGAAGGCCGTCTCGACGGCGTCGAGATCTTTGTAGATGTCGGCATGGTCGAATTCTACGGAAGTCAGAATAATGGCGTCGGGAAAGTAGTGCAGAAACTTGGGGCCCTTGTCGAAGAAGGCCGTGTCGTATTCGTCGCCTTCAAGGATGAAGTGCTTGCCCTCTCCGAGATGGAAGCTCGAACCGAAGTTCTCTGCGATGCCGCCGATCAGGAACGAAGGCTGCAAGCCCGCGGAATGAAAGATCCACGAGAGCATAGATGTGGTGGTGGTCTTGCCGTGAGTGCCGGCGACGACCAGGACTTCCTTGCCGCGCAGAAATTCGTCGTGCAGGAGTTGCGGCAAGGAGCAGAACGGGATGCGCTGGTCGAGGAGGTATTCCAGTTCGACATTGCCGCGCGACATGGCGTTGCCGACCACAACCAGATCAGGGCGTGGTTCGAGGTTTCTGGCATCGAAAGGCTGGGCCACGGGAATGTTCAGGTCACGGAGAAACTCCGACATGGGCGGATAGGCAGCGGCATCGGAGCCGGTGACGCGAAATCCGCGCTGCTTCAGCATTCCGGCGAGGGAGGCCATCGCGGTGCCACAGATGCCGATCAAGTGGATGTGCTTTTGGTCGTTCATATCGTCGGTGATTGCGGCACGGCGCTGCCCCCACAATCCAAGGCTAGGTCTTCACGGCTGATTCAGTAATCCGCAGGCCCACCTGCGCGCCCCGCACCGTAAGCGCGGCCTGCACTCCGAACGGAAGCGTGATGTTATCCGAGGTTACGTGTCCGGAACGCACGCCGAACGCGACGGGCACTCCAAGGTCTCCGACAATTCGCCCAACGACTTCCTGCAGCGTGTAGCCCTGGTTTGCCGTTTGCATGCAGTCGAGCATCTCGCCAAAGACAAAACCGCGCACACCCTCGAACTTGCCCGCCAGTTTCAACTGCATGAGCATGCGATCAATCTGGTAGGGCTTGGCGGCGAGATCTTCGAGAAACAGAATCGTGCTGGTAGTTTTGATTTCGTAGGGCGTGCCCAGCGAGGCGACCAGGATGGAAAGGCATCCGCCATACAGGACGCCCTCGGCCTCGCCACTGGTAAGGCCGCTGACTTCCGCTCCCAGGGGCACGTCCCACGCCGTCGCGCCGGTTAGTGCCGACTGCCACGATGTCAGGTTGACGCCGTCTTCGTGCGCCCAGTCCTTGGCCGCCATCGGTCCATGAAAAGTCACGAGGCCGGCAGCATCGGTGAAATAAGTCAGCAGCGCCGTGATGTCGCTGTAGCCGAGGAAAATCTTAGGATGGGCGCGGACTTTCTCGAGGTCGAGTTCTTTGAGCAGGTAGTTCGCGCCATAACCGCCGCGGGCGCACAGGATGGCGCGGATATCTTCGCGGACAAACATCTCCTCCAACTCGCGCACCCGGCGCGCAACGGTGCCGGCGAAATAGAGATCCTGCTCCAGGATGGAATCGAAGTAAAAGGGACGGTAGCCGGCGCGGCGCAAGGCTTCGCAGCCAGCCTCCAGATCACTTTGTTTGACGTTGCTGGCGGGCGCGACGATGCCGACGGTATCGCCGGGGCGAAGGGCGGGCGGCTTAACGCGCTGAAGATTCGAAGTGGACATTTTTTCTTACGCCGGTTGCGACTGCAAACTCGACCGGCTACCGCTCAGCTCAGAAAGAACTCTCCCCGACACAATAAGCGCGCCGGGCCACGCAGAAAAATAACGTTTCCTTCCCGGCGCACAGATTGTGTTCCGCCGGGCGCATGCACTTTCACGGGAGAATCCGCCCGCCCGGTAGCCATGGCGGCCACCGCCGCCGCGCAAGAACCAGTGCCGGAAGATTGCGTTTCCCCCACGCCGCGTTCAAAAAAGCACGCCCTCACATCGTGCTTGCCATCAACCGCTACGAGTTCAACGTTCACCCCTTGCTTGAAGTGAGGGTTGCGCTGGATTTCTGCCGAGCGCGTCGGCCAATCCGCGGGAAATTCGCGCACGAACACCACGTAGTGCGGATTGCCCATGGAGACCGGAATGCCGCGTGTCTCCCCGGTGCTTATCTTCACGGTGAGTTCGTTTTCGACCGCGGCCTGGCCCATCTCGATTTCAAACTCGTACTCGGAATCTCTCCGCGCGGTCAGGGCGCAGATTTTCATCCCCGCCCCGGTCAGAATTGAAATCCGTTCCTTGCTTTGCTGGGCACAAATATACGCGGCGACACAGCGCGTGCCGTTGCCGGAGATTTCCGCTTCGGAACCGTCCGCGTTGATCAGCCGGATTTCCACATCGGCCGAGAAATGCGGCAGCATCCACTCTACGCCGTCGGCGCCCACACCTTGGTGCCGGTCGCAGATACGGCGCGTGAACGACGCGATGTCGTGGGGAGCCAGGGCGCCGTCAATCAGCAGGAAATCATTGCCGCAGGCGCTGGCCTTGACGAAGGGGATGGTGCGGACGGCCGAGCTCACTGGGGCGCCGCCCATTCGCGTGGCCAATTCAAATGTTGCCAATTCATGCGAGTTGCTCGCTGGTGTGTGCGGGTTCCAGATGGCCGGATTTTATCACCGCCGCCCGACGCAGCCGCGTTAACCCGGCTGATTACCGCGCACGGTAGAGGATCGCCGACGCCTGCCCGGTGACGTGAATTTCAACCAGGGACTTCAGATGGTTTTCCTGCTGCCTCCCCCGTACGGCCTGCCAGACACGGTCTCCTTCGAAGGCGACGACATAGTCCGCATACTGATCCGGGTGCGACAGGGCACGCTCCCACAGGCCCTCGGGGTCTTCCGGCTGCTTCCAGACGCGATGATTGCCTTCGTTGATCACGCGCCGCAACGGAATTCCCGCCCGTTGCAGAGCGCCGACGTGGTCGCCCAGGTACATGAGCAGAGTGGAATCGAGGGGGAGCTTCTCGAGCCACGTAGCCAGTTGCACTTCGAGCTGGTTCCGGCTGCGCATGTTGATTTCCGCTTCCTGCAGACAGCTTGGTCCGGCGCGCCATACTGAGGCGTAACTGGCTATGATGAACACGCACAGGCTCAACACGGTGGGCAGACGCAGCCTTCCCTGCCATCGGTCAGATCGCACGGCAAGATAGACCAGGATGGCGAGCGCCGCAGCGAATGCGGGAAGCAACTGCAATCCGTAGCGGACGTTGTAGTGCGTGAACGGCCAGAAGGCCGGGACAAAGATGGGAACGCCTCCATAGGCGACTGACAGCGCGTAGAACGAAACGGGGACGAGCAGGAATGACAGAGGCAGCCAGGGGCAAGCGGCAGAGACGCTGTCGCGTCCCGGTTGCCGAGAACGGTAAGTCGCGACGGCTCCGAACACGCCCGCAGCCACGAGGATTACCCACAGGCGGCCGAGCCACGCGCTCTCTGCCATGTTGGATTCTCCGGACTTCACGAAGTACAGCCCGGCCACCAACAGATTGCCGCTGCCCGGATGACCCGGATTGCCGGAGGCCTGTGTTCTCCGTTCGATCGCTTTCGCGGAATACGGGCCATTCTCGAATTCGAGCGGATTGCGATAGACGATTCCGTTGTAGCCGAGCCACAACGCGGGTGCCGCGGCTGCAATCAAAACGAATTTCACCGCTGCTGCGCGCGAGCGGGCCACCTTGAGCGAATCCTGCCTTGCATTGGCCATGAGAAGAAAGATAAGCAGGATCGCCGCGGCCATCGCCGCCGCCAGGAACCATCCGTCATAACGCGTCAGGCAGGCTCCCGCGAGACAGAGTGCGCACCGCGTTAGGGCATTGGGCTCGCCGCGCTGGAACTCGCTGAAGTGGACAGCCGCCCAAATGAAGAGCGCGAGATACAGCGACTCCCCCATCGCCGTGGTCTGCATGTAGATCAGGTTCGGATTTGCCGCGTAAACCAGTGCGGCGATCCACGCGGCGGTTCGGGCGGCCCCGTCTGGTTCTGCATCGCGTGAGAGCGAGCCGCGAAGCAACCGGAACATGCCGACCACTCCAAGCACATACGCAGTAAGCGAAGGGATCGATCCTCCCACGCCCCGCTGCCACATTTCATTCGAGATCAGGAATGGAATCATCAGCAGGTGCGGCAACGGGAGCCAGACGGTCCCCAACTGCAACAGGCCGGGCGTTTTCGAATCGAAGACGCGGCGGGCAATGTTGACGTGAGCGACGGCATCGCCGTAGAGAAGGACCTCGCCGAGACGGAAATAGAAAAGGAAGGAAAAGACAGACACGCAGGTCGCCAGCCAGGCCAGCAGCCTGACCTCGGAGTCCCAACGGGAACTGGCGGGCGCGTTCTTTGTGAGCTTGGCCATGTGCGGGGGCGCAGGGACGGGCCACCGGCGCCGATTACTCAAGGTGAGTCAATTCGCGAAAGATCTGAAAGCGGGCCTCAATTTCTTCGCGCGTCAGCGACTGCAACCGCTCCGTGCCAAAACGCTCGACGGCGAACGAGCCCATGACGCCTCCGTAGAACAGAGCGCGCTTCAACACCTCGCGGTTCAGTTCTTTCTGCGCCGCGAGGTAGCCCATGAACCCGCCGGCAAAAGAATCGCCCGCGCCCGTCGGATCTTTCACCTCTTCGATGGGCAGCGCGGGAGCGCGAAAAGGATGATGGCCGATACCGAATGCTCCTTCGCGAAAGAAAATGGTCGCACCATATTCGCCGTGCTTGATCACCAGCGCCTGCGGGCCCATGGCCAGCACCTTGTGGGCGGCGCGGGGCAGGTTGGTCTCACTGGCGAGCATCTTGGCTTCCGTGTCATTGATCAGCAGCACGTCCACCAGCTTCAAAGTCTCGGCGAGTTCTTTGGGCGTGCGCTTGATCCAATAGTTCATCGTGTCGCAGCCGGTCAGGCGCACGCCGTTCATTTTGCGGCGAAGGTTTGCCTGCAACGTCGGCTGGATGTTGGCCAGGAAGAGGAACTCTGTGTCTTCGTATTCTTTGGGAACGCGCGGCTGAAAGGTCTCGAAGACGTTGAGGTCGGTGTAGTTTGTCTTGGCTTCGTTGAGATTGTCCGAATAAGACCCGCCCCAACGAAAAGTCTTGCCCTTGGCGCGCTCGATGCCGCGTGTGTCTATGCGGTGCTGACGGAAGACGCTTTCCTGTTCGGGGCCGAAATCCTCGCCCACGACGGCAACGACCCGGACTTCCGTGAAGTAACTGGCCGCGAGCGAAAAATACGTCGCGGCGCCGCCCAGAATGTTTGTCACGCTGCCTGATGGCGAAGCGATGTCGTCGTAGGCAACCGAACCGACTACAAGAATGCTCATGCTTGGAACCCTTCACTCCATGGGGCGGTCATTTCGCGCTCTTCACATACTTCCCAATCAGAAGCTTCAGTTTCTTTTTGGTGGCGGCGGGAATCTTGTTGGGATCGGTCAGGATGGCATGGGCCAGCGCCGATCCGCATTTGCAGGAGCGCTCGCGCGGCATCGCTGCCACGGTTGCGCGGACCACTCGCGCCGCGTTCTCAGCATTCTTGACCAGCACGGCGACGATTTGATCCACGCTGACGGAATCATGATGCGGATGCCAGCAGTCGTAGTCGGTAACCATCGCGACCGTCACGTAGCAGATCTCGGCCTCGCGCGCGAGTTTGGCCTCCTGCAGGTTGGTCATGCCGATCACATCCATGCCCAGGCCGCGATAGACGTTGGATTCGGCTTTAGTCGAAAACTGGGGCCCTTCCATGCAGAGATAGGTTCCCCCGCGCTTGCCCACGACGCCGACCCGCTGGCATGCGGTCTCGACCACGCGCGACAGTTCGGCGCACACGGGATCGGCAAAGCTGATATGCGCCACCACGCCGGCGCCGAAAAATGTATCCACGCGATGGCGGGTGCGATCGAAGAATTGATCGGGGATCACGAAATCGAGAGGCTTGTGCTCCTCTTTGAGCGATCCGACCGCGGAAACAGACACAATGCGCTCAACCCCAAGTTGCTTGAAGCCGTGAATGTTGGCGCGAAAATTCAGTTCGCTGGGCAGGATGCGATGGCCGCGCCCATGACGCGCGAGGAACGCCACTTTCCGCGATTCGAGCACGCCGCACACGTAGGCGTCGGAAGGCGCGCCCAACGGCGTCTTCAGCCGTACCTCCTTGACCCTGGTCAGCCCCGGCATGGAATACAGGCCGCTGCCGCCGATGATTCCGATTTCTGCCTGTGCCACTCAGCCTCCAGAACGGCTGCTCCAGAACGCCTGCGCGTCCGCGAGTCAAACTCGTGATTATACAGGAGGAGAATCGGAGGGTTTAGAAGCCTTTGGCTACGGAGAGCAATTCCGGCGCTACAATTCTTGAGATGAGAATCCTCCTCGCGGGCTGTGCGTTGTGGTTGCTGTTTGGCTTCTGCGGGGCGCAAGAAAAAGCTTCGGCGCCAAATATAGTCACAGTTCCCGCGACCATTGATCACAATCGTGTGGTCATTGATGCCGAGATTCCGCTTGCCGATGGCTCTACGCGGCGGGTTCACGCCTGGGTGGATAACGGTAATCCCGATCTCTATTTGTCCCGCCATTTGGCCACCGTGCTGGGACTGGCGGTTACCTGCGACCAGCACTCCTGCGCCGCGCCGCCGCCGCGTGAAATCCTAATCGGAGGCATGGCGGTCCCATTGGCAGGCATCAAGGAGGCGAAGATTCCCTTGAAGCCCGTGGATGCTGCGCCGGTCCTCGCGCCCGGCCTCAACGCTGAGATCAACATTCCTTCCTCTGTGCTGCGCCATTACGACGTGCTGATTGATTTTCCCGGGCGCAAATTTTCGATCGGTGCGCCGGGCACGGTTCATTTCCGAGGCCCGAGCGGCAAGGTACAGATCAATGCCGAGAATGGCCTGATTCAGGTGCCGACTCAGATCGAGAACAAGAAATACAACCTGGCGCTCGACGTGGGAGCGAACATCAGTTTTCTGTCGGAAGAAGTAGGCGACAAACTTGCCGCCGCCCATCCCGACTGGCCGCACATGACTGGCGCCGTGGGTTCGGCCAACATGTGGGGAATGGACGAGGAGCCAAAATGGAAATTGATGCGACTGGACCGCGTGCAGTACGGTCCGCTGTATCTGACCAGCGTAGCCTTTGTTGCCTTGCCGAAAGCGGCGCAGGATTTCATGGAAAAGCGGGCTGGGATGCCGACTGTGGGATTGCTGGGCTCACAGGCACTGCTCAACTACCGCGTTGGCCTCGACTATGCGCACTCGATGGTTTACTTCGAAGTTGGCCGCACTTTCAACTTTCCTGACTTCGATGTGATCGGACTTATTCTGCGTCCTGAAGACAACGGCCGCTTCACCATCCTCGGAGTCGCGGATGTGTCTGCCAAGGCGTCAGTGCCGCAAGGTCCGGATGGAGTTCAGCCCGGGGATCATCTGGTCGCGGTGGACGACATTCCGGTGCGCGGCTCGACCATGGGGCAAGTGTGGTCCATGCTTGGAGGAATGCCGGGACAGCAGCGCAAGCTGACGATCGAACGGGGAGGCAAGGAATTTGCGGTTGTGGCCGCGGTGCAGCATTTTCTGGGAGAAGCGCCCGAGGAGCAGCCGGTCAAGAAAAAGAAGTAGTACGCGGGCTCACTTCGCGGCTGATGCCGCCCCGAACACTTCCCTTTCGAGCGCAGCTGTGGTGGCCGCATCCAGGCTCTCGCTCACCAGCACGGTGTCGCCTTGCTCTTCAATCACGACCGTGCCTTCTTCCGTGGTCCAGGTATGGCGGCCCTTCAGCAATGCCACCCTGATCTCCGCGCTCTCCGGCGCTTTATCCTGAGAAGCGGGCTGCACCGGTGGAGGGTCTCCCACTTCGTCGGCCTTCTTGTAACGCTGCTTCAGCGACCGCGCGTAGATGTCGGCGAATTCCTCGGCCTTTTCGGTACTCGACCAGCGCGACACGTAGAGCAGGCCCAAAGGAGCGGCTGAGTCGGATCTGGGGCGGGCAGCGTAGTAGTATCCGCCGCGCCACTCTGGATACAGGCGCTGCGCCAGCGGCTTTCCGGCATATTGTTCGACAAGCACGGCCACGTCGAACTCGCCCATCGCGCCAATGTCGAACTTCTGGTAGTCCTTGAAATCGCGCTTGAAATCGGGCACGGGCAGGGGTTCGATCTTCTCGCCCGACAAGTAAGTCTCGGGTTGCATGATTTGCCGCGTGGTGTGCGGAGGATTCTGCAGCACACCGGCAAAGGCCTTCTCCTTGCCGCCCTTCCGGATCAGCTTGATCACGAATTCCATGCCGTAGCTGTAGGGGAAGGTGAGCGACTCCTTCATGAAAATCGGGGCTTCGTTGAACACTTTTGTGCCGGAAGTGCCGGTCAGCGTTTCTTTCTCCATCGCCTCCACTAGGTCGGGTGAATCGGCCAGCGAGCGTCCGGTGGGCGCGATGGCATATTGAAACATCATGGCTTGCGCCTGACCTTCGACGACGGCTTCCCGGGCATTGTCCATTTCGTCGTTCACGATGTCGGTGGGGGTCGGGTCTTTCTTGAGTTCGGCGAGATCCTTCTCGCCGCGCTTCATCCATTTCTGCAGGCCGACCGACTGATCCTGAAGAGCGTGGGTCAACTCGTGAGCCATGACCGGTTCTTGTTCTTCCATCGGCACCCAGTCGAGCAGGTTCACAGTTTTGGTTTTGGGGTCATAGTAGCCGGCGACTTCCTCGCGCAGCAGTGCCACAAGAAATGTTTCCAGATTGAAATCGCGCGGCAGAAGGCCGAATTTTTTCAGCACGAGTTCGGAGCGTCGAAGGCGCTGCGTGTCTTCGTCGTTCACATGTTTGGTGAGGTAGGAGACCACTTCGTAGCGGCTGGTCAGGCGGCGCTTCACTTCTTTGCGAATCGGAAGCCCGGTCTGCTTGCTGTCGAATTCGAGAATCTCGTCCACGGAGTGGAAGAGTTCCTCGGCCTGGCGCGGGGTGATTTTGACTTCGTCCTTCTGCTGGGCATCTTGAGCCCTTGCCGGCAGCGACACCAACGCAATCGTGGCCAGTACAGTTGCGAGAAGCCCCCGCAGATTCGAAAGGCGTCCGTATTTCTGCATTGCCCTTGAGTGTATACGTTTCTCTACACTTCCATGACGGGAACCCGATTCGTAGATCGCAAAGCAGGATGTTCGGCTCAGGATGACAAAAACGGAATGGCAAACCTACGAGTGGCTGACTTGCTGGCCCACCCACTCTCCCGCTTCTCGCGTGCCGAGAGAGCCGCCGATGTCCTGCGTGGTTTTTTTCTGGCGGAGGGCTTCGAGGACGGCGGCTTCGATCTTGTCCGGTTCTTTTGTAAACCCCAGGTGCCGAAGCATCATCGCGGCGGTCAGGATCGCGCCGAAGGGATTCGCCACGTTCTTGCCGGCGATCGGCGGGGCTGAGCCGTGTACCGGCTCGAACATCGAAGTCTGGCCGGGATGAATGTTGCCGCTGGCGGCCATGCCCAGGCCGCCCTGCAGGCCGGCGGCGAGGTCGGTGATGATGTCTCCGAACATATTGTTGGTGACGATGACGTCGAACTGCCGCGGGTCGCGCACCATCTGCATGCAGAGCGCGTCCACATACATGTGCTGCGCGGTGATCTGCGGATTTTCGCCGCCGACTTCCATGAACACGCGCTGCCACAACCCGCCGGCATGCGTCATGGCGTTGGACTTGTCGCACATTAGAACTTTGTTGCGCGGCGAGCCGTCGAGCTTGGTATGGTTCCGGCAGTATTCGAACGCGTAGCGAATGATGCGCTCGACGCCCTTGCGCGTGTTGATGTCTTCCTGGGTGGCAATCTCGTCGGGGGTGCCTTGCTTGAAAACGCCTCCGGCGTCGGTGTAAACGCCTTCGGTGTTCTCGCGGAGTACGACGAAGTCTATGTCTTTGGGCTCGACGCCCTTCAGCGGGCACAGCGCGGCATCGAGCAGGCGCACAGGACGCACGTTGGCATAGAGGTCCATCTTGAAGCGCATGCCGAGGAGGATTTCCTTGGCGTGAATGTTGGTCTTGACCCGGGGATCGCCGAAAGCTCCGACCAGGATCGCGTCGAAGTCGCAGGCGAGCATGGCAAAGCCGTCGGCAGGCACGGTCACGCCGTCGCGCAGATAGCGGTCGGCGCCCCAATCGAAGTCGGTCAGGGCAACGTCTGCCCCCGATGCCTGAATGACCTTGACCGCTTGCGGGATCACTTCCTGGCCGATGCCGTCTCCGGGAATGACGGCGATGCGCTTTCTGCCTGGCTTTTGTTGGTCCACGGCAGGAAAGGTAACACAATCGCTATAATCGAACTACCAGTATGGATCCCACCGCACTCCAGATTCAGGGCGCAGGCTTGGGCGGGGTACGCCTCGGCGAGTATTGCGGTGCAATCACCGCGGTGCGCTTCGGCGATCCGCGGGAGGAGTTTGCGGCGTTGCGCTCCGGTTGCGGGGTGTATGACCTCGGCTTCCGCACCAAGATTTCACTCGCCGGCGGCGATCGCGTCCGCTGGCTCAACGGGATGGTCACCAACAACATCCGCGATCTGGCGGCGGGCCGGGGGGTGTATGCATTCCTGCTGAATCCGCAGGGGCGCATTCTGGGCGATCTCTATGCTTATAACCTCGGGGATTCGATCACGGTTGACACCGATCGCAGGCAGGTGGAAAAGATTCTGGCAACGTTCGATCATTACATCATCATGGACGATGTGGAAGTAGCGAACTTGAGCGAGCAGATAACCGCGCTGGGCGTCGGCGGACCCAGAGTGCGGGCCGTGCTGCAGGCAGCGGGCCTCGAGTTCCCGGAGCTGCAGCCGTTGCAGTTTCACACCGTGCAGTGTGATTGCGATTGCGGCTGCCTTACCTGCACGATCGTCAGGGAAGACGCGGCTGGCGAATCTTACGAGGTGTGGCTGGCGCCTGCGAATGTCAAGCCGCTGTGGGACGCCCTTGTCGCCGCCAGCGCCACGCCCGTGGGTTTTGAAGCGCTCGAGATGCAACGCATTGTGTCGGGGATTCCGCTGTACGGGGTGGACATACGGGAGCGCGACTTGCCGCAGGAAACCGAGCAGGGGCGCGCATTGAACTTCAACAAAGGCTGCTACGTGGGGCAGGAGATCGTGGAGCGGATTCGCTCGCGGGGCGCGGTGCACCGGATGTTCACCGGATTTCTGGCAGAGGGTGCGGCGCAGATCGCGGCGGGCACCAAGATCGTCGCTGGGGACAAAGAAGTTGGTGAGGTGACGAGCGCGGCGTCGCTGGCATGGGCGGGCATGGAAAAGACGGTTGCGCTCGGTTATATCCGGCGGGAAGCGGGAGTTCCCGGACGCGAGGTAAGAATCGGGGCCTTCCCGGCGACTGTGGTCCAGTTGCCGATCGAGGAATTAGAAGCTGTCAACACTCTTGAAGGAAAACTCTATGGCTGAGAAGAAACACGAGCAATCCAGCTTCACCGTGACTGACCGGCGGCTGTTCACTTCTGAGGGCGAGTTGCGCAAAGACGCCGGGGAAGAAACAGAATCGCCCAAGCCTGCGCCCCCGGCAGTGGCGCCCCAGGCGAATGCGGCCGCGCCCATCGCTCCGCCCGGCGCGGCAAAGGGCGATGGAGAAGCGGAAGTGCCTCCTCCGCCCACCGCCGCGGAGCAGCAGGCGCAGGCCGACGCGTACAAGAAATCGTCGAAGGAACTGGATTCGCAGGTCGAGATCAGCGGGCACTCGGCCAAAGATTTCGAGATGACGTTTGAGCGCTTTCTGGCTTCCCTCTACATGACCGCAATGCTCCAACTGGGGCTGATGCGCGAGCAGGGCGGGCAGCCGCGGATTGACATCATCGGCGCGCGGCAGACGATTGACACGCTCACCCTGATCGCCGACAAGACCAAAGGAAACCTCACGCTGACGGAAGAGAACTTTCTGCAGAACAGCCTTTATGAGCTGCGTATGGCGTATGTCGAGGTCACCAACGTACTGGCACGTCCCCCGCAGGCGGGACCTGCAACCGGAACCGGCGGAATCCGAGGAAAATGAAAGCGACGCTTACCGTGCTGGGCAGCGGCACGTCCATGGGCGTGCCCACGCTGGGATGCGATTGCGCGGTCTGCCACTCGAGCGATCCGCATGACCGGCGCACACGGCCGTCGGTGATGATCGAGTACGGCGGCAAGGTCGTGCTCATTGACACGACGCCCGATTTCTACATGCAGGCGATTCGCGAAAACATCACGCGCGTGGACGCCGTTTTTTATACCCATACGCACGCCGACCACATTCTGGGCATTGACGAACTGCGGCCTCTCAGCTACCGGCACAAGCCGGAGAAGTTGCCACTTTATGCGCGGCCGGATGCGGCGGCGTTTCTGCGCAAAATGTTCAGCTACATCTTTGACGGCGACTATAAGTTTGGCGGACTTCCGCTGCTCGAACTGCGGCCGATTGACGACCCGGTGGACTTGTTCGGGGCGAAGTTTGAGCCGGTGACTCTGATTCACGGCGATGCGCAGATTTACGGCTACCGCTTTGGCTCGGCGGCGTACCTGACCGACCATAGCGAGATCCCCGAGTCGTCGTTCTATCAACTGGAAAGGCTGGATATTCTCTTTCTCGACGCCCTGCGGCACAAGCCGCATCCGACACACTCGACGGTGAAGAGTTCGCTGCAGATCGTGGACCGTCTGAAACCGAAGCGGGCCTTCTTTACGCACATTTGCCACGATCTGGCGCACGCCGCTACCAATGCGACGCTGCCCCGGCACGTGCGGCTGGCGCATGACGGAATGAAACTGGAGTTTGAAATCAGTGGTCAGTGAGCAGTGGCCAGTGGTCAGCGAAAGACATCCGCGCACTGGCCACTGATCACTGACCAGTTTTTACTAGCTACTGCATGCTCGTCTTCCACAAACTCGACGACGTTCCAGCCGGCCTTGGGCCGACGCTGGTAAGCGTGGGCAACTTTGACGGAGTGCACCGGGCGCACGCGCACGTGCTGCGGGAAATCGTTGCGCGTGCGAAGGCAAGCGGGGCCAAGGCAGTGGCGGTAACGTTCGAGCCGCATCCGGCGCGGATTCTGCGCCCGGAATCAGGTTTGGAGCTGCTCACTCCAACCCCGGAAAAGCTGCGGCTGCTCGAAGATACCGGGATTGATGCTGTGTTGCTGCTTCCTTTCGGCCGCGATCTTTCGCTGATGACGCCGCGGCAGTTTGCCGAGCGCATTCTCAAAAAGAAACTCCACGCTCGCGAAGTTCACGAGGGATTCAACTTCCGATTTGGGCATAAGGCCACGGGCGACACGGACCTGCTGGCCGAATTTGGCCGGGAGATGGGCTTTGAGGTGAAGGTCTATCCCGAGATGACCTTGCGCGGCGAACGAGTTTCGAGCAGCCAGATTCGCAGGTTGCTGACCGAGGGGCGGGTGAGCCGGGCGCGGCATCTGCTGGCGCGTCCGTTCTGCATTCTGGGGACGCCGGGCCGCGGGCGCGGTTACGGATCGAAATACACCGTGCCGACCATCAACCTTTCGCGCTACGAGGAACTGGTGCCGAAAGACGGGGTGTACATCACGTGCACCCGCGTCGGAGCGGAGCGCTTTGATTCGGTGACGAACGTCGGCAACCGTCCAACGTTTGGAGCCGAACTGTTCGCCATTGAGACTCACCTGCTGAATTTTCATCCCCTCGAGCTGACGCCCGAAACCGAAGTTGAGATCTGCTTCCTCGACTGGCTGCGGGATGAGATCAAGTTTCCTTCGGTGGACGCGCTGCGGGAACAGATTGCGCGCGACGTGAAGAAAGCGAGGCGATATTTTCACTTGCTGCGCACGGGCTAGCCCGGAACTGGTCTGAGTGGTTCTCAGATCTGACAGTCCGGCCCTCAGGGGCTGAAGCCGTGCCCTACCCAAGTCGTTTATGAGACTGGTTCTGGAACTAGAGTCTCGTCTGCATCGCAGAGAACGCCTCATTCGATGGGTTCGACGACCACGGAGTCTTCCCCCACACCCGTACGCCGGCCGGGAAGTTGCACAATGACGATTGCAGCCAGCACTAGCACGATCCCTAACGACTGAATGGGGCGCACGGCTTCTCCCAACAACGCGGCAGCGAGCAGGATGGAAAACACCGGCTCCAGGCAACTGGTGATGATGGCGCGGGTCGGCTCCAGATGCTGCAGGCCGAGGAAATAAAGCGAGAAGGACCCCAGCACCGAGATCATGGAGAAGGTGAAAAGAAACGCCCACTGCGCGGGCGCGTAGTGCGCAGCCAGGACTTTCCACGGAGGATTGACAAACAGCCATAACACCGAAGCCGACGTCAGGGTCCAGAACAGCACGCGCCAGCGATCGTAGCGGGCAAGGATGCGGTGTCCGCCGATGTTGTAGAACGCGAAAGAGAACGAGGCCAGCAGGGCGGCGATGAAACCGTAGGAGTCGAGGCGAATGACCGATTTTCCCCCGACCATGCCGATGGTCAGAGCGATGCCGGCGATGGCGATCCCAACGGCGGCAACTTTCTGAAGAGATGGCTTCTGCTGCCCGCGAGCCACAACGTAGAGCAACACCCAGACCGGCGCCGTGTACTGCACCACGATGGCGATGGCGACGCTGGTTCTCTGAATCGCGACGTAATAAAAGTAGTTCGACGCGGCCACTCCCAGCATTCCGAGCACAAGACATTGGATAAGGTCGGGCGTGGGCAGCTTGACGCGTTGCCAGCCGCGGCGACCGACCAGCAGCACCAGCAGGACCAGCAACGAGAACGAAGTTCTGGTCTGCGAGAGGATGAGCGGACCAACCGGATGCAGTGCTTCTCCGGCGAGGGGCAGCTTTCCGGTGAAGACGGCGCGGCCGAGCGCGGCCGACACTCCCCAGAGAAATGCGGCGGCTGCGATGAAGAAATATCCGCGCAGAGGATGAGGCGCGCGCTGGCTGGACTGAGACGGATTCAGAGTTCGGTCACCGAATCCGATGATGGGGCTGGATCGAGCAACCGGTCAAGGCGCACGGGATCAAAGCCGACAACGACCTGTTGCACTTCGTCCGGGAACTCGCCCGAAAAGACCACCAAGGTTGGGGTTTCATGGCTGCCATGCTGTTCGATCATGGCCCGGCGCGCCTCGACGTCGGCGCTGATGTCGCGCACTTCGAAGGCGATCTCCTTGGCCTCAAGAAACACTTTCATCAGCTCGCAGGAGAGGCAGCCGGGTTGGGTAAAAAAGACTATGCGCGCGTTCATTATTCTTCTCGTCGAACGTCGCTACTCGGCGTATTCGATCGCGGCGCTGATCTTCGCGGTCTTTTCCAGCATGGCTGAAACCGAACAATATTTCTCTTTCGACAAGCGGACCGCGTCTTCCATGGCCTTCGCCGACACTTTACCACTGACGCGATAAACCAGTTTGATTGCCGTGTACACGGCGGGGTAGCCCGAGGCGCGCTCAGCCTCGGCACGCACTTCAAGATGGGTGAACGGCTCGCGTTTCTTGCGCAGGATGCCGACCACATCTGAGGCAGTGCAGCCGCAGAGCGCGATGAGCACAAGTTCCATGGGCGTATTGGCAGTTTTCTCGGCGGCGGTGTCCATAACGATGGCGTGGCGGGAACCGGCTTCACCTAGGTAACGCTCGTTGTCGGTCCAGATGACTTTCGCTGAAATCATGCTTGCTTCCTGTCCAGAATTGTTGATTGTTGATTGTTGAATGAGAACCCTTTGTCGCGGTAGTTCTGGAGGCGTTGAAGATCGCCACGAGCTGGTTAGCCTCGGACTTCAAGTCTTTGAGCTTGCGTTCGGGGATCAATTCAGCGTCGACCAACAATTCCAGCCAGAACGCCGACTCGTCCGCCTCTTCGATCACAATCGCCAGCTTGGCGAGGATTCCGGGCGGGACCGAGCACGACAAACCGCGCGGTAATTCGCCGCCACGGACATTCCTGACCTCAAAAGCTGGTGTCCGATCGCGCGTCCCTCCGGACATGGCGGCAACGAGCGGACCACCTGCACTACGCGCAACGCAAATTTTTTCGTACGCTCTTTCAGTTCCGTCGCCTGGTGCTCCATCACGCGCCTCCATTCGACAATCAACAATCAACAATTCCGTCCGGTCTGTCTGTGACGGATGTCACCTATCTCCTGTTGTCAGTGCTGGGCTCGGGATGAATCAAAACCCGGAAAAGCTGGGGAGAGTCCTGCTTGAAGCGGATCTCCAGTTCGGTCTGGATATCGTGCACGCGAGCCAACGAAAGATCGTCGGGGAGCGTGCAGTGGCAGGAAATGTACAACCGACCGCGGACGCGCTTGATAACGAACTCGTGAACGTCGAGTATTTCGGGAAACTGCTCAGCCACGGCCTTCAGGTGCTGCTCGAGCCGCGCGTCGCTGACCACTTCCTCGGAGGTCTCGATAGTGGCAGGTTCGCTCTCAATGTGCGTGAGGATATCGGAGATTTCGGGAACGTCCCGGCGCATGTCGGCTTCGAGTTCGGTCACCTGATCGTGAGCTTGTTTCAGCGTCATGCGTTCGTCGAGTTCGATGTGCTGCTCCACGTGCAGCCGGCCGGTCAGATCCTGGACGCTGATGTCATGCACGTTCAGATTCTTGAGGGTGGCCACGCCCCGGATGCGGTCGAAAATGTTCTCCGAATGCTGGGCGCGCGGAAGCGGCTGCACAGTCACATCGGCGTCGGGCAGGATGCGGTGAACGGCGTCGCCCACAGCCGTCACCAGTTGGTCCGAGCGCTGGAACGTAACGCTGCGGGCCAAGCCCACGGTGAGATCGGCGAAATAGCGGCTGCCGGCGCGGCGAATGCGCACGCGGTCCACTTCGAGGACTCCGTCCACGCGCGACACGGCGTCCTGAATCTGTGAGCGCACGCCGGGCGGAGCGGCGTCGAGCAACGCGTCCACGGTGCGGCGGGCCAGCCGCCAGCTGACGGAAACGACGACCCCAGCAACGAAAAGGGCTGCGACCGGGTCGGAATCGCGCAGCCATTCCACGTGATAGGTGCGGCCCGCCAGAACCAGCAACAGGCCCACTACCACCACGCCGGCCGACCAGATGTCGGCCGAAAAGTGCAGTGCGTCGGCCTCCAGCGCCTGGCTGTCATACTTGGTGGCGATGCGGCCCAGCACGCGCGAACGCCACCAATCCACTGCCATGGAGACGATCATCACGGCGAAGGCGGCGATGGAGGGTTCGATTTCAATGTGGCGGAAGAACAGGCGCACGGCGGCTTCGTAGATGATCCAGGCGCAGGTCACCAGCAGCAGGCCGGTCTCGACGAAGGCGGAAAAGTTCTCGATTTTGCCGTGGCCGTATTGATGATCAGCGTCGGCTGGCTTATCGGAGACGCCGACCGAGAAAAAGGTGATCAGAGCGGCAATCAGGTCCAGCCCGGAGTGCGCGGCCTCGGAGAGGATGCCCAGGCTGCCCGTGGTGATGCCGACTACGATTTTCAGCCCAGTTATGACAATCGCGGCCAGAACGGAGTTTCCCGCGGCCGCGCGCTTTTCGGCGCGCATGGACTCCGGCGAAAAAAGCGCTGGCGCCTCCCACATGCTGGCATTATCGCCGCTCCGAAGGGCATGCGCCAAGCAATTCGGCGAAGATCCCTCCGTCCCGGCGGGTAACAAGGACGGTAATCGCTGTGTCCTAAGTCACAAGTGAGGAGTACAGCTTGTGCTAGGATCTCATGTTCAGCGTGGTTCGACTTTCTGATGCACCAATCCTGGAGGAAATCGTTTATGCGTAAGAGTTGGCTACTGTGTGTTTTGTTGGGAACGCTGGCTTGGGGACAGGCCGCACCGGGCACGCCTCCGCCCGCGCAGGCTGCCCAGGCGCCAGCTCCGGGCGCTGCCAAACCAGCGGCACCGGCAGATCCGTCGGCGGCGGTTCCAGCCGATGCCCCGGTGATCACCGTGAAAGGCGTGTGCCCGGCCCAGCCCAAGGCGGCTGCGGCCAAGGGCACGGCGGCAAAGCCAGCAGCGGAGGCGAAGACTCCGAGCCCGCCGGCGGATTGCAAGACGGTCATCACCAAGGCTCAGTTTGAGAAGATAGCCAACGGAGTCGCTCCCAATTTGACGCCGCAGATGAAGCGGCAACTGGCCAACGTTCTGCCGCGCCTGATCGCCATGTCAGCCGCGGCCAAGAAGAGAGGGTTAGACAAGACTCCGCAGTTCGAGGAGAAAGTTAAGTTCACCAAAATGCAGATCCTGACCAACGAACTGCAACGGAACATTCAGGAGGAGGCAGGCAAGGTTAAGCCGGAGGAGATCGCCGGCTACTACAAGGAGAATTCGGAAGCGTACGAACAGTACTCTTTGGCACGTTTGTTCGTTCCGCGCACCAAGCAAACGGAGAACGACGCCAAGGAAGACGAGGATCAGAAACCGGAAAAGTTGAGCGAGGAGCAGCAGAAGGCCAAGCAGGCTGAGGAAAAGGCCAAGCAGGCCGAGTCCGAGCAGGAGATGAGCAAACTGGCGGAAAGCCTGCGCGCCCGGGCCGCGGCCGGGGAAGACTTCGCAAAGCTGCAAAAGGAGGCGTTTGACGCCGCCGGCATGAAGGTTGACTCTCCGACTGTGACTTTGCCCAAGGTGCGGCGCACGGGCCTGCCGCCGGCGCACGCCGCGGTATTCGAGCTCAAGCCGGGCGAAGTCTCGCAGGTGATCAACGATGCCAACGGGCACTACATCTACAAAGTCACCGGCAAAGAGCAACTCCCCCTTGACCAGGTCAAGGATGAGATTCACAACGTGCTGCAGAATATTCACTCGCGCGACATGATGGACAAGGTCAATAACTCCTACAAAGCAGAAACCAACGAGGCATATTTTGGTCCGGGTGTAGGCGCCAATACGCAGCCTCCTCCGCGGATGCAAAATCCGCGGATGGTGCCTGGGCCTACTATGCCGGCGGCGAAACCACAGACTCCGCCTGCGAGTCAGGCTCCGGCCCAGTCCCCGGATGCGAAACCGAACTGATGGCAAAACCTGTCGTCGTAATCACGGGCGTGTCGGGCAATCTTGGTACCAGGCTGCTGCCATTGCTCGGGAGTTATTCGGTACTTGGGGTGGACGTAAGTCCGCCGAAGACCGATTCCGAGCTGCGGTTTGAGCGCATGGACCTGGGGGAAGAATCGTCCACCCGCGCCTTCTGCGAACTGCTGCGGGAGACGCACGCCCACGCCGTGGTCCACCTGGCGTTTGTGATTGACCCCGTCCGCACCGGAGTGCTCGACGTGGAGCGCATGTGGCAGATCAATGTGGCCGGGACGGCGCGCGTGATGGAGGCTGTAACTGAGGCCAACCGCACCACCGACGACGGGGTCAAGCAGTTCATTTTTCCCAGCAGCGTCTCGGCGTACGGACCGAACCTGGCAGCGCCGGCGATGGAAGAGTCCGTTCTGGGGGCGCACACCCTACCCTATGCGGTTCACAAGAAGCAATCGGACGAGGTGGTGCAGCAGCGCGCTCCGGCGCTGCGGGGATGCAGCATCTATATCCTGCGGCCGCATATTTTTACCGGCGCCAGTGTGGAGAACTACCTGATGGGGGCGTTTCACGGATCTCCCAACGGGAAGAGTCCACGGGCGCAGAAGATGCGCCGCGAGGGCAAGCGCCTGCCCTGCATGCTGCCACGGGGCCAGCAGTATCTTGATAACAAGATTCAATTCATCCATGTGGACGACATGGCGCGGCTGATTCAGCATATTCTTCAACGTGAACCCGAAACCCAGCGCCTGACCGTTTTGAATGTCGCCGGGCGTGGCGAACCGCTGACCTTTGGCCGCTGCGTCCAGATGTCGCAGGCGAAACTGGTCCGCGTTCCGGGAAGATGGGCGATGCGGCAGGTTCTGAAGTTCCTGTGGCGGCATAAAATCTCAGCGATTCCACCCGAGGCCGTGCCCTACATGACCGGGCAATACATCATGAACACGGACCGGTTGCAGCGCTTCCTGGGCCCGGAGTATGAGCACGTGATCCGCTACACGATTGCGGATGCGTTCGCGGATTCTTTCCGCCGCGATGCCGTGGCGAGCTGAACGCCGCGAGCTTCTTCCCTTTTCCTGCCCAGGACCGCGTCCAGCGACCATCTGCCGGGACCGTTGATCAACAGGAAGGCGGCCGTCAACAACTGCGCGTATTCGGAACGAACCTCATGCAGCACAGCCCAGATTCCCACCTTGGGCGGGGCGGGCGGCAGCGGCAAAGGAAAGGTACCCAGGTAGAGGCTGATCTTGGTGGAAAGAATGGCGACGATCATCTCAATGATGAATGGGACGGAGATCAGCCGCGTCAGCCAGCCGGTGAGCAAAAGCAGACCCCCGGCAATTTCAAGACAGGCTACGAAGTCAGCGGTGAAGTGGGGAAACGGCATTCCCAGCTTGGTGAAGCGCCCGACGCCCTGGTTTTCATAGACGAACTTCAGAATTCCTTCCCAGAAGAACACTCCTCCTGCCATCACTCGCAGGAGAATCGTTGACTTGGGCCCCTCGACCGGCGGATTAGTCAGCCATTGCAGAATTTTTCTCATATCCGTTTCCTCGCGTTGGTCGTATTTGCTGCATCGGAGCTACGCTCCTCGATGCAGAGAACTGGCCCGCGGCGGTTTTATTCCATGAAAATATTTCCGTTGCAGATGGAATAAAAGTGGGGCTGCGGGAGTTTATGCTATAGAGGTGCCAGACCAGCGCTTGCCCGCCGCGACGTTCGAAGATCTGGCCCTGCCCTTGTTCGATCAGCTTTACAACTTCGCTCGCTGGCTGACGCAGGATACGACCGAGGCCGAAGACCTAGTGCAGGAGACTTATGCCAAAGCGCTGCGCGGATTCTCGTCGTTTCAGGCCGGGACAAATTTTCGCGCCTGGATGTACCGCATTCTGCGCAATTCGTTCCTGAGTTCGCGCACCGGGCTCAAGACCACGGTTCATTCGATGAAGAGGAACATGAGACGGCGGACCCTGATCGCTCAACCCCCGAGCGCCTTCTGATCGCGCAGGCCAGTCGCGAGATGGTGCAGCAGGCTCTCGCGGAACTGCCCGTGCCTTTTCGGGAGATCCTGCTGTTATGTGAGGTCGAAGAGATGTCGTACCAGGAGATTGCGGAGGCACTGTCTATTCCGCTGGGCACCGTAATGTCGCGGCTGTTTCGGGCGCGGAAGGCGCTGCGCGAGTTGCTTCAACCCAGGCTTCAGAGAGGCCCGGCATGACCTGTGAGCCATGGCGCGGAAAGCTCGACGCTTACCTGGACGGAGAACTCTCGCCCGCGGAAGCCCGCGAAGTCGGCGCCCACTTGCAGGGGTGCGCGTCCTGTTCTGCGGACGCGCTGGGGCGCGTGCAAATCAAGCGCTCGGTGGCTTCGGCGGGCCGGCGTTTTGAACCGAGCGCGCAGTTGCGGGCGCAGGTTACAAGGGGCGTGGCCGCGAAGCGACCCCGGCAAATTGGCTGGCAGTGGAAGATTCTGGCGGTACCCGCCGTGCTGGTGCTGATCCTCTCGGTCGCTGTGGACGTTTACGTGAGCCGCGAGCGCGCGCGCCGGCAGGGGGTTTTCAGCGAACTAGCGGACCTCCACGTTGCGGCTCTCGCCACCTCCACACCGGTGGATGTGGTCTCGTCTGACCGGCACACCGTGAAACCGTGGTTTCAAGGCAAGATTCCGTTCACTTTTAACCTGCCGGAACTGCAGGGGTCGGAGTTCACGCTGCTGGGCGGGCGCGTCACTTATCTGGCACAAACGCCCGGAGCGCAACTGATCTACCAGCTGCGGAAGCACGAGATCTCGGTTTTCATCTTTCAGGATCGCGGTGAGGAGACGGCCAGCCTTGCATCCGGACCAACCAAGGCGTTGTCGTTCAACATCGAGAACTGGACGCAAGATGGGCTGCGATATTTCGTTGTCGGAGACGTGGGCCCTGACGATCTCCACGCGTTGGCGAAATTACTGCGCGGCACCCAGTAGCAGCGGCAACTTATCTCTTCCCGCGATACAGCCCCGCAATGCCGAAGGTGTAGGGCGTCCAGGTCGCTTCGGCAAAGCCGGCAGCCTTCATTCGCCCGAGCATTTCTTCCGGCGCAGGAAAGCGCTGGACCGAGGCAGGCAAATAAGCATAGGGGCCGCGCACGCCGGAGATCACGGTTCCGATACGCGGCAGCACTTGCCTGAAATAAATGCGGTAGAGCGAGCCGATGGCCCCGGTGGGCTCGCCAAAATCGAGGATGCCGCACTCGCCTCCCGGGCGGAGCACGCGGAAGATTTCGCGCAGTCCGGCATCATAGTCGGTGAGATTTCGAAAGCCGAAGGCGGACGTCACCAGATCGAAGTGCGCGCTGGGAAACGGAAGGTTCAAAGCGTCGGCTTCGATCCAGCCCGGCGTTGATCCATTTTGCTCTGCTGCCGCGGACTTGGCGGTGGCGCGCTGCAGCATGGCATGGGAAAAATCGGCGCCCAGAATCTGCGGCCTGGACTTCCCTGCCTGGCGGCGCAGCGCGAATGCCATGTCGCCGGTGCCGCAGCACAGATCAAGCACTCGCGCGCCCGGCCGGGTCAGGATGTGGCGGAAAGCTAGAGCCGTGCTCCGCCACCACATGCGGTCCACATTGAACGACAAGACGTGGTTCAGCAGATCGTAGCGGGGCGCAATGGAGGTAAACATTTCCCGCACGGCGCGCGCGGCAGAGCTCTGATCGCTCGCACCTTCCGGCGCCGCGCCCACAACGGCGGATTTGGTGATTTCTGCCACGCTGACAGTCTGGCGTGCTACTTGCGGCGCTTCTTCTGTTTCGGCTGCGTCTTTTTCAGTTGCGCCACGATGCGCTCGATTTGCAGCACGTGGTTCGTGTCGTGCCCGGCGAACATGCGCGCCAGGTGCGAGATGGTTTCCTTGCCGCGTTCCTGATGCATGCCATAGTTGTCCCAGGCTTCCCGGGGAAGCGCTTTCAGCATCGCCAGATTGTTTTCCCGCAGCACGCGGAAGACTTCCAGGGACCGCCCAGCATCCCGCGCGTTGTATTGGAACACCGACGCCCAGATGTTCTGATCGAAGGGCTGGATCGTGCTGCCATTCGCTCCGAGCACCGAGCGCATCCGCCAACTAGCGACTATCTCAGCATCCGCGAGGTGGGCGAGGATTTCTGCCATGGACCACTTCCCCGGCTCGGGCTTCCATTTGAGTTGCTTTGGGCTTAATCCGCGCGTCAGCTTCTTTAGCTTCGGCGCCGTCTGCCGTTGCACTTTGAGCGCATCCTTGCCTTCGACGTGGCCCAGAATTCGCTGGATATATTGCTGTGCCGTCTCTGCCATATTTCCCTCGATGCGTTCTGATTATTTTCCCCAAACCCCTCCGCCGCGCGACAGGCGGCGCACTTCTTCCACCGAATCCAGAATGGCGCTGTCGGGCACGTCGCTGGCGACTTCCACCTTGCCGATTTCGCGCGGCAGGATAAAGTGCACCACACCGTTTTGCGTCTTCTTGTCGTTCTGCATGCGGGCCAGAATCTTGCGCGGGCCGACATTCAGTTCGGGCAGACGGCCCAGGCTCAGCACGGCGTCAGCGATGCGGCCGGCGGTCACGCTGTCGGTGCGGCCCACGCTGAGCGCAATGTTGGTAGCGGCAATCATTCCCCAGGCAACCGCTTCGCCATGCAGCAAGCGGCGGTAGCCGGTCTCGGCCTCGAGCGCGTGGCCGATGGTGTGTCCCAGGTTGAGCACGCGCCGCAGTCCGCCCTCGCGTTCGTCGGCGGAAACCACCTCGGCCTTCAATTTCACCGACTGGGCGATCAGCCACTCCAACTCCACCGGATCGCGCTTCAGAATGCGGGCGCGATTCTGTTCGAAGCGCAGAAACAGTTCGATGTTCCCGATGATGCCGCACTTCAGGGCTTCGTAAAGCCCGGCGCGAAATTCGCGGTCCGGGAGCGTTTTCAGGACGTCCGGATCAATCAGCACCACGCGGGGATGATAAAACGTTCCCACCAGGTTCTTGCCGGCAATGAGATTGACTCCGGTCTTACCGCCGATCGCAGCATCCACCTGAGCCAAAACAGTCGTGGGAATCTGCACCAGTTCGACGCCGCGCATATAGAGGGAAGCCAGCAGTCCGCTGACGTCGCCCACAACTCCGCCGCCCAGGGCAACGATGACGGCCTTGCGGTCGGCGCCCAGGCGGGCAAGTTTTTCGGCGAGGGCCTCGACGGTGGCCAGGCGTTTCGACAGTTCGCCATCCGGCATGGCAATGATCTGCGGCGCGAAACCCTCAGCCTTGAGAGATGCGACCAACTTCGCTCCCCAGCGTTTTCGGACGGGAGGAACGGTCACCACAAAAACGCGGCTGGCATGGGGCAGATGATCGCTGAGAACGGAACCCGCGCGCGCCAGCAGCCCGTTTTCAATCCAGGCCTGGTAGGGCCGGGGCAGCACATGGATGGTCACCTGCGGCATGACGCTCCATCATAGCGTATGCCATTTGTCACTGGCCTTCACTGGCCGCCGGGAAAGCCGCCGAGGCGAGAACGCAGAGCAACAACACCCCGGCCACCACGCCCAGAGTGGTTGCTATGGGAACGTGGAGGTAGTCCGCCGCGAGCATTTTCAGCCCGACCAGAACCAGCACCACTGCCAGCCCGTAATGCAGAAAGCGAAAAGATTTCATCAATCCGGAAACCGCGAAATAGAGCGAGCGCAGCCCCAGAATGGCGAACACGTTCGAGGTATAGACGATGAAGGCGTTCAGCGTAACCGCCAGAACCGCGGGAATCGAATCGATCGCGAACAACACATCCGTGGTCTCGATCACCAAAAGCACCACGAGCAAGGGAGTGGCGTAGAGGCGCGAATTGTCGGCAAGGTTGCGCACGAAGAAACGGTTCCCCTGATAGGCGGCGGTCACGGGAATCCACCGGCGGAGCGTTTTCACCACTGGATTGCCGGCGGGATCAATCTGGTGTTCTCCCATGACGCAGACGCGGATGCCGCTGTACACCAGCAGGGCCCCCAGAATGTAGAGCAGCCAATGGAAGCGGTGAATCAGTCCGACTCCCGTACCAATGAAAACGCCGCGCATGGCAAGGGCGCCGAGGATGCCCCAGAAGAGGACGCGGCGCTGCTGTTCCTGGGAAACAGCAAAATAATTAAAGATCACGAGGAAGAGGAACAAGTTGTCCACGCTGAGCGAAAGCTCAAGCACATAGCCGGTGACGAACTCCAGCGCTGCCTGATGCCCTTGCCAGAAATACACCACCACCGCGAAAGCCGCGGCCAACAAGACATACAGGGCGCTCCAGGCCAGAGCTTCCCGAGGACGCGCCACACGACCGGGGCGGTGAAACACGCGCAGGTCCAGTACCAGCATGCCCAGCGCGAAAAGGTTGAAGAGGATCCAGTAGTAGGGCAATCGAAGTCCCTGGCGATGTTAGGAATTCTTAATTGTTGATTGTTGATTTCTGATTCAACCCCAAGACGATCAGCGCATGTGGAGTTCTCAATCAACAATCAGAAATCAACAATCGAAAATTCCCTATTTCTGTCTTCCCCGCTTGCCGCTGACCCAATCGTCCCACAGACCCATGGCCTTGAACATCTGGTCGCTGTGGGTCTCGATCATGGTCTGCTCGATCTGAGCGTGGGTGAGTCGGGGGCCGATTCTTTCGGGCAGGTTTGCCAAGCCCACGCTGAGCGCCGCAGCCTCGGCCACATGCTTCTTCAGTTGGGCAAAATCCACCTTGTCGTAAGTGTCGGAGACGGCATGATAGTTTTCGAGATAGTTTGCTTCTTCCTGATCGGCCACGAAAGTCGGCACGCCTTCCATCATGAAATCGAAGTGGTCGGTGCCCCATTCCATTTCCGGCGTCAACTCTTTGGCGCCAAACTGGGCGAGGGACGCGATGAGCGCTCTGGCGGTGTCGAGCACGTCTTTTCGCCCGCCGACGGAAAAGCCTGTCGTCTTGCCTGTGCCGCTGTCGTAGACGACCACCCCTGCGGCTTTGTCGAGTTCGGATCGGTGGGCGACGGCGTAGGCGCGGGAGCCGAGCAGGCCCTGCTCTTCGCCGGAGAAAAGAATGAAGCGAATGCTCCGCCGCGGCTTCACGCCGGAGGCTTTGATGGCACGCAGAGCGTCCACCACCAGGGCGGCGTTGCATCCGTTGTCGAGCGCGCCGGTGCCCAGTTCCCAGGAATCGAGGTGCGCCCCAAGAATCACAAATTCCTCGGGCTTCTCGCTGCCCTTGATCTCGGCGATTACGTTGGAGGTCTTGATCGGGCCTCCGATCTGATTGGGAATCGCAAGATCGGCCCACACCGGATTGCCCGCCGCCAACAGGCGCGCCATCCGCTCACCATCTTCGCGCGCAATCAGAACCATAGGCAGTTTATCTATCTCGCCTTCGCCCGAGTTTGTGTGACGGTAAAGGATGTCGTGCTCCCGTGTAGCCATGAAGACAACCGCCTTGGCCTTGCCTTTCACCGCGAGATCTATGATGGGCGGAGCCTTGGCGTATTCAGCAAAGAGATCGTCCCAGGTCTTGAGCACGACGGTGTGCACCAGAACGATCTTGCCCGCCACGTCGCCCGCCTTCTTGAAATCGGCTTCTGCGCCCTCGCCCACGTCCACGACAGGAACGTGCTTCACCGGAGCGAGCGCCGGAGCCCAGGCTATGGAAACAAGGTGGACGCGGAATGTTTCCAGCACAGTTCCGCCTCCGACTTTGGTCGCACTGACCTCGTGCGCGGTGCTCACCGTCATCTCGGTGGCACCTTCGGACCAGGAGGTCTGAATCGTGAATCCCTCAGTGTGGACACTGTCGGCTCCGGCGGCGGTGAAAGCCTGCACTCCCCACTGCACAGCATGCTGCATGGCAGGTGTTCCGGGGACGCGCCCGCCGATTTCGTCCGTCAAATGGCGAAGATTGTTTTCCAAGGCCGATGGCTGCAGGGCCGCCTGAATGACTTGGTTGGCTTCGCTGTTGTCGGGGGAAGCAGTTGCGGCGAGAAAGTAGAAAGCAGAAACACAAACTAGGCCCAGGGCCCTGAGAGTTCGCATAATGGGGTGCATTAGAAATCAAATTGTGAAAAAGCGCAAAATTTGGCTCGATGTCACAACGTGGAGATCGGAAACGCTGACGCCACCAACGGCGTCACCTCGGCGGGAGTGGATCCATCTTGTCGAGGATCCGGACCGTCTCCAGCACCACGCTGCCGACGATTTCCAGGCTCTTGGCACTAAGCTTGTCCACCGTGTCCTGCGGAGTGTGCCAGAAGACGTTGTTGTAGCCGTAAGAGAAGTCTATGAGGTCGGCGCTGGGCACACCGATGCGCATGAAAGGAAGATGGTCGTCTATCATTGGGACCGTGCGGGCGAAGAAATGTGACTGATACCCGAGCCGTGTGGCCGCTTCGAAAACAACGTTCTCCACCCACGGGGTGGAATTGGCGTCGCGGTCAATGTTGAGGTCGGCGTCGCCCACCATATCCGCCAGCAGAAAGGCTTTGATCTTCTTGGCGGTTCCGTCGGCTTGCCATTTCTGCGCCAGGTGGCTGATCCCGTAGAGGCTGTCTTTCTCGAAAGGGATCTCGGTGTCGGGCTTGATCGCCTCTTCCGCATCGTCCCAGACCAGCCAGACGCTGTAGCCTTCACGCGCTTTGCCGCGGAGTTGGTTGGCGATTTCCAGCAGCAGCGCGCTGGAGGAACCGCCGTCATTCGCGCCGACGAAGGAAGTATCGCGCAGCGGGTAGTTCGTGTCGTAGTGACTGGCCATCACGATGATGCCGTCTTTGGTGCCGGGATATTTCGCGATGAGGTTGTGTACGGGGAATTTGCCTTCGGGGGTGTCCGCCGTGAAGATGTCGTCTTCGACTACGTCGCCTTTCAGACGCGAAGCCAAGTATTCCTCGACCTTCTTGTGATTCGTGCTGCCCACTGGACGCGGGCCGAACTTTACGATGTCTTTCACATACTGCAGGGCGCGGTCGCCGTCCAATTCGGGTGGAGGGCCGGTGTCAGGCGGAAGGTTCAGCGGCGGGGCGGCGGTGTCGGCCGGAGGGGCAAATGGCGGTGCGCTCTGGGCAGCATCCTTGTCATGGTCGCAAGCGAAACCCGTCAACGTGAATGCCAGCAGCAGCAGCGAGCAAACAGATTTCGAACTGATCATTGTCACTGTCATTGCGCCTGCTTCTCTTT
>Ga0116223_10000868_pt1 | contig 33885 bp, 24 predicted proteins | sample Sb_taG_3_FD_90092 | JGI IMG/M metagenome (GOLD analysis project Ga0116223, IMG submission 90092) | Peat soil microbial communities from Weissenstadt, Germany - Sb_50d_a_PC metaG | ecosystem: Environmental > Terrestrial > Soil > Wetlands > Peat | place: Germany: Weissenstadt | collected 2010-09-21 | reverse complement strand
CAGAGCAGCTTTCGCTTGCAACGCAGTGACGCGCGGCAGAATCCGTCCCCTGTGACGGGTCTGCCGCGTGAGCGCTGAAGGGTCACCTAGGCGCGGCCATTTCCACCCAACAAGAATCCGATAGGTATTGCCAAGCGGGCTTGTCAAGCGGGAACTGCCTAATTAGTCCTCGAAAACGTTAGGGCTCTATCGCAACTGCCCTGGCAGACAAGGCTCAGACGAACGGGCCAAGCCGAACTCATCGATGCAGAAAACGATCGGTAGCTTCGGGTCATGTCCCGGAATGCTTGTAAATAGATGCCCCTTCGGCATTGTCTCCAGGCAGTTGATCATGCAGAACAACGCTTAGCAGCGACTTATGAACTCGGATGCGGCCGTTGTATTCGATAAATCCGAGCTTACGAAATCGATTCATGAAGAAGCTCACGCGAGAGCGGGTAGTGCCGATCATCTCCGCAAGGGCCTCCTGCGAGATCTTGGGGATGTATTGTTCCTGATCGCCCGGGTTGCCGAACTCCGCCATCAGCAGGAGAATTCGAGCCAGCCGCTTTTCGCTCGAGTTGAAGAGCTGATCGACCAGGTCAGCCTGAATGCGCATGCTGCGCTGTAGCATGAACTTCAAAAAAAGATCCGAGAAGCTATGCTGCTCATGCATCACATGGATCATTTCTTGCCGGCTGATTTTGAGAGTAGTGCAGGCTGTAACAGCGGTGGCCGTTGCCAAACGTACCCCAGTAATCGCCGCGAGCGACTCTTCTCCCACAAAGTCACCGGCGGAGAGAAACGCAATAGTAGCTTCCTTCCCGGTTGCAGAAACAACCGTGACTTTGGCACGCCCCTTCTGAAGATAGAAGACCGAGTCCGCGGGATCTCCCTGAGTAAAAAAGGCATCCCCCGGGGCCAATTGGATTATTCGTCGTCCCAACCCGGCGCTTGCCAGGAAGGCGGCGGCATCGAATCGGGGCTTTTCAAATTCGACCATCGGAGGGCCTACTTCCGGCTGCGGCCCTTGCAGGGTGACCGCTAGAGGAGTGCCCGACCGCATTGCCATTAGTTTAACAAAGCAGGTGGGTGATGAGTAGAGAGAATTATCTGCTGCGGGGAGGGCCCAGGGATGCCGGATCTTCTCCCTTCGACTAAGCACCCGTTGCACCCTGCACGGCATCACACTTCAATCAAACTTCACCATGAGATTCCCCCGGTGGCGGAGCATTCTGGTCAACTTTGCTCATCTTTCCAGAGATGTTTCAAGTATTCTCGGATCGCATGACGTCACATTGAGTATGATGAATCCCTTCCGGAATCACACCACAGAAGCAATCGCCATGATAGTGTCGTAGCGATAAGTGCTTTACGCTCAAGGCGAAGGCGTAGAGTGTAAAGAGAGAACGAAACCGATGCTTCCTCCACATAAGACGCGTGAATTGGCCCGCAGCCTCGTTGCTTCCGAAGCCGATGCAGCTACGACCCCCCTTCATACCGAACCTGCAACTGTGCGGGCGTATGAGAGGCTGCGCCGACAACTCGGCGCGCCCGTGGGTATTGATGGCTTTCAGGCGCTCGCGTCTCGTGCCCTGGCTCTCGCCAAGTCGGAATCTCCCCGGCTTAGCACCGTGCAGGTAACTCCGAATGGAGGCTTGCGCGGTCTAAGCGAGGTTGAATCCCAAGCGAAAACGGATGAGGACGGCGAGGCCGGGATCATTCTGATTGCGCAACTGCTCGGGCTGTTTCTTACCTTCCTTGGCGAGGCAACAACGCTGCGTTTGATAGAAGATTTACGCCTTCAGTCGGATATCAGGACAGTGTCGACCACGTCCACAGCGGACACGACAAACTCGGCGGCCGATGGACCGGCAATGGCTGCGGCTTTCGAGGACCTTCTGCTGGAAATTGACCGGCTGAGAAGTGTGAGCGAACGTATTGAAACCTTGGCGGACAAACATCCCGACATGGAAGATGGACTCGTGAGCGTTGCGGGAAACATACGCAGTATTGCCTCGGTTTTGGACGTTTTCACACTGATCCGAAGCAAGGCTGGCGGCTCGCAAGAAGACGGACTTAACCCAGAAACAAATCGCTACATGAATTGAGTTCCGTCAGCGCTCAATCCGGAGCGGCTCTGGATGTCAAGCACCCAACTGCGGGGGCGCTTCAAGAAAAGACGGAATCGTCGCCCTGGCCCCCACGAAGCGTGGGACGGTTATCGAAATCTGATACCTTGAACGATGCTGGGTTGATCATGACGGCTGCCCCAGGAATGCGAGATTTAGCCCATCGTCTTCTTACTTATGAGGCCGTTGCGGCCAAGACCTCCGAGCCTGCGGAGTCCGCAACCCTTCGCGTCTATGAGAAGCTACGCCAGAGTCTTAGTGCATTTGCGGGAGTAGCGGCTTTTGAGTCCCTCGCTTTCCGCGCTTTGACGCAAGCCAAGTCGGAAGCTTCGGGACTTTGGGCGGTGCAGGTCGCAGCGGATGGATCCTTACGGGGCCTGGGCGAGTCTGAACCTCAAATCGACATTGACAAGGATCTGCCTGGCGGGTTTCCGGCTGGCGAGGGAGGAATCATTCTCATCGCCCGCTTGCTCGGCCTGCTTCATATCTTCCTTGGCGAAGCTTTAACGGCCAGCTTGCTGCGGGTTACATGGCCAGTTGAAGTTTTTGACGATCGCAATTCGGCACACGGGAGAAACGCGTGAGCACTCAAGAAAAAGTGAAGATCAACAAACTACCTACCGGAGTTCCGGGCCTCGACGAAATTGTCGGAGGCGGTCTCCCTGAATTCTCGTTCAACATCATCGCGGGTGCCCCGGGAAGCGGGAAAACGACGCTGGCACACCAGTTCGTGTTTGCCAATGCCACCCCGGAGCGCCCTGCGCTCTATTTCACCGTCCTCGGCGAATCCGCTATAAAAATGTTGCGATACCAGCAACAGTACACATTCTTCGACCCGGCCAAGCTGCCGGACTCCATCCGCTTTATCAACCTGAGCCAGGTTGTTCTCGAGAAGGACCTGGGTGCGGTCTTGGAGGAAATCACCAAAGAAGTTGAAAAAGCTAACCCCGCCGTCGTCGTTGTGGACTCCTTCCGCACCATGGTGCGGAAGCCGCAAAGTGAAATGGACCTGCAAACATTCATTCAACGGTTGGCCCTGTTTCTGGCTAGTTGGCAGGCTACAACTTTCCTGATCGGTGAGTATGCGGAGGAAGAGTTACGCGATAATCCAATATTTACCGTCGCCGATGGTCTGTTCTGGTTGCGCCAAACGGCGGAGCGAAATTCCATTGTGCGAAAGTTGCAGATCATCAAACTGCGCGGTCAGGATTCCGTGCCGGGGTTGCACACGTTCCGCATCACCAATGCCGGGATCCAAGCCTTTTCGCGCACGTTTGGGTTGACCGCGCGCAAGCGAAACCCTCCCGGCAATCGGCGCCTTTCCTTCGGCATTCCAGAGTTGGACAAGATGCTGGATGGTGGCGTGCGCGAAGGCGATAGCGTGCTCATCGCTGGGTCTTCGGGAACGGGGAAATCCGTCCTGGCAACCCAGTTCATTGCGGAGGGCATACACCATGGGGAACCGGGAATCGTGGCTGTCTTTGAAGAACGCCCGGAAGCGTATGCGGATCGCGCAGCCAGTTTAGGTTTGGATCTGGAAACGCCGCAAAAAGAGGGGAAACTCACAATCCTCTATCTCCGCCCCCTGGACCTCTCGGTGGACGAAACCATGCAGTCGATTCTCGATGCTGTTCAGAAGATTGGCGCCAGGCGTCTGGTGATCGATTCCCTGGCCGGCTTCGAGATGGCTCTCTCGCCCGGCTTCCGCGCCGACTTTCGCGAATCGCTCTACCGGATGATCTTTGCTTTGACGGGAATAGGCGTGACGATTCTAAGCACGGTTGAAGTGGATGAGTCCTTTACCGAATTCCCGTTCAGTACTTACTCTATTTCTTTCCTTTGCGATGACATCCTCCGGCTGCGGTACGTATCCATTGATGGCCAGCTTCGCAAGATCATGGTGGTTATCAAGATGCGGGGCGGAAATCACGCCAAGGATATTCGCGAATATGAAATCACTTCCAAGGGAGTGGTGATTCTCGGCAAACGCCTCACAAACTATCAAAGCCTTATCAGCGGCATTCCCATTCATTCGGACCGGTCCGATTCGACGGACGAGCCCCTGCTGGATGCGGGAATCGAGCATAAGACCTAACGGAGCAACTACGAAATTGAAGCCGTGACCAGTGTGAATCGGAAGCAGTTGTTGAAATGTCCCGCGTCAGACTGCCTTGTCTGCGGGTCCATAGAGGCAACCATCCTCGCACCAGCCAGAAAATCAAAAGACTTGAGGCGGTTCAGAACAAGTAACTTAGGTGGCGGTCAAAAGAAGGATGACAGCAACTGATTTGAACCACGTGGTGGAAAGAGCAGCCGAAGACGGCAACCTTAATGCCGTCAGCCACAAGGAGACTCTGCCGCACCCGGAGGCGTCTCCGATTGCTGCCAAAGCAAAGGAACATAACATCCGTGTATCCCCCGCGGTCCTCGATGCGGCGGGCAAGGACGGCGATCAACTGCTTCAGTCATTGCAAACGGCTCCCGAGGGCCTGACCCAAGCTGAGGCCGAAGAGCGCGCACGCATATCGGGTCCGAATGAGGTTGCGCAAGAACGGCGGCGCAGCTGGTTTATCCGACTCTTGGTCATTCTCCGTAACCCACTGGTCATTCTGCTGACAACTCTCTCGTCGATTTCTTTTGCCACGGGTGATGCGCGCGCCGGAGGCGTAATGGCTGGCATGGTGGTGCTCAGCGTCACGCTTCGATTCTTCCAGGAAGCCCGTGCGGACGCAGCGGCAGCAAAGCTCAAAGCCATGATCCACGTTACCGCTACGGTGATTCGGGATGGGAAGGTCCGGGAGCTTCCGCTCCGGGATCTGGTGCCCGGAGATATCGTCCAACTTTCCGCCGGCGACATGATTCCCGGCGATGTGCGGATTCTTTCCGCGAAAGATCTCTTCGTCAGCCAGGGTTCGCTCACCGGGGAGTCGCTTCCTGTCGAGAAGTTCCATGATTCCGACCCCAAGGCCTCGAATTCGCCGGCCGAACTCAAGAACACTTGCTTCATGGGAACAAGCGTTCAAAGCGGCACGGCAACCGCAGTTGTGGTCGTTACGGGGGGCAATACCTATCTCGGCAGCATGGCCGGTTCGATCACCGAAGAAGCGCCGCCAACCAGTTTCGATCAGGGCCTCAGCCGTTTCACGTGGCTCATGATTCAGCTCATGGCGGTCATGGTGCCATTAGTCTTCTTCATTAACGGCTTCACCAAGCACGAGTGGAAGGGCGCCTTTTTCTTCGCCATGGCCGTGGCCGTGGGTCTTACTCCCGAGATGCTGCCGATGATCGTCTCAGTTTGCCTTTCCAAGGGTGCGATCGCGATGAGCCGCAAGAAAGTGATCGTCAAGCGGCTCAATTCCATTCAGAATTTCGGCGGCATGGATGTACTATGCACCGACAAAACCGGCACGCTCACTGAAGATCGCGTTGTCCTCCAGCGGCACTGCAACGTAGCAGGACGGGAAACCGACGAGGTGCTGCTCGATGGCTACCTCATCAGTCACTTCCAGACCGGGCTCAAGAACCTGCTCGACACGGCGATTCTGAACAGTTCGGATTTTCATGGGCAAGCCTTGGTCGAGAAGTACAAGAAGCTGGACGAGATACCTTTCGACTTTACCCGACGCATGATGTCCGTACTCGTCGAGAGTCCTGAAGGCAAGGCGATCCTCCTGACCAAGGGCGCTCCGGAAGAGATTTTCCATCAGTGTTCCCATTTCGAGTTGGATGGGAAGGTCTCGCCCATGGACCCCGCTCTGATAAAAGGGCTGAAGGACGAGTATGCGAGCCTTAGCAATGATGGATTCCGGGTTTTGGCGGTAGCAATCAAAGAGCTGCCGGGGAAAAAGATCTGCTCCAGAGAAGATGAACGCGATCTCGTGCTGAAAGGATATGTCGCATTTCTAGACCCGCCCAAACGTACCGCCGCGGGTGCAATCGAAGCCCTGCACAAACATGGTGTGGCAGTAAAGATCCTCACGGGCGACAACGACCTGATAAGCCGCAAAGTGTGCAGGGACGTAGGACTCCTCGCCGACCCGATGCTGCTTGGCGATGATGTCGAGAAAATGTCTGACGCGGAATTGGCCGAGTCTGCGGAAAAGACAACTCTCTTCGCCCGCCTATCTCCCGCTCACAAGCAACGAATCGTTCGCGTCCTGCGCGGCAAGGGGCACGTTGTGGGATTCATGGGAGACGGAATCAATGACGCTCCCGCGTTGCACGCCGCGGATATCGGCATCTCGGTGGACACCGCTGTGGACATCGCCAAGGAGTCAGCGGATCTGATCCTGCTGGAGAAGGATCTCATGGTTCTAGACGGAGGTGTCATCGGAGGGCGGAAGGTCTTCGCCAACATTATCAAGTACATCCGGATGGGTGCCAGTTCCAACTTTGGAAACATGTTCAGCGTGTTGGGAGCGAGCGCATTTCTCCCTTTTCTTCCAATGGCTCCGATCCAGATTTTGACAAACAACATGCTCTACGACATCTCGCAGGTGCCAATTCCCACCGACACAGTGGACGAAGAACTAGTTTCGCTGCCGCGGCCCTGGAACATCGGAGAAATCCGGCGGTTCATTCTTTACATAGGCCCCATCAGCTCGATCTTCGATTACTCGACCTTCTTCATCATGCTCTATCTTTTCAAGTGCTGGAATCCATCAAGCGCCCCCCTATTTCAGACGGGATGGTTCGTGGAGTCGCTGATGACTCAGACACTCATTATCCACATCATTCGAACGAATAAGATCCCTTTCCTGCAGAGCCGCGCAAGCTGGTCTCTGATCCTCACAACACTGGCCATTATGGCCTTTGGAGCGTGGCTTCCATACTCCCCACTGGCCTCTTCGCTGGGTCTCGTACATCTGCCAGGGCTTTACTGGCCCATCCTGCTTCTCACGCTCCTGGCCTACTCGGGCCTTACGCAATCGGTGAAAGTCTGGTTGCTGTGGAGGAAATGGATCTAGATCAGCGTCAACTGCCTTGATGCTTTGACGCCATTGTTCTCGATGAGAACAAGACCGACGCCGCTCGAGCATTGCCGATCAGCTCTAAAGACGTCTGAGCCGGCATTCGTACTCAGTCAGAACAAATGTTGCGCGCTCCGGTCGTGTCACTGGCTACCCGTCAGTACTGCTTGAGCAACAACCGGGACGGGAAAACTTCGCAGAGGCATTGTTCGGAGGTTCTAGTCCTGGATCGGTCCCCAAACACTCGATATGGATCTGGAAAACAAGGCCGTGGCCCGATTCGAACTGATGTGCTGATCCGGCATCAGTCAACTTGCTCGGTTTGATCGCGCGTTTCGCGATGTAGCGCGTGGGCTGGTGTGCACCAGGTGTGCCGGGCGAGCGGATATCTCTCAAGCGTCGGCGAATTCCCCGCCCCGGTTTCCGACCCGCGAATGTGCAAGCTTCGGATCGAAGCAAAGGGCCGGCGCGCTTTCCTCTACTCATTGCTGCGCGATCACCAATCGGGTTGCCTTGAAATCAGGATGAAGAAGCAGCCGATGAGTCCTCTACAAGCCGTGTCGCTATGCATCTGCTCATGGGAGCCTCGGTACTCGCCTCGAGCGGAAAGAAATCACTGCTTTTAGCAGACATCAGGTGTGCCGTAAGGTGTGCCATACCGGGTGCGCCCATATGCGACTTAAAGGACTTAACAGTACCGGTACTGAGTGCTTTCGTGCGGGCTTGTGTTATGGGTAAATGCTTGATTCTAAACTGGCTGCCCCCCAGGCAGTCATATGCGTTGAATCAGAATGAGTTGCACGCAGCGGCTGGCTCGATACCCCGTTTTGTACCCCCTCAGTTTTCTTGACGAAATCGCACCATTTAGCACCGCCGCGACCTGTTATTTCGCGAGGATGAGATTTAATTTTGATGAGAGCGACGATTCTTCCACCCGCGAATGAACCCGCGACCTCTGACTTGACAGATTCAACGTCGCGTCAACATCGGGCTCCATCCTATTCCATTGCTAACTTACCTCTAATTCCAGCTTGTACGGCTTTTGGGTTTTGCCTCACTATGTAGCCAGGTTGCTTGCATCATACCGATGGACAAGAAACCGATTGACGTCGGCCTAGTACAAAGAATTCTGTCCAGGGTGCCAGTCCGCACCCTCGCCACAAATATCGCCCGCTGGTAGAACACAACGAACCTCATCAAGCATCTTGATTTCCTTTTGCGAAGATCGCTTCTGCGCCTTCACTCAACGACACCTTCCGCTTGCAGTTCACGACTGACAACTTATCTTGAATCACCCGAACCTCCGACGCTTGACCCGTTCGATCGGTTGCGCCTCGTCCTGACGGCAGCCAAGTGGCAGTTCGGCCTGATTCAAAAGAAATACCCGGACCTTAATGCCTACTTAGCTGGCATCCACAAGCTGGGTATCCCGCAGGCTCCGCACCGGTCTTCCTTCCACTCCGGCCAGTTCGGCTTGCAGGGTGCAAGGCCCCGTCCGGGTCGGCCACTTCACCTCGAATTTCAGAGTGCTTTGGCCCCATGGCTCCAGGTGGCAATCCTGTTTCATTTCCGCTTCCACCTGTCCGCCTAATTTCAGCCGCAGAATCACCGGACCCTGCCACGGTTGCTCCAAATCATTGATCACCACCACGGGGACTTGGGTCGGCTCGGAACCCGCCAGGACGCGTTCCTTGGTGAAATCAACCATCAAGCCGATAGGCGCAAAGGCGTCCCGAACGTTATGGTAGAACTCCGGCTCCCAGATGAGTTGCTTGACGTCCACCCAGCAGTCGCTGGTCGGCTCATCCGTCCGTGAGTAGGCCAGTCCGCAGAATTCCAACACGCCGGCCGCCTGGCGGCGGCAACGCCAGTACTCGGTTTCCGCAGCCTGCAAGCGGGCCGCGAGGGGATAGAGTTTCGCCGGGGGCGCGTCTTTCCCGGCCAGATTGGCGAGGAGATTCCTGCTACCGCTGGTGGCCCTCCCATCGCGGGTCAGCCAAAGCCCGCAGTATTCATTGATGATATAAGCATTCCGATTGTCCGGGTTTTTGCAATCCCCGCCAGGCCAGGGCATCCCCACCGGGTCGGATATGGCCTTGGCGAGGGTCATCTGAGGGTTGAGAAAGTGGTAGGGGTGGGCTTGGCACGAGTCGGTCGGGGCCATCAAGGGACTCCAACCGTTGTCCCAGGGCCGATTGGATAAATCTAACCCGCGCACCTGCGTGAGGGCGGCGCCGGTTTCGGTGGTCACACTCTCGTTTTGCGCGTCCCAGATCACTACACACGGATGGTTCCACCTCTCCTGCATCCAGGCGGTGTATTCCCGGGCTAATTCATCCCGCTTCAGCTCCGCCGGCCAGTTTCTGCGCTGGCCCCCTTCCCAGATGGGAAACTCATCATCAATCAGAAATCCCTCCTCGTCCGCAATCCGATACCAAATTTCCGGCGCCAGGCCGATGCAGTAACGCAGTGAATTCCATTGCATCTCCTTGAAGCGCTGATGCAGCAGCCGCACCCAATCCTCCTGCCAGGGCAGGTCGCCCCGCTCCGGGTCTTCAAAGAACCGATATAAAGTGACGTTGCTGCCGCGCAGGAAGTAGGGTTTGCCGTTCAAATAAGCCCGGCCGGCCGTGTCGCCATGACGCGGCTCAAACCGGAATTCCCTCATGCCAAACCGGGTCTCAAAACTGTCCGCGCCACTGCTCACCTCCAACGTATAGAGAAAGGGCCTTTCCGGCCACCAGAGCTGGCAATGGGCGATGGGAATGCGAACCTCAACCATTTTGTCCACGCCGGTGGCCAGCGGCTGCAGCTCGCTTTCAGTCTGCCCCACAACTTTGCCGGACTTGGCCTCACGCACCACGAACTTCAGCCGTGAGCTCGTGGGGCTCCCGGCATTGTGCATTTGTACCGCCACCCGCGCCTCTTTGGTGCTAATCTCGGGCGCCACCTGGACCTGCAAAATGTTCGGCGTGCCGGACAGCGTCAACTCCACGCTGTCGAACAATCCTGGTATGTAGTACTCCTTCTCATAATCCCAGCCCGTGGGAACCGACGGCGGCAAGGAAGCGCGTGAGGCGCCCACGCGGATGACCAGTTCGTTGGTCGCGCCCCCGCCGCGCAAGGCGTTCCGCACGTCATACGAATTGGCCGTAAAGCTGGCCAGGCTCTCCCCGACTTTGGTTCCGTTCAGATACACCGTCGAGCCGTAGGCCGCCTTGCGCACCAGCAGAGTGGCCACCGCCGGCACCTCGCCCTCGATGACAAACTCCCGCCGATACCAATAGGAACGCCGCGCAAAGGCCGCATCCTCCGGCCCAAACTGGCGTTTGGTGTTTTTGAAGGTGTCCCGCGAAAAGCCCGGTTGGGCCATATCCACCAGGCCGGGCACCGGGACGGTGCGGTCGAATTGGGTCGGGATCTGGTGCGCCTGCCCTTCGGCCAGCTGCCAGGTGCCATCCAGCGAGATAACCCGTCGCCCGGCTGCAGGCGCCGACGATGTCCGTTGCGAAACGTCTGGTCCGGTGTCGGAGGGGGCAGTGGAGGTTGGGTCTCCGGTGGCTGCCGTGGCGTTTAAGGCGCCGTGTTTGGGCAGTTGCCACGCCACCGCCGCTTGGGCGGCCCGGGCCAGGAATTCGCGTCGTTTCACATTCATTGATTTGCCTTAATGATTAACAATTCACATTTGATTTCTTGCCTATGACTAGCGCAGGCCTTTTTCGTAGTTTTCTTCCTGCTCCACAGGTTTGCAAGTCGTTTTTTCAGTCTTCTTTCCAATCCGCCCCGGTTTTTCTCTGGCAATGGGAGTGCTTCGTTGATATTTGTGCTTTTCGGCACACTTTTCGAGCCGATGCGAGGACACCTCCTCGTCGTTTTCATTGTTTTCAACCGGCTCCTTTCACTTTTCCTTTGCCCTGATGCCGCTGCGGGCAAGCTCACCCGCCCAATCCCTTCCAAAATGGCCCGGAACAACTCTCGCGGGACCGCCACCTCCATTTCCCTGATAGCTTTCTCAACGCCGTCAGGTTGCGCCGCTGCGTCAATACTTCGGTCTCGAAACGTCCCATCTGGCTGGTGGAGGCCGCCGTGTGTTCCGTGGCTCGCCCGCCGACCACTTGCCGCACCGTGGGATCAACCGAGAGCCGTTCGGCATCATTGGTGTCTTCGTAGCCTGCCAGTCTGCTGAAGATGGACTGCCGCATCAGTGCGACCATCGAGTGTTGCGTGTTCTTTCCCGTGCGCCAATCGCTCAACAGATCCTCCCCCAGATCGGTCAGGCCCAGCGCCGCATCCATTTCACGGTAGGCCAATAACCCGGCGTCGCAGGTGACCTTGGAACCGTGAAACTCCAGCTTCAATCGAGGATCAAAAGTCACCAGTAGAGCCTGCTTTTTGCCTCCACCCGTTGGATTCTCCATTTTTCGTTGCTTTAACATAGATGAAAGCCCCTGTTTATGCGGTTCCATTGCAAGTCAATAACATCAGCCAAGTTAATCTGGGAAAGCCGGGCTTATGTCCCGGTCTCCTCTTGCCAAGATGCCGGATGTGAACAATTACTCAGTCAAACAACTGGCCAGGCGTTCGCGAGTAGCCTGGTTGAAGAAAATTCCATTGGACATGGTCAACTGCGCGAGCAAAGCAAAGACCTCCGTCTTGATTATTGAGGCGGGGTGGGAAGTAACTGTTTCGCTCGTTCTGAAGGAACGGCTATTTCTTCCCTCTTTCCCCTATACTCCACCACGGCATCGGCATCTGAAGAAACCGCCTCTCCTACTCCATGTCCCGGACCTACCAAAATGATGCGAAACTTTCTGTCCTTTATCATCCCTGCGAACGTTCCAATGCGTTCGCCAAAAGTCAGTGTCCCCGCCTCGTCATTCCAGTGCAATGGAATCACTGCATACGCGCCCTGCTCATATCGGTAACTGTCCCCTTCGTCCTCATAGAGGTCAAACGAGCCATCGGCGCCGCGATAAATACGCACTTCAATCGGATCACTCGGTTTCTGTTCGGCGTACTCAAGTTCCGGACCAAGCGGCACAATCGATCCGGCGCGCATAAAGAGTGGCAGTTTCGCGAGCGGAGCGTTCACCGCCAGTTCCTGCCTGCCGGCAACTTGATCTCCTGTCCAGAAGTCGTACCAGGCAGGCGCCTGCGGCAAATAAACCTCCCTCGATTGAGCCCCCTCCTTCCATACCGGGCTCACCAGAAATGCAGGCCCGAACATATACTCGTCCCCGATATCCCACACATTATGGTCAGTCCGCCAATCCATCACCAACGGCCGCATCATCGTGTAGTCATCATGGGTCACCTTCCATGCCAGCGAGTAGATGTACGGCAGCATCCGATAGCGTAGCCGATCGTAACTCCCCAGCACTTGTTCAACTTTGTCATAGGTCCAAATCTCATTATGGTCACGATGCCCATGGGTCCTGAACATTGGGCAGAATGCGCCAAACTCGAACCAGCGCGCATAAAGATCCTGATATTCCGGTGTCGTCATCGAGGCGCCGTTATATAGCGGAAAGTATCCCGCAACGTCTGTAGTCCAATACGGCATGCCGCTAAGGGCAAAGTTGAGCCCCGCAGCGATCTGGTGATGGAATGCCCAATTAGTCGGATAAACATCGCCGCTCCATATCGTCGTTCCATTTCGCTGCTCGCCGAGGAACGCCGAACGCGTCAACAAAAGTACCCGTTTCTCCTGAGTATCTTGCTTCCAGTGCTCCGCAATGCCGCCAGTGTGAAGAAGAGGGAAAACGGTCGTATACATGGCGCCGCTGCCGATCGCCAATTTCTTGTCCAGCAGCATCGCATCGCCTTCGTGCGGTCCAGAATCCGGCTCTGAGGCGTCTAGCCAGAATGAATCCCACCCCTCAGCAAGTAGAGGCCCAGGAAGGGTCTTCCAAAAGAAATCCCGTGCCGCCGGATTCGTTGCGTCGTACTCCGCCGTTCCGATCCAAAATTTGTCATGCGGAGCCGCTTCCGCTGAATCTGAAATGAGCCAACCGTTCGCTTTCAACTCTTGATAATTGATTGAGTCGTCGTGGTAGCCTCCCCACACGGAAATCATCGTGTGCACGTGCTCATCATGCAGCTCCTTCAGCTCTGCGGCGACATCGGGATAGGTTGCTCGGAAAAGCGGATCGCCCATGGTCTTCCACCATCCCCCATCCTGAACGATACAGTCGAGTGGGATATGTTCCGAGCGATAGCGCTTGGCGATCGCCAATACTTCTTCCTGTGATATATAAGAGTCTTTCGATTGAACGAATCCGTAGTCCCACTCAGGAAACATCGGTGCTCGCCCTGTCATTTGCCGGTATTTTTGGATTATTTCATCCATATCCGGGCCATAAATGAAGTAGTAATCGATCGCATTCTCAGCCAGGGAGCTAAAACTAAGCATTTTGGGATATCTGTTGTCGAAGTAGGTAAGCGAGGCCGTGTTCCAGAGCAGTCCGTAACCTCTGGTCGAAACCAAAAGAGGAATGGCAATATCGGTATTGTCTTGTCCGAGCTCTATCGTGGAACCGCGATAATTGAACATGCCGTTTTGGTGCTGCCCGAGGCCATACACCGCTTCTGTCATGCTTGGCAAAAAACGATCCTCTACATGAAACGCCTTCACCCCATTGAATTCCACCGGTTCGTAAGTCCGGGGTATCCCCTCAGGCCATTCCCGCAACAATTCAGTGCCATCCACGGTGGAATAGACGAGGTTGCCGCCATCTTTGTCGATCGTGACAAGCAATTTAGCAGTGGTCAACGAAGCGCTATCCGTTCCCTGCGAAAATGTGAATCTGGCGCCAGGACATGCTGCGGATTTTTCTAACATCCAAGGCTGCTGCGGTGAAGCGCCTTGCACTGCCGACGTGCCCGGAGATGCCACGACGTGCAATACGGCGTCACTGCACACCACGACCTGTACCATTTCCCCGTGCAGCGTCGCCACAAATCCGTTTACGCTGGACTGAACCTTCAGGACGGAATGTGCTGTCAAATTCGCGGGTGTCGCAGCCATAGCTTTCACTGGTCCAACACACAAAGCGATCAATGCCAACATTTTGAACTGCGCATTCGTGCGCCAAGAACACATTTGACGGTCCCCTTTTCACTGATTGGCTCAGATTACGCTTCTGCGATCTGATATGTCAAATAGTTCCGTGCCCAAAAAACAAAAACCAAAGCGTCATAAAATTTCCAATCACTGGCGCGTCAATTGGAGCGTGGCGGAATGTGCGCTGTGCTCCAGATTCTGTCAATTCAGAGCCTGGTTGAACGCTCTCGTTTGAGGAGCAATGAGCCACCTACAGAGGCGCGCCCGGCTGTGACTTCGATCCCCAGAATCCGTAGTACGCGATAAAGAAGTAGCAGAGCACGGGAAGGAAAAGTGCATACTGGATTCCCATTCTGTCAGCCAATGCACCAAGCAGGAAAGGAATCACCGCGGCACCGACACACGCTGTCATTATGAGACCCGATCCCTTGCTTGTCAGGGGACCGAGGCCTGCGACACCCAGCGCGAAGATATTGGGGAACATGACGGAATTGGCAGTCCCGCACAGGACGAGGGTCAGGATGGCAACCTGGCCGCTGGTGATCATGGAGGTGATGACGAGCAGCGAAGCGGCGACTGCACAACCTCCAAGAAGATGTCCGGCCTTGATCTTGGTGACAACCCAGGAACCGAGCAAGCGGCCGATCATAGCGCCAAACCAATAGAGTGAGACCAAGAACGAGGCCGTTCTTGCGCTGCTCACGCCTTGGAGTTTGAAATAGTTCACTGCGATCGAAGCGAGTCCGACCTCGGCGCCCACATACAAAAAGATGCCCACCGCGCCCAGTACGGTATGCCGGTAACGCCAAATACTGCGGTGCAGCACGGGATCATTCTCCGAACCGGGACGGAAGACCAGCGTCTGGGGAATATGCGGCAAGTTCATGAATGCTACGGCGAGCCCGAGCAGCAGCAGCCCACCCGCAATGAACGCGTAGGGAGCGCGAACCGTGGCGGCGATTTGCGCCTTGGTGGACATCTTCGACGTGTCCATCAAAATGAAGGCGCCAGCTACGATGGGTGCAACGGCAGCGCCAACTGAGTTGAAGGCCTGCGCGAGTGTGAGGCGCGCCGGGGCGCTTTGTTGGGGGCCGAGAATAGTAACGTACGGATTTGCCGCAGTCTGCAACGCGGTGACGCCTGCGCCCACAATGAAGATGGCCGAGAGGAACAGAGGGAAACTGATGAGTTTCCCTGCCGCAATAAACAATAGACAGCCGATTACCTGAACAAACAGCGAAACTACCATCGTCCGTTTGTAACCGATGATCTCAATCAGTTTCGAAGACGGGGCAGAGAACATGAAGTAGGCAAGGAAAAACGCAGAATCGGCAAGCATCGCCCAAGCGTAGTCGAGACCAAAGGCCGACCGCAGGTGGGGTACAAGCGCCATGTTCAAGGTTGTGATGAATCCAAAGATGAAGAACAGCGCGGTGACCGTGATAAATGGGCCAGTGTAGTTGTGTGTTGTCCGTACTGCGATATGTTCCGCTCGGTCCGTCATAGGGAATTCTTCGCCCATTCCATGTAGTGTGATTCAAAATTGGAGCACTCTCTTACGAATCCTGAGCTTACAGATCCATTGATCCGAATTTGGGCTTTTGTGTGTCTTTGCATCGCGAAATCCTCTGAAGTCATCTGAGATGTCCGTATTGCATTGGGCGGATATTTGATATATCATATACGCAATTGTCGCGAATGGGAATAGATCGGCTTGGAGGTATGTTCTTGTGTGCTCCGGGTCCAGCTTGAACTGTGCGGAGGAGCGCCTCGTTGCTTTGCGTTCCGGTACGCGTATGTTCTTCCCTTGTGGACCTGTGAGGCAGTGGTTGTCTCGGGATTCAGGATTCTTTTGGTGAAGTATCCGCAAAGATTCAATTGGACGGGGACGGACATGAATGTTGACGACAATGAACTGCGAAATTCCCTACACTGTGACGAATTCGTGCTCCACTATCAGCCTCAGATTGAAATTGCGACGGAGCAGTTGATGGGGTTACGGGCGCGTGCGGGCTGGAGACATCCGGAACATGGCCTCATTTTCCCTGACAATTTCGTTGGTCGCACCAATGCTCCCGGCATGCTCAGCGAGTTCGACCGGCTGCTTCTATGCCGGGGACTGTCCGAACTTGAGCAATTCGCGGACATGGACGGGAATTTGCCGCGCCTGAGCCTGAGGGTGTCCCCCGATTCCCTTTGTAATCGTCAATTCCCAGATATCTTTGAATCCCTGACTCGTAACCATGATGTACCAGCGGACAAATGTGTTGTCGAGCTTGCAGACGACCGGTTGATCATTCAACATACCCTGGCTCTCGACGTGCTGATTTGGCTTCGGAGGAAAGGCTTCCAGATTTCTGTGAATAGCTATGGAATTGGAAGGGTTGGGCTTCAACAACGTCGCGATTTTTGCGTAACCGAACTGATGATCGACCGGAGGCTTGTTCAGAACATGCTTGAGAGTGAGCGCGATCGGGTCTTGGTTCAGAAAACCATCATGGATGCGCACGAGCTGTACATGACGGCGCTCGCGGATGGGGTGAAGACTGAGCGACAACTGGACTACTTGCGCCAAAACGGTTGCGATTACGCACAGGGCCCCTTCGTAAGTGATCCGTTGGCTCTAGAACGTATGGCGGAGTGGCTTGGGCACCGTCGTTCCGAAGCCGGGCTCGTTGCTGACTAATTCTGGCCTGTCCCTCGCCAAAATGAAATTCGGCGCAAGCGAGGAACGTTCTTAACTGTCAGGAGTCAAAAGGGTTCTGAGATGCGGTCGATGAAAAGGTAGATCTGAGGTCGTGGAATGCGATGACGAACACTATGAGGCGCTCAGTTCGCTCCCGGCGAACACACATTGCAATGCATTCAATGCCCACATCGTTTGAAATCATCCACCCCGAAGCCTGTGGCGAGGTGAAGGTCGTATTGTTCGACTTCGACGGGACTCTATCGCTTTTGCGAGCCGGTTGGGCGGATGTGATGGCACCGATGATGATCGAGGAGTTGGCTGCTCTCAGGACAGGTGAAAGCGAAGGTCAGTTACGGCTGATTGTGCGCGAGTTCGTGGACCGCCTGACGGGAAAGCAAACGATTTACCAAATGATTGAATTGGCGCGGCAGGTGGAGCTGCGCGGCGGCACGGCGGCGGAACCTCTCGTGTATAAACACAGGTACTTGGATCGCTTGCATGTCCGGATCGCGCACCGGCTGGAGGAACTGCGCTCAGGAAATGCCCCGCCGGAGAAATACCTGGTTCCGGGTTCGCTGGCACTTCTTAGAGGGCTTCGTGAGCGCGGTTTACACCTTTACCTAGCCAGCGGCACCGACGAAGAATACATGCGCCGCGAGGTGGAGCTGCTCGGCGTGACCGGATACTTCGATGGCGGAGTGTTTGGCGCTCTGGACGACTACAAGAGCTTCTCGAAGCGGATCCTAATCGAACGCATTCTCGCGCGCTCGGAGTGCCATGGCCGCGAGATTCTAGGCTTCGGCGATGGCTTCGTAGAGATTGAAAACGTGAAAGCCGTGGGTGGCATCGCTGTGGGAGTGGCGACGGACGAGGCCAAATGCCAGGTGGTGGACTCATGGAAGCGCGAGAGGCTGATCGGTGCCGGAGCGGATTACATTGTGCCGAACTTCCTCGATCACGTAAAACTGTTGGGGAGGGTCCTGAAACCATGAACTCACGCTACGCCCAATTCGACAGGAGCCGGCTCAAGCTGCAGCCGCTCTCCCATCGACAGCGCGACTTGGGCCTGGAGAACTGGCTGCGGCTGGAAGAGCCCACGGCGCCGTACGAACACGCGGACATGGCCGCTCGCGGGACACCTGGTTACGGCGCACGAGCGCGGAGCGGCGAGCATCCTAGCATTTGGCGCGCACCTGCTCAGGCAGGCGTGAACCGACACATCATCGCCCTGATGGAGCGAGGCCTCATTTCGCACATCGCGATGAACGGCGCAGGCGCAATTCACGACTTCGAACTGGCTTTGATCGGGCAAACGACCGAAAGCGTGGCGCGCTATATCCGCAGTGGCGAATTCCGGCTGTGGCAGGAGACGGGCATGTCCAATGACTGGCTCCGCGAGGCCGGCGAATGTGGCTTCGGCGAGGTGCTGGGCCGCCGCATCCTGGAGAGCGACTTTCCGCGCGTGAACTGAGCGTGCTGGTTGCGGCATACCGTTGCTCTGTGCCGGCGACGGTGCACGTTGGCATCGGTTACGACATCATTCACGAGAACCCGAACTGTGACGGCGGGCGGTAGGAGCGCAAACATGACGACCGAAGAGATCCTGGCAGCCATTCCGGAGCTGTCGGCACTGGTGGTAGGCGACGTCTGCCTGGACCGCTGGTGCCGCTACGAACCCCGCTATACCGAGCCGTCGCGCGAAACAGGCATCCCGCGCGTGGCTGTGGTGCAGTTCGAGCGCACGCCCGGGGCGGCCGGCACCGTGGCTTCGAATCTGGCGGCGCTGGGCGCTGGGCACGTCAAGGTACTGGGCGTTGTGGGCGCGGACGGACATGGCCACGAGCTCGAACTGGCGCTGGCGAAGCGCGGCATCGACGGCTCCGACCTTGTGAGCGACACGACGGGTCTGACCTTCACCTATACCAAGCTGATCAATCGCGCGACCGGGGTCGAGGACCTGCCACGGGTGGATTACCTGAGCGCGCGCGACCTGCCGACCGAGGTTGAGGAGCAAGTGGTGCAGCGCTTCGAACGCCTCGCTCCGCAATTCGACGTCGTGCTCGTATCTGACCAGATGGAACTCGCCACTGGCGGAGTCGTGACGGCGCGGTTGCGCCGCGCGATCGCAGAGTTCGCCGCCGCGCATCCAGCGAAACCGGTGCTCGTGGACTCGCGAGCGCGCGGCGAACTGTTCCGCAATGCGATGGTGAAGCTCAACGAGGACGAGGCTGCGCAGGCTTGCGCCCGGATCGGCGCGCCGGCGGACTATGAAGGACTGCGGCGCCATATCGGTAATCCCGCGCTGATGGTGACGCGCGGAGTGGAGGGCGTTTCCGTAATTACGGCGCTGGGCACGGTACAAGTGGCCACCCGGCGCGTGGCCGCGCCGGTAGACATCTGCGGCGCGGGCGACAGCTTCCACGCAGGCGCTGCGCTGGTGCTGCGACTCACGGCCGACGCGGTCGCCGCCGCGCGCTTCGGCAATCTGGTCGCGTCAATAACGATCATGCAGCCCGGTACCGGAGCTGCGACGCGCGCTCAAGTCCTGGCGTTGTGCCAGAAGGAGGTTCGCTCGTGAATTACTTTGAGGACTACCGACAATCCCTGGAAGGTGTGCTCCACAATCTCGATCTGCAGGCGGTTCAGACTGCGGCGACGTGGTTACGATCGGCCCGCGATGAGGGACAGCAGGTCTTCGTCTGTGGCAACGGCGGAAGTGCTTTCACTGCGTCGCATTTCGCGACCGATCTCGTCAAAGGCGCCAGTTATGGGCGCGCAGAACGTTTTCGGGTCTTGCCTTTGACGGACTCCTTGGGGACGATCACCGCTTATGCAAACGATGTTGGCTATGAGGTGGTTTTCGAGGAGCAGTTGAAGAACTTCGCCCGCGCCGGCGATCTGGTCATCGCCATCAGCGGCTCGGGCAATTCCCCAAATGTTTTGAGGGCAGTCGAATATGCCAATCGCATCGCGTGCCGCACCATCGGGCTGACCGGGCGCGACGGCGGCCGTCTTGGCAGCCTGGTGCAACTGAACATCCTTGCGGCGAATCCACATATGGGACGTATCGAAGATATTCACATGTTCGTTTGCCACATGCTTGCGTATTCCTTTATGGAAGACGACTGCAGATCCGCGGGTCGCATTGATGGGATATAAGATTCCGCTCTTCCGCATCCGTTCGATGCGAATTGCGCCGAGGAAAGAAAGGAACTTCTCACGACCGCACATCATCTCGATGAACTGCATAAGATGTGTGCCTTGGAACCACAGGACGCGATATTGTTGTTTTCCGTAAACACCGATCACATGCAATTTTATTTACGAATCACCGGCTTGGCTCGTTGCCCAAGCCTGTACCATGCGATTGAAAAGGAGCAGATACTCATCTTCAGCTGGTTTCATGACCGCGCCGCTCACCGGTACATTCGGCCTCACAGGTTTCATTCGATGTTAGCCGAAGCTTTATGCAGCGGTGATTCGCAGATGATTGTTCTGCGCCCACACGACCGCGCAGCCGTTGAAGCCCGCGCCATTAGTGGCAAGGACTCTTTGGTCGGGGCAGTTGTTATTCATGTGCAACAGAAGGGTAGTGTTTCCGGTTGAACGAAGCGGATCATGCCTTCAGCAATTCTCGATATAGGTTGTGAACAAAAGTTACGTTATCGCATTGTAGGTAATGCATCGCACCGCCCATCCGCGAGAAACTCTTGCAGAAACGCAAGTAGTAGGCCGGATTCGTCTTGGGAGGTTCACCTTTGGACCAATCCCATCCGCCAGAATCCTGGAGATCCACAACGTAGATGGAATGACCACTTAGTGCCTCGCGCCCTGCTTGCAGCCGCAGATTGTTGACGCAGCTAATGCTCTTTTCAAAGACCTGCGGTCCCATGATGGCGGAGCCGACGGAAAGGGCGACTCCGTTTTCCAAACGGTCGAGCGAACCGCCGAATAATTTGAAATCCCATTCCCCTGCGCGGCCAATGACGCCTCCGTTGAAGATCGGGTGATTGGAAATGATATCGTAGCCGATGCCCGGATGCACGGTCAGAGGCACTCCGTGTCGCCATGCTGAAGCCAGGATCGAGGCATGTTTCCAGCGATGAATTACGGTGTTGCGACCTGGTTGAACATGGCCGGTAATCAAGGCTCTTAAAAGATCGACTCGGGCTGCACTATGCGGGTGAGACGGTTCGGCACGAATCGCGGCTTCCAGATGCGTTGCCAACGGAACAGTGGCCCCATCCTCACAAATGAACTTTCCTAAAGAACAGCCGTAACCCAGGCCGCTTAATGCTCCCACCATGATGGCCAAATGAATATTAGTCGCCGTTTCGTGCCATGTCCCAAAAGTGCCACTGGCCATGTTCATCTCAACGCTCTCTGTACTGGCGCCGAACCATGCGTACTCCCAATCGTGAATTGTGCCCGCACCATTGGTGGCCAAGTGAGTCAGCCAGCCTTTCTCCATCATGCGGTCAAGTATCAACGCGGCCCCATTGCGTAGAAGGTGCGCCCCATAGATGAGCATCACACTGGCTTGCTGATCGCGGGCGCGCAGAATGTCCGCGACACTTCGAGCGACCAGTGGAATCAAGTCCGGTCGCAGTTCTTTTGGCTCGCTCTCCGGATCAATCAGAATGTCGTCCGCTCGCGTTAAGCTTTTCCTCTGCGCGAGAGGAAAGACCTGGAGTCGGCTCAGATCCAACGGCTGGACGGGAGAGTTCACAGCCACCTTATTTGGATTGATATTTCCCATTTGACTGTTTGCCCACGACCGGCGTGGGCCTTTCTCGTGATTTTCTTCCTGTTCCACAGATTTGCAACTCCTTTTTCCAGTCCGTTCCTCGGTTTTTCTCTGGCAAATGGGAGGTTCGCCGCGATTTGCGACTTCCTACACGCGTTTCCACCCCATGCGCAGACACCTCTTCCTTGCGACAGGCTGGCTGGTGTTGAGGACAACGATCGTGTTGGGGTTGACGGCGGCGACTTTGTCAACTAGCTTGTTCTGATCGCGCGACAAGCCGAAGACGGGCTTCTGACGCGCCCAAAGGAAGACCACGGCAAGTTTGGCCTTTTTCGCGGCAGAAATTGCCGCCGCGTGATCCGCCACGCGCTGCTCCCGCGTGTACCAATTGAGGCGTATCTGTGCGGGCTCATTGGAGGTGTCCGGGCGAATATGAATATCGATTGCAAGCGGACCGGCGATCAGGTCAACCGAACAGCGCACGTTCTCAGGGCCATCTATCGTGGGAACAACGTTGTTCTGGCTTACTTGGAAAGAGTCTCCATGGTTGGCGCCTTGAACGGTACCGGTATCGCCCATTGGTTTGCGGTCGATGAAGAATTTTGCGTCGTTGCCCAATGCCTGGAGATAGAGCCAATAGTCGCCTGCGTGCGGAATAGTATGCGTGCCCCTCCAAGAGAACCGCACTTTCATTCCCATCCTTCGATCACCAGTCTCCGCGCGTTTTCAATCCGCGGCATGGCCCTGACCCCTGCCGCCCTTTTTGGGGACTTGGTCCCCATTTCCATCGCTCCCGACCAGTTCCAGGCGACGCGGATGTCCGAGAGCTACAAACAATTCAAATGCCGGTTCTTGAAACATTAAATTGATATATCAATATCGTTTTGGTTGTCAAGCGAAATCTCGGCGATAATATACCTGACAAGATAAGCTGAGGCTGAAAAGCCAGTTCATCTCCACTGACGCCATCATTTGCTGTTTTCGTCAGGCGGAAGCTCTTTGTCCGCTTGGTAGGGGATACCAAAGTTGGCTGGTCTGGTTGTGTCTTAAACCCGCGTTGACCGGATTTCATCCCTTCGAGTGTTCTTCGGGATCGCTATCGTCCAGCGGCCGCATTTCGTTTGTCAGATTATCGATCTCATTTGCAAAGCGGCGCTCCTGCTCCGCTGTGAATCGAGGCAGCGGCATAACGGTAATCGTACCGAGACTTCAAGCTGGCATCTTGACGAACTTGGATTCGCCTTCTTTGCGCGGCATCTTGCTTATACGTTTTAGAAATTGGTCGCTGGTTTCTTCGGGCAGTATTTCGATTTCGCGCGCCTGCAGTGCTTCGGCTTGCTTCTCTTCGCTCTGCTCCGATTCGTTTGGCGCTCGCTCTGTTGCTGTCTTTCCTCGAACAACTGGAGCAATCCTTCCTTGCCGCCCTTCTGGTATACCTCGAACGTTTCTCGGAGTTGCTGTTCTGTCGGCACCACGATGGGTCTACATCTTCCGATTCAATGAATGTTGCGGTTTCTGGCTTGGGCTGGCGCAGATTGATGTAGACAATCCAAACTGTAGCGGCGACGAACACAAGAGCCACGACAGCCGGGATGAGGTAAGGAACGAACGCGTCCATCTATCCCCCAGTGCGAGTATGGTAGCGCAAAAAGTGCAGAGATTGACTCTACATTACAAACTACGGAAGAATAGGAAAGACGAATCCGGAACCGGGAGTCTGGAGATGGGAGGGTTCACCAATCGTACAGAAACAACCTACCAGCGACCAGATTCAAAAACTGACCAAACTAGCAAAAAGCACACCTATTTCTGTCGTCAAGTCCAAGAAGATTTACGTGGAGCCCGCAGGAGTTGCGCTAAAGGCCGCGAAAAAGGCTCGGAAAAAGGCGGCAAAGAGGGCTTCCAAGAGACCGATAGCGAAGTCGTAGTAGCTCCGTCCAGATGAGTTACGGACACGTGGCCTTCTCAAGCAACGCGACTCGTGCATTTACATCGTTCCCGATACGCAGATTGCCAGTCTTATGGAAAGTTCGGTACGTGCTCGGGTGGCTTGCTCGAGACAATACCCATTCCTTCACGCACGACGTAGAACCTGTCGGCGGAAAGATTGGTCAGTGTTTCTTTCTTTCCGTTCGGCCACATTACTTCAACCTGGTCGATGTGATCGTGATTGCCGAGCCCGAAGTGGATGCGCAGGTCGTTCTGCGAAAGATAGCTTCCACCGCTCTGCACTTCGCCCAGTTGCACCAAGTCACCCGCTGTCGCCCGCACCCGCGCATTCAGCGCCAGGCGATTGCACTTCACTCCTTCCAGCTGAAAACTGATCCAATGATTCGGCGGCCCTCCTTCCGGGCGCAGAATCATTGGCTCGCCCTTTAGGTTCTCCACCACCGCTTCCATCCGTCCGTCGTTGAACAAATCTCCCACCGCAACGCCGCGGCTCACCTGCGGCTTCTCCAGCGCCGGCCCAACCCGTCGGCTCACGTTCTTGAACGTCCCATCGCGCTGATTCAGAAACAGCAGCTTCGGTTCAAGATAGCGGGTCGATGTGTGCGTGCTGTCCACTTGCGGATACACGTGACCATTCACCAGAAAAAGATCCTGCCAGCCGTCGTTGCTGAAGTCCACAAACGCATCGCCCCATCCCACATAACCCTGCGTGCCCCGCGCAATACCGGACGCTATCGAAACGTCGTTGAAGTTCATGTTGCCCTCGTTCTCATACAGAGCGGCATACTCTATGTCGAAGTGCGAAATCAGCAGTGACATGCGGCCTGCGTGCAGATAGTCACCCAGCGCCACACCCATATTCGCCTGCTCCACGCCGTCTTCGTTCGCGGCCACGCCGCTGAGCAGGCCTTCGTCATCAAACTTGCCCTTGCCGTCGCCATGGTACAAGTAGTTCGCCTCGCCGTCGTTTGCCACAAACAGATCAAGCTTCCCATCATTGTCAAAGTCCGACCAGATCGCAGTTAATCCGTAGCGCTGCTCCGAATCGTCCACTCCAGCACTCTTCGAGACATCGGTGAAGGTCCCGTCGCCGTTATTGTGGTAAAGATTGTCAGGGGCCCCCTTCAGTCCGCGCGGACCGCACTGCACATCCAATCCCAGGTACTTGCACGACTTGATCGAGTTGCTCGAACCGAACGCCGGCAGGTTGTCCAGGTGAAAATCCACGTAGTGCGAGACGAACAAATCTGCCCAGCCGTCGCTGTCATAATCTCCAAACGCCGCACCCGTCGCCCAGCCGTGATCGCTGCCCAATCCGCTGGGCTTGGTTGCGTCGGTAAAGGTTCCATCGCCATTATTCCGATACAGCACTACGCCGTCCAGGCACGTCACCAGCAGGTCCGGCCGCCCATCGTTGTTATAGTCGCCCACCGCCGCGCCCATCGCCCAGCATGGATACGCTACGCCCGCCTTGTCGGTCACGTCCGTGAACGTGCCGTCGTGGTTGTTGTGGTAGAGTGCGCTCCGCCCCCTCACTCCGTGCAGCACCATCTCCACGCTCTGCGCATTCGTGAAATAAAAGTCAGGCCAGCCATCACCGTCGTAGTCAATCAGCGCCACGCCTCCACTCATTGACTCGGCAATAAACTTCGCCTCTGGGCTTGACCGGTGGTCAAAATGAATCCCCGTCTCCGCGGTGATGTCCACCAGTTGCGGATAGTTTGGAAGCGGGCCCGTCTCCGCCCGCTCGGCCTCGGCCTTCTCCCGCTCCGCCGCAGACAGCGGTGTCGCTGTCCCCATCTGTGCCATCGCCGCCGCGTGCGCGCACAGCAGCGCAAACGCTACGAACAACGGCAGAAGCCCCCGCCTCCGCATCCTCATGGCCGACGCAATCCTTTGCGTTTCAGAACTACTCCTCATCCGGCTCGTCTGCGTGAATCTCATTCGGCACAATGAACAGATCTTTCAATTGAGCGCGTAGCTTGTCTTTCAGGTCTTTCAGTTTCTTATAGATTTCAATTTCCCGCTTCGCATCGTCCATCCGTCCTTCCTTGCGATACAGTGTGCCCAGACGATAGTGCGCAATTGCATTCGTCGGATCGTCCTGGAGGGTCTGCTCCAGCAGCGGCAGAGCCTTGTCCGTCTCGTTCAGCTCGATCAGCGTCTTCGCCAGCCCCAGTTTGGCGTCCGCTTCACCTGGCTGCAGCTTCACCGCTTTGCTGTATTCCTCAAAGGACTTCTGGAAATCTCCCCTCTGCGCGTCCATCTCTCCCAGCCGGCACAGCAGCTTCTCGTCCTGCGGATTCTCCTTGAGTGCGGCAAGGTACTCCTGCTCGGCTTCCTTCTTCACCACCATATCCTGCGACGTGTGCAGCAGCTCCGCCAACTCAAAATGCACGCCCGGCAAATGCGGATCGATGGCAATCGCCTTGCGATAGTCAGCAATCGCGTCGTTTGTCTTGCCTTCCCGTGTCTCTTCGTGCGCCATCATCTGGAGCATCTGCGCCGATTCCGGCGCATGAATCGCCAACGCCAGCATCGACTCGCCCGCCAGATCCGTGTACGTGCGGTACGCCGCATACAGTACCTCCGGGTCGTTCGGCGTTGCCTTCCGCAACTTCGCCAGCACGGACGCCGCCTCGTCAAGATCACCGGTTTGCGTATACAGACTTACCAGTTCAAGACCCACCTGCACTTTGAACTTTTGATCCGGGATCAAGGGAAACGATGCTTCCAGGTCTTTGCGTCCCTGATCAAAATCCAGCGTACTTACTTCCGCCAGACCCAACAATCCCTGAACCTTCGTCAGATCCGGCTTCCCTAAAAGAGCGGCGCGAAAATGAGGGATGGAGTCCGCCAGCTTTCCTTGGAAGAATAGAAGAACCCCCAGGTTGCCCTGCGCGTCCACGTTGCTCGGATCGATCGCCACCAGTTTCTGCAACTCTGGAATGGCCAGGTCTGGGCGCCGCACCTGAAGATACTGTTGCGCCATGCGCGAATGAAGATTAATTTGGTCCTGGTTGCTTGGCGGCGCCTGGCACAGAGACAAAATGTGGGGGGCGGGGAGCAAAAACAGTGTGAGCAATATAGATTTGGCGGGCATAGCGCTTAAATCATACCTATATCTAGGCACCGCGCACAACGGCGCGATCAGTACCGCTGAATGCACAAGATGCATAACATGCTGGGGAAGATGCGGAAGCGCGACTTCGAGACGGTCAAAACTGCTGCCCAAGCATTTTACCTGACCCCGGCCGCTAGGCCGATGCCGCCCTCGCGCGCCGCTTGCAGAGTGAGCATTCCACGATGTTCAAGCAACTGGGCCGCGACCTGCCGGAGCTGCCGGTCTTCTTCGCCTTCGCGAAGTATTAATGGCGGAGGCTTCGCACCACCAATATCGAGCGCTGCTTCGTCGAAATCCGGCGCCACACCCACTCGGCGGTCTGCTTCATCAGTGTGCAGTCCCTAGACCGCAGCATCTGCTGCATCTTTCAGAGATTCAACCTGGAACGGAAGACCCGCATCCTCGGCGCTTTAACACAAGCAGTTTGATTCCACCTCGGCAAAAAGAAACTTGACAGCGAGCTGCCTTTGATATATCACTTATTATCGAGTGATTCGGTCGCGCTGTTTTCAACTCCAGCGGTGTTTGGTTGTTTGTTCCGGTTTGATTTGAATACAGGGGACGCAAGTATGGCCGGAGTAGTACTCATGAATCGGAGAGAATTTGTTGCATCCGCAGCGGCTTTGGCGGCAGCCTCTGCGTATCGGGGCTTGGCGCAGACGCCGGAGCGGTCCCATGGATTCCCAGCCTCGGAGTTAATGTACGAGCCTTATGCCGAGAATACGCCAATCGCTGAGTATCATTGGGCACCGGCGAGTGCCTACGAAGCCTTCCAGGATATGAAGTTCGGGATCCGGATTCACTGGGGAATCTATTCGATATGGCATCGCGGCGCCGAGTCCTGGCCCTTCCTCCCCATGTCTTTTGAAGATCGCCAAACCTACAACAACCTCTATAAGACCTGGAATCCCGCGGGCTTCGATGCCGACGCATGGATGGACGCTTTCAAGGAAAGCGGCATGAAGATGTTTGCGTTCACCACCAAGCATCACGAAGGCTTCTCCATGTTCGACACCAGGACAAGGGTGAAGAGCCGAGCCAACTGGACAGCCGCAGGAGGCCCGAAAATTGAGCCCTGCGACCTTGCATACTCCATCATGGAGACGCCATTCCGACGGGATATCGTGAAGGAACTTTGCGACGCTGCGCACAAACGGGAGATCAAGATCGATCTCTATTTCTCGCATCCTGATTGGTATGACGCGGACTTCCGGCCTTATGTCGCGCACCCGCTGCAAATTCCTTCGTCAACCCAATGGATGACCCAGCGCGACGTCGAATTCACGCGGCAGCGGCTGGGGAATCATGCCGCGATCGTTCCCGAACCTACGGATGCGGGGGTGAATCGCATGATGGAGAGGCATCGTGCGCAACTGGTCGAGCTGCTGACCAACTATGGAAAGATAGACATGATGTGCCTGGACATGTGGCTAGGGCCGCGTGTCTGGCCTGAGCTGCGCAAGACCGTGCTGAAGCTGCGCCAGATTCAGCCCGATGTGATGCTGCGCGACCGAGGAATCGGGAACTACGGCGACTACTACACGCCGGAGCGCGTGGTTCCGGGATCGCAGGAAGCGTCCGATAAGCCGTGGTTCACCATTTACCCTCTGGGCACCGACTTCTCCTATGACCCGGATGCCGCAAAGTACAAAGGCACGGAGTGGATCGTGCGTAACCTAGCCGACGCGGTGGCCAAGGGCGGCGGATTCATGATCGGCGTGGGTCCCAGCGCGCACGGCGAGTTTCATCCGGAAGCGATCCGTCAGATGAAAGATGCGGGGGCATGGCTGAAGGTGAATGGCGAAGCGATCTATGCGACTCGTACACGCGAGGGCCCGCTCTGGTCCGAGGGCGAGACAGTTCGTTATACGCGATCAAAGGACTCGCGATTTGTCTACGCTATCTTGACCGAATGGCCAGGAAGGCAGGTTGTACTGGAGGCGGTGCAGCCTAAACCAGGTTCGAAGGTGAGTCTGTTGGGCTCGAGCGCGGAGTTGTCATGGAACTTCGATTTTGCCAAAGGGACAACGATCGCCCTTCCGGAGAATCTGCAGCAACCGGACAACAGACCCTGCGACTATGCATGGAGCCTGAAATTCCAAGTAGTGGGAGCGTAAATGGTGCAAGCTGCCGGATCTGCCCACTCCTCAGCAATGGCAAAGGTTCGTTTGGGCGCTGCCGGTTCCGTACGCTCCAATCGGCTTTCGGTCGGCGAGCGTCCGGGATCCGTGGCTATATCGGCTGAGAGAGAACTGCTGTCGCTATGCGCTCCACGCAACCACACGGGGATAGAGATGCAGGGCTCAATTTCATTCAGGGGGTAAAGGAACATGAGAAGACGTACATTCATCACAAGAGCGGCGATGGGGGTAACAGCCTTCGCTAGTGGAGCGTTGCCTGCTCTCGGAACTGAATGGCCGGCGGCAGGCGAACCTGGCAGTGCTGCGGTCCCACCGGCAGCAGATACGGCTGCATTTGTAGGACGCCCAGTCCGCATCGTAAGCATCGGGTTTCACGGCGAGCGCATGCCTCTGGAGCAGATCGTAAAACATGTCGATGAGGAGGGGGCGCGAGGCGTCGATGTTATTGCCTTGCCGGAGACGTGTCGAGGACAGAATGCGTCGAGTGAAGAGCCCTTGAACGGTCCAACGGTTAGGGCAATGGCGGCGCTGGCCGCAAAACATCACACTTACATCGTCGTTCCCATTGATCGGCGAGACGAAGAGAAGAGACTAAATACCGCCGTACTCCTGGATCGTGCGGGCCGTGTCGTATGTCACTATGACAAATTGTTTCCCTACTGGGCGGAGTACGACTTGATTCCGCCCGTCAGCCCGGGATATGCATCCGCGGTATATGATGCGGATTTTGGCCGCATGGGGCTTGCAATCTGCTTCGATGCCAATTTCCCCGAGGTATGGAAGCGCTTGTCAGAGCAGCAGGCCGAGGTCGTTATATGGCCCAGCGCATACTCCGCGGGCAGCTCGCTCCAGGCTCATGCAATCAATCACCACTATTACATCGTAACTGCAACGGCAACACCCGATTGTATTGCCTATGATATTACGGGTGAGCGGCTCCTGCATGAATCGACTAAAGAGGTGAATGTCAGCCGTATAACTCTGGATTTGGACCGTGGTATTTATCATGAAAATTTCAATCTCGAAAAGCGCGACAAGTTGCTTAAAGAACATGGTCAGGATCTGGTCCAAGAGAAGTGGATGGAGCTGGAATCGTGGTTTGTGCTGAAGGCAAAGCGGCCTGGTGTAAGCGCGAGAGCATTGGCCCGGCAGTACGGCCTCGAAGAGCTTCGGCATTATATTGAGCGCAGCCAGGTAGCGATCGACAAACGTCGTGGCTGGGAATTTGCCGCCAAAGCCGTTTTTCCGGAAAAGACCGTAGATGAGTTACAGGCCTTTGCAGCGCAAAAGGGGACATAGGCTTAAGGCGCCGCTGCCGCGAATCGAATAATGGCCGGGCGCCTCGCGAAAGAAGAAGGTTCTGCATATTTGCGCACTGACATACGCGGTACAGTTCGAAAGTGGGAGATGAAGTGCAGAGACGTACGTTCTTAAAGAAGTCGGCGATGGGGATCGGTACTCTTGCTGGAGTGTACGGGGGAGTGCTGAAGGCAGAGGAAGTAATCGGCAACCCGCACTCCGTCATGACGGCGTACTCAAGCGGTGGTGGGGTGGACCCCGCTTGGGGAGTCAACGCAGTTGTCCTCAAGTCGCCTTGGAAGGACGTGCCTTCCGTCGATGACATGCTTGCCGACCGTGGGCATACTCTTTCATTGAGCCGGTTTTATCGCGTCGGCGGTGAAAATCTACCTGCCACGCCGACTGAGTGCCGCATTGCCCATAACAGCGTCGCGCTCTTTATTCTGTTCCGCTGCACGGAAGACGACATGTCTTTCCCTTCCGCTAATCTGGATGCGAATGTCTGGCCAGAGGCAGATTGGTATGCGAGGCGCGGCCTGCCCTCCGGGCCAACGGGATTACAGTCTAACTGGCCTCCCAATCCCGATGAAGTGGACTTTTTGATTCAGCCCGACAAGGACGTTCCGTCCTATTACCAGTTTGCGGCAACACCACAAGGTTTGACATTCGGTTGCAGCCGCTCACTGGCCCCTAATAATGATGTGACTGCTGATGAATCCGCAGCTGTTCGCCATTCTTTAGTCCGCCCCAGCAAGGTCGAAGCGTTTAAAGCGAGTGTAGCCAGGAAAACCAATGAATGGCTGGCGTTTTTCCAAATACCGTGGCAGACATTGGGAGGAAAGCCGAAGTCCCAGTTCGGCTTTCTGCCGATGCGGACAAGGTGGCGCGATGGTCAGTTCAGCAGCCCGGTGGCGATTGACATCAATGAAGGTATGCCCGTTGACCTGCTGATCGAAACCCACTTTCCCGGTTCCGCACAGGTCGCGAACTCGCAAAGCAGTTTGTGCCAGTTGCCCTCCGGCATACTCCGCTGGCAAAGGCCGGCACTAAGTGCGTATCCGAGCGCCGAAACATGCCAGCAAATCTGGCAAATGGAATCGTCATTAACCACTCCTACCGATAAGAAAAATCTGGCGCAGCGGCTCTTCCTCACGCAGAGGTGGATGGACTTGATGATGCAGGAGGGCTTCACGCCGCTTCCGCGAGCTTGGGGGGTTATAGAGAATGACCTGACTTTGGCCCTTTTTCGGCAAAAGGTGAATGCCGCCTTGCGGAAGAATGATTCGGAGCGGGCGTACCAGTTAGTAGACACCTATCTGAGCCAGTTGGATAAGATGTCACACTGGTGGTATGCCGATGGCTCGCCCGGCAATCTTCTGAATGAGGAGTGGAAGCCGGTTACAAGCGCGGATAACATGGAAGCACAGGGTAAAACGCTGTTGATGCAGTGCTTGGCGGACGGTCATAAAGTTGACCTGCGTTTGGTCTTGCCATCGGCGGGCGGCGTAAGAATCTACGGCCGTGACGAAGGTTACTGGAGGCCGGCCGATCTGCTGCCACTAACAGCTAACATGACCTCAGACTCATGTTCCATCGATACCGCCGATGGCAAGGTCGTTATCCACCGGAGGCCGTTTACGATTTCTTTCTATGACCTTACCGGGGTGGAGGTGACGCAGATCGGCGCCAATGGGCTAGCTTTCCGGTTTGGCCCGAATGGCCAGATACTCGCCGTAGATTTTAAACATCGTCTTGATCAAGGCGAGGCTATTTATGGCTTTGGTGAAAAGTACGATCGTTTTAACCAGAATGGGAATGTGTTAACACTCTGGGGAACGGATGACTGGGTTGGGAACGGTGTCGGCACGGCCAACACGACTTACAAGCCCTTGCCGGTTTTTCACAGTTCCAGAGCTTATATGGTTTTCAGCAACTCGTCCTATCGTTTAAGGGCGGACATAGGGAAAACGGACCCAAGCCAATGCCGTCTCACCCAACTAGGTCCGATACTCGACTATTACTTCTGGTTTGGTACACCCGCAAATTCGTTGCACTCCTATACCGCTCTGACAGGAAGGACTCCGTTGCCGCCCAAATGGGCATTTGAGCCGTGGATGGGTAGAGGCGGTGGTGCCTGGGCGAGCGGTCAGCTACACGATGCGGTCGCGGAAGAACAGAGTGTTACGAAGCGATTTGCGGAATTGGACATCCCTCATTCGGCGATCTATGCCGAGGGTCCCTCCGCCCTTTCCCCCGATTTGAATGAGTTCATGGCTGCGCGCGGGATTCGGGTGTTGGGTTACTTCATGCCCGCGATTGGGCTATCACGACAAAAATCTCATATGCCTAGCTTAAATCCTAATGAACTCCCGATTCTGCACTGTGGAACCGAAGATCAGACCCGGACTCTTGGTTACGTCGATTTCACCAATCCAAACGCTATGGAACTCTGCCGGCAGGCGTTGAGGCAGGCTCTGGATCTTGGCGAGGCGGGAAGCATGGTGGATTACGGTGATTTGGTACCGGATGACGCCACGTTTTACGACGGAGAGCATGGGGCTGAGATGCACAATTTCTACTACTATGACTACCAACGAACTGTCAGTGAGGTATTCCGGGAGAAACGTGGGAACGATTTCATTTTGTATAGCAGAGGGGCTGCACCCGGCACGCAAAGGTGGGTCGGTCAATTTGCTGGCGATCACCCAGCCAACTTCAACGGACTTAAACACGTTTTGACCGGCGCGCTGAACTTGTGCGCCTGCGGTTATTCCAACTGGGGCAGCGACCTTGGCGGATATTTCGGTTTTCCGCAGCCAGCTGTTTATATGCGCTGGTTCCAATTCGGGTGCTTCAGTCCTTTGATGCGCCCTCATGGCACGGCGCCTCGCGAACCGTGGTATTTTGGTGAGGCAGCAGTATCGAACTATAAGTTTCTCGCCTGGACGCGAGAGAACATATTGAATTACACCTACAATGCTGCGGCAATTGCTCATGAGACAGGTACTCCCATCATGCGATCCATGCCGGTGGCCTTTCCGGATGAAGGACACTTGGCTGCCGTCCCAGATCAATACATGTTTGGACCGGACTTACTGGTCGCGCCGGTGGTCAACGAAGATACCTTTAGAACTATTTTGTTTCCATCCGGAGTGTGGACGAGCTTGTGGGACGGCAAAACAGTCTCCGGACCAGCCACGCTCAAGGTTGACGCGCCATTAGATACGATCCCTGTCTATTTAAAGCCAGGGGCCGTCGTGCCGGTACAACTGAATCGGGAACTGCAGTTCGGCAGGAGCATGACAAGCAGTCATGTCAACGCTCTGGTTGTTACTTCTCCAAATGAAAATGAGAAAACCTCTCTGCTCAACGCGTGCGGCGAACTTGCAAAAGTGGCCGTGCAATCTAAGGCCGGCGGTTTTTGCTGGATGATCGAGAACCTTCCCGAAATGAGCTACTTGCTGGTTTATGGCACGGCCTCCGCAGCCTCCGTAACGGTAGATGGCAAAGTTTTGCCAAATGTGACGACAGCCAATCTTGAGTCGATGCCGATTGGCTGGGCAACCGACTTGGCCGGCAACCGGCTCGTGATTCACCTGCCATCGCGCCAAATTGAACACAGCGAATCAATAACGGAGATTGAAATAGACTTCAACCCGAGCAACGGTTTCCGCACTCTGCAAGTGGACGCAGGCAAAATCGCCGGTAATATCCATTCTTTACTGGGCGTGAACGGCGCGCCCTTTCCGGTAATGGCTGGACTTCCCAATCTCGTACGGCAATACAGCGAT
>Ga0116223_10000867_pt1 | contig 33894 bp, 21 predicted proteins | sample Sb_taG_3_FD_90092 | JGI IMG/M metagenome (GOLD analysis project Ga0116223, IMG submission 90092) | Peat soil microbial communities from Weissenstadt, Germany - Sb_50d_a_PC metaG | ecosystem: Environmental > Terrestrial > Soil > Wetlands > Peat | place: Germany: Weissenstadt | collected 2010-09-21 | reverse complement strand
CGGCGCGGTGCCCGCGATTCTCCATCCGAACGAGTATGTGCTGCAGGCATCGGCGACGCAGCGTATCGGGCCGCGCAACCTCGACCGGGTCAATGCAGGTGGCTCCTTGGGCGGCGACACTCACAATCATTTTACGATCAACGCGATCGATGCGAAGAGCTTTGAGCAGTTTCTCGAAGACGGCGGCGCGCGGAAGATTGCCGCTTCTTTTGGGCGCGCGCGTAACAGGGGCGGTTTCTGAGTCACAGGATGATAGCGAGGATGCCATGACGAACCGCGAAGACATCGTGCAGGTGAGAGCCAGGAGCGAGGGCGTCGTGTCGTTCGCCATGGGCGAGAAATATGGGTTGAAGTTGGGGCCGGGCGAAGCGAGTGACAAATGGCTGGATGGCTCGCCGATCACGCGCGCGGAGTTCGACGCGATTCTCGCTCCCAATGGGCCTTTTGTAGTCGTCGTTCCGGCAGCGGGCGAAAGCGTTCCGAGCGTTTAGGAGGAAACCATGGGCATGCCGTCAAGGATGGAGGACAGGCTTCTAGTCCTGTCGAAACTGAAGCAGACGAACTACGCGACGCTCGTCTCGGACGCCAACTTGATCCTCGGAAAGCGCATTGCGGTGGAAACGAGTTATCTGGTTTAGCGAGTTACTTGAATGGGCAACGGCTCTGCGTCCGAGGGGACCGGCCATCGTCCCACCCCAAAGTTTCGTGCTCCATTCCTCCAGTCTGGGGCGCGGGAACGCGCTGGGGCCATCTCTTCCGCCTATTTGCTCCTTTGGGGGCGGCGCGGGCTGGTCCCGGCGCGATTTACAGGGCTTCTGGATGGCTCAAAGAGTGGCCAGCCCATGGCCTCTTACTTTCCGCTTTTAGGCAGTACCGGTACTTTTTCGCTAGGGCGAAGACATGGCGAAAGCTAGGTGCCCAGTAACCGCCCCTTACTCCCGTTTGGCGCGCTTACTCCCGTTTGGCGCGCACATTTACTCCCGTTTGGCGCGACGAGCCACAACCCCGGTACCTCGATTCCGGTCTTGCGTCCGCTACAATGACGCGGCACCATCCGACGGAAGGATTCTTGGAGAGCACTCTATGAAAGCGATTGTACGCACACGATACGGGCCGCCGGATGTGCTGCAGTTCACTGAGGTGGCCAAACCTGCGCCCGCGGACGATGAGGTCTTGATAAAGGTCTATGCGGCAGCGGTAAATCCACTGGACTTGTTCCAGTTGAGAGGTGCGCCGTTGCTCCGCTCGATCCCGGGGATGCGCACGCCAAAGCAGCAGATCCTCGGAGTTGATGTAGCGGGGCGGATTGAGGCGGTTGGCAGCAACGTAACCCAGTTCAAACCAGGCGACGAGGTGTTCGGGGTTGGGGGAAAAGGGTTCACAGGGGGTGCGTTTGCCGAGTATGTGTGTACTCCTGAGGATAAACTGGCGCTGAAGCCGGCTAACAGTTCGTTTGAGGACGCCGCGTCCGTACCCGTGGCGGCACTCACCGCCCTTCAGGGTCTTCGTGATAAGGGACGCATCCAGCCAGGGCAGAAGGTTCTGGTTGATGGCGCGTCGGGTGGTGTGGGCACGTTCGCGGTGCAGATTGCCAAATCGTTTGGGGCGGAAGTCACTGCCGTGTGCAGCACCGGGAAAGTGGAAACGGCGCGAAAGATTGGCGCGGACCATGTGATTGATTACACGCGGGAGGATTTCACGCGGAGCGGGCAGCGTTATGACCTGATCCTGGGTGCAAACGTCCATCATTCGATATTCGATTACATGCGCGCACTGAGTCGCGACGGAATTTATGTCGTCGTCGGGGGCGGCATGGGTCGAATTTTCCAAGCCATTTTACTCGGCCCTTTACTATCGCGGATTGGGAGCAAGAAAACGTGCTTCTTTATAGCGAATATCAACCAGAAGGATTTGGTTTTTCTGAGCGATCTCCTCGCATCCGGAAAAGTTGTACCCGTCATCGACAGAAGTTACCCGTTGAGCGACGCGGCCGAAGCTCTACGTTATCTTGAAGAACGGCATGCGCAAGGGAAAGTCGTGTTAACCGTTGAACCTGGTAACGGCGCTTGACGAGGCGCTGCGCCAGCCCGCTACTCATAACAGCAGGTGAGCCTAGTTGTTCGCAATCCGAAGTCTTGGAGGCTGGCAACTATGCCGCCGCATCCAACTTGCAAGGGCCTCTTCTCCCGCTGCTACCTCCTAGCAAGTCGCGAGACCAGTAGATTGGGTATCGGGACCCACTTGTACGATAACGCAGCGTTTACCAGGCAGTGAATAATTCCCGGAGGCGCTTTTCGCACGAGCCTGCGGGTAATGTCACTCGCTCTGGCGAATAACGACGAACTTCCTCGTTTTTTTGTCGGGGAAGAGAAGCTCGTATTCCTGATAAGACTCGTAGGTGGTCTTGTGCAGATCTTTGACCAGCTTGGCCTTATAGTCGCCATGCGCCAATAGCGCGGCGGCGGTGCTCCCGGCAAGCGAATACTTCCTTCCATCGATCACGACATCCAGCTCTTGCTGACGGCCAAACACGCCCCCTTGATAGTACGATGAAGTCACATGGACGGTAACCGGGTACTCATCCGGCGTTCGGGCTGCCGGAGCAAGCGTACCGAGCAGAAGCGAGACAACCAGTGCGGCTCTCTTCATAGTTCCTCCGTCAATTCCCAACTTATGGCGCGTGCTTAGTGAGATATGGCTACTGCTTGTAAGACGCGGAGGAACTGCTGGAGGTTACTGGGATTTGGCAAAATGACTGGGCTTACCGTCCTTGTTCGTACTAAAACCCACTTGCCCGGGAATGGCGTTAATCAGGAGTTGACTGTCGTATCTCGAAAGTCTGAAACAAAACCAACCCTTGCGCACCGTAGGAGGAATTTATTTCCAAAAGCTGAAATCCTTGTTCACGCTTCGCCCTCAATAAATCTGTGGCCTGCGGAGCATCGACATCCACGCTGTACAATTCCGCCATGTCTGAGTGGTTTAATTCCCCACTGCTGCGAAAAACCAAGTCGAGGATGATGTTGCCCTGTTTGATTTCAGAAAGTATCAGGGCATCCACTTCTTGTAGAGCCAAGATGAACGATTTGCCGTCCTGTGTTCTTAGGAAAAGATTCACCAGTTTGCTTGGGCCAATCCGTAGCCCGTCGAAATGGCCGTCGTGGAAATTTGGAATATTCATCGAAGCGGTTCTCGGCCTAGATTTTACTATAGTCCTAGCTAAGTCCTGGTAAGTCGGCAAACCGAACGAGTTCGGCCCAGTACCCACATAGGAGGTTCTCGCGTTTCGGAAACTGACGCCTTAGCTATCAAGGGCGCTTGACGAGGCCATGCGCATTCTATATCGTCATCGCGAAAGTGGAGTGGAGATTGGCACAGACAGACGGATTCAGATAGTCGGACGCTGATTTCAGCTTTCTCGCTCCTTGTAGGGGACCGACCAGTCGAGGAAATCGAGGGCCCATTATGCCCAAGCGCTTCATACTTGCTCTAGACGCCGGCACCACCAGCGTTCGCGCGATTCTTTTCGACCACAGCGGGCAAATAGCCGCCGTGGCGCAGCGGGAGATTCGCCAGATCTATCCACAGCCCGGCTGGGTGGAGCACGACCCGGAAGAGATCTGGTCTTCCCAGGTGGCGGTGGCCATGGAAGCGCTCGGCAGTGTGGGCGCGGCTCCAGGTGACATCGCCGCGATCGGCATCACCAATCAACGGGAGACCAGCATTGTGTGGGACCGCGAAACGGGCGAGCCGGTCCACAACGCGATCGTGTGGCAGGACCGCCGCACCGCGGGAATGTGCGATCAGCTGCGCCGCGATGGCGCGCTGAAAATGATTCAGAAGCGCACCGGGCTGCTGCTGGATTCCTATTTTTCCGCAACGAAGGTCACCTGGATCCTGGACAACGTTGCCGGAGCGCGCAAAAAAGCCGAACAAGGCAAGCTGGCTTTCGGTACGGTGGACAGTTGGCTCGTCTGGAAACTCACCAGCCGCTCGAAACATATCACTGACGCCAGCAATGCCTCGCGGACGCTGCTGTTCAACATTCACAAAGGCGAGTGGGACGCGGAGTTGCTAAAACTTTTTCGCATTTCCGCGAGCATGCTGCCGGAGGTGCGCTCTTCCAGCGAGGTGTATGGCCATGTAAACGCGACCCTCGGGCTCCAGGACATCCCCATCGGCGGTATCGCCGGCGATCAACAGGCCGCGTTGTTTGGGCAGATGTGCATCAAGCCCGGTGGCACGAAAAGCACCTACGGTACGGGATGCTTCCTGCTGCAAAATACCGGCGCGAAGGCAGTCGACTCCAAGAACCGATTGCTGACCACAATCGCCTGGAAAATCGGACAGAAAACGGATTACGCGCAGGAAGGAAGCGTGTTCATCGGCGGCGCGGTGGTGCAATGGTTGCGCGACGGTTTGAAGCTGATACGTTCCGCGCCGGAAGTGGACGCACTCGCCGCCACCGTGAAGGACAGTGGAGGACTTTTCCTGGTGCCCGCGTTTGCCGGGCTGGGCGCGCCGCATTGGGATCCCTACGCGCGCGGGATTCTTCTAGGCATCACGCGGGACGCCACGGGCGGGCATGTGGCGAGAGCGGCCCTCGAAGGAGTGGCCTACCAGGTCGCCGATTTGCTTGAAGCCATGCAGAGCGACACGGGCAAAAAATTAAAGGAACTGCGCGTGGACGGTGGGCTCACGCGCAGTGAATTATTGATGCAATTCCAAGCGGACATTTTGGGTATACCCATCGTGCGTCCGGCGGTTACGGAAACGACGGCCCTGGGAGCAGCGTACCTGGCGGGACTGGCGACGGGTTTTTGGAAGAATCTGCAGGATGAAGCATCGCAGTGGAAGGCGGAAAAAGTGTTTGAGCCCAAAATGCGCCGGGCGCAGGCCGGCGAACTGCGCGCACGCTGGCAGGAAGCGTTAGCCCGGGCGAAACAATGGGAACATCCTGCGGAAGGTGGGAAGAAGAAGAGGGCGAAATCATAAATGCTCCGACCGACCATGCCGCGCACCTCAGGGGTTGAAACCCCTGAATTTCCCGAACAGTTAGGCGCGGCTGAAGGGGTACTGAAGGAAAGGCTAAAACCATTTCCTCAGGGGCTGAAGCCCGATGCTAGCCAAACACTTAATGTCGGAGCTAAAGCTCCGACCCCCTGACCTGGGGCAGCTGAGATTGCGGCAGAGGAAATTGAAGCGACGAAAGGCGCGGAAAGGAGAATCCCTACGAAGCGCGAGGAGATGCTGAGTCAGGTTCGCGCACAGCGCGAACCTTTGGGCATGATTGTCATCGGAGGCGGCGCGACGGGTGTCGGCGTGGCCGTGGACGCCGCCGCGCGCGGCTACAGGACGCTGCTCCTGGAGCAGCATGATTTTGGCAAGGGCACGTCCAGCCGCAGCACCAAACTGGTGCATGGCGGCGTGCGCTATCTGGAACAAGGGCAGGTCTCGCTGGTCATGGAGGCGCTGAAAGAACGCGGCATTCTCCGCCAGAATGCCCCGCATTTGGTCAGCGAACTGCCTTTTGTCGTGCCCAACTATTCCTGGTGGGAAGGGCCGTTCTACGGCATCGGCCTCAAGCTCTACCAGGCCATGGCGGGCAAATATGGCTTCGGGCCTTCCGAACTATTGTCCAAGGAAGAGACCGTCGAGCGCATCCCGAACATCAACACGGACGGGCTGCGCGGCGGGGTGATCTACTACGACGGGCAGTTTGACGATGCGCGATTGTTGATCGATCTGGTGACCACCGCCGTCGAGCAAGGCGCGATCCTGCTCAACTACATGCAAGTGACGGGCCTGACCAAAGACGCGGACGGCCTGCTGGACGGCGTGATCGCGCGCGACATGGAGAGCGGCGAAGAGTTTGCCCTGAAGGCCAAGGTCGTCATCAACGCCACCGGCCCGTTCACCGACTCCGTGCGCCACATGGCCGATGCGAAAGCAGAAAACATGGTCTCCCCCAGCCAGGGCGCCCACATCGTTCTGGATAAATCATTTCTCCCGGGAGATCACGCCATCATCGTGCCGCGCACCAGCGATGGCCGCGTGATGTTCGCCATTCCCTGGCACGGGCACACGCTGGTGGGCACCACGGACACTCTCATCGAGCACGCGGACCTCGAACCCGTGCCCATGGAGCAAGAGATCGAGTTCATGCTCAGCACCGCCAGCCTCTACCTGGCGAAGAAACCCACCAAGCAAGACATCCTGAGCACGTTCGCGGGCATCCGGCCGTTGCTGCGTTCCGGGGACAGCAAAAACACGGCATCCTTCTCTCGCGATCACGCCATCCTTATTGATGCGTCGGGCCTGGTGAACATTGCGGGCGGCAAATGGACCACTTATCGAAACATGGCGGAGCATTGCGTGGACCAGGCCGCTACTCTTGCGGGGCTGACCGAACGCCCCAGCGTGACGAAGCAACTGAACATCCACGGCTTTCACCAGCACGCGGAGCGCTTTGGCTCGCTCGCCTTTTATGGGTCCGACGCCCCATTCATTCAAGAGATTATCCGCGGCGATGCCAGTCTAGGCGAAGCCATGCACCCGGCGCTGCCGTACTGCGCCGCGGAAGTTGTTTGGGCCGCGCGCGAGGAGATGGCGCGCTCGGTGGAAGATGTTCTGGCGCGGCGTACACGCGCACTCTTCCTGAATGCCAGGGCGGCCATTCAAATGGCTCCCCGGGTGGCGCAAATCCTGGCGAAAGAACTGGGGCGCGATCAGAAGTGGCAGGAAAACCAGTTAAAGCTATTTCAGGAATTGGCGAAGGGCTATCTTGTGAAAGGATGAGTGCCTGGGAAAACGTCGCGGCGGACTGTCGATTGTGCTGCGACGCGTCAGCAATCGTCAATCAGGCTGACGGCGTCTAAGCGGAATGAACTCGCCGCGGGCGTTTTTCTCCGGTACACTCTGAAAAATCTCTATGTCAAACGTATCGCGACGCAGCATGCTGAAGAGTGCGCTTACTGGAGTGACCATGGCTTCCATTCCATCCACGTTGTGGTCTGAACAGATTGGTCCCGTGCCTCGCAAAGGCCGCGTGAAGCAATCGGTTTGCCGCTGGTGCTACCCGCAGATTCCCCTCGAGGAGCTCTGCGCCAAATCTGCGCAGATGGGTTTGAAGGCCGTGGACCTGCTCAATCCGGAAGAGTACGAGGTGCCCGGGCGCTATGGTCTGGTGTGCAGCATGGGTTACGCGGGAGGCGGCGAGATTGAAAGCGCGCTGAATCGCTCGGAAAACCACGCGAGGATTGAAGAAGGTTTTCGCAAGTATATCCCCCTGGCGGCCAAGGCCGGCGTCCCGAACGTAATCACATTTTCCGGCACCCGCAAGGGAATGTCCGACGACGAAGGCGCAAAGAACACGATTGCCGGACTCAATCGCGTGAAGAAAATCGCCGAAGATCATGGCGTCACAATCTGCATGGAACTTCTGAACAGCAAGGTGGATCACAAGGACTATATGTGCGACCACACCGCGTGGGGAGTGCGTGTAGTGGAGGCGGTGAACTCGCCGCGCGTGAAGCTGCTCTACGACATTTATCACATGCAGATCATGGAGGGCGACGTGATACGCACCATCCAGCAGAACATCCAGTGGCTGGCCCATTTCCACACCGGCGGTGTTCCCGGAAGACACGAACTGGACAACACGCAGGAAGTGCAATGGGACGGCGTGATGCGCGGCATTCTGGCCACCAATTTCCAGGGCTACGTGGCGCAAGAATTCTTGCCGACGCGCGATCCGCTTACCTCCCTGAGGCAAGCCGTCGATCTGTGCGATGTCTGATGAGTGCCCGAGGAGACTCGCCCGCTGAACCTGGCAGGTTGGATCGGCAACGACGGGCTATCATTCCACACAAATTCTAGAGCAGCCGGGAATGGCGGTGCGCATGAAGCAGATTTTGGTTACCGGAGCGACCGGCAAAGTCGGCCGCCATTTTATTGAGCGAGTTCTTCAGCCGGGCGAACTGCCCGGCGTGAAGATCCGCGCGTTGTGCCACAACCGGCTGCTGCCGCCGCACGCGCGCCTCGAGGTTGTACAGGGCAGCATTTCCGATCGTGGTGTCGTTCGCAACGCGCTGGACGGTGTCACTCATGTGTTGCACTGCGCTACGTGCAAGGAAACCCCGGACGACATTATCGACGTTAGCGTGAAGGGGCTTTTCTGGCTCCTTGAAGAGTGCCACACAAGCCCTACTTTCCAGCAGTTCATCCTGCTCGGCGGCGATTGCGCGGTTGGCCATTTTTTTTATCCGCATCCCCTTCCGGTTACTGAAGAGCAGAAGCACAGCGCCTATCCCGGCTGCTACGCGCTCTCGAAAGTTCTTGAAGAAGTGATGCTGGAGCAATATTTCATCCAATACGGCCTCAATGGATGCTGCCTGCGCGCGCCCTGGATCATGGAAAAGGATGATTTCAAGTACACACTTTCCTTTGGCGAGGACGTTTTTGGCGGACCGCGCTGGCGGGACTTGGTCGGGCCAGAACAGGCTGACTTTTATCACAAGAGCGGCGCGATGCCCGTGATGCTTGATGCTGACGGCCATCCCGTCAAACGCAATTTCGTTCACGTCAGCGATCTGGCGGAGGCCATTCAGAAAGCGCTAGACAATCCTAGAGCGCGACAGCAGACGTTCAACATTTGCATGGATGAACCGGTGGATTACCAGCAGGTGGCGGATTATCTGCGACAGACACGAGGACTACCTTGCGTGGAGATTAAAACTCCCTACCATTCGACTTGGCTGGACAACACCAAAGCGGAGTTTCTGTTGGGCTGGCGGCCTCGCTATGATCTCCAGCGCCTGATTGAGGAAGCCTGGACTTACCAGCGGGATGCGGGCGACCCACGGCATGTTTGGTACCCGGGATAACGATCCGGCCACTGCACGATATCTCCCCAGCAGAGGAAAAGAAAACAAATCCGCTTCCCAAACCGTCAATCGTTGCGGGCAGTGATTCCGGGGAATAGAATGCAGTTTGGGGTAGAACGAACTGCAACAGCGCCTGTAGAAAAGGGAATTGGGTCTCCAGAATGAATTGCTTCCGCATGGTGCGCTCCCCATTTCGAAATCGAGTGAAACGATATTCCCAGTTGCTCTTATTGTTGGCCGCTTCATTGGCTGGTTTGGCGGCGGCCGGGGCGATAGCGCAAACTCCTTCGCCATCGCAGTTGGATGCGATCATCGTGGACGGTACTGTTCGGAACTCCGCAGGCGAACCAGTGATGGGAGCATCCGTGGTCCTTGAGGAAAAAGGTGGGACGCGCAGGCTGGAAACGAAGACGGATGCAGAAGGGAAATTTAGTTTTACCGTTCGTCATGCTGGAATGTACACGGCGACGGTGGAAAAAACGGGCTTCGGCAAGTGCGTCACGAACCCGATGCCGTTGTTGTCGGTCGGTCAGAAGAAACAGCTCGAACTGCGCTTGCAGCCTGCCACGGCGGAGCAGCCCTCCTCTTCTAGTGCAGCCGCCTCTTCCGGCGCGATGGAATTCAAGGACGAGCCAAATTTCACCGTGGCTGGAGTTACCGACTGGTCTGGCGCGGGTGGCCATGGCTCGGACACCAGTCTGCGGACCAGCGAAGCGCTTGCCCGAGAGACGCTGGCGCTTAAATCCAGCGGGCCAGGCGAGACTTCGCGCGGTGCTGCAGGAGGAAACGCAGCGGGACACGAATCCATGGAATCGGAGAATAAATTGCGCGCTGCTGTCGCGCAATCTACCGACAGCTTTGAAGCGAATCATAAGCTTGGCGAATTTTATCTGCGTTCCGGCAAATATCGCGAAGCCATCGCATCTCTTAAAGCCGCATACCAAAGCAAGGGCGAAGATGTTGCCGACGCTTACGACTTGGCCCTGGCTTACCGAGGCAACGGCGACCTGGTTTTGGCTCGCGACCTCGCCGTCAAGACCCTCGCGAAGGCAGAGGGCCATGCCGGCCTGCATGAGCTTCTTGGCGACCTCGACGAGCGATTGGGTGATCCCCTCGGTGCGGTCCGCGAATACGAACGCGCGGCCACGCTCGAGCCCAGCGAGCCGAATTACTTCGAGTGGGGGACCGAGCTGCTTCTGCACCGCGCCGTCAGGCCCGCTGTGATCGTCTTCAAGAAGGGATCAGATGCTCACCCCAATTCCGCCAGAATGCTCGTAGGACTCGGGGCCGCTCTGTATGCTGATGGGTCTTACGATGAAGCGGCCAGCCAGCTGTGCCGCGCGTCAGATTTGAAGCCGGAAGATGCCACGCCGTATCTCTTCCTGGGCAAAATGGAAGTAACTTCGCCAACGTCATTTTCCTGCGGCGAACAGAAGCTCGCGCGCTTTGCGCAGAATCAGCCCGGAAATGCACTGGCAAACTATTATTTCGCTATGGCGGTCTTAAAACGGGACCGGGAATCGATAAGTCCAGCGGACTCGCAACAAGTGGAAATGCTACTTAAGAAATCGCTAGCGATCGATCCCAAGCTGGGCGAAGCGTACTTGCAACTGGGAATTTTGTACGCTGCCAAGGGTGCCAGCGAGCAGGCCATCGCCGCGTTCAAGAAAGCCGTCGAAGTTACGCCTGGCCTCAGCGAAGCGCACTACCGGCTAAGCCAGCTCTACAAACGCAGCGGAGAGAAGGCCAAGGCGGAAGAGGAAATTCAGCTCTACAAAAAAGTTGAGAAAAGCGAGGCCGATGAAGTCGAGCGGCAGCGGCGTGAAGTGCAACAATTCCTGATTATCTTGAAAGACCAGCCGACAGTTTCCGCGCCGCACTGACAGAGTATTCCTGGACGGCTTTCTGAAAACGGTTGACAGACCTGCTAAGATTCTGCAGAACTCTTTTTTCAATTCCACGTAGCACATCGCTCCCCAGGGGAAGGAATACCATGGACCGACGCAATTTTCTGAAAACGACAGGAACGGTGATCGCCGGCGCCACGCTGGCGCGCGATGCGTTCGCAAGCAGTGCGCAAAAATCCGGCGACTCCGCGGCTGGGGGACGGCTGATCCTCCCGATCAATCGCAACTGGCGCTACAACCGCAAGTTCGTGGAAGGCGCGCACGAAGCGAAATTTGACGATGCGGCGTTTGAACGCGTCGTGGTTCCCCACACCAACGTCAAGCTGCCCTGGCACAGCTTCGACGACAAGGACTATGAGTTTGTCTCGATATACCGGCGGCGATTCAAGCTCCCGCCAGAGGCGCGCGGGCGGCACGTGTTTGTGGACTTTGAAGGCGTGATGACGGCGTCCACGGTGTGGATCAATGGCGTGAAGCTCGGAGAATACAAGGGCGGCTACACGCCTTTTTCGTTTGATTTGACTCCGCACATTAATTTTGCGGGCGAGAATGTGCTCGCGGTGGATGTGGATTCCAGCGAGCGGCCAGATATCCCGCCCTTCGGCTATCAGATCGACTACCTGACGTTCGGCGGGATTTACCGCGAGGTCGCGCTTCGCGTAGTACCGGGGACGTTCATCGAAAACATTTTTGCGAAACCCAAGGACGTTATGAGCGCGTCACCTCGCGTGGAAGTGGACTGTTTCGTGCAGCACCTGGAAGAATTGCGGGAACCCCTGACGCTCGAAGTTGAACTGCGCGATGGGAAGCAGGTGCTTGCAAAAGCCACAGGCCAGGTTGCGGCGTCGGCGGCCACGACAGAGAGCGTGGCGCACAGCGTCGTGCTCGAGAACCTGGGCACCGTCAAATTGTGGGACTTGACTAACCCCAATCTGTATTCCGTGCACGTTCGTTTGGTGCGCGGGACGCGGGTTGTGGACCAGGATTCGCGGCGGATTGGTTTCCGGCAGGCGGAATTTACCGACCACGGCTTCGAGTTGAACGGCAAGGTCATCAAGCTGCGGGGTCTCGACCGCCATCAGACGTTCCCATTTGTGGGGCAAGCCATGCCGGCCAAGCCGCAGCGGCGCGACGCGGAGATTCTTCGCAAGAAGCTGAAGTGCAACATCGTGCGCACTTCGCATTACCCGCAATCCAGGCACTTTCTGGATGCTTGCGATGAGATGGGGCTGCTAGTCCTGGAGGAAATCCCCGGCTGGCAGCACATCGGGGATGAGCCATGGAAGCTGATTGCGATCGACAACGTGGGCCGCATGATCCGGCGCGATTGGAATCATCCCAGCATCATCCTGTGGGGCGTGCGCATCAACGAATCGCTGGACGATCACGACTTCTATGTGCGCACAAATGCAGCTGCACACAAACTCGATCCCACACGCCAAACCGGGGGCATACGTTATTTCCAGGAATCCGAATTCCTGGAAGACGTGTTCACGATGAACGACTTCGGTTTCCCGTTGAAGCCGCCCAATCATCCCCGCTATCTGATCACCGAATTTGCCGGCCACACCTTTCCGACAAAGACGATTGACGACAAAGAGCGGCTGATGGAGCACACGGTCCGCCATGCGCGCGTCCACGATCAACTGGCTTCCGATCCGCAATATGCCGGCGGCATCGGCTGGTGCGCTTTCGACTACAACACGCACAGCGACTTCGGCAGCGGCGACCGCATTTGTTACCACGGTGTGACCGACATGTTTCGCGAGCCAAAGCCCGCGGCAGGCTTTTACAAGTCGCAGTGCGATCCTGCGGAAGAAATTGTGCTTGAGCCGGCTTTCCACTGGGCCCGTGGCGATGAATCGATCGGCTTCACAAAAGCGATGGTGTGTTCCAACTGCGACCATCTGAAATTCTATGTTGCCGACAAGCTAGTGGCGGAGGCCGATCCGGACAAAGAACAATTCAAATACCTTCGCTATGCGCCGTTCACGGCGGATTTCCGGCGTTCTGTGCGCGAGTGGGGCGACTTGCGAATTGAAGGATACATTGAAGGCAAGCAGGTGATCAGCAAGACCCTATCCGGCAAAGGGGTTGACCAGAAATTCTCTTTGTTGCCGGACGATACAAAACTGAATGCAGACGGCGCCGACACGACGCGCGTGGTTCTTCGCGTGACGGATGAATTCGGCGCCATCCGGCCGTTCGCAAACGACGCCATCAAGCTGAAACTGGAAGGTCCCGCGGACATCATCGGCGACAATCCCTTTGCGCTGATTGGCGGCACCGGCGCTATCTGGATCCGCGCGAAGGAACAACCGGGAACCGTGCGGTTGACGGCCACTCACCCGGTGCTGGGAACACAGCAAGTTCAGTTTGAACTTGTGAGCGTCGCTCCGGAAACGGCCTAGCCTGATACGGATTGGTCGAATTCGATCGAGATTTCGCGAAAGCAGGAAGAAAGAAGGAACTGCACCATGAAGAAAATTTTGTGGAAGTCTGTATTAATGGTAATTGCCCTGTCTGGCCTCGCGGCGGATGGCAGGGCTCAGGCAAGCTACGACTTGCGCTCACCGGACAAAAGAATCGAAGTGAGAATCCGCACGGCGCAAGGCGTCCGTTACGACGTGCTCCTGAAGGGTGTGGCGCTGCTGCAGGACAGCTCCCTCTCGATGGACGTTGACCATAAGGTGTTGGGGCGCGAGGTCAAGGTCACAGGATCGAAGGAACGCCACAGCGACCAGGTGCTTGAGCCGGTGGTGCGGCAAAAATTCGCGAAAATCCGCGACAACTACAACGAACTCCGCTTGGACATGGAAGGCGGGTATGCCGTGGTCTTCCGCGCGTACAACGAAGGTGTCGCATACCGCTTTGAGACTTCGCTGCCCGCGGAACAGGTAAAAATCTACGGCGAGCAAGCAGACTTCCGCTTCACCTCCAATTTCGTTGTTTTCTATCCGCAGGAAGACAGCTTCTTCTCTCACAACGAGCGCAAGTATTTGCCGCAACACTTGTCGGAGATCAACCCGGCATTTCTGGCCACCCTGCCGGCGGTCGTCGATGCGGAAGGCGGCGCAAAAGTGGCCGTCGCGGAATCGGATGTGGAGGAATACCCGGGACTTTGGCTGCACGGCACTGGCGGCAACGGACTTTCCGCGATCTTTCCGCCCTATCCGCTGAAAGAAGAACTCACCCGCGACCGTGATTTCAGAGTCGCCGAAAGCGCCGACTATATTGCCGTGACCACCGGGAAACGCACCTTCCCCTGGCGGGTGCTGGGCATTACCGACCGGGATGCGGACCTGCTGACGAATCCACTGGTATGGCTGTTGGAGAAACCCTCCCAGGTGCAGGACACGAGTTGGATCAAGCCGGGCAAGGTGGCCTGGGATTGGTGGAATGACAATAACGTGTACGGCGTCGACTTCAAGGCCGGCGTCAACACGCAAACGTATAAGTACTACATCGATTTCGCGGCGAAGTACGGCATTCCGTACATCATCCTGGACGAAGGCTGGTACAAGCTTGGCAATGTGCTTGAGGTGGTCCCGGAAATCAACATGGAAGAATTGATGGCCTACGCCAAGCAGAAAAACGTTGGAGTGATTTTGTGGGTGATCTGGAAAACGCTGGACGATCAGCTCATACCGGCTCTGGATCAATACCAGAAATGGGGCGTCAAGGGAATCAAGGTGGATTTCATGCAGCGCAGCGATCAGTTGCTGATCAACTACTTCCACAAGGTCAGCCGAGAAACGGCCAAACGCCACATGCTGGTGGATTTTCATGGTTGCCAGAAAACCGCGACGATGACGCGCACCTGGCCCAACTTGATCAGCACGGAAGGCGTGCGCGGAATGGAGTGGAGCAAGTGGAGCGCGGAGACGGACCCAGATCATACCGTCACGCTGCCGTTCACGCGAATGTTCCTTGGGCCGATGGACTTCACGCCCGGAGCGATGCTGAATGCGCAGAAGGCCAGCTTCGCGCCGGTGTTCCAACGCCCGATGAGCATGGGCACGCGGTGCCACCAATTGGCGATGTACGTGGTCTTCGAGAGCCCCTTGCAGATGCTGTCGGACAGCCCGTCGAATTACCTGCGCGAACCGGAAGCGATGGAGTTCCTGGCCGCCGTGCCGACGGAGTGGGATGAATCGAAGGCCCTCGACGGACGAATCGGGCAGTACGTTGTGGTGGCCCGGAGAAACGGTTCGGACTGGTACGTCGGGGCGATGACCAACTGGACGGGAAGGGAACTTGAGATTGATTTCTCCTTCCTGCCCGAGGGCAATTTCCAGATGGATGCTTACCAGGATGGCGAAAACGCGGACCGCATGGCGAGTGACTACAAACTCGTGAAGACGCAGGTGAACCGGACGACCAAACTGAAAATCAAGCTGGCGCCGGGCGGCGGCTGGGCCGCGCGCATTCATCGCTAGGCCGACTTCGGGGTGAGATGCCCGAGGGGCACCCGGCTACAGGGCCATCCTGAAAACGGCTCTCCCTCTTCTGATTTTTACTTTCTGTTTATTGATTCTTTATCAGGCCCTGTGTCAAAATCCTTGCGTGGCCAGGTCTGCGCTTTTCCTCGTCCTCGTGGTGTGCTGCTGCGCATGCAATTCGGGAAGCAGTTCGTCCGGCCGCACACCTCCTGCTCCCACGTTCTACACCTTCGACTATCCTAATGACGGAATGGCACCCACTGTTTCCACATTCGCGGTGGATATTGACTCGAATGGCAACGTCCTGGGCAGTGCGATGGACGCTAATAATTTCAATATTGCGTTTGTGCGCAATCCCTCCGGCACCATTCTCCCAGGGGTCTTCGGTTATGGGTATACGACGTATCAAAAGTATGGTGGCGCATTCGCCATGGGCATGAATTCGAGCTCCATCGTTGGCAGTTATAACCCTGGTCCCATGCTTTCCGGCCTTGCATTCCGCTGTATCCCATCGCCGACCGGTATCCCCGCTTATGCCTGCGGCCCCGTCGCTGTTCCAGGCAGCGTTTTCTCTTCCGCTGAATGCATCAATGAGCAGGGTGACATCGCAGGTAGCTTCACAGACTCCAGCAAAGTGCCGCACGGCTTCTTGCTCACCTTCGGAGGAACGTTTGCGCCCTTCGACGTTCCCGGCACCACCTACTTGGAAGGGGCGCGCATTACCGCCAGCGACGAAATCATCGGCTACTTTGCCGACGCCAACAGTGCATGGCACGGCCTCATTCGCTCTGCGGACGGTACAATTACGCAGATCGACGCGCCCGGCGCCACAAACCAGCCCGGGTATGGCACCTTTCCGAATGACATCAATGCTAACGGCACCATTGTCGGAGGTGTCTACACCATTTCTAGCTCGCACTCGTTCTTCCGCGCTTCCGACGGCACTTTCACTGTCTTCGATCCCCCCAATGTCGGCACCAAAGGGTCGTCCGCAAGTGGCATCAACACCGTAGGCGTTATCGTTGGCACCTTTACCGACTCAAACTCCGTGAACCACGGCTATATCCGCAATCTCGACCTCTCCTTCACCACTCTCGACGATCCGAACGCCACAGCCGGAACCTCCGCCTCTCGCATCAACGACTCGGGTCAAGTTGTGGGAACCTACGCCGATGCTCAAGGAAGCCACGGTTTTGTCAGGAAATAAGTCCTGAGCGGGTCCCTGACCCAGGGCTGAGCGAAATCGACTCTGTCTAACCGCGAGAAAGAAAAAGCAAGCCCAAAACCCACCCTCCCACACCGAGGGTTGGGGCACCCAACTACTTCGATGCGAGTTTGAACGTATCTACAATTCCGCTGCCTTCGCGGATGGTGAGGATCTGGTTGGCCTTTACTTGCGTGAAGCGCTCGACCTTTTGCGTGGTGGGCCATTTGACTTCGAGCACATCCACCGCTTGAGCTTTGCCCAAGCCGAAGTGCAGCCGAAGGTCGGATTGCGACATCACGCTGCCACCGCTGTGCACTTCGTCCATTTGGGTGTGATTGCCCGTTACCACACGCACGCGAGCTCCGATGGCGGTGCGATTGCACTTCGTGCCGATTAATTTGACCTTGATCCAGTTCTGCGCGTTGCCGCCATCATTGCGCAGCAGCGAGGGCACATCGCTCATGTTCAGAATGAGGGCATCGATGTCGCCGTCGTTGTCGTAATCACCAAAAGCCGCGCCGCGGCTGGAAAAACGCTCGCTTATCCCCGGCCCCAGTTCAGCGGAAACATCCTTAAAGTGGCCCCCACCCAAATTCTTGTACATCAAGCGCGGGTTCTTGAATTTTTGCCCGGTATCTTGCGTGTCAATTTCCGGATAAACATGTCCATTGACCTGCAGGATGTCCGGCCAACCATCGTTATCGTAATCGAGGAAGCCGCAACCCCACGCAACGTACTGGTTGATGATGCCAACACCGGACTCAAACGCCGCATCAGTGAACGTGCCGTCGCCATTGTTGTGGTAGAGATTGCAAGTGTCGTCGGCAAAGTTGGTCTTGAAGATGTCAAACCAGCCGTCGCAATCGTAGTCGCCGACGGCTATGCCCATCCCCGCTTGCTCATGCCCATTCTCGTTGTAGGCGCAACCCGCGATCATGGCGACATCGGTAAAGGTGCCGTCGTGATTGTTGTGAAAGAGGATGCTGGGTTCGGAATCCACGGCCACATAAACATCCGGCCAGCCGTCGTTATCGAAATCGTAGGAGACTGCCGTGATGGAATAGCGCGGGCCGGGCTTCAGGATGCCTGCTTTCTCGGTGACGTCCGTAAACGTGCCGTCGCCGTTGTTGTGAAAAAGCACGTTCGTGTCACCGGGGAGGCCCCGAGGGCCGCACATCACGGGGATACCTTTCCACTGGCAAGAGGCGGCATCTCCGGGAGCGGGCGTGTGCGCCGGGTCGAGCTTGATATAGTGGCACACGAAAAGATCCAAGTGGCCATCGCGGTCATAATCGAACCAAGTGCAGCCTGAGCCCCAGCGAACTTTCTCGTTGTAGAGGCCGGCCTTGCGCGCCACATCCGTAAAGGTGCCATCGCCATTGTTGTGGAAGAGAATGTTGTGTCCCCAAAAGCAGCAGAACAAATCGTCCCAGCCGTCGTTGTTGTAGTCGCCCACGCAAACGCCGGTTTGCCAGCCGGTCCTGCCCATTCCGGATTTTTCGGTGACGTCGGTAAAGGTGCCGTCGCGATTATTTTTGTACAGGTGCGAGGTTGGGGCGGCGCCCGTTGGCCATTTGGCGTCCAGCAGCGTTCCGTTGGTCAGATAAATATCCAGCCAGCCGTCATTGTCGTAGTCAAAAAAGCCGATGCCGCTGCCTTTCGCTTCAATGATGAGGCGCTTGTGCTCCATGCCGCCCCACACATTGGGAATCGTGAGGCCGGCTTCGCGAGCCACATCCACAAACGTGACTTGCGAGGTTGCCGGGGCGTTCGGAAGGGCCTTTGCCTCCAGGATCGCTGAGCGATTCCATTTCCAAACTGGGGTTGCCAGCGCGTCGAGCAAGGTTGCGCCGAGGGCTACGAAGGAAGAGCCAAGAAAACGCCGCCGCGGTAGATGCATGGTCATCGGGTTGTCACCTTGGGAAAGTTTCGCGGCACAATTCCGGTGCCTTCCTTGACCGCGATAATCTGGTTGATGGGTACATTCGTCAAACGGTCCACTTGCCCGCTGGGCCAGGTGATTTCCAGCGACTCGATCTTGGTGCGTTTTGCGAGGCCGAAGTGAATCCTCGGGTCGCTCGCCGACATGTAACCCATTCCGCCTTTTGCTTGTTCCACTTCGACAAAGCCCTCCGAGGTCAATTTCAAGGAGGCCCCGATGCCGTCGCGGTTCGAGCGCGTCCCGATGAGCAGAACTTCCAGCCAATTATTGGCGTTTCCCCCGTCGTTGCGCAGGACTTCGGGGTAATCACCACGAACATTGACGGCGATCCCGACGGCGCCGTCATTGTTGAAATCGGCGGTGGCCAGCCCGCGGCCGGCGACGGGCCGCATGAAATCGGGACCGAGTGATTCGGAGACTTTCTCGAACTGTCCTTTGCCCAGGTTACGGAACATCAGCAAGGGCTCTTTGTAAGTTACCTCACTGTGGTAGAGCGCCACGTTATCCACCATGGCGCCATTAGCCTGCAAAATGTCCGGCCAGCCATCGTTATCGTAGTCCACAAACTTCATCGAAACGCCGCTCAAGCCCATCGCTTTGTTTCCGATCCCCGAGGAAAACGTGACGTCGTCAAACGTGCCGTTGTGATTGTTGTGATAGAGACGATTCAATTCGAAATCCAGGTGGGTGACGTACACATCCATCCAGCCGTCGCGGTCCACATCCGCGGCGTCGATACCCATGCCGGCCTCGTAACGCCCATCTTCACTAGCGGCCATGCCGGAAACGAAAGACACATCCTCGAAGGTTCCATCATGCTTGTTGAGGAACAGAAAATTGGGCCAGGTGTCGTTGGCAATGGCGATGTCCGTCCAGCCGTCGTTGTTGAAGTCCGCCAGCACCACGCCCATGCCTTTGGATTCGGGCTTACCCACACCCGAAGCGTCGCTGACATCGGTGAACGTACCGTCGTGGTTGTTGTGATACAGCTTGGTTTTCTGCCCCCTGTAATTGCCGGGATGGCAATAGGAACGGTAACCGGGCCGGTGTTCGCCGCACCAGAGGTTGTTCTGCGGACTCCATTCGATGTAGTTGGTGACGAGCAAATCCAGCCAGCCATCTTTGTCGTAGTCGAACCAACCCGCGCTCGTGGACCACATCCCCTGGTCGGCGACGCCGGCTTTGCTGGTGACGTCGGTAAAAGTGCCGTCGCCGTTGTTGTGATAAAGAATGGCGCGGCCATACCCGGTGACGTACAAATCGGGGTAGCCGTCGTTGTCAAAGTCTCCCACGGCCACGCCCTGTCCGTAATGGCCCGCGCCTGCCAAGCCGGCTTTTTCGGTCACGTCGGTAAAAGTGCCGTCGCCATTGTTGTGATAAAGAGCGCAGCGCAGAGGGTGATCCGGTTTGTAAGCGTCCGTGGGGCCGGACTGCACAAAAAAAAGATCCATCAGGCCATCCTGGTCATAGTCGATCCAGGCGACGCCGCTGCCCATGGTCTCGAGATAGTATTTCTCCTCGGTTTGCGTGGAGTCTTGCTGAAACGTGATGCCGGCGGACTTTCGTATGTCCGTAAAACGAACGGTGATGGGAGCGTCTTTTTGCTTCTGAGGCTGCGGCGTTTGGGCTTGCAGAGCGACGGAAGCGCAGAGTACGCCGCTCATTGCAATGAGGAAGGCGCAAGTGATTCCGCAAGCCGACGGACTGATTGTCTTGGATGTTTTCCGCATTCCTTGATGGTTCGGCAGTTCGGCACAAACGGGCAGAGTTGATTTTACCGCCGACCAAGGAGCCTCACAACCGGAAGTTTGACTTGGCTGAATCAAAGAGTGCGGTCAGCAATCGAAAGCGCGAATTGCAGCAGTTGCTGCCGAGCCACCATGGGCATCGGTTCATTCACCACGAGCGGCATCGCGGGAGCTTTTTCCAAGGTTTCCGCAATGCGATTCACGTCCAGCCCGCTGCCGGCGCCACTGCCTTTGAAGCGGTTGAACACTTCCTTGGCCTTATCGAGCTGGCCCGTTTGATAATAAAAAACGCCCAGCGTGGAATAACTGCCCGGCCATTCCGGCAAGAGATCAACAGCCTGCTCCAGCTGCTCCGCCGCCTTGGCCGTCTTGCCATCCAAGACGGAAAGCAGTCCCTGACCCCAAAGGAGCTTGCCCGAACCCGGAATGCGAGAGCGGCCGTCCTGCAGAGTTTTTTCCGCAGCGCGCAGATCATTCTGACGAAGCTCGACCAGCGCGAGAGAAAGATAATATTGGTCGTTGTCGGGGTTGCGACGAATGGCATTCCTGAAAATCTCCGAAGCCTCGGCGGGCTGTCCGAGATGCGCCTTGATATCCCCCAGCAAGGAAAGAAAGGCATCGTCCTGCTGGCCGTTTGCAGAGACTTGCTGGGCAACTTCAAGCGCCTGAGGGTACATGCCTTTGCGAAAATAGGCGTCAGCCAGGTCGAACTTTATATCGTCAGAATCGGGATTCGCGTGCAAGGCCGCCTGGAAATGCTGGATGGCATCCTGGTACAAACGGTAGCGCGCCAACAGGACCCCTATCCCGGTTTGTGTCCGGAAGTCTCCGGCGCTCAACTGGTCCAACTGGGTGATAGCTTTGCGAGCTTCCTCAACGTTCCCGAGTTTCAAGTACCCTTCGGCGAGCAGGTACATGTTTTCCGGCCGGTCAGGTTGTTTCTGGATCTCTTTAGCCATCTCGGTGAGATCCAGTTGCGCCTTTTCCTTGCTGGAGAGGTTTGAACGGTTGTCGAGATACTCAAAAAGTTGTTCGTAGGGGTAGGGGCCCGTCGAAGCGTTCTTGGAAAGTGTCTGAAACACGCTCATATCCCGCTGTGCAGCCTCTGTCTGATGGAGGCTTCTCTCGACCATGGCCAGTTTGTAGTATCCCGGTGCGGGGGAGCGGCTGACGCGGACGTATTTTCTGAGCAGCTCGGCGGCCTCCGCGTATCTCTTGCTGGCGATACGCAAATTTGCCAGCTCCAGCAATGTTTCGGCATGGTCGGGGCTCACTCGCAGCACTTCCTGGAAGAGTTTTTCGGCGGCCTCGTGATTTCCTTGGCGTTCCTCGATGTACCCGATGTTGAACAGGCACATGGCATTCCGCGGATCTTTCTTCAGGCCTTCTTGAAAGTAGGTCCGAGCCTCGTCGAAACGCCCCAGTTGACGATAAGAAAGCCCCAAAAACGCATAGGATCGCGCCGTCGGGTCCAATTCGATCAACTGCTTGAACTCTTCGATGGCTTTCTCTGCCCGGCCCGACATGAAGTAGCTTTCCCCGAGGGCTGCGCGCAGGTCCACCCGCTGCGGAGCGATTTTCAGGCCGGATTCCAGCAGGGGAATGGAGTCCTCGTAATAATTCTGTGACATGCTTACCCGCGCCAGGTAATAGATGACATCGGTATTCTCCGGGGCAAGTTTATGTGCGCGCACCAGCAGGTCTAGCGCGTCCACAGGCTTCTGCTGCGCGGAATAAACCTGCGCCAGCAGAGAAAGCGTCTCGGGCGACTCGGGCTTGAGATTGAGCGCGCGTTTCAGGGTGAGTTCCGCTTTCGCATATTCGGCGTTACGCACATAGACCTGACCGAGGTTGTAGAGGATCTCGAAGGTCTGAGGCTGCAGCACATTGGCTTGTTCCAGTTGGATTTGCGCGGGCCGAAGTTGTTTCTCCGCCGCCAGCAATACTCCCATGGTGAAGTGCACCTGCACGTCGTCTTTGTTATGGGCAGAAAGCTCCCCGGCGGTTTTCAACCCTTCCACGGTCTTGCCGGCATCAAGATAGGCCCGCGTCAGGGTGAACTGCGAGGCAGTCGTTTGCGGGTGGATGCGCAGCAAGTACGGAATGGCCGCTGCAGGCTGCTTCTTCGCCAGAAGCACGAGGGCCAGATTGTAGTTGCCGTCGTAATCGGCTGGATTCAGGCGCACAACCTCCCGGAATTCTTTTTCGGCCAGGTCAAGATTCCCCTGCGCCACGTACAGGTTGCCCATGTCGTTGCGAATCCCGGTGGATTTCGGGTTGAGTTTTAATCCTTGTTGAAACGCGGAAAGGGCTTCGGGGTAATTCTTCTCCGCGGTATACACAAGCCCCAGAAGCGCGTATCCCTCAGGTCTGGAAGGATTCTGCTGGAGTTCTTCCTGGAGCTTGTTTTGGGCGTCTTCCAGCTTGCCCTGCCGAAGAAGCGCTTCCGCATCCGCAAAAGGGGATGGAGCTTTCGGAGCTGGGTGCGCGCTTTGCTTACGGGGAGCCGGTTGTTGCCCGGCAGCTCCCCGGCCGGCAGAGAAAATCGCGCTGAGCGCTGCGATGCAGGGCAGTACCGTTCGCCGGCCCCGCTTTGCAGGCGAGTGCCGGACAAAATTACAAATGGTCATGGGTATACCTCCGCGCGCGCTCACCCTGAAATGAAAGCGGTTGGTGCTTAATTTAGCATTTCCAGAGTCTGTTGAGCCAACTTGTTCTCTGGCTGCTGGCGCAGCAATTCCCGCAAAACTTCTCTGGCTTTTTCTTTGTCATTCAAAAGGACGTAGAGCCGGGCCAAATTGAGATAAGCCTGGTCAAACTTTGGAGCAACCTTGATACATGCTTCGAATTTCTGCTGCGCTTCCGGGTATTGTTCCTGGCGCACCCGAAGGACTCCCAGGTTATTCAATGCATCCACATAATCCGGGCGCAGGGCCACGGCCTTCTCCAGATAATCCGATGCGCGCTGAAGCTGGTTTTGCCGGGCATAGAGCATTCCCATACTGTAGTTGGCCTCGGGATCATTCGGGGCAACTTCCACTGCCTGCTCAAGAAGCTTTTGCGCTTCAGCAAACGATCCCTTTCGGCGGAGCAAATTCCCGAGATTCAGAAGCGCGGTGGCATACGTTGGTCTGAGCGCGAGGGACTGTTGAAAATCCTTGATGGCTTCATCTTCTTGACCTTGTTGTGCAGCCACCATTCCAAGATTGTTCCAAGCTTCGGCATAGCTGGAACGCAGCTTCACCGCCTGCTCGAGATAGCGGCGCGCCTCTGGCAACGCATTCCTGCGCAGGAAGAGCGTCCCCAGGTTGTAATAGGCGATCGGCTCGCCCGGGTTAGAGAGAATCACTTGTTCGAATTCCGCCGCCGCCGCTTCCAAATAGCCACGTTGAAACAGCGCTACTCCGTAAGTGAGATCGTTGCGCTGGAATGCGTCTTGAACCAGGGTGCCCTTCAGAGGCAGGGCTCTCTGCAGAAAGCCGGCTGGAGTGTCGGGAACCGAGCCAACGTCATCCAGCAGCCGGGCGGGCTCCAGCGTGCCTTGATAGACTTTGACGATCATGCCATCCCGGTTCAGCAGGAAAGAGGTTGGGAGCGCGAGATCTCTTCTGCGGTCGAACAGGTAGCGGTAGATGATGTTGTAGACGCCTGCCATTTCCTGCGTTGCCAGAAGAATCGGGAGTGAAATCCCTTCTTTTGCGGCAAAGGAGCGGACTGCTGCTGTGCTCTGCTGATCATCGAGATTGAGACAGAGAACGCGAAGGTCACGCACGGCCCAATCTGCCTGATGCTTCTGGAGAAGCCGCAGTTGGCCGGCACAGGATGGCGCCGCCGTGGCCCAAAAATGAAGAAGAACGAAATTCCCGCGAAACGATTGGAGCTGTTTGGTGTGCCCCGCAAGATCCGGCAATGAAAAGTTTGGAGCAAGCAGCGGCTGGATGAGCCAAGTCTCGACCGAATGCGGCAGACGCTCGGTTTCTTGCGGCTCTCCGCCGTGTGCATAGGAGGGAGGCGAGGCCGCAAACGGTTTGGCGCGAAATTCCTGGGCGCCTTCCTGGACTTCAATGCGATGGTTTCCGGGCAAATTGTCAAAGACCTGCGTTTGGCCACTGGGCCAGCGAATGGTGGCGCGCAGGGTGCCTTCCACTTTTCCCACTCCGAAGAAAAGTTCCTTGCTGTGCTGCGACAAAAAGCCCGAACCGGCCTGGAGATATTTCGTCTGGCGAAGGCCGCCCGCTTCCAGCGTGACTGCCGCACCGATAGCATCGCGATTGCTCTTTTTTCCTTGCAATCGGAAGGCGATCGAGGAGCCAATGTCCTTCATCGCATTGTGCAGGATGCGAATCTGAGGCGCGGTACGATTCTTGAGAATGATTTCCAACCGCCCGTCGTGATCAATGTCAGCTAGTACAAAGCAACGGCTGTCATCGATAAAATCCAAACCGACTACGCCGGAGACTTCAGAGAAAGTGCCATCCTGGTTGTTTAGAAAGAAGACATTCCGCTCAAAGCCATTCCAGGTTGCATCGGAACGGATCAACTCGTTAATCGCGTTCCACCCCCGCTCATAGCTCTCCGAAGGGGTGGCGTCATGCGGCGATTTTGCAACCACCTGCCGCCAGAAGAAGCTGGAAACGTCGCGAGCGTCGTGGCCGGAGATGTAGCCATTGGCCATGTACAGGTCCTGGTATCCATCATGGTCAAAGTCCCAGGCATCGGTGGACCACGACCAGCGGCCCATTTCAACCCCAGCTTGCATGGCCACATTCTGAAATTGACCGTTCCCCAGGTTCCGATACAGTGAATTGCCGGCCATGTGGCGCCGGTAAAGCGCGCGAATCTCTTCCGGCTCTTTTTCGTGAAAATGGGATTGTCCAAAAACGCGCATACCCGCGGCTACCCACATGCCTGCGGCATAGATGTCCTGTTTACCGTCGTTGTCGAAATCCAGCCAGCACGCGCTCATGCCGGCGCCGGCCTCTTCCACATGGGCTTCGGCTGAAACGGTCGCGAAGGTTCCGTCGCCATTGTTGCGGTAGAGATTGTTGCGGCCAAAGTCATTGGCCACGTACAAGTCCGGCCAGCCATCGGAGTTGTAGTCGCCCCAGGTACAGGCAAAACTGTAACGATCGTTGTCGACATTCATGCCCGCCGCTGCCGTGCGGTCTTGAAAGACGCCGTTTCCTTCGTTGTGGAACAGGAAGTTGGGAGGTCCGTTGCGGGCGTCAAAATACGGAACCGGATAGTGGTATTGGTCCAGGCCGAGATAGTAGTTGTAGAGGCAGAAATAGATATCGAGGCGGCCATCGCGGTCATAGTCGGCCACGGCAGCATGCGTGAACGCGCCCTCCGGAGCATTCACAAAACGGAAGGCATCGCGTTTCTGCCTAAACTTTCCATCTCCTTGATTCACGAACAGCACAGGCCCGGTGGCGCAGACTACCAGGAGGTCCTGGAGCCCCTTATTCTCGAAATCCGCGAAAAGCGCGCAGGCTGTCCGGTCCAGCACTCCGACTCCGGCAGCTTCCGTAACATCTTCAAAAGTGCCATCGCCGCGATTGCGGTACAACCGGTTCGGAAGGCCCGGGGGCTGGCAGATATAAAGATCATCCAGACCGTCGTTGTCAAAGTCTCCCGCAGCCAGTCCGGTATTTCCGTAAACATCCATTCCGGTCGCCCCGTCCAGAACCGTGCGCCAGTAGTCCATTCCGCGGAGCATCTGATTCTTGTAGGAATCAGTGTGGCCGAGAGCTTGCTGAGTTACATCTAGGAAAATGGGCTGTGGTGCACGGCTGAGAGTTTCTACCGTCGCCGTCCAACGGAAGACTCGCCAGCCACCGGCGTCGTCGTGCGTCCATTCCGTCAGCCAATAGCCGATGCGCTCCTCGAGTCCGGTGTCCCCGTGCTGGCCCACAAGGTCGTAGCAAATCTCGATGCGAACGTTTAGCGGAGAGTCCGCGGTCTGCTCGATTCCCGAGATTTGGAATTCGGCCGTGCGCAAGCGTCCCAGCGGGGCCAGGTAATTCCGGACTTCCTCCAGAAAGCGCTCGCGGCCCAACCCCGCCTGATTTGAAAACGTCCTCCTGAAGGCGTCGATTCCATCCCCCGATCGCAGTTTCTTCTCCTGCACCGGAACCAGAGGAGCGGCTTTGAGCGAAGCATCGAGAAATTCAGCCAGCACATTCAAAGGGGATGGACCTGACCGCAGCTCTTGCCCCCATTCTTCCAGGCGCCGGGCGACTTCGGCGGCGTACTTTTCCGTCACATATTCGTCGCTGCCCGGGTCGACATAACGAAGGACATCATCCAGGGGAGATTTCGCCGGGTAGTGCGGGGTCAATCGGAAATCCGAGAAGGAGAGAGCAGGGCCTTGTTCTCCGGGCATCCGTGGAGCCAAGGAGCGGAAAGCCGCTGAATGAAGAGGCGCAGGAAGAAAGAGCAAGGGGGCCCAGCGCATGCTTCCCAAGAAGGCGCGGCGTGAGACTTTGCGTTTTTTCCGGTTGTCGCGTGCCATCCTTGGATGCTCGAGGAACTCCAGATCAGCGATGAGATGCTAGCATTGAAGCACAGCCAGGCCAAACTCGCCGCTTTTTTTCCGGAACCGCGAGGAATCGTTCGGCCGTTTCAGAGGCATACCGCGAGCACAGCAGATTCGGCGGGAACGAACCCCGCGAAGCGTGCGGAAGAGCAAGGTTGGCGGGATTTATTAATGAACGGAGCGGGAAGTGCGGCTAAGAGTTCCAGGGTCCCGAAGATTGTCCCACAACAATTTCCGCGGAAATCTCGTATTCCCTGCCCTGAGGATTGGGGGAGCTGCAAAGTTCATGCAAGGCATCGGCCGCCATCTGTCCGAGCAAATCCCGATGGATGTCCACGGTGGTGATGGAAGGGATGCTGTATTCCGCCAGCCGCGTCCGGTCGAAGCCTGTCACAGAAATATCTTGAGGAATCCGAAGGCCCGCCGAGGTTAACCCCTTCATCACGCCCACCGCCGTGAGATCGTTGACGGCCATCACTGCCGTAGGCCGGGGAGACATTTGAGCGATGGCCAGTCCAGCGGCAAGTCCTCCTTCGAAGCGCAGGTCCCCGTGCAGGACCGGCCCGGGTTTCAGTCCCAAGGCCTGCATGGAACGCTCGTAGGCCTCCAGTCGCGCCTCGTTGGATTTGAGTTTGGGCCTGCCGGCGACGAATGCGATTTTGCGATGCCCCACTTTATGCAGGTATTTGACAATTTGCTCAATCCCTGAAGCGTAATCGATGCGCAGGGTGCTGACATATCCCCGCGCTGGAGCGAGATCGAGAAAGGTGACGGCAATCTTCCTGCGCGTCAGTTCGTCGATCAGGCGGGCGCTGAATTCGGAGGTCATGATGGCGACGCCACCGACATTGTGCGCCATCATGCGGATAGCGGCCTCTTGGGTGCGCCGGAGGTCATAGTTTGTTTCACTGAGGATGGTTTCGTAGCCAAGTTGCCGGGTGCGCGCCAGAAAACCCATGACCACCTCCGGGAAGAAGGGGTTCACGATATCGGAAACAATGATTCCCAGAGTGCGCGTGTCGCGGGAAGCGAGGCGGCGGGCATGAATGTTGGGGAGATAGCCGAGGCGCTTGACCGTCGAGAGAACGAGGTCTTGCGTCCTGCGGCCGACCTTGCCTCTCTTGTTCAGAACGTTGGAAACAGTCGCGGTGGAAACACCGACGGCCTTGGCGACATCTCGAATGGTCAAGCCCATAAATGCAGACACCTGCCCTCGACGAACAGATGCAAGCCATCGCGGCCTCGCAAGAATAAATCAGCCGCGGGCACATTATAAATGAAAAAAAATGCTTGACAACAATCAAAACAGTATGTAAAGGTGCAGGGCAAGGTTAAGCGGTTAAGTTCCTTTGTTGGGGTGCCTGGCCGTGGGTCTTTCAAGCCCCTCCGGGTATTCCGCATTTTTTCGATAGAGGAAATCGGTGCCGTGACGTTAGTTGCTGCGGCTGGCTTCAGGGGCTCCCGTCAAGGGAGTCTCCGTTGACAGTTTGGGTTGCGCGTTTCGTCGAGGCGAAGATTTGTGTTTTGCCGATTGGGAAAACTTGAGGAGGTTGGGATGAAGGCTAGCTTCAAATTCAGTTATTTTACATTACTGGTGACCTTTCTGGTTTTGTTGTTCGCGGCCAGTCCGCTGTTCGCTCAGGTTGACGCCGGTGCCATTCTGGGGACCGTAACCGACCAAAGCGGCGGCGCGATCAACGGCGCCAAGGTCACCCTCACCAGCGAGGGGACGGGCGCCAGCATCACATTTACAACCGGTTCGGATGGCGTGTACAAATTCTCGCCCGTCAGGATTGGCTCGTACAAAATTGACGTCACCTTCCAGGGGTTCCAGGCGGTCACGACGAAAGGTGTCGTCGTCAACATCGGTGCGGAAGTAGTGCAAAACTTTTCTCTCAGGCCCGGCAGTGTCACCCAGACAGTCGAAGTCACCGCTGCTGCACCTCTCCTGGAGTCGCAGGATGCCTCTGTCGGCCAAGTGGTGGACACTACCAGCATCAACAATCTTCCACTCAACGGCCGGAATTTTACCTTCCTCGCGCAACTGTCTGCTGGCGTGAACTCGCCGCAGGCAGACACCCGCGGTAACGCCGCGAGCGGAGCTTTTTCCGCCAACGGTAATCGGCCCGCACAGAACAACTACCTCCTCGACGGCATCGACAATAACTCCGACACCGTGGACTTCCTGAACGGCACGAACTACGTTGTGCTTCCCCCCGTTGACGCCATTCAGGAATTTAAGGTGCAAACCTCGGACTTCAGCGCCGAGTTTGGCCGTTCGGGCGCCGCTGTCCTCAATGCCACCATCAAATCCGGCACGAATGAGTTTCACGGTTCAGGCTGGGAGTTCTTCCGCAACGACAAACTGGATGCGGCGGACTTCTTTGAAAATGCGGGCGGCGTGAAGAAGGGCGAACTCCGCCAGAACCAGTTTGGAACAACCATTGGTGGACCCGTGATCATTCCGCACGTCTTCAATGGCAAGAACAAGCTGTTCTTCTTCGCGGACTACGAAGGACTCCGCAGGGTTCAGGGAACCATTTTGACTGGTTCGGTTCCGACGGCCGCTGAAAGAACAAGTTGGAATGGGACCGGCTCTATGATAGATCTCTCGGACCTGATCACCGGTCAGACAGGTACGACCAGCGATAACTTGTGCACCGTGGTTGTCCCAAGCGGGCAGACCTGCACAACAGCAGGAGGCACGGCACGTTCGTTTCCCAAGGGAACGATTTTTAATCCGGCGACGACCCGTCAAGTTACCGCGGGACAAGTCGACCCCGTTAGTGGGTTGATTGCAACTACGACTGGATTTATTAGCGATCCGTTCGGCACGTGCGCTGCCAGCACTTTGAACTTTACCCAGACGGCTTGCAATTTGAACCAACTTGCACGCGGCCTGGTGGATACGAATGCCATCAAGCTTCTAAACCTTTATCCACTGCCGACCACTTCGGGGACGTTCAATAATTTTGCGACTTCACCGAAGCTCTTTGAGCACAGCAACGCCTTCGACGCCCGCATGGATGCCAATCTCAACGAGAAGAACCAGGTTTTCTTCCGGTTCAGCTACAAGGATGATCCGCAATTCATCCCCGGAATCTTCGGCGGTGTTGCGGATGGCGGCGCTTTCCAGCAGGGCCCGCAGACCGCGCTTGCTCAACAGAGCGCGTTCGGCTACACGCACACATTCTCCCCTACGCTGATCAACGAGGTGCGTGCCGGCCTCAACTACCTGCACACGACCCGCGCGAGTCCTGTTTCAGGCCAGTTGGGTCTTCCGGCCCAATACGGCGTTCAGGCGATTCCGCAGGTGGCCGAAAATGGCGGCCTCCCCGCGTTCGGCATCAGTGGTTTGTCCACCCTGGGGAGCAACGCATTCTTGCCCTCGGATGAGGTTACTTCCACCTTCCAGCTTACCGACGATGTCACCAAGATCTTCGGCAAGCACACCTTCAAAATGGGTATTGAATGGCAGCACGTGAAGTTCTCGACGTTGCAGCCGCCGTGGTCCCACGGTGAATTCGATTACAACGGTGCTTTCACTGATCCCATTGGGGGGAACGGAGGCAACACGGGCCGCGCGGACTTCCTCTTGATTCCGCAGCCGTCGGTCTACGCCGAGACTACTGGTGTCACCGGCATCAATGACGTCGGCGGGTCAAGTAACATCTACGTTTCGAATATCTCATTAACGGACAATGGTAAGGATTACTACGGTGGCTACGTCAATGACGACTGGAAGGTCACTTCCAAGCTGACCGTCAATCTTGGGGTGCGTTATGATTTCTTTGGTCTCGTCTACGAACACCACGGGAATCAGGCAAACTTCGTGCCGAATCTCTACGGCCAGCCGACCTACCTGATGCCGGCCGGTGCGAACTCGAACAATCTTTCTTCGGGATGTCTCGGTGCCCTCAGCGGGACGCCGCCGACGTGTCCGACATCGTTTCAAGGTTTCACGACTTTGCTTGCGACGGACGGCATCGCTCTGGCCATCACGGACCATTACGGTGCCGGTCTTGGGAACTCCCAGAAGGCTAATTTTGCCCCGCGCGTGGGCTTTGCCTACCAAGTCAATCCGAAGCTCGTGGTACGCGGCGGATTTGGCGTCTTCTACAACGGTTTTGAGAATCGCGGATTTTCGCCGAACATAGGCGAAAACTATCCGTTCCAATTCAACTTTAACTGGTCTCCCACCGTCAGCCTGAACAGCGCCGGTGCATTCGACCCCAAGGCCCTATATCCCTTCAGCTCGTCCACAGACACGGCCGTGGGTACCCCATGCGTTACCGCTGGACCGGGTGGCACGGCAACGTTTGAAACTGGATTCTCGTGCACTCCACTGAGTCCGCTTTCGGTCCTCGCCAGTGGGTTGGCCTTGCGCGGCATCCAGTTCAACTACAACACTCCCTACTCCATGAGCGGCAACCTGACGGTGCAATACGCGATCACGCCCACCCTGTCTGTTCAGGCTGGGTACGTGACTTCGCAGGCGCGCCATTTGGAGACCTTCCCGGGCACTAACAACGTTCCGGTCATCACCGACGCAAGTGCTAATGCAGCGACACTGGTTCCTTATAAGGATTTCGGGCGGGGCAACAGCTACGCTGCGACGCAAGGCAACAGTATCTACCAGGGGCTCCAGACCAAGGTTGAGAAGCGGTTTGCGAACGGCCTGAACTTCCTGGCAGCTTACACTTACTCTAAGACACTCTCCGACGCCGGCGACCTGCTCAACGGTGGGAGCGTTGCAGGCTACCGTGCTCCGAGCGTTCCCGGCCTCGGAATCCACTTCGATTACGGCCTAGCCGGCTTTGACATCAGGAACGTCTTCCACTTCAGCGGCGGCTATGAACTACCCTTTGGCCATGGAAAGCACTTCGCTTCCGGCGCTACTGGGTGGCAGAACCAGGCGATTGGCGGCTGGAGCATCAACTGGTCCACCACACTTGAAGGCGGGCAGCCCATAGGTCTCAGCTGTCCGAAGTCCACAGCAGTAGGTTTGGGCTGCGACGTTCTTCGCGTCGCAGGCCAGCCTTTGGATCTAGGACTGCATGATAATCCGGATGGCCACATTAGTTGGTACGGAAACCCGAAAGCGTTCGCTCAGCCTTGTATCCTCGGAGCGGGCGGTGTGCCCACCAGCTCGCCGGCCGGTTGCGTACCGTTGACGGGCGCTGCTGCGCTGGGGCAACTAACTCAATTCGCGGGACCCGGATTCCACAGACTGGATATGTCCATTTTCAAGGACTTTCCAATTAAGGAACGTATCAAAGTCCAGTTCCGCGCGGAAATCTTTAACCTTACCAACCATCCGAACTTCAACGCGCCTAACTTCGGCGGCAACGGCGTTGTTGGCGTTCCGGGATCGGGCGACTTCACCAATTCCGCCTTCGGCGAGATCGGGGCCACTCGCGATGCTCCTTACGATCCGAGGCAGATCCAGTTCGCCCTTAAGCTGTACTACTAGTTACACCCCTTAACACCCCACCGGCGGAGGCGCTTCGAAAGAAGCGCCTCCGCCGTAGTAGTTTTCAGGCTCCGGCCGGTTCCCAAATCCCCGTGATAACATGCTAGCGTCGTGACACGAATCTCTTGGTCTGTGGCATGTGCGGTCCTGAATCTCGCGGCGTGGGTCTTCCTGACGCCTCCAGCGGGCGCCCAGAAGCAAGATCTGGACCGCGAGTTCAAAGTGGCCGTTGCGCAGTATGAGGCCGGCCAGTACGCGGAAGCCGCCACGCAGCTCGAAAAACTTGTGCGCGAGGTACCGGAAAGCTTCGAAGTGCAAGAGCTCCTGGGATTGGTCTACGCCGCCCAGTCGCAAAACGACAAAGCCAACGCCCACCTGGAAAAAGCGGTTCGCCTGCAACCCAATTCCGCGACGGCTCGCACCAACCTTGGCAACAATCTTCTACGCTTGGACAAGCTCGCCTTGGCGGAGCAGCAATTCAAGAAGGCGGCAGCCCTGGCGCCGCGTGACTACGAAACCAGCCACAACCTGGGCGAGTTCTACGTCCGCTCCAACAACGTCCCCGAAGCCATCCCGTTTCTCGAACGCGCGCAACGAGTCAATCCATCCTCTTATGACAATGGTTACGATTTGTCCCTCGCCTACCTCTCCACGGGGCGCCTTGGACATGCCCGCAAGTTGATCCAGGACCTTGCCAAGCGGAAGGACACGGCGGAACTGCACAACCTCTTGGGCGAAGTGGAAGAAAAGGATGGCCAATTCGTGGCTGCGGTCAATGAATTTGAGATCGCCGCGCACATGGAGCCGAGCGAAGGCAATGTCTTCGATTGGGGCAGTGAACTTCTGATTCACCGGACCCTGGAACCGGCCATCGAGGTTTTCCGGCGGGGCGCGGAACGCTACCCGGATTCGCCGCGTATGGCCATCGGCCTTGGCATGGCCTACTACTCGCTCGGCAAGTATGACGAAGCCGTCAAATCCCTGCTGCGGGCGGCAGATTTGAACCCCAGCGATCCTCGCGGCTATCCTTTCTTGTCCCGGGCGTACGACAGTTCACCGAGCCAGGCCGAGGAGGTCATCGAACGCTTCCGGCGGTTCGCCGAACTTCAGCCCAAGAACGGTCAAGCCGTCTACTATTACGCCATGAGCCTCTGGAAAGGCAAAAGGGCCCAGGACCCGAACCTCGATCTCAGTCAGATCGAACTCCTTTTGAAGAAAGCCATTGCGCTCGACCCCGCTCTGGCGGAGGCGCACCTCCAGTTAGCCAACTTCTATTCCGACCAGCGAAAATACGCGGAGTCCGTCCCGGAATATCTGCGGGCGCGTGAACTCAATGCAGAATTGGCCGACGTCCATTACCGGCTGGCGCAGGCCTACGTTCGCGTGGGAGAAAAGGACCTGGCCCAGGAGGAATTCAAGGTGTACCAACAGCTCCGGGCGCAGCATCTTTCCGATCTCGACAGACAGAGAGCGGAAATCCGGCAATTTGTATACTCCGAGAAGCAGGGTGCGGGGACTAAACCGTAAGTCCTCCGTATTTGGAACTCGTAACGGGAATGCCGGCAGCGCGCCAGAGCCGTTGCGCGGGTGAGTGCCGCCAGTCGAGCCATTTAAGAATGTAACCGTAGCGGGGTTGTCGAGACATCTGAAATGTAACCGGAAGTTTGTTGTTGCGGCCGTGGGAAAGCGGGAATCCCGCGGGGGGTGCGGGATTCCCAAGCGCAGCGGTTTTACCACGGCGGTTGGCCCGCT
>Ga0116223_10000864_pt1 | contig 34036 bp, 29 predicted proteins | sample Sb_taG_3_FD_90092 | JGI IMG/M metagenome (GOLD analysis project Ga0116223, IMG submission 90092) | Peat soil microbial communities from Weissenstadt, Germany - Sb_50d_a_PC metaG | ecosystem: Environmental > Terrestrial > Soil > Wetlands > Peat | place: Germany: Weissenstadt | collected 2010-09-21 | reverse complement strand
TTTTATTGCATCGGCACCATCGCCGGGCCGCATCCCTATCCGATGATGGTGCGCGATTTCCAGTCGATCATCGGCTGCGAGACCCGCGAACAGATGCAGGAGGCCGAAGGCCGGCTGCCGGATTCACTGATCGCCTGCATCGGCGGCGGCTCCAACGCCATGGGCCTGTTCCATCCGTTCCTCGACGTGCCGCAGATCGAAATTTACGGCGTCGAAGCGGCAGGCCACGGCCTCGACACCGGCATGCATGCCGCTTCCATCGCCGGCGGCCGGCCGGGCGTGCTGCACGGCAATCGCACCTATCTCCTTATGAACGAGGACGGCCAGATCAACGAGGCGCATTCGATCTCCGCCGGCCTCGATTATCCGGGCATCGGGCCGGAGCATGCCTGGCTCGCCGATGTCGGCCGCGTCACGTTTCTGTCGGCGACCGACGACGAGGCGCTCAACGCCTTCCAGCTTTTGTCCAGGCTCGAAGGCATCATTCCGGCGCTCGAGCCGGCGCACGCCATTGCCAAGGTGCTCGATCTGGCGCCGCAAAAGCCCAAGGATCACCTGATGGTGGTCAATCTCTCCGGGCGCGGCGACAAGGACCTCGATACGGTGGCCCGCCATCTAAAAAACAAAGCGCCATGACCGCGAACACCAGCGCTGCTGCTTCTGTCTTTCACCTCTCCCCGGCGGGGAGAGGTCGCGCGCGCAGCGCGCGGGTGAGGGGGATCGGACCTCGCAGATTTGTTCCTCCTCAGCCGGCTCACACCTTCGGTGATCGCCCACCTCTCCCCACTGGGGAGAGGTTTATTGCGACCTGCGTCACGTCATGAGCGCCACCCGCATCGATCGCCGCTTCGCCGCGCTGAAAGCGGAGAGCCGCGCGGCGCTGGTGACCTTCGTCATGGCCGGCGACCCGGATTACGCGACGTCGCTCGCCACTCTCAAGACGTTGCCGCAGGCCGGCGCCGACGTGATTGAGCTTGGCATGCCGTTCACCGATCCGATGGCCGACGGCCCGGCGATCCAGGCGGCGGGCTTGCGCGCGCTGTCCGCCGGCCAGAACATGAAAAAGACCCTCGGCCTCGTGCGCGAATTTCGCAAAAACGACGACGCAACGCCGATCGTGCTCATGGGCTATTACAATCCGATCTACGTCTATGGCGTGGCAAAATTTTTGGCGGATGCCAAAGCGGCCGGCGTCGATGGCCTCATCGTCGTCGATCTGCCGCCGGAAGAAGACGAAGAATTGTGCCTGCCGGCGCTCAAGGCGGGCTTCAACTTCATCCGCCTTGCAACGCCGACGACCGACGACAAGCGTTTGCCCACGGTGCTCACGAACACGTCGGGCTTTGTCTATTACGTGTCGATTACCGGCATCACCGGCTCGGCCGCGCCGGACGCCGGGAAAGTCGCCGCCGCGGTCTCGCGCATCAAACGCCATACCAAGCTGCCGGTTTGCGTCGGCTTCGGCGTGCGCAGCGCGGAGCAGGCGCAGACGATCGCTCAAGGCGCCGACGGCGTCGTGGTCGGCTCGGCCTTGGTCGAGGCGGTGCGCAAGAGTCTTGGCTCCGACGGTAAGGCAACGGCCACGACGGCGAAGTCCGTGGCTGATCTCGTGCGCGCGCTGGCCGAAGGTGTGCGCGGCGCGCGTATCCCGGCCAAAACTCACGGCTAGCGACTGTTTGGCGATTATCATTGATCGCACGCGCTCGCCGACCGCGTCACATCGTCGACGCAAGCGGAGTCACATTGTCGACGCAGGCGGAACAGTATATTTTTCAGCGAGCTGCCAGTGTGGGAGGTGCCGAAGTCCTTGTTGCTGATTTAACGGCAGCGCACATGCCGTTGGCGGGCATCTCCTGAATCTGTCGTTCCGGCCCGCAGCCGGACCGCATTCTCCAACAAGCTTCGAAGGGAGGCAAAGATGCCTACGTTCATCACCTACGCGTCATATTCCCAATCCGGCGCGAAGGGACTTGTCGACAAACCCGCGGATCGCACCGGCGTCATCAAGGGACTGGTCGAGAAAGCCGGCGGCAAGTTCGTCGCCATGTACTTTACAACCGGCTCGAACGACGTGGTGCTGGTTACCGATGTCCCCGATGGAACGGATGCGGTGGCGCTCGGAATGGCGGTTGCGGCCACCGGCTCGATCTCCAAAGTGGAGACTGTGCGAGCCTTCACGCCGAGCGAATTCAAGGGCATTGCCGAAAAGGCCGCCAAATTTTCGGGCGCCTACACGCCGCCCGGAAGATGATTGCGCACGGCACGGCGCTGCCCGGCGCCGTGCCGTGGCAAGCCGCCGAAGAAGACGCACCGAGCCCGTCCGCCGCCAGAACCCCCTCATTCTGTGGGCTCCGCGGCTTCCACCTCCGCCCCGGTATGACGGGCCGGCGTTGAATTTCGCCCTTCGCGCCCACACATATTCCATCCGAGCTGGAGGGAATGGCCCATGGCCCGCGACATGACTCGCGACTGGATGTGGTCGGAAGCGTGCGACATGCTGGCGCGCGCCGAGCGGATGCATCGCGAGCTGTTTCGGCCCACGGGCACGCAGGCGCGGCAACCGGCCTGGGAGCCTCCCGTCGATATTTTGGAGACCGAATTGGAAGTGATGGTGCTGGTGGCGTTGCCGGGCGTCAATGCCGAGAAGGTGGAAGCCGTGATCGAGGACGGCGAACTCGTCATCGCCGGCACGCGCACCTATCCGCAGGCCTTGCGCACCGCCATCATCCATCGCCTCGAACTGCCGCAAGGCCGCTTTTACCGTAGGCTGCGATTGCCGGCCGGACGTTACGCCACGGTGCGCCATGCCGTCGCCGACGGCTGCCTGCTGATCACCTTGCAAAAAGCGGGGGCAAGCCGTGGCTGATATCGAAATGCTGTCATCGAACGAAGCCGCGAAAGACGCGGCCACACCGCCGCCATTGCCGGCCGACGCGCTCATCATCGTGCCGGTGCGCAATACCGTTTTGTTTCCCGGTTTGGTGCTGCCGATCACGCTCGGCCGGCCGAAGTCGATCGCTGCCGCCCAACAGGCAGTGCGCGACCAGCGCCAGGTCGGCATCCTGTTGCAGCGCGCCGCCGGGGTCGCCGATCCGGCGCCCATCGACATGCATCGCATGGGCACGCTCGCCAACATCGTGCGCTACATCACCGCGCCGGACGGCTCGCATCACCTCGTCTGCCAGGGCGAGCAACGCTTCCAGGTCGTTGAATATCTCAGCGGCTGGCCGTTCCTGGTCGCGCGCGTGCTGCAAATTCCCGAGCCGGAAACGAGCTCGGCCGAGGTCGAGGCGCGGTTCGTCAATCTGAAAGCGCAGACGCTGGAGGCGATTCAGCTGCTGCCGCAGGCGCCGCCCGATCTGCTCGCCGCGATCCAGTCGATCGACAAGCCGGCGGCTTTGGCCGATCTTGCCGTCGCCTACATGGACGTGAAGCCGGAAGAGCGGCAGGAGATTCTCGAGACCATCGACATTTCCGCGCGCATCGACAAAGTCTCGCGGCTCCTGGCGCACCGCATCGAGGTGCTGCGGCTGTCGCAGGAAATCGGCCGTCAGACCAAGACCGCGCTCGACGAGCGTCAGCGTGAGGTGCTGCTGCGCGAGCAGATGGCGGCGATTCAGCGCCAGCTCGGCGAAGGCGAGGAGGGCAAGGCCGCGGAAATGGCCGAGCTCGACAAGGCGATCACCAACGCCAAAATGCCGAAGGAGATCGAGGAGCAGGCGCGCAAGGAGCTGCGCCGGCTGCAACGCATGCCGGAAGCCGCCGGCGAATACGGCATGGTGCGCACTTATCTCGATTGGCTGATCGAGCTGCCCTGGGCGCTGCCCGAGGAGAAGCCGATCGACATCGGCGAAGCGCGGCGCATCCTCGACGAGGACCATTACGACCTCGACAAGATCAAGCGGCGGATCATCGAATATCTCGCCGTGCGCAAGCTCGCGCCGCATGGCAAGGCGCCGATCCTGTGCTTCGTCGGGCCGCCCGGCGTCGGCAAGACGTCGCTCGGCCAGTCGATCGCGCGCGCCATGGGCCGCAAATTCGTGCGCGTCAGTCTCGGCGGCGTGCACGACGAGGCGGAAATCCGCGGCCATCGCCGCACCTATATCGGCGCGCTGCCCGGCAACATCATCCAGGCGATCCGCAAGACCGCCTCGCGCGATTGCGTAATGATGCTCGACGAGATCGACAAGCTCGGCGCCGGCATCCAAGGCGATCCCAGCGCGGCCTTGCTCGAAGTGCTCGATCCGGAGCAGAACAACACGTTCCGCGACAACTATCTCGCCGTGCCGTTCGACTTGAGCCGCGTGGTGTTCATCACCACGGCCAACATGCTCGACACCGTTCCCGGGCCGCTGCGCGACCGCATGGAGATCATCAGCCTCGCCGGCTACACCGTCGACGAGAAGCTTGAGATCGCGCATCGCTATCTGGTGAAGCGGCAAATGGAGGCGAACGGGCTCAACCCTGGCCAGGTCGAGATCGACGACGATGCGCTGCGTGACATCATCCAGAACTATACGCGCGAAGCCGGTGTGCGCGGCCTGGAACGGCTGATCGGGCAAGCGCTGCGCAACGCCGCCGTGCGTATTGCCGAAGGCGGCAGCGGGCCGATCCGCATCACCCGCGCCGACCTCGTCCCGATCCTCGGTGCGCCAAAATTCGAGAGCGAGACGGCGATGCGCACGAGCGTGCCAGGCGTGGCGACGGGCCTCGCCTGGACGCCGGTCGGCGGCGATATCCTGTTCATCGAGGCGACCCGCATTCCCGGCTCCGGCCGGCTGATCCTCACCGGCCAACTCGGCGACGTGATGAAGGAGAGCGCGCAGGCGGCGCTGTCCATCGTCAAGAACCGTGCCGCAGCTTTGGGCGTCGATACCAGCCGCTTCGAGAAGAGCGACATCCATGTCCACGTGCCGGCGGGCGCCACCCCGAAGGACGGACCGAGCGCGGGCGTGGCCATGTTCATGGCGCTCGTTTCGCTGATGACCGAGCGCACCGTGCGCAGCGACACGGCGATGACCGGCGAGATCAGCCTGCGCGGCCTGGTGCTGCCCGTCGGCGGCATCAAGGAGAAGGTGCTGGCGGCGCACTCAGCCGGCATCAAGCGGGTCATGCTGCCGGCGCGCAATCGCCGCGATTTCGAGGACATCCCCGAAATCGCGCGCAAGGAGATGGAGTTCATCTGGCTCGAGCGCGTCGACGAGGCGGTTGCCGCGGCGCTCGAGCCGAAGAAGCCGGCGGATGCTCCCGCTTCCGTGCCGCAGCTCGCCGACGCCGAGGCTTGATCATTATCGTCCGGCTGTCGTTCAGAACTTGATCATGTCGATTGTGGTCAAGGTCGTCTTCGGCGCGATCAAGGGCGCGTTGGCAAGCGTATAGGCGGTGCTGAGCTCGGCATAGGGGTCGAGCGCCGACATGCCGTCGACCGGCACGATCACGTTCATGCCGCGCAGCGCCGCGCCCGCCGCGGTGAACAGCACCGCGCCGTTGGCCGCGGTTCCGGTGACGATCACGGTCTCGATGCCTTTGTCCTTGAGGATTTTCTCCAAATCGGTGCCGAGGAACTTGTCCGGACCGGACATCACCGACGGCTCATCGGCGCCCGGCGCCACGTCCTTGATGACGTCGGGGGTCGTCGAATTGTGGATCAGGCTGTAAACCACCGCAGTTTTGGCGGCGCGCGCTTCGCCAAGCAGCTTTTTCATCGCCGGAATAGTGGCCAGGCAGCGCGGCCGCTTGCCGCAATTCTGGTTCATGAAGTCGAGCATCAGCAAAGCGGTGGTTTTGGCATTGACGGTCACCGGCTTCAACGCGGGCGGCGCCGGCGTCTTTACGCTTGCCCATTCGTCGATGATGTTTTGCGCCCGCGCCGGAGTGGCGGGAAGCGCGAGCGGCATGGCCAGCGCCGCAAGCAGCACGATCGCCGAAAATACGCGCTTGGTGATCGTCATATTCGCCTTCCTTCGCGTAGTTCGCCTGCAAGTTGTTTGGCGGCGCAACCGATGCCGCCGCGCAAGAGAGTTTATTCTGCGCACGCGCAAAGTATTTGTGTCAAACTGACGCCATACCAAGGCGGCCCTCCGACCGCTGCGGGAAATAAGTGTGATCGGCACGAGGGGGAAGGAAGCGTTCCGATGAATATCACCGTGGGCAAAAAGGCGATCGCCGAAGCAACCGAACAGCTCAAAAATTGGGGCCGCTGGGGCAAGGACGATCAGATCGGTACGCTCAACCACGTCACGCCCGAGGATATCGTCAGGGCCGCGGGATTGATCCGCACCGGCAAGGTGTTCGCGCTCGGCATTCCGCTCGACCGCAGCGGCCCGCAGACCGGGCTGTTCGGCGGGCGCTGGAATCCGATCCACACCATGCTGGCGACCGGCACCGACGCGGTCGCCGGGCGTCAGGACAAGGTGCCGAACATCCGCTACGCCGACGATGCCATCAACCTGCCGGTGCAATGCGCGACCCATTGGGATTCGCTCGGCCACATCTTCTACGAAGACAAGATGTACAACGGCTTCGATGCGCGCGAGGTCGACAGCAACGGTCTCGCCAAGCTCGGCATCGAGCACACCAGGAACAAGATGGTCGGCCGCGGCGTGCTGCTCGACATCGCCCGCTTCCGCGGCGTTCCCTGGCTCAAGGACGGCGAGCCGATCGGCAACGACGAGCTCGACAAATGCGCCAAGGATCAGAATGTCGAGATCAGGCGCGGCGACTTCGTCATCCTGCGCACAGGGCAGATGGAGCGTTGCCTGAAGGAAAAGAGCTGGGGCGCCTATGCCGGCGGCAACGCGCCTGGCGTCAGATTCGAGAATTGCTACTGGTGCCAGGAGAAGCAGATCGCGGCGATCTGCTCCGACACCTGGGGCGTCGAGGTGCGGCCGAACGAGACCAAGGAGGCCAATCAGCCCTGGCACTGGGTCGTAATTCCGGCCATGGGGCTGACCATGGGCGAGATGTTTTACGTCAAGGAGCTGGCAGAGGATTGCGACGCCGACGGCAATTACGAGTTCTTCTTCTGCGGTCCGCCGCTGATCATCACCGGCGGCACCGGCTCGCCGCTCAATCCGCAAGCGATCAAATGAATCTTCATCTCCCCCTGGAGGGGGAGCTCGACGGCCGAAGGCCGTGGGGTGAAAGCGAACGTTCCGCTGCTTCACCCCACCCCGGCTCGCATCTTCGATGCTCGCCGACCCTCCCCCTCCAGGGGAGGGTAACAGAAGTGCGGTTCATTTAGCCCCGATCGCGGCGTTGACCTTGGGCAGCACCTTCTCCGCCAACAACGTCATCGAGCGCTTGGCGAGCGCCGGGTCGCGCCAGTCCTTGCCGGCATAGAGCAGCGTGCCGAAATCGCCGACGCGCTCGCGGAATTTCAGGAGCTCGTCGGCGACCTTGTCCTGCGAACCGTAGATGATCAGCTCCTTGCAAATGCCGTCGAGCGTCACCTCGTCGTCGGGCTGGTCGCGGCGGGTCTTGAACAGCTCGACCCGGCCGACTTTCTTCAGCTTGGCGTAGAGCTGGCTGTAGTAAAAGCGATACGGGCTGTTCGGGTCGGTGGCGTAGGCCGTGGCGGTTTTGTCGTCGTCAGCGACGAAAATCGATTTGGCGACGCGCCAGTTCGCCGGATCGGCCTTGCGGCCGGCGCGCTCGCAGCCCTCGACATATTTCGGCCAATGGCTCTTGACCCATTGCGGCATCAGGAAGTTCGCCGAGATCGGATCCCAGCCGCGGGCCGCGGCCTCGGTCACGCCCCTGGAGAACGGCGCCACGGCGGTCACCACGATCGGCGGATGCGGCTTCTGCAAGGGCTTTGCCAGAAAGCCCTGGCCGACGTCGAGCATCGCCTGCCGCTCGATCTTGATGTTCCAGTATTTGCCTTCGATGTTGTAGGGCGGCTCGCGCGCCCAGATTTCCAGCACCGTGTTGATCGCTTCGAGGAACATGGCGTTGCGGTCGGCGTCGAGATTGCCGAATGCTTCCGCGTCGGAGAGGAGACCGCCCGGGCTGATGCCGAAGATGAAGCGGCCGTCGAGCATATGGTCGAGCATGGCGATCTGCGAAGCGGTCGCGACCGGATGCGTATTCGGCATATTGATCGTGCCGGTGCCGAGCTTGATGGTTTTGGTGGCGTCGATCAGGCTTGCGATGAACATGGCGCAGGAGGTGATGTTTTCCGCGCGGTCGGTGGCGTGCTCGCCGACATAGCCCTCGACGAAACCGAGCTTGTCGGCGAGCAGGAACGCTTCGCGGTCCTCGCGCAGGGATGTCCGCCAGTCCTTGTCCAGCGGATGGATCGGCATGGTGAAAAATCCGAGTTTCATGATCGTAATCACCCTTCCGTCTCGCCGCCGGGAACCGAGTACTAGCCGCGCTGGCCCTCGAAGCCCTATTAGTACATTTTGTTAGTACATTTTGGCTTGGGACATCATGGACAAAATCACCCGGCGTAACCTGGCTCGCGGCGGCGCGTTGTCGCTCGCCGGTGTACTCGCCGCGCCCGCGGTGGCGCGCGCCGAGACGCGGCGCTGGCGCATGGTCACGTCGTGGCCGAAACGGCTGCCCGGTCCCGGATTGTCGGCGGAACGCATCGCCGAGCGCATCCGCGCGCTCTCCGGCGGCCGCCTCGACATCACGGTTTCCGCCGCGGGCGAGATCGTGCCGGCCTTCGAGGTGCTCGACGCGGTCAGCTCGGGCGTTGCCGAAATGGGCCACACCGCCGCGTTTTACTGGCAGGGCAAGGCGCCGGCGGCCGCGTTCTTTACCACCGTGCCGTTCGGGCTCATCCCGAACGAGCATGTCGCCTGGATCGATGCTGGCGGCGGGCAAGCGCTGTGGGACGAGCTTTATGCGCCGTTCGGCGTCAAGCCATTCATGGGCGGCAATACCGGCGTCTGCATGGGCGGCTGGTTCCGCCGCGAGATCAAGAGCCGCGACGATGTGCGCGGGCTGAAAATCCGCTCGCTTGGTCTCGGCGGCGAAGTCTATCGCCGGCTCGGCGCCGTGGCGCAGGCGACCGCGCCCGGCGAGATCGTCGTCGCGCTGCAATCGGGCGTGATCGACGGCGCCGAATTCGTCGGGCCCGGCTCCGACATCGCGCTCGGCCTCTATCGTTTCGCGCCGTTCTATTACGGTCCGGGTTTCAACAAGCCAAATGGCACCGGCGAATGCATCGTCGCGCTCAAGGCCTGGGAGACGCTCGACGCCGAGCTCAAGGCGATCGTGGCGCATGCCTGCGCCGCGGAAGCCTCGTTTGCGCTCGCCGAGATGGAGCGGCTCAACATCGAGGCACTGGCGACGCTGACCGCGCGCGAGCATGTGCAGCTGCGCGCCTTCCCGCCCGACCTCATCGCTGCCGCGCGCTTAACCGCGTCCGAGGTGCTGGCCGAGCTTGCGGAGCGAAGCGCGGGCCCGCGGAAGGTGCACGATTCGTACATGGCCTTCCGCGGCAAGATTTCGGCCTGGTCGCGCATCTCATTGCAGGCGGTGCTGGAGGCGCGGGAGGGGTGACGAGGGGTCCTACGGCCACTTCACCACCGGCGGCATCGAGGAGAGGATCGACTCGACGTTGCCGCCGGTGCGCAGGCCGAAAATGGTGCCGCGATCGTAGAGGAGGTTGAACTCCACATAACGCCCTCGTCGCACCAGTTGCTCCTCGCGCTCGGCCTCGCTCCAGGGCTTGGTGAAATTCCGGCGCACCAGCTCGGGGTAGATATTGAGGAACGCCTGGCCCACGTCTTGCGTGAAGGCGAAATCGGCGTCGAAATCGCCGGAATTGAGCCAGTCGTAGAAAATGCCGCCGATGCCGCGCGCCACGCCGCGATGCTTGAGGAAAAAATACTCATCGCACCACGTCTTGAATTTGGCATAAGGCGCGACCGCCGCGTGAGCGTCGCAGGCGGCCTTCATCGCCGCATGGAAGGCGATCGTGTCGGGGTCGTCCTGCGTGCGCCGGCGATCGAGCACCGGCGTCAGATCGGCGCCGCCGCCGAACCACGATTTGGTGGTGACGACAAAACGCGTATTCATGTGCACCGCCGGCACGTGCGGATTGTGCAGGTGGGCGATCAGCGAAATACCGCTGGCGAAAAAGCGCGGGTCGTCGGCGGCGCCGGGTATCTCCTTGCGGAATTCCGGGGCGAATTCACCGAAGACGGTGGAGACATGGACGCCGACCTTCTCGAACACGCGGCCCTTCATGATCGCCATGACGCCGCCACCACCCGGTCCGCCAGAGTGATCGGTGCGCTTCCAGGGCGTGCGCGCGAAGCGGCCGGGAGCGCGGTCGGCAAACGGCGCGCCGGCGGGGAGGGCGTCTTCCACCTCCTCGAAGGCAGCGACGATCCGGTCGCGCAACGTCTCGAACCAAGTGCGGGCGCGCTCTTTGCGCGTTTCGATCAGGCTCGTATCCATCGTATCCATGGTGTGCAGAATGTCACAAAACTGCGCCAATATGTTGATCTGACGCAAGCCGCTTGCCGAGGGCCAGATGAGGGCCATGACTTCGATCCGATCAGCCGTGAAAAGTCCGACGCGCCGCCGCCTGCTCAAAGGCGCCGCCGGCGCCGGGCTTGTTGTCGTCGCGGCGCCCGCTTTGCTGCGCTACGCAGCAGCGCAAAGCTGGCGCGTGGGTGACCCGTTCAGCCTCGGCGTTGCTTCCGGGGCGCCGCGCCCGGACGGCTTTGTGCTGTGGACGCGGCTTGCGCCCGAACCGCAGTCGATCAATCCGCTAACGCCCGGCGGCATGAGCGGCGGCGACGCCACCGTCGGCTACGAGATCGCGAACGATCCAGGCATGCACGATGTCGTGCGGCACGGTGAGGCGATCGCCGAGCAGGCCTTCGCCTATTCGGTGCATCTCGACGTGCGGGGTTTGCCGCCCGGGCGGCCGTATTGGTATCGCTTCACGAGCGGTGACGCCGCAAGCCGGGTCGGCCGGGCCGCGACCCTGCCGGCGCCCGGAACGGCGCTTGAGCGCCTGCGCTTCGGCTTCGTGTCCTGCTCGAACTACGAGCACGGCTATTTCTCCGCCTATCGTCATCTCGCCGACGAAAATCCGGAATTCGTGATTTTTCTCGGCGACTACATCTACGAATACATTGAGGAAAGGCGCCCGGTCGTGCGCCGCCACTCCGACGGCATCGAGGCGGCGACGCTGCCGACCTACCGCAATCGTTACGCGCAATATCGGCTCGACCCGGACCTGCAGCGGCTGCATGCCGAAGCGCCGGCGCTCGTGACCTGGGACGATCACGAGGTGCAGAACGACTACGCCGACAAATGGTCGGAATATTTCGATGACCCGGAGCAGTTCCTCGTCCGCCGGGCAGCGGCCTATCGGGCCTTCTACGAGCACATGCCGGTGCGGCCGATCCTGTCGCGACCGGAAGGCCCGGCGATGCGCATTTACGACCGTTTCACCTTCGGCGACCTGATCGAAATTTCGCTGATCGACGGACGCCAATACCGCTCGCGCGAAGCCTGCTACGGCCCGCCGGACAAGGGCGGTACGCATCTGGAAACCGACGCAAGCTGTCCGGAACGGCGCGACGCCGGACGGACTATGCTCGGCTTCGCCCAGGAAGCCTGGCTCAATACCGGCCTGGCGCATTCGCAGGCGCAGTGGAATCTGATCGCGCAGGACGTGCTGATGGCGCAGTTGCGCATCCGCCAGGACAATGCCGATGCGTTTTCCACCGACGATTGGGATGGCTATCCGGCAAACCGCACGCGGCTGTTAAAGCGCATCCAGAATACCCGCGTATCGAATCCGGTGGTGATCGGCGGCGATGCGCATTCGTTCTTTGCCAACGATTTGCGGCCGGATTTCCTCGATCCGGCTTCGCCGGTCGTCGCCACCGAATTCGTCGGCACCTCAATCTCGGCCTACGGGCCGCCCTATGACGTCACCGCCCGGGCGCTGCCGGACAATCCGCACATCCATTTCTTCGAAAGCCGGCGGCGCGGCTATGTGGCGATCGATCTCGAACGCTCGCACATGCAGGTGCGCATGCGCATGGTTTCCGATGCCGCCGATGCCAAGGCCGACATTGCGACGCTCCGGACTTTCGCCGTCGAGGGCGGACGTCCGGGGGTCGTCGCGGCCTAGACCGGCGACGCATTCCGCCCTCATGATTTAGATGCTTGCATCAAGTTTAAAGCCTGCCGCCCGGAAAAGTTGGAGCCCTCCGACCAACCTCAGTCGCGGCGAGCGTTGTTTTCATCTCAGAATTAATCTGATCAATCATCTGGTGAAGGCTAATTATGCGGATCGGATTGCCGTCCATAGCTTCGAGAAACTGCTCATTCGATTCCCGCGCTGTTGTGCTGCCTTTAACGTGTGCAACGGCAACAATATACGTAAATTGCTTGCTTCCGGTCGCTGCTATGATCGCGTGACGGAATGCTTCTGACCATTTAGGAACAACGAGCTCGCGAAACGATTTCCAAGCGGGCCGGCCATTGATCACCTTGCCCTCCTTGATCGCAGTCAGCCAATGGTTGGGACTGAAGCCAAGCCCCCTTGCCAGCTTTTGCAGCTTACCGCCAAGACCCTGGCCGGCCCTTCAAGGGTGGCATGCAATCCAACGACGTCTATGTCACTGTGATTTGAGTCCTCTTTTGATACGAAATCGGGATGATCCTTCTTGGGCAGAAATTTAATGTTGTGCCGGACGAAATATCCCTCATGCGCGAGGTATTCCTCGACGATTTGCTCCAGAATGTCTTCTTTGGTTGCCATCGCAGCGATTACGATCCGTATCGGTTTAGATTAGCACATGCCCATCCCGCCGGTCTGCCGCAGCGCCTCGCCGGCGGCCATGGCGGCGGCGAGCGCGACATTGAGCGAGCGCAGTCCGGGATGCAGCGGAATCCTCAGGCACGCATCGGCTGCCTGGTGCACCTCCTCCGCCACGCCGGCGGATTCGCGGCCGAACAGCAGCACGTCGTCCGCTCGGTAACGGAACTCGAGATACGAAGTGGGCGCGGCAGTCGTGAACAGCACGAGTCGATCGCGCACCTTGCGCCGCCAGGCCTCGAAATCGTGCCACGAGCGATGGCGGACGATTGTGACAGCGTCGAGATAGTCCATGCCGGCGCGGCGGAAGGCGCGGTCGGTCGCGGGGAAGCCGGCCGGGCCGATGATGTGCGCTTCGATGCCCAAGCACGCGCAAAGGCGCAGAATCGTGCCGGTGTTCTGCGGGATATCGGGCTGGTAGAGGGCAATATGCATGCGCGTCATTGACCCTGGGAAGGCCGCCAAAAGCACCTCTTGGGGCGCGACGGCTGGAACACTTGCACTCTCGCGGCAAGGGTGCCAATAAAACGCCGCCGGATTTTCGTCGCTTCTGACCTCCCCCAGGTCGGATGAGACGGGCCTTTCGCCGCCGGAACCGCCGGTTCGCAGCGCGGATGGAGTAGACGGCAAGACGTAAAGAGGGTGAGACGGGTGACCACAATCTCCGCAGCGGAGCCTTCGCGGCGTGATTTTCCCACCATTGCGACCTGGATTGGTACTGGGTTGGGACTTGATTGGGACTTGGCGCCCGCTAACGCATAAGGTTCGAGCATGAGCGAACATTCGATCTACAAGCCGCAAAGCGCCTTCATGCAATGGATGGAGCGGCGGCTGCCGATCGCGAGCCTCGTTTATTCCTCCTTCGTCGTCTATCCGACGCCGCGTAACCTGAACTATTGGTGGACGTTCGGCGGCATTCTTAGCTTCATGCTCGGCGTGCAAATGGTCACCGGCGTCGTGCTGGCGATGCACTATACGCCGCACGTCGACCTTGCCTTCAATTCCGTCGAATCGATCATGCGCGACGTGAATTACGGCTGGCTGTTGCGCTACCTGCACGCCAACGGCGCCTCATTCTTCTTCGTCGCCGTCTATGCCCACATCGTGCGCGGAATGTATTACGGCTCCTACAAGGAGCCGCGCGAGGTGTTGTGGATCCTCGGCGTCATCCTGTTCCTGCTCATGGTGGTTACCGGCTTCATGGGCTACGTGCTGCCGTGGGGACAGATGAGTTTCTGGGCGGCGACCGTCATCACCAATTTGTTCTCGGCAATCCCCGGCGTCGGCGATCCGATCGTGACCTGGCTGTGGGGCGGCTACGCCGTCGGCAATCCGACACTCAACCGTTTCTACTCGCTGCATTACCTGTTGCCGTTCGTCATCGCCGGCGTGGTGGTGCTCCATGTCTGGGCGCTGCACATGGTCGGGCAAAACAACCCGACCGGCGTCGAGCCAAAAGCCGCCAAGGACACGGCGGCGTTCACGCCCTACGCGACCGCCAAGGATGCTTTCTTCATCGGCGTGTTCTGCCTGTTCTTCGCCTGGTTCGTGTTCTACATCCCGAACTATCTCGGCCACTCCGACAATTACATTCCGGCCAATCCCGGCCAGACGCCGACCCACATCGTGCCGGAATGGTACTATCTGCCGTTCTACGCCATCCTGCGCGCGATCCCGAACAAGCTCCTCGGCGTCATCGCGCTCGGCGGTTCGATCGTACTTCTCGCCTTCCTGCCCTGGCTCGATACCTCGCGCGTGCGTTCGGCGAATTATCGGCCGCTCTACCGGCAGTTTCTGATCGTCTATTTCCTCGCCGTGGTCGGGCTCGGTTATCTCGGCTCGCAGCCGCCGGAAGGCGGCTACGTAATCGCGGCGCGCATCCTGACCGGTTACTACTTCATCTTCCTGCTCGTCATCCTGCCGCTGCTCGGGCTGTTTGAAAAAACCAAGCCCTTGCCGAACTCGATATCGGAATCGGTGCTGCGCGAAGGCCCGCCGGCCGGCGCTTCGGCGCCGCCGCCGTCGGGCGCAAGGGATTAGGGGCCGGCCATGAACGCTCGTCGCAGCATTGTTCTTGCTTTCGCGCTTGCGGCTTTGCTGCCGGCGCTCGGCACGCGTATCGCCGCCGCACAGGAGCAGGAAATTCCGCCGAAGCTGCACTGGTCGTTCGCCGGTCCCTTCGGCCTCTACGACACCGAACAGCTTCAGCGCGGCTTTAAGGTCTATCGCGAGGGCTGCTCGACCTGCCACGGCCTCAAGCTGCTCGCGTTCCGCAATCTCGCCGATCCCGGCGGCCCCAGTTTCAGCGAAGCGCAGGCGGCGGCGATCGCGGCGAGTTTTCAGGTGACCGACGGTCCGAACGACAAGGGCGAGATGTTTCAGCGTCCCGGCAAACTCGCCGATCGCTTCCCGCCGCCGTTCTCCAACGATCAGGCCGCGCGCGCGGCGCTCGGCGGCGCGCTGCCGCCGGATATGTCGGTGCTCGCCAAGGCGCGCAGCGTCGAGCGCGGTTTCCCCTGGTTCATCTTCGATGCGTTCACCCAGTACCAGGAGGACGGTCCCGACTACATCCACGCCATCCTCAACGGCTACGAAGATCCGCCCGCCGGGTTCACCCTGGCGCCGGGCGCGCAATACAACAAATACTTCCCCGGCCATGCCATCGGCATGCCGAAGCCGTTGAGCGACGGGCAGGTCGAATACACCGATGGCACCCCGACTACGGTCGATCAGTATGGCCGGGACGTCTCCGCTTTCCTGATGTGGGCGGCGGAGCCGACGCTCGATGTGCGCAAGCGGCTGGGTTTCCAGGTATTCGTTTTTCTTATCGTGCTGACCGGGCTACTCTACTTTACCAAGAAGCGGATCTGGCACGAGGTCAAGCGTCACCCCGAGTTGCTGGAGCCGCGGCAGCCGACCGAATATCGGAGTTGAGCTTAAGCCTGGGGGGCTCCCGACCATGGCGACCGTCGCGTTAGAGAGTGACCTCAAGGCCGCAATCCGCAACATCCCGGACTATCCCAAGCCGGGAATCATGTTTCGCGACATCACCACGCTGTTGGGCGACGCCCGGGCGTTCCGCCGCGCGGTCGACGAATTGGTGCACCCTTGGGCCGGGGGCAAGATCGACAAAGTTGCCGGCATCGAGGCGCGCGGCTTCATCCTCGGCGGCGCCGTCGCCCATCAGGTCTCCGCCGGCTTCGTGCCGATCCGCAAAAAAGGCAAGCTGCCGTTCAAGCGCGTGAGCATCGGCTATTCGCTCGAATACGGCATCGACGAAATGGAGATGCACGAGGACGCGGTGCTCAAGGGCGAGCGCGTCATCCTGGTGGACGATCTGGTCGCCACCGGTGGCACCGCCGAGGCCGCGGTGAAGCTCCTCAAGCAGATCGGCGCCGACGTTCTGGCGGCCTGCTTCATCATCGATCTGCCGGATCTCGGCGGCGCGGAGAAAATCAGGAAGCTCGGCGTGCCGGTGCGCACCCTCGTCAGCTTCGAGGGGCATTAGCTTCTCGGCGCCACGCTCCTGCTGTCAGCGCGCCATTTTGCTGTTCAGCCTTAAGGAAACATTTCGCCGCGGCGATTTGTTTGATCTTTAAGTCGGCATATCCGGTCACCATTGAATTCGTGACGCCGAATGCGGCGGCGCACCAGCGAAATCTTTGCTTCTCATAAAGCATGACGATGCCGCTTGCCCAGACCGCCGGAACTTCGGACGGTTCTGCTCGATTTGCTTCCTCAGTGCCAGCGAGATTGCATTTCACTCGTGATTTTCTCGCCGTGCAGGCTGATCCGCTGCACAGGGTTTAGGAACCGTTTAGTTGGCGTTTCCGCCCAGGATTACCGAATTTTCAGGTGTCGCCTCTACACTTTGTGCCCAACAACAACAAAGTTTTTTCAGGGCAGGTAGTGGTGTCATGCGCGTGGCGCAACTGACTTGGAGCGAGATCGCCGGCTGGGCCGTTGCCCCCGGCGAGCGCAGCCATGCCGACCTGATTTTCTTCTTCGGCGCACGCAAGGCGCTGGCCTGCGGCGCCCGCTATCACGAGCTGCGAGCGATGTATCCCGACGCACATATTCTCGGGAGCAGCACCGGCGGAAGATTCGCAACCAGGACGTCACCGATGACGAGATCGCCGCCGCCGCCATTCGTTTCGATGCAACGACTTTACGCGTCGCCTGCGAACCGGCGCCCGCGCCGGAGCGCTCGCGCGCTTGCGGCGAGGCGATCGGCCGGGCCTTGGCGGCGCCGGGTCTCGTTGGCATTTTCGTTCTCTCCGACGGCCTGAACGTCAACGGCAGCGAGCTCGTCGCCGGCATCATCGGCGCGGTCGGCCAACAGGTCTCGGTGACCGGCGGATTGGCCGGCGACGGCGCCGAGTTCCGGGAAACGCTGGTCGGCGCTGATTGTCCTCCGCGCAAGCAGGTTGTCGCGGCGGTCGGCTTTTACGGGGCGGCGATCCGCATCGGCCACGGCAGCGCCGGCGGCTGGGACGAATTTGGGCCGCGCCGGCAAATCACCCGCTCGCGCGGCAACGTCTTGTTCGAGTTTGACGGTGGGCCGGCGCTCGATCTCTACAAGCGCTATCTGGGCGAGGACGAAACACGCGGTCTTCCCGGCTTCGGCCTTTTGTTCCCGCTGCGCATTTTCGATCCCGAGCGGCCGAACCACGACATCGTCCGCACCATCCTGGCCGTGGACCACGAAGCCCGTTCGATGACGTTTGCCGGCGACGTTCCCGAAGGCTGGACCGCGCAGCTCATGCGCGGAAATTTCGACCGGCTGGCGGCGGGTGCCGCCCTTGCCGCGCGGCAGGCCACCGACGGCGTCGGCGCCGCCCGCTCCGGCGATCAACTCGCCATCCTGGTGAGCTGCATCGGCCGCCGCCTGCTGATGGGCCAGCACACCGCCGACGAGCTCGAGGCCGCCAGCGCTGAATTCGGGCCGCAGATCCCGCAACTCGGATTCTAGTCCTACGGGGAAATCTCGCCGCATCGCGTGTCCGGTGTCTGCGAACTCCACAACCAGACAATGACCGTCACCACGATCGCCGAGGTCACGGACAACGCCGGTGCATAAGCTCCTCGCCCGACAGCTCGCCAAAGCGGCGAAAGGCTCTGGCGAGCTTGATGTGGAAATACTCCTTGGGCTCGTGTCCGAGGCCTACGGGCAGTCGGACAGCGACCGCCAACGCACCGACCGCTCCATCGCACTGATGATCGGGGAGCTGGAGCAGCTTAATCGCGGGCTCGATCAGCTCGTGCAGGAGCGCACCGCCGCCTTGCGCGAGCGCGAGTTCGAGTTGCAGGCGCAGAACCTGCGCTTCGATGCCGCGCTCGAAAACATGCCGGTTGGCCTGTGCATGTTCGATCGCAACGATTACCTGATCGTCTGCAATGAGCGCTACGGTGCGATGTACGGCCTGACGAGCGAGCAGGTCAAACGCGGCGTGACGCTGCGGTCCATCCTCGAAGCGCGCGTCGCCGCGGGCAACAGTCCGGAGGACGCCGAACGGTATGTCGAGCAGCGCCTGGCGGAAGTCCGCAGAGGCCAGCCGTACTATACCGAGAACGTTATGCGCGACGGCCGCGTCGTCGCAGTCAATTACCGCCCGACGCAGGACGGCGGCTGGGTCGCGACCCACCAGGACATCACCGCGCAGAAGTAGGCCGAAACGCAAATCGCCTATATGGCCCGCCATGACGGCCTGACCGGTCTTGCCAATCGCGCGGTCGTGCTGGAGAAAATGGAAGAAGCGCTGGCGCGGCTGCGCCGTCACGGCAGCCGCTTCACGATCTTCATGCTCGATCTCGATCTATTCAAGACGGTGAACGATTCGCTCGGGCATCCGATCGGCGACGAACTCCTCAAGGTGGTGGCCGGCCGTCTGTCGGCCTGCATCCGCGATACCGACACCGTGGCGCGGCTTGGCGGCGATGAATTCGCCATCCTGGCGACGGCGGACGACGGCGATCAGCGGGAGGCCGCGATCGCTACCGCCAACAGGCTGCTGGGTGCGGTGGCCGCGCCCTACGACCTCGATGGCCATCATGTCAACATCGGCACGAGCATCGGCATCGCACTCGCGCCGGAACATGGCGCCGACGTCGATCAGCTGGTGAAGAACGCCGATCTCGCGCTCTACAAGGCCAAATCCGAGGGCCGCGATGCCTATCGTTTCTTCGAAGACGCAATGGGGGTCGAGGTCCGCACGCGTCGCGCCCACCAGGTCGATCTGCGCAACGCGGTGAGCAACGACGAGTTCGAGCTGTACTACCACCCCATCGTCGACATTCAGAGCCGGCAGACGGCCAGCATCGAAGCGCCGATCCGCTGGCATCATCCGCAACGCGGTCTGGTTCCGCCGGCCGCGTTCATCCCGCTGGCGGAGGAAAGCGGCCTGATCAACCAGATCGGCGAGTGGGTCCTGCGCAAGGCATGCGGCGATGCCGTGCAATGGCCGTCGCCCATCAAGGTCAGCGTCAATCTTTCGGCGGTACAATTCCGCAAGATCGGTCCGATCGACGGCTTTTGCCAAACGCTGCGCGAATCCGGCCTGCCGCCCGAACGCCTGGAGCTGGAAATCACCGAGTCGGTCCTGCTTCAGGGCAGTTCCGAGAACGTCGAGATACTGCATCGCCTGCGGCAGATGGGGATTTCCATCGTGCTCGATGATTTCGGCACGGGATATTCGTCGCTCAGCTATCTGCGCATGTTCCCGTTCGACAAGATCAAGATCGACCGTTCATTCGTGCACGAACTGGCGAAGAACGCCGATTGCGCCGCGATCGTATCGGCGGTGGCGGGCTTGGGCAGAAGCCTGCGGATCGATACGGTCGCCGAAGGCGTCGAAACCGAAGACCAGCTCCTGCTCGTGCATGCGGCCGGCTGCACGCATGCGCAGGGCTATCTATTCGGCCGGCCTTGCCCCGTTAGCGAGCTTAAATTCGAGCGTTTCGAGCAACGTCAGCCGAAGATCAGAATCGCCTGACCGCTGCACGCGTCTAGCGCACGCGCCGGTCCTTGCGCTTCGGCGCCGGCGCGCCGCCCAGCGAGGAACTCAGCCTGCCCATGAGCAGGCGCAGCTCGAAGTCGCGAAATTCCGCGTAGATGTTGCCGATCCATTGGTGAACTTCGGTCGGTCCGCCGGATTGCTTGGCCATATAGGCATTGAAGGAAAAATTCGGCCGGTCGATCACCCCGCGCACCAGCGGCGACAGCCGCGGAATGCTGATCAAGCCGTATTCGGTGCGCGTCGGTGGAAAATCCTCCTTGGCGAACAAGAGCGCCACCGATTCGTTGTGCACGGGCACGAAGGTCGCCGCCAGCCGCCGCCGCAACTGCGCATAGCTGCGTGCGGTCGCCGCCGAAGAATCGGCCACGAACAACACGATCGGCTCGATGCCCCGCCGCCGCGCCTCCTGCACGAAACCGATCTCGCGCATCACCGCGAAGAACTGATCGAACGGCCCGTAGCCGAGATCGATGACCTGGGTGCTTGCCGGGTCCGCGAGCAGCCGGTCGAACAATTCCATTTGGCCGCGGGTGTCGGCAATATCAACCGGCCAGACCAGTTTGGGGAAACGCTCCGCTAGCGCCGGCTCGCGCGGATTGAGGTCGTAACCGACCGTGGGGCGGCGGTTTTGACGCAGAAATTCCATCAATAGCCGCGCGATCAGCGTCTTGCCGTTCCGCGGACGCGGCGATGCGACGATATAGAGAGGAACCGGCTGCGCCATCACAGCCGCGCGCTGTTACGACCGGCTGACGACCTGCACGCGCGGACCGCTCGAGGCGATGCCGCCGCCGGCAACGATGTCGGTGAGTTTGATGCGGTCGTACTCGCCCCACACATTGCCGAGCCAGTGGCGCACATAGCCGCGCAGCACGAATGAATAATTGGCCGTCTCGCCCTTCGGGCCCTTGTTGGCGACGAAAGTGAGGAACGGCACCGAGGCGAGTTCAACCTGCTCGAAAGCCATCTCGTTGAGCTTCGGAACGCTGATCTCGACAGCGTCCTTGAACTTGCGGAAATACGCGGCATGGGTGGCCTGGTCCCACTCGAAGAAGTTGGTGTTGTTGATGAAGTTTTTGACCAGGAAATAGCGGCCGTCGGCGGCGAAGGACGACATCTCTTCGATCTCGTTCAGCGAGGCGATGGACGAGCCGAGAATGTGGAAGACGGCGAAATTGAGCTGTCCCTTCTTCACCGCGTCGAGAAAGCCGATGTCGCGCAACGAGCGAAGCATCGGCGACAACAGTCCGGCGCGTACGTCGATCACCGTCACGTTCGCGTCGGCGGTCGACAACGTGTCGAAAATCCGCATCTGGTCCGCCACCGAAGTGGCGTCGACGATTTCGCTGATGTCGGGATGAAAGCGCCGGAGCGTGCCCTTGGGCGACTCGGTATCGAATGCCCGCGTCGGCACGTGATGAGCGGTGAAGTAATCCAATAGCGTACGGGCGACAGTAGTCTTTCCCACGCCGCCCTTGTCCGCACCGACGACGACCACTGTTGGCTTAGCCATGGCCGATCCCTCTTTGGCTCCGCGCCGCCGCGAGCCTTAGTGTGTCACCCCATTTCCGCAGAATGACTGCGGCCGAATCGAGCGTGTCACGCCAATTCTCCCGTTAACCGCTTCTATCACACCGCGCCCTGTTTGGAAGCCAAAAGGTACGCCGCCCGCGCGCGAAAATACGTTTTTCCGCTTTAGCGACAATCGGATATGGTTAATTGTGAAGGCTTTGCGGCTTAACGGTTATGCGGGCCCCACGGTCCCGCAGGCGGCCCGCTTGGCGACGCGGCGCGGCCATCGATTTCGGCGGACGAAGCTTCGTTCGCGCCATCTGCGGCGGGCGAACCCCACGGGCCTTCCGCCGGCGAATCCCAAGGGCCGGCGGCGGCCGGCGAAGCCTCGGGTGAATCGGTTGGCACCTCGCCTTCCGGCGGCAGCGCCAGCGGGCCGGGGTCGTGGCCGCCGGCAAACTTGATCAGTGCCGCGACGCGGTTGTCCACGGTCGGGTGGGTATCGAACAATTCGCCAAAACCTTCGCGCGGGTTATCGACGCACAACTCCATCACCGCCGAAGTCGCTCCCGGCAATTCGCCGCGGCCTTCGATCTTGCGCAAAGCCGAGATCATGGCGTCGGGATTCTTGGTCAGCTCCACCGAGCCGGCGTCGGCGAGGTATTCGCGCTGGCGCGACAGTGCCAGGCGGATAACGAACGACAGCAGATAGGCGACGACGATGAATCCGATGGCGATCAGGATGGCGAGCCCGGCGGCGCCGCCTTTGCGGTCGCCGGACGATCGCGAACCGCGGAAACCGCCATAGAACCAGAGCCGGAAGAACAATTCCGCGAAAAAGGAGATCGCGCCGGCGATGACGACGGCAATGACCATCATGCGCACGTCGCCGTTGCGGATATGCGTCAGCTCATGGCCGAGCACCGATTCGAGCTCGGCGTCGTTGAGCCGATCAAGCAGCGCAGACGTGACCGTGATCGAATACTGCCTGGGATTCATGCCGGTGGAGAAGGCGTTGAGCGCGTCGCTCTCCATCACCTTGAGTTTGGGCATGGTGATGCCGCGCGAGATGCAGAGGTTTTCCAGAATATTGTAAAGCCGCGGTTGTTCTTTGCGCGTGATCTCGCGGCCGCCGGTCACCGCGTCGATCATGTTCTGGTGGAAGAAATAGCCGATGACCACCCACAAAGCCGTGCCGAGCGTCGCCACCGGCGCGGCGCGGATCAGGTCGTTCCAGGCGAGCTGCAACAGGGTATTGAGATCGGCATCGACCGACAGCGCTTCCGCGGTCAGCGCGCCGGCATAGACGAGCAGGTAAACCAGAAAGAACAAGCCGACGAGGAGGGCGAGCGAGCGGCGCCGGTTGGATTGGATGTGGCTGTAAAGCCCGTATGCGGCCATGGCTCTGACGCCACTCCGAAAATGGCTGCTCTAGAACTTGACCTGCGGCGCCTCGCCGACGGTCTTGCGCTCGTCGCCGAGATCGAAGAATTCCTTCGGCGCGAATCCGAACGCGGAGGCGAACAGGGCGGCGGGGAATCTCTGGATGCCGGTATTGTATTCCTGCACCGCGTTGTTGAAGAACCGTCGCGCTGCGGCGATCTTGTTCTCGATGTCGGCGAGCTCCGCCTGCAACTGCTGGAAATTGGTGCTGGCCTTAAGGTCGGGATAGGACTCCGCCAGAGCGAACAGCTGGCGCAACGCGCCCGAGAGCATGTTCTCGGCGGCGGCTCGCTGGGCCGGGCCTTGAGCGGCCACCGCGACGTTGCGCGCCTTGACCACTTCGTCGAGGGTGCCGCGCTCGTGCGCGGCATAGCCCTTAACCGTCTCGACCAGGTTGGGGATGAGGTCGTGCCGCTGCCGCAGCTGCACGTCCACGTCGGCAAAGGCCCCATTGACCCGCTGCCGCATGGAGACGAGGCCGTTGTAGATCGCGATGACCCACAAAACCACCACAACGATGACTGCAAGGACGATCAGAGTCGACGTGCTCATCGGCGATTCCTCCGGCAGCGGTTCAAGCTGCGCTCTAGATAGGATGATTCATCGCCGGCGTTAAGGTTAGCCAGCGATGAATATCGCGTGGCGCCCGTTTGTCGGTTAGGAAAGACCAGGCAAAAAGGGTACGCGTCATGTCGAAGCATCATCTCGGTTTTCTGCCCTCCAATGGCGCGGAGGCTCCTACCGTCCCTGGCGATATTCTCGAGCCCGAGGCCGGGCAGGTGATGACGCAGCCGAGCCTGGATGTTTCCGGCCCGGTGGCGGCCGCCGACCGCGCCCAGCTCGCGCGGGAAATCGCCGCGATCGAGCGCGCGTCGGCCGCGTTGCGCCGAGCCGAGCCGGCTCTGGAATCCTGGACCGACGCGCCGCCGGCGACGGCGATGCAGAAGCCCCGCCCGGTGTGGTTACTCATCGGCGTGCTGTGGCTGTCCACCGCGCTGGTCACGATCGGCGCGGTTTTCGCCATCTCCGCGCTCGTTGGCTAACAGCACAAAATCCTAAAGCAGGCGTCATGGCCGGGCATGTGTCCCGGCCATTTTCATTTTAGGATGGGGCTCTCTTTGCAGAACGGCGAGGCCGCGCTTACGACGATTGGCTTCGCTTAGTACGCGTTCTGGTAAGCGGTGCTGGAGAGCACCGTGCGTACGATGATCTTCAGGTCGAGCCACAGCGACCAATTGTCGATATAGGAAAGGTCGTATTCGATGCGGTTGCGCATCTTGTCGTCGGTGTCCGTCTCGCCGCGAAAACCGTGGATCTGCGCCCAGCCGGTGATGCCCGGCTTGACGTTGTGCCGGCGGGCATAGAGCGAAATGCGCCGCTGATAATCGCGATCGAGCGGCAGCGGGTGCGGGCGCGGACCGACGAGCGACATGTCGCCGGTGAGCACGTTGAACAGCTGCGGGATCTCGTCGATGTTCCAGCGCCGCAGCCAGCGGCCGACCTTGGTCAGGCGCGGATCGTGGCGCGTGGCCTGGCGGCCGCCTTCATCGAGACAGCTCATGGTGCGAAACTTGATGATGCGGAACGGCTGCTGGTTGAAGCCGTAGCGGCGCTGCACGAAGAAAATCGGTCCCGGGCTGTCGAGCTTGATGAGGATGGCGACGAGCACGAGCAGCGGCGTCGCCATAAGCAGTGCCGCCGCCGCCAAAACGAGATCGAACATCCGCTTCTGGATGACTTCGAGGCGCGACAGAGCGCGGCGCGTGACCTGCAGGCTGGTGACCGGCCCGAGCGTCGAGAGTTTGACCTCGTCGAATTTGTGCAGGATCTGCTCCGGGCCGAGGTGAATCTCGACCGGAAGCGAAAGGAACGTCTCGGCGCAGCGCTCGATGGTTTCGGTCGCCGACCACGGCAGCAGCACGAAGACGGCGTCCGGCGCGAGAGTGCGGACGCTGGCGGCCGCCTCGGCGAGGTCGCGATCGAGCATCGCGTTGCGCATTTCTGCCGGCGCGCTGGCGGCGACCGGCGTCAGAAAGCGGCAGCCGACGATGTTGATGCCCAGCGACCAGGGCTCGTAGCGGTTGACGAAAGCGCCGACGTTTTCGCCGCTGCCGACCAGGAAGATGCGCTGGGCGGAAAGGAAACCCGCCGCACGCGCCAGCGCCGTGATGCGGACGATGACGTAGCGCAGCACGATCAGCGCGGCGAGCGTGGTGACGTAAAAGAGCACGATCCAGCCGCGCGAATAATATTCGACGTTGATCCGCGCCAGGAAGCCGAGCATGAGCAGGCAGATCAGCGTCACGTTCCACAACTGGATAGTGCGCCGGGCGTGCGGTTTGACGCTGTAGAAATTCGGCAGCCGGTATTCGCGGCGGAACAGATTGGAAATGGCGAAGATGCTCGCCGCCAGAACGCCGATCTGGGCGAACGAGGCGACGTCGCCGCGATAGCCGTAGACAACAAAGTAATAGGCGATGCCGGTGAGGCAGGACATCGCCACGATCAGGGCGACGTCGATCAGGAAGATGGCGCCGGAGAAAGTGCCGCGCGAGAGCACCGCCCAGACGCGAAGAACCCGGCGGGTTTGCGGCGGCGAAGCCAGAGTGTAGCTTTGGTGCGTATTCATCAACACGTCGGGCCCGGTCTTTCCTGCGACGCCTTCTCCACCGCTGACCCGGATTGAGACAGCGCAAGGGTTGCAGCGGGAATGTCGCCAAAACCATGCCAGCGCCGACGCGCACGCTTCCACGGGCCGAATCCGCCCTGTAAGACGGTGTTAATCTTAACGGGCCGACGTCGGATCGGCCGCCGCGGGAGGAAAATCAATGCAAGGCAAGATCGCGCTCGAGGAACACATCGCTATTGCGGAAACCGCGACCAATTTCGGAACCCCTTTTCCCGACCGGGTCTGGCAGGAGCTGAAGGGCCGCTTAACCGACGTGCATGACCGGCGGCTGTCGCTCATGGACGAGTACGGCATCGAGATGATGCTGTTGTCCCTTAACGCGCCGGCGGTTCAGGCGATTCCCGATCCGGCACAGGCCGAACAGATCGCGCGCAAGGCGAACGATTTTCTCGCCGAACAAGTGCGCAAGCGGCCGGACCGCTTTCAGGCGCTCGCGGCGCTGCCGATGCAGGATCCGGCCCGCGCGGCGCGCGAATTGGAACGGTGCGTCAAGGAACTCGGCTTTCGCGGCGCGCTGGTTAACGGCTTTTCACAGGTCGGGAACGCGGAGACGGCGGTTTACTACGACCTGCCGCAATACCGGCCGTTCTGGGCGGCGGTCGAGCGTCTCGACGTGCCGTTTTATCTGCATCCGCGCAATCCGCTGCCGCGCGATGCCAAAATCTACGAAGGCCATTCCTGGCTGCTCGGCCCGGTTTGGGCCTTCGGCCAGGAAACGGCCGTGCATGCGCTACGCCTGATGGGCTCCGGCCTGTTCGACGCGCATCCGCGACTTTCGATCGTCATCGGCCACTTGGGCGAGAACCTACCCTACGCGATGTGGCGTATCGACAACGCCAATGGGTGGGTCGAGCAACGCAACGATTATCCGGCCAAGAAGACGATGCGCGACTACTTCACCGCCAACTTCCACATCACGACGTCGGGCAATTTCAATACGCCGGCTTTGCTTGAAGCCATGCAGGTGCTTGGTGCTGACCGCATCATGTTCTCCGTTGACTGGCCGTTCGAGAATGTCGACCACGCGGCCAAATGGTTCGACGCCTGCGAGATCAGCGAGAACGACCGCCATAAAATCGGCCGCATCAATGCGCGCCGGCTGTTCAAATTAGGAAACGATTAAGCGAGCGGGCGGGGACTTAACGCGCATTTAACGCTCGGACATTGTTGCGAGCGAAGTGCGGCGTTGCCGATCGCTAAAATTCTAGCAAACTCGATGAGAAATTGGCGATACGCGGCCGCTATTCTGGCCTCGTCTTTGGATGGGGTTGGGATGCGCTCGCGGGTCTGACGACAGGCCGAGCCGCCGGGCGTTTGCCGCTCTATGCCGGGGACCGCTTTCGATCATCGAGGTGAGGAACGCCCGCGTGGGACAGCTTGCCATCCTTCCCAAGCCTGACGCCTTTGCCCTGTCGGACGCCGCGGATTTGGCCGCGCGGCCCGGCGCCGATCGTCCGGGTGCAGGTGAACGCCGTTTGGGACGGCAGGTTTACGTTGAAATTTTGCGCGGCAAGCCATCGGCGGAATTCGACGAGGACTGGCGCGATCTTCTCGGCCGTGCCGATGAGCCGAATGTTTTTATGCAGCCGCGCGTTCTGCGAGCGGCTGCGGCGTACCGTCGAATTGTCGCGCTGCTCGCCTGGGAACCACGGGACCAGGGACGGCGGCTTTCCGGCTTCTGGGCCTTTGCGATCGGCACGCCGAATCTTTCGATGCTTCCCATCACCGCAGTCTGCGCGCCGGCCACACAACACGTTTACTTGTCGGCGCCGGTGATCGATCGCGACCATCTGGAAACCATCCTGCATGCGATGCTGGATGCGATCGCAGGGGCACCCGATCTGCCGAAAGTCGTCGCGCTCGAGAGCATGAGCGGCTCGGGGCCGACCCACGATGCGCTGATGTGCGTGCTGGCGCAGCGCCGCAGCCGATTTTGCCGTTTGGATACTAAAAATCGGCCGGTGCTGATGCCAGCCTCCGACACCGGAGGTTATTTGGAAAAGGCGCTTTCAAGTTCGAGCCGCAAGAAGTTGCGGCAGCATCGGCGACGGCTGGGCGAGAAGGGCCGGCTGGAAACAACGGTTGCCCGCTCGGGCGCGGATGTGCGACGCGCCTTCGAAATTTTTCTGGCGCTCGAGTTGAAGGGTTGGAAGGGCCGTCGCGGCACGGCACTGTTGAGCGATGCGCGCGAAGCCGCTTTTGCCCGCAAGATGGTAGCCGCACTTGCCCAAGCGGGCGATGTCTCGATCCATGCGCTCGAACTCGACGGACGCCCCGTCAGCATGCAGGTCGTGCTGCGCGCCGGACCTGCCGCCTTCACGTGGAAGACGGCTTATGACGAGGCGCTGAGCGGTTTCTCGCCGGGCATGTTGCTGTTCGAGGATTACAGCAAGGCTTTTCTGGCGGACCCGGGCATCGTTTTTGCCGATTCCTGCGCCTACGACGACAGCGGATACATGGCGGCGTGGACTGAACGCAAACGTGTGATCGATCTGTGGATCGATGTGCGGCGCGGCGGATCCGGCATGTTCTCGGCAATTGCGCGTTTGCAAAAGGCCTACCTGCCGCTTCGGGAGAGGGCCAAAAAGGCTTATCTGGCTTCGGCAACCATGCTCACGCGGCTGCGCCCCGGAGCGGTGCCTGGACAAACGATCTCGAAACGCGGCGAAGACGCCCGGTCACTGGCCGGCGGTTTCGCGCGAGCTGTTTGAGGACGGCGATGCACACGACGGATGTCGCCATTGTCGGAGGAGGCCTCGGCGGATCGCTGGCGGCCGCGGTGCTCGGACGCGCCGGGGTCAACTGCGCGCTGGTCGATCCGCGCGAAACCTACCCGGAGGATTTCCGTTGCGAGAAGCTGGACGGACCGCAGACCGCCATCCTGCAAAAGACCGGGCTCGCCGACGCCGTCCGCCGGGCCTCGACTTTTGACGGTGCCTGCTGGATCGCCCGTTTGGGCCGCGTGATCGAGAAAAAGCCGGGCGACCAGCTGGGCATCTTCTACGCCGACCTGGTGAACACTATCCGCCGTGAAATTCCCGCGAGCGTGCCCTTTATCCGGGCGAAGGCGCAGTCGATTGTCCCCGGTGCGGAGCGTCAGGCCATAACGCTCGTCGGTGGCGAGCGCATCGATGCGCGCCTCGTCGTCCTGGCCAACGGTCTAAGCGTTTCGGTGCGCGACTCGCTCCGCCTGAAGCGCGAGATCGTGAGCCGCCGTCATTCGGTCGCGATCGGCTTCACTATCAAACCGAGCGCGGGGCGTCAGTTCAGCTTTCCGGCGCTCACCTATTATCCTGAATGGCCCACCGCTAAAGCAGCGCTGCTGACGCTGTTTCCGATCGGCGCGGCGATGCGGGCGAATCTGTTCGTCTATCGCGAGTTCGAGGATCCTTGGCTGCAGCAAATGCGAACGGACCCGCTGGGGACGTTGTTTGCGCTGATGCCCAACTTGCGCCCGCTCCTCGGCGATTTCTCCGTGGAAGGGCGCGTCGAGATCCGTCCGATCGATCTTTACGTCACCCACGGCCACCGGCAGCCCGGCGTGGTGCTTATCGGAGATGCGTTTGCGACCTCGTGTCCGGCAGCGGGCACGGGCGCGCTCAAGGTGCTGACCGACGTTGAGCGCTTGTGCAATCATCACGTACCGCAGTGGCTGCAAACGCCCGGCATGGCGGAAGCCAAGATCGCGGCGTTCTACGGCGATCCGGTCAAGCAAGCCTGCGACGATTTCGCCGCCAGGAAAGCGGTTTGTCTTAAGGCATTCAGCCTCGACGCAACGCTCGCCGGCCACGCGTACCGTCTGGTCAGGTTCGTCGGGCAGGTAGGGCGGGGCGCGCTACGGGCAGCGCGCCGATCTGCCGCCGGTGCGGTCGCCGCACAGGGCGTCGAAAACGCCCTTGCCGGTTCGCAATAAACAGTCAGTCGATCATCAACGCGATAGGTGCGCGCGCTTTAGCTCGCCTCGCGCATCTTTACCGCGCCTTCGAGATCCACCGAAACGAGCTGCGAAACCCCGCGCTCGGCCATGGTGACGCCGTAGAGGCGGTTCATGCGCGCCATGGTGATCGGATTGTGGGTGATGATGACGAAGCGGGTATCGGTCGAGCGCGTCATCTCGTCGAGCAGGTCGCAGAAGCGTTCGACGTTGTAATCGTCGAGCGGCGCATCGACTTCGTCGAGGACGCAGATCGGCGCCGGATTGGTGAGAAACACGGCGAAGATGAGCGCCAGCGCTGTGAGCGCCTGCTCGCCGCCGGAGAGAAGCGACAGCGTCACCTGCTTCTTGCCCGGCGGCTTGGCCATGATCTCGAGCCCGGCTTCGAGCGGGTCGTCGCTTTCGATCAGCTGCAGCTTGGCATTGCCGCCGCCGAACAGCTCGGTGAAGAGCTTCTGGAAATTGGTATTGACTGTGGCGAAAGAGGCCAGGAGCCGCTCGCGCGCCTCGTGGTTGAGGTTGTGAATGCCTTGCCGCAGCCGCCTGATCGCCTCGTTGAGGTCGTCGCGCTCGGCGGTGAGCTTGGCGTGCTGCGCCTCGACTTCGTGGAGTTCCTGCTCGGCGAGCAAATTGACCGAGCCCAGACGTTCGCGCTCGCGGCGGATGCGATCGAGTCTGGCCTCGACTTCGGCGATCTGCGGCAGCTCCGCGTCTTCCTTGAGCTCGGCGACTTCCGCGGCTCCTGCCGGCTCCACGTCGAGGAAGTCGTGGATTTCATGCTCGACGTCGGTGAGGCGGCGCTTGGCGCCGTCGAGGCGTTCCTCGGCGCGCGCGGCTTCGGCGCGCGCTTCGCCGACCGCTTCGAGCGCGGCGCGCGCGGCCTTGTCGGCCGCGCTCAGTTCGGCCTCGGCCTCGGCCAGCCGGTCGGCGGCGGCGCGGCGCGCGGCCGTGGCGGTCTCGATCTCGCCGATCAGGGCTTGACGCTGTCTGGTGAAATTCGCCGGCGCGTTGCTCAGCTCGGCGCGCTCGTTTTTCGCTTCCTGCGTGCGCTGGCCGATGGTGCCGATTTGCGCGGCGGCGCTGTCCTTGCGCTCATCCCAGGCCGTGCGCTCGGCGGCGATCGCTTGCAGCCGGCGGTCGGCGAGTTCGGCCTCGCGGGCGATCGCCTGCGCTTCGACGCGCACCTCGGCGAGCGCCGCGCGGTCGCGCGCGATGATATTGTTGACGGCGGCGAGCTTGGCTTCGAGATCGGCGGCGGCGAGCCCTGCCAGCGCCTTTTCCGCTTCCTTGCACGCGGCCAGGGCCTCGCTCCGGCCGGCGTGGGTGCGCTGCTTCGCCTCCTTGAGCGCGGAGACGCGCGCCGCGTTGCGGCTGATTTCGCGCTCGGCCTCGGCATGCTGCTCGCGCGCCGCATCGGTCGAATGTTGAGCCTCCCGCCAGCGCGCCCGCGCCGCGGTCTCCGCGGCTGCCGCCGCGGTGAGCGCGGTTTCGCCGGCGGCAACCGCGCGTCTTTTTGCTTCCACCTCGCCGCGGGCCGCCCGCAGTTCGCTTTCGATGGCTTGCAGCCGGCCACGTTCGGCAAGCCGGCGCGCCGCGCCGGTCGGAGCGTGCGCGGCGACGGCATAACCGTCCCAGCGCCACAAATCGCCCTCGCGCGAAACCAGCCGCTGCCCGGGCTTGAGCGTCGTCACGAGGCGCGGGCCGTCGGCGCGTTCGACGACCCCGATCTGGGCAAGGCGCCGCGCCAGTTCCGGCGGAGCCTTCACAAAACGCGACAGCGCCGCGGCGCCTTTGGGCAGCGCCGGATCCGCCGGATCGAGCGCGGCGCCGGCCCAGCGCATCGGCGCCGATGGATCGACCGGCGCGTCGAGATCGTCGCCGAGCGCGGCACCGAGCGCCTTCTCGTAGCCCTTGGCGACGCTGAGTGCGTCTATCACCGGCGGCCAGAGAGGTTTGTTCTCGTCCGCGAGAAGCTTGCCGATGGTCTTCGCTTCGGTTTCCAGCCGTTGCACGCTGTGCTCGGCGGCGGTCAGCGGCGCCCGTGCCGCGTCGAGTTTTTCGCGCGCTTGCGTGTGCGCCATTTCCGCCGCACGCGCCGCGGCCTCCGCTTCGCCGAGGGCGCGCTGGGCGCCGGCCAGCGCCTTGGCGAGTGCCGCGAGATCGGGCTCGCCGCTGCCGGTGGCGGCAAGGCCTGAGTCGATATTGGCGATTTCGGCTTCCAGCTTTTTGGCGCGCTCGGCATGGTCGTGCAGCGCCGTCTGCAACTGATTGCGCCGCGCGGCCAGGTCGGCGAGTTCGCCGGTCAGCTCGACAAACGATCTTTCCGACGCCGCGAGCGCCGCATCAGCCTTGGCGAGACGGCCGTTGACGCCGCTAAGCCGCCCGGCGCTCGCCTGCGCCTCGGCCCTGAGCGCTTTCTCCTCGGTGGCGAGCCGACCGAGCGCCGCCTCGGCGTCGGCCGCGAGCTTGCGTTCGCGTTCGAGGTCGGCGGCGAATTGCTCGAGCCTGCGATCGAGTTCGCCGATTCGCTCCTTGGCGCGGGCCTCCTCGCGTTCGAGCGCGTCGCGGGCGATGAGCAGGCGCTGGAGCGCTGCCGCGGCCTTGGCCTCGGCCTCGCGCAACGCCGGCAGGCCGGATGCGACCTCGGTTTGCCGCGTAGTCGCCGTCGTTTGCTCGGAGGTGCGCGCGGCGACGACGCGAACGGCTTCATCCTTGGTCCGCTCGGCGTCGGCGACTTCGGCTTTCGCCGCCAGCCAGCGCAAATGCAGGAGCAGCGCTTCGGTCCGCCGCACCTGTCCGGAAATGTTGCGGTAACGAACTGCTTGCCGCGCCTGGGTCTTGAGCGAGGCGACCTGGGCGGCCAGCTGGCCGATGACGTCTTCGGCGCGGGCGAGGTTGTGCTCGGCGGCCTTGAGCCGCAGCTCCGCCTCGTGGCGGCGGACATGCAGCCCAGAAATGCCGGCCGCTTCTTCCAGCACGCGCCGGCGCTGGTCGGGGCGCGCCTGGATGATCTCGCCGATACGGCCTTGATGCACCAGCGCCGGCGATCGCGATCCGGTCGAGGCATCGGCAAAAAGCATGGCGACGTCGCGCGCGCGCACTTCGCGGCCGTTGACGCGAAACACCGAGCCCTGCTCGCGCGTGATCCGGCGCGAGACTTCGAGCGCGTCGTCGTCGTTGAACGCCGCCGGCGCCTTGCGGTCGCCGTTGTCGACCAGAACGCTGACTTCGGCATGATTGCGCGACGGACGGTCGGCGTTGCCGGAGAAGATGACGTCGTCCATCTCCGCCGCGCGCATGGCCTTGTAAGAGGATTCGCCCATCACCCAGCGCACGGCTTCGACCAGATTGGACTTGCCGCAGCCGTTCGGGCCGACCACTCCGGTCAGTCCGGGCTCAATCTCAAAGTCGGTCGGTTCGACGAAAGATTTAAAGCCGATCAGGCGCAGCCGCGTGAGCTTCATTCGCGTGTCAGGTCCATCTTGCCTGCTGCGGCGGCCAAGAGTTGTTACGGAATCGTCCAAGAATCATCGATGACTCATGCCCTTAGCGGGGCCTTGAGTCGCCGGGGTGCCGCATCGGCGCGGAGAATGAATCGTCGCGGTTGCGAGCGCAACAGGGCTGGGGTGTTATCCAGCCTTTCCCGTAAGCCCGCGGCTGAGGGAGGCGCTTCGGCGACCGCAAGGGGCCCCCGGCTCAGGCCGAAAAACCCTTATCCTTCCTTGAGATAGGGGTCGATCTCCTTGGCCATGGCGTCGATCGATTGATCGCCGACGAACTTCTTGCCGTTGATGAAAAAAGTTGGCGTGGAGTTAACCCCGAGCTTCTCGGCGGCGCGATCGCGCACATCCTGGATGGCGTCGAGCACCTTCTGATTCGCCAGGCATTGGTTGAACGACTGCTCGGTGTAGCCGAATTGCTTGGCGATCGCTTGCAGCGGCGGGATCGGCTCCTTGACCAACCATTCGGGTTGTTTGGCGAACAAGGTCTCTACGATCGGGAAAAATTTGTCGTTGCCATTGCACCGCGCCAGCATGAAACCGGCGGCCGCCAGCGCGTCCAGCGGGAACTCGCGGAAAATAAAGCGCACCTTGCCGGCGTCGATGTAGCGCTTCTGCAATTCGGGAAAGGTCGTGGTGGAGAAATGGGCGCAGTGCGGGCAGGTCATCGAGGCATATTCGATAATGGTCACCGGCGCCTTGTCGGAACCCAGCGCGACGTCGCCGTCAGGCCCCGCTTTTGCCAGCTCCGCCTTGTCGATCTCGGGGGTGGCGGCTTTGGCCGGCCGCACGATCCGCGGCAGAACGGTCCCCGCGGCGCCCACGAGGATGAAGGCCGCGGTGGCCGAGAGCATGTGGCGACGGGTCAGCGTCAAGGTCGGCTCCTGATCTGAAGGCAAGTCATTTGCAAGCGCATCCTGCGGCGCGAATGTGGCACCAGCCGGACATTCCGCCAAGGCCCCGCGCGGCCGCTTTGGTCACGGTCGTTTGATGGCATTGGTGGCAAGGTCAGTGGTGCAAGGTTAGTGATGTCTGACCGCCGCGCCGAGGCCCGCCAGCGCCTGTTTTAAATCTTCGTCGGCGATTCCCGGCATGACGGCGGCGATGCGCGCGTCCTCTCACGGATCGGGCGGAAAGGTC
>Ga0116223_10000859_pt1 | contig 34122 bp, 30 predicted proteins | sample Sb_taG_3_FD_90092 | JGI IMG/M metagenome (GOLD analysis project Ga0116223, IMG submission 90092) | Peat soil microbial communities from Weissenstadt, Germany - Sb_50d_a_PC metaG | ecosystem: Environmental > Terrestrial > Soil > Wetlands > Peat | place: Germany: Weissenstadt | collected 2010-09-21 | reverse complement strand
GGCTCGCGCGTCGAGTTTTCCGCAATCACGGCAAACGTTACTTCGCCGTCACTCAGAAACTTCAGGCCTTCCTTGCGCGAAATCAGTTTGCACTGCGGCGGAAAAATCGATGACACGCGCACCAGGTTTTGTGAGGCAATGCCGGCATCCCGCAGCGCCAGCTCAAAGCTGGTCAACCGCTCCTTATGCTTGCCCACGCCCTTGGTGAAAAAGATCCTCTTTGGGACCATGCTTTTTCCCAATTTCGATGTACCCTCCGTAACTTAAGAAATTGCGGCTGTTAGAGAACGTTCCCGCATGAGTCTATCGCATCCCGCCCTTCGCGAACAGCATTTCCTCTATTTTCATTTGAGGTTCACACCCGGGGGCTTTCCGGTGCGCCGCCGACTTCCCGCCGGACGGTCAGCCGCGACGCGAAAACTCTGCCCGGCGACCCTCTGCCGGGCCGCAATTGATGCAACTTTCCGGCGCCGGCCGCGTTTAATCAAGAATGAAGAGATCGGCTGTTTGGCTGGGAATTCCCCTCGCGTGCACGGCTCTACTTGGCAGCGCCGTACTCGCACAACCTCCCTCAGGTACATCCGCGCCCCCCGATCCTGGCTCCGCGCCGCCGCCGGTCGCCGACATCGGCTCGGCGATTCTCGAGTGGGTCCCGCCCGTTCTGCAACAACTGGGCACTCAGGCCGTGGCCCGGGAGAGTTTCACCCTCGACCGGTCGATGCTCGCCGCGGCCGCCGGCATGATGCCCGACACCGACGAAAACGTGAAGCAAGCCATTGCCAAGCTGGACGGCGTCAGCGTGCACACGCTGCGCTTTGCCCAGCCCGGTTCGGCCGATCCAGCCCAGGTTGAAGCAATTCGCCAGGCCTATCATCTCCGCGGCTGGAAGCACGTGGTCAGCAGCGGCAACACGGGCGGCCCAGTCCACGTCAACAACATCGATGTGTGGGTCGTGATGGACGGCGCCAACCTGCGCGGCGCGGTGGTCCTGGTTGATACACCCAAAAGCCTGACGCTGGCCACCGTGGCCGGCAATCTGGATCCCGTCGATCTTCTCCATCTGCGCGGGCATTTCGGGATTCCCCGTTTTGATGGAGACGGCCTCAACCACCAGGACAGGTAACTCGGCATGCGCCCGCGGAGCCCGCGAGCTCAGATTGCTGTCAAGATCTTCAGAAGTCCTGACCGTTGCATCTGCGCAGCCGGCTGCCTGCGAATCCCCCTTGCCAAAGTGCTATATTCAAGCCGGATATTCTTGCCGGAGTTTTCGATCCATGCAAATGGGAAGGCTGATCTGGGCCCTTCTCGCGGTGGTTGCTCTGGGAGGCGCTGCGCAGGGGCGGGTCAAAGTAATCGAAGACCAGCGCGGGTCTCTCAAGACGCTTACCAGCATTGGCGATGCGCTCGACTCACCTGATCATCATCCCGTGCACGTTCTCTATGTGCATGGCATCGATCAGGTCGGAGGAGGTGACTCCTCGCTGCTGCGCCAATCCATCTGTACCAGGCTCAAGTTATGCGACGTTGCCGATTGGACGAACGCCGGCACCGAGTTTGCCGACAAAGGCGAATTTGCTCCCGGCTTGCCGCCTCCCGCGTTGGAATATCTGGGCAGCCCGATATGGAATACCCCGGAAGAGTGGAGTGCCGCTGCGCCATTCGTCGTGCATTGGATGGTGCACCTCCGCGGCCATCGCACGCCGCTGGTCGTGGATGAGATCAACTGGTGGCCAATCGCACTGTCGCTCAAGTGCCGTCGCGTCATGATTCCCGAGGCGTACCTCGCCGGCCCTGACCAGCGCCTGCTCAGCGTCTGCTCCGACAAATCAGCGCAGGACCCCGAGGGCTTTGGCCGCTTCTATCCGTGGATCGCGCCGGAGCAGGTGGAAAAGCTGGAGAATATCCGTCCGCATTCCGTTCTGCTCAACCGCGCATTGAAGGACACTCTCGTGGACTGGGGTCTTGCCGATGTGCTGCTGGCCACCGGGCCGTTGGGCGGCATCATGCGTGACGGCGTACGACAACTGATTGCAAAATCGGCCGCCTTCGATCCAACCCAGGCCGAGGCCCCGGGCGGCGACGGGCGCGGAAAGTATAACTGGAACGCGCAGCTGAGCCACACCATATTGGACCAGGAATTTGTCGGCGTGACCCACAGCCTGGGCAGCTATCTCCTTTTCAATACGCTTTCACTGGAGAATTCCGGCCCGACGCCCGCGCAGCAATCGGCAGCGGATGCAGCCAGGATTGCCAGGGAGGAAAATGCGGTCCGGTACATCTTTGAACGCACGTCGATGATCTATTTCCTTGCCAACCAGCTTGAAATGCTCGAAATTACGAATCTCGAAAACGCGCCGCCTGCTTCCACGACCGCTAATCAATCGCGCGGGCTTGCTCCGCCGCCGGTTCCTATCAATCCAGCAGCGAATTTCATATCGCTTGTCAATCAATGGAAAGAAATGCAGACCAACTTTCAGGCGGGCCTGCACCCCGGCAACACCGCAGCGCAGCAAAAAGTTCAGGTGGTGGCTTTCAGCGATCCCAATGACGTGATGACGTTTCGCGTGCCTCGCATCGGCGACGTCGACGTGATCAACCTCTACGTGCAGAATGCAACGCGATGGTTCGGTCTGCTCGAATCGCCCAGCGGGGCGCACAGCTATTACGCCAAAAACAAAGCCGTGCTGCTGGTGATGTTCGGCGATACCGCGCATCAGGGCGCGCCAAACTGAGTCAGGCCCTCGCGCGATCCGTACCCGCCATTGCCACCGCTAAATTGCAGGTGTTAGCCTCAACTTTGGATTGTTCACGGAAGGGGCTTCCCTCAAACACCATGCCAAGCACGTACAACGGGCTGGAACTGCCCAAAAACGGCGCGCCAATCGAATACAAAGACGGGCAGTTTGTGGTGCCCGATCATCCCATCATTCCCTTCATTGAAGGCGACGGCACGGGCCGCGACATCTGGAAGGCGTCGCAGCGCGTCTTCGATGCCGCGGTGGAAAAAGCCTACGGCGGCAAGCGCGCCATTCGCTGGTTTGAGATCTTCGCCGGCGAAAAAGCCTTCCGCAAATTCAGCACGTGGCTCCCTGACGACTCAGTCGCCGCGGCCCGCGATTTGCGCGTCTCCATCAAGGGGCCGCTCACCACGCCGGTCGGCGGCGGCATTCGCTCGCTCAACGTAGCGCTGCGCCAGATTCTCGATCTTTACGCCTGCGTGCGGCCGGTCAAGTATTACCACGGCGTACCCAGCCCGGTGAAACACCCCGAAAAAGTCGACATCGTCATCTTCCGCGAAAACACTGAGGATGTGTACTCGGGCATCGAGTTCAAAGAAGGCACGCCCGAATGTGCCAAGCTCATCTCGTTCCTCAACGATGACATGCTCAAGGGCGGCAAGAAAAAAGTGCGCGCGGATTCGGGCGTGGGCATCAAGCCCATCTCCATCTTCGGCACCAAGCGGCTCGTGCGCTGCGCCATCAGGGGTGCATTGGAAACCGGCCGAAAAACTGTGACGCTGGTTCATAAGGGCAACATCCAGAAGTTCACTGAGGGCGCCTTCCGCGAGTGGGGCTACGAGGTCGCAACCGAGGAGTTCCGCAATCAGACCGTGACCGAACGCGAGAGCTGGATACTCGGCAACGTCGAAGCGAAGCCGGGCCTCTCTATTGAAGAAAACGCCGCGCTCATCGAGCCCGGTCTCGAGTTCGGCTCGCCTGCATTCCGCGAGTCGCTCTACGCCGAAGTCAAGGGAGTTCTCGATTCCATCGGCAAAACCCACGGCAACGGCGCGTGGAAATCGAAGATCCTCGTCAACGACCGCATCGCCGATTCCATCTTCCAGCAGATCATCATCCGCCCCGAAGATTACAGCGTGCTCGCCACGTCGAACCTGAATGGCGATTACATCTCCGACGCGGGGGCGGCGCAGGTGGGCGGCCTGGGCATCGCGCCCGGCGCCAACATCGGCGACGGCTACGCGGTTTTTGAGGCCACGCACGGCACCGCGCCCAAGTACGCCGATAAGGACGTGATCAATCCCGGCTCGGTGATTCTTTCTGGCGTCATGATGCTCGAGTTCATCGGCTGGAAAGAAGCGGCCAGAATGATTGAGAGCGCCATGGAGAAGACCATCCAGCAAAAGTTTGTCACCTACGACTTCGAGCGGCAGCTCACCGGCGCCACCAAGGTGGGCACCAGCGAGTTTGCCACGCGCATGATTGGCAATATGTAAGAACAGCTTCAAGCTGCTAGCCACTAGCTGCTAGCGAGACAGTCAGCTTCGTAACAGGGCACGACTTCAGTCGTGCGGCAAGATTCCTAATAAGGCAACGGGGCTTTGGCCCCGAGCAACAGATTGTCCCGATGGAGAAAAAGAATGCGTAAAAAAGTAAGCATCGTCGGCGCCGGCAACGTCGGCGCCACGACTGCACATTGGATTGCGGCCAAGGAACTGGCCGATGTGGTTCTTGTTGACGTAGTTGAGGGCGTGCCCCAGGGCAAAGCGCTGGACCTGCTCGAAGCCATGCCCATCGAAAAGCGCGACGTGGCCATCGCAGGCTCCAACGACTACGCCGCGACTGCCAATTCCGACATCGTGGTCATCACCGCGGGCATTCCCCGCAAGCCCGGCATGAGCCGCGACGATCTCCTGCACACCAACTACAAGATCATGTCCGACGTGGTGCAGAAGGTCGTTGCGCAGTCGCCTGAGTCGATTCTCATCATCGTCTCGAATCCGCTTGACGCCATGGCCCAGGCCGCCTTCCGCCAGTCCGGCTTCAACCGCGAGCGAGTCATCGGCATGGCAGGCGTGCTCGACTCTGCGCGTTTCCGCAGCTTTATCGCCGCCGAGCTGAACGTAAGCGTGGAAAATGTGACAGCCTTCGTCCTCGGCGGCCATGGCGACACCATGGTGCCGCTGGCGCGCTACTCCGCCGTCGCCGGCATTCCCATCACCGAGCTCATTTCACCGGACCGGCTGGAACAGCTCGTGCAGCGCACCCGCGACGGCGGCGCCGAGATCGTGAAGTATCTCAAGACCGGGAGCGCCTACTACGCGCCGTCGTCAGCCGTTACCGAGATGGCCGAGGCCATTCTCAAAGACAAGAAGAAGATCCTTCCCTGCGCGGCATATCTCGAGGGCGAGTACGGAATCTCGGGCTACTACATCGGCGTGCCCTGTAAGCTGGGAGCGGCCGGGCTCGAACAGATCATCGAAATCAAGCTGACGCCCGAAGAAGACGCCGTCCTGAAAAAGAGCGCCGCCGCCGTCAAGGAGCTCTGTGCCGTAATCGGCGTTTAATCCTGAGCCTCTTGCTCCTGGCTTTTAGCTGCGAATGAGACGGCATCGCCAGCTCGCCGCAGGGGGTTCAGGGCTGAAGCGTGAAAGCTGGGAGCTAGAAGCTAGGAGCTGGAAGCTGTTTCTATCAGTCCACTGACATGCTGAGCTGGTGACGCACGTCTGCGCCGCGGATCCAGAAGATCACATCCGTCGCGATATTCGACGCGTGGTCGGCAATCCGCTCCAGGTTCTTCGCCACTAGGATGCCGTTCATGGCCTGCTGCGTAGAGCCTGGCTTTTCTTCGATCAGTTTGAGCAGATCGCTGTGCGCGCGCCGGTTCATGCGATCGATCTCGTCGTCCATCTCACGCACCGAATCGGCGAGCCGCGCGTCGCCGTCCAGCAGCGCCTGCAGCGCCGTCCGGATCATCTGCCCGGCAAAGTCGCCCATGGCGCCAAAATCCACCGGCAACTCCACCACTTCCGAGCCAAGGATCTCCTTCGTCCGCCGCGAAATGCTCATGGACTGGTCGCCGATCCGCTCCAGGTCGCCGTTAATCTTGATCACTGCAAGGATGAACCGCAGATCGATGGCCATGGGCTGCTCCTTAGCCAGTAGCTCGTAGGCCATCTCGTCCAGCTCGCGCTGTGCGGTATCGATGGCCCTCTCGTTCTGCTTCACAAACTTGCACAGCCCCTTGTCGCGCCGCAGATAGGCATCCACCGCCGATTCAACGGCCTGCTGCGCCAGCGCGGCCATGGCCAGAAGCTTGTCTTTCAATTCGGCTAGCTGTTGATGAAAGTGAATACGCGGCACTTCGGTGTTTCCCCCATCGGACTATTGTGCACCAAGTCACGTTACAGGAGAACAAATTTCCGGGCGAGGACCACCTCTGTCATACCCCGAATTGGCCACTACGGGTGGCTCGGCCGCCGCTCCGGCATCTCGATTTTGCCCAGCAGAAACACATAGCCCGCTATGCCAAGGGTCAGGTAAATCGCTGCAATTCGGTAGGCCCAGGCATACGAGTGCGTGGCAGCCACCACATATCCCGTAATAATGGACGCCGCGATACCCGAAATCTGCCCAGAGAAGTTGATGATGCCGCCCACCTTGCCCACATCGCTCCGCCTGGCAATGAGCGACGGCACCGACCAGGCGACCGGCGATGCAGCGGAAAGGCCGCCTATCGAGATGCTGATCCAGAGCAGCGCCTGCGCGGCGTCGTGGGCGTGCGCTGCGCCCAGAATGCCCAGCCCGAACGCCATGCCGCCGATCAATACCACGCGGCGAACTCCGCTCGCGTTCCAGCCGCGCTGAACCAGAAAATCCACCATCCAGCCGCCGACGACAAAGTCCGCTGCCGACGCAATGAGCCAGGGCACGCTGGTGTACTCAAACGAGTGCAGCAGGTCAATGTGCAGCGCCGCCGACAGATAGCTTGGCAGCCAATATAGCAGCAGATAGAAGATGTAGTTGTACGCACCCATGCCGAGCGTCAGTCCAATCACTTTGGGTTGAGCAAGAAGACGCGCCAAAGGAGAGGGCTTTTCATCCGGGTCGAATGGCGCTTGATGCTCGGCAATGTGCAGGCGCTCGGCTACAGTTAATTTCGCGTCTTCCTCGGGATCGCGATAAACCCGCCAGAAGTAGAGAAAATAGGCAAGGCTGATGATGCCCGTGAAGGCGAAGCTCCAGCGCCATCCCACGTGAATCAATACGATCCCAATCAGCGGAACACCGATGGCCGAAGCAAGTTTTGCCGCTCCGTCGAAAAACGCCGTTGCGAAGCTGCGCTCGTGCTGGGGGAACCAAAGGCCGATGGCCTTGGCGTTGGCTGGAAATGTGGGAGCTTCGCCTATCCCTAGCAGCCAGCGCGCGCCGAAGAAGCCGCCAAGGTTGGGCGTGAGGGCCGCTGCAAACGAGGCCACGCTCCATAGGAATGTGCCGATGCGCCCCACGCGCCGCACCCCGAACTTGTCGAGCACCACGCCAATGGGCAACTGGCACAGCGCGTAGGTCCAGTTGTAGGCGCTCGATAGATATCCGAAGACGACGTTGGAAATTCCGAAGGCGACGATCAGTGAATCGTGCGAGACCGACAGGTTTACCCGGTCGAAGTAGTTGACCAGCACGCCGATGCCCAGCAGCCACGCAATGCGCCACCGACGGCGCGGCACGCGCGCTGATTGATCCTCAACTGCCAATCTGCCCTCGCGCTACAACATTCTCCAGCGTCCCGATCGGATCAATGGTGATGCGAATCCTGTCTCCCGCCGCCAGCGTGAACTCGTCCGGCGGCACAATCCCCGTCCCAGTCATCAAAAAAGTGCCGAAGCGAAACGTGTTTTCTCGGAAAAGATATGCGACCAGTTCCACTGGCGAGCGCTTCATCTCCTTGAGCGTCGTCGCGCCCGAAAACACCGTCTTCCCGTCACGCTCGATCTCCACGCGAATGGGCGTGGTCGCCGGCAACGGTTCACTGCTTACCAGGATGCAAGGCCCCAGCGCGCAACTGCGGTCGTAGACCTTCGCCTGCGGCAGATATAGCGGATTCTCGCCTTCAATATCGCGCGAGCTCATGTCGTTGCCGGCGGTATAGCCAATGATCTGCCCACGCGGATTGACGAGCAGCGTGAGCTCCGGCTCCGGCACCGACCATTTGGCGTCGCCGCGAATGCGCACCTCGCCGCCGGGACCGGCTACGCGGCTTGATGTGGCTTTGAAGAACAACTCTGGCCGCTCGGCAGTGTACACGCGATCGTAAAAATCGCCTCCGCCCGCGTCCTTGGCCTCAGCCATGCGCGCGCTGCGGCTGCGGTAGTAGGTCACGCCCGCGGCCCAAACCTCCTGGCTTCCGATCGGCGCTTCGAGCTTCGCCGCACCGAAATCCGCTGCCGGCCTTCCGCCATCCACAACTGATCGCAGAAACTCACCCAGGTTCTCATGCGCGACCAGCACATCCCAGTTCGTCTCCGGCACGCGGAAATGCCTTCCGCCTTCCTCCACATAAATCCCATTGCTGGTCCGGTACAGCTTCACGCCTTCTTCTCCAATCCGGAAACAATTGCTTCCACATCGTAGACGCAGCCGCCCCAAACGCCGCCGCTCGCCGTCACCAGCGCGGCCCAAAGGCGGGTATCTTCGGGCAGTTCGGGATGCGGCGCGAGATCCAGGCGCGCGCTTCGCTGAGCGAGCCGCCGCGAACCTTCTTCCGCGCTAAAAGCCTCGCCAACCTCACCCACCAGGTGCACTGTCCCCGCAAGCTTCGCGCGGTCGATCACGATCTCGATCTGGTCGCCGTCGCGTAGCTTGCCGATAGGCCCGCCGGCCAGCGCTTCAGGCGAGATGTGGCCGATGCACGCCCCAGTCGACACACCGCTGAATCGCGCATCGGTCAACACGGCTACGTGCTTGCAATGCGGCAATTCCTTTAGCGCCGCCGTAATCTGGTAAATCTCCTGCATGCCCGCGCCCTTGGGCCCGCTGCAGATCAAAACAATTACATTGCCTTTGATAATTTCGCCAGTCTTGATTGCTCGGATCGCCGCCGCTTCGGTCACGAAAACCCGCGCGGGCCCCACATGACGAAACACCTGATCTTCGTCGACCAAAGATGGATCGATCGCGGTGCTCTTGACTACCGACCCCTCCGGCGCCAGGTTGCCTATGGGGAAACAAACCGCCGACGTCAGCCCGCGTGAGCGTGCGCGATCGGGCGACATGATCACATCTTCGGGATCGATGCCGTCCAGCTCCTTTAGCCGGCGTCGCAAATCCGCCCGGCGCGGACTTTCGCTCCACCAGTCCAGGCACGTGTCCAGCGTTTCGCCGCTCACCGTTTTTACTTTCACATCCAGTAGCCCATGTTTGCGCAGTTCCAGCATGACCTCGGGAACGCCGCCGGCCAGAAACACCTGCACCGTGGCAAAATTACGCGGCCCATTGGGCAGCGCATCCACCAGGCGCGGAACCAGGCGATTAACCTCGACCCACTCTGCAACCGTGGGTCGCGGCAGGCCCGCCGCGTGCGCAATGGCCGGCACGTGAATGAGAAGATTTGTCGATCCACCGAAGGCAGCCTTCACGATCATTGCGTTGTAAATCGACGCGGGTGTAAGGATGTCGCCGGTGCCGATGCCAAGCTCATGGAGCCGCAGAATCGCGCGTGCCGAGCGCCGCGCGGCATCCAGCCAGATCGGTTGTCCCGATGGCGCAAGCGCCGTATGCGGTAGCGACAATCCCAGTGCCTCACCCACAACTTGCGACGTCGCCGCCGTTCCCAGAAACTGGCACCCTCCCCCCGGCGAAGCACATGCACGGCAGCCCACCTCCGCGGCATGTTCCAGCGTGATATGGCTCTGCGCGAAGCGGGCGCCGATCGTCTGTACCTTCGCCGCGTCTTCACCTTGCTCCGGCAGCAGCGTCACGCCGCCCGGAACCAGTACCGCCGGTTTCTTTCCCGACGATGCCAGCGCCATCATCATCGCCGGCAGTCCCTTGTCGCACGTCGCCACCCCGATCACGCCTTTCCGCGTCGGCAGCGAGCGCATCAGGCGGCGCAGCACCATCGCAGCATCGTTGCGGAATGGCAGCGAGTCCATCATGCCGGTGGTGCCCTGCGTGCGACCGTCGCAGGGATCAGTGCAGGCGCCCGCGAAAGGCGTGGCGCGCAGCGACTTCAACTCACGCGCGGCTTCAGCCACAAGCAGACCCACCTCCCAGTGGCCGGTGTGAAATCCCAGCGCAATGGGCTCGCCCGACTCCGCTCGCAGTCCGCCGTGCGTACTTAGGATGAGGAATTCGGGATCGAGAAGACGCTGGGGCTCCCAGCCCATGCCGGCGTTCTGTGTCAGGCCGAAGAGATTCCCCGAGGGCTCGGTGAGCAGCATCTCCGGGGTGAGCGGCAGCACTCCCGCAGGTCCAGGCGCATGCGTACCCACGCCAAGCAAGTTCGCATCCGTCGACTCTAAAACCGAACTGAATGAAATGCTTGTGATGGGGAAGCCCTTTCCGCGTCCAGTATAGTGGACCAAGCGCGGGCTTCCGAACGCCGTCCCTGGTGCGTAGATTGCGACAACACGCGCCGGTTCGGCGGCAACTCACCGTCGCGGCAAAGCCTAGTAAGCTGTCAGGCCTCCGTCAATCGCAAACGCAACCCCGTTGATGAACGATCCCTCGTCGCTCGCCAGATAGACCAGCGCATTCGCGACGTCGGCCGTGCTCGCCAGCCTTCCCAGCGGAATCTCGCCCAGTCTCTCCGCCTTGCGCTCCGGATCCTTGAACAGGGTCTGTACAAAGGGCGTCTCCACGGTGCTGGGGTGGATCGAGTTGCAGCGGATGTTGTCCTTCGCATAACGCACGGCCACCGACTTGGTGAGCATGGTCAGGGCGCCTTTGGTCGTCGTGTAGGTTTCATTCGTGAACTTGTGGCCCACCAAGCCGCATATCGACGACATATTCAGGATCACGCCTCCGCCCCCCGCTCTCATCATCGGAAGGGCGTGCTTGATCCCAATAAACGGACCCTTCACATTCACCGCGATCATGGCATCGAAAGATTCCATCGGCATCTCTTCAATGTTCTTCCTCACGTTGATGCCTGCATTGTTCACCAGGATGTCGAGCCGTCCGGCCCGCTCCATCACCGTTGCGAACGCCGCTTTCCAACTCGCTTCTGAAGTGACATCGAGCGGGACGAAGACCGCATCAATCGACGCGGCCGTCTTTTCTCCTTCCTCGCGATTGATGTCGCAAACGAAAACCGAGGCGCCTTCCTCGCGAAATCTCTTTGCGACCTCCGCACCGATCCCGACTGCTCCGCCAGTGACCAGGGCGATCTTCCCCGAAAGACGTCTCGGGCTCACTTGGCGCCCCCCTTGCGGACTTTTACTGCAGCGAGCTTTTCATAGAACTGGATAATGCCACTATGATCGTCGGTCTGCTTTCCGTCGACCTTGAGGGCCTGCATGATCTCCATGATCTGGCTTGTAAGCGGGATCGGGGTTCCGGTTTCGTGGGCGGTATCCAGCGCATTCTGCAGGTCCTTGATATGCAGCTCAATCCTGAAGCCCGGCTTGTAGTTTCCCTCGAGAACCATGGGAGCCTTCGCATTGAGGACGGTGCTTCCAGCCAAGCCGCCCTTGATCGCGTTGAAGACCCGCTCGGGATCGACTCCAGCTTTGGTCGCGAGGACGAAAGCCTCAGACATCGCGGCGATGTTCAGCGCGACAATGATCTGGTTTGCCAGCTTGGTCACGTTGCCTGCGCCAATTTCTCCGCAGAGAACCGCGCTGGCTCCCATCTTCAGCAGTACGTCCTTCACCTTCTCAAAGACGGCTTCCTTGCCGCCCACCATGATAGCCAGCGTTCCGTCGATGGCCTTAGGCTCGCCGCCTGAGACCGGGGCGTCAAGCATCTCGATTCCCTTCCTGCCCAGCTCGGCGGCCACCTCGCGGCTCGCAAGGGGCGCAATTGAGCTCATGTCGACGAGCACGCTTCCTGGCCTGGCCCCTTCGATCACACCGCCTTCGCCCAGAACCGCCTTCTTCACGTGAGGCGAATTGGGCAGCATTGTGATGATGAGTTCGTTCCGCGACGCCACGTCCTTCGGAGACGAACCGGCAGTTGCGCCCGCTGCCACCAGCTCCTTGACCGGGGCATCAACGATGTCATAAACGATGAGTGAGTGGCCCGCCTTAAGCAGGTTCTTCGCCATAGGCTTGCCCATGATGCCCAGTCCGATAAAGCCGATGTTCATTTTTTGTCTCCTTTTAGAAGCGTTCTCACGGTCCTGGCAACCTCCTCCGACGTGAGCTTGAAATGCGTGAGCAGTTCGCCGTACCCCTCCGCCGAGATGCCGAAAGTGTCGGGCACGCCCACGAATTCCACCGGCGCATGGCTCACTCCACGCAGCGCCTCTACCACCGCCGAACCGATTCCACCGATAATCGTATGCTCTTCGGCCGTGACAATGGCATCTACTCCGCTCGCGTAGCGGATTACCGCCTCCCGGTCCAGCGGCTTGATAGTGCTGATGTTGAGCACTCTAACCGAGATCCCTTCCAGCTCCAGAGCCTTCGCTGCCTCCAGTGCCTTCGAGACCATGATTCCTGAGCCGAAAATCGCCACGTCGTTCCCGTCCCGCAGCTTTGTCACCTTGCCGATCGAATACGGCTCGCCCGCCGGATAGACAAAAGGAAGATCATTCCTGTTGATCCTGAAGTACACCGGCCCCTGCCAATCCAGCATACAGTCCATCATCTGTTCCACTTCGATGGAGTCCGCCGGGCAAAGCACCGTCATGTTCGGTAGCGACCGCATCAAGGCAGCGTCCTCCACACCCTGGTGCGTCTTTCCGTCGCCAAAGTCCGAAAGCCCTGCGCTTGACCCGCAGATCCGCACAGGCAGGTTCGGAATGCAGATGGAATTGCGGAGCTGGTCGTAGGTCCTTCCGGAGGCGAATACCGCGAAGGAATGAATAAACGGGATCATTCCGGAAAGCGCGAATCCCGCCGCCGTCGAAGCCATGTTCTGTTCCGCGATTCCCATCTGGAAGTAACGGTCGGGAAACTCCGTCTGAAACATGACAGACTGCGTGGATTTCCCTAAGTCCGCCTCAAGGGCCACCACCCTCTCGTCCTTCTTTCCCAACCGGACAAGGCTGGCCCCATACGCACTTCTCAGGTTCGGCGAAGTCATTGCACCATCCTCCGGGATTCTTCGATCTCAGCGAGCGCCAGGTCGTACTGTTCTTTGGTCATCGCGCCATTGTGGAAAGCCGCCGTATTCTCGGCGAATGAGACGCCCTTTCCTTTAATCGTGTCGGCGATGATTACAGTTGGACCACCCTTGATCGCAGCCGCTTTGTCCAGAACATCCAGGATCGCGCTCACGTCGTGTCCATCTACGTTCAACACGTTCCACCCGAACGCCCGGAATTTGCCTTCCAGGTTCGGGATATCGAAGATTTCTTTTGTCGGGCCGGTTGCCTGGATCTTGTTTCTGTCCACGATGGCCGTCAGCGAGTCCAGCTTGTAGCGCGCGGCGGCCATGGCCGCTTCCCAAAGCTGGCCTTCGGCGAGTTCGCCGTCGCCTATCACAACATACACGCGAGCCTGGCTTTTCTTGAGTCGCAGCGTCAGAGCCATGCCGGTCGCTATTGAAAGTCCCTGCCCCAGCGAACCTGTCACCGCCTCCAATCCGGGAGTCATCATGTCCGGGTGCCCTTGAAGGTTGCCGCCCAGGGTCTTCAACTTTGCCATCTCTTCACGCGGAATTACGCCCAGCTCCACCAGTGCCGAATATTGCACCAAAACAGAATGCCCCTTGCTCACCAGAAAACGATCCCGGTTGGGATCGTTCAGAGCTTTGGGATCGAAGTGCATCTTCCCGAAGTACAAAGATGCGACAATCTCAGCCAGTGAGCACGAACCGCCCAGGTGTCCCGCTTTGCCTACACCAATCATCTTCACGATGTCGGCTCTCAGGTCCCATGCGATCTTTTTTATTCGCTGAATCTCTTCAGGCTTTGCCATCCATCTCCCTCCGGCGAAGGAAATCCGCTCCGGCCGTCCGTTTTTGTTCAACGACAACACGCCGTGATCGATGCATTCGACACCGGTGCCGGTTGACTCTGAAAAACGAATCAGTGTAGTCCTGCGATTCAGCCTCTAGGCGTGACTCAGATCACAGGTGAATCGATTTTCAAAGGGCTCCGCGAAGCTTCGGCCCTGCCAAAAAAGAGCTGCACGAAGCCAAGCCTCGCTTGTGCGCCGGCGCTATCTCAACCTGTGCGATACTGGCCTCGGGTTGGGAGCATGACTGCCCTCCTTCGCATCGCTCTGATCGCTGCTCTATCTGTCGCACCATGCCTTGCCCAGACAGGCACCGTCACTTTCTACACTCCGGGCAATTCTGTGAAAAGCACGGCCGCAGGTCTCCTTCCAAGAAGCCAGCAGCCCTTCACCGGCTGGCTCTTCGACGGCTCGCAGCCACTGGCCCACGTCCAGCCCGGCCGCTTCATGACCTTTCATCTCAAGCCCGGAGCCCATTCCTTCACCGTCCCCTGGCACTCAACCCAGCCCGGTAAGGAGCCGCTCGTGATCAACGTCGAAGGCGGCTTTCAACACTGCATCCGGCTCTCCGCAAAGATGACCAACCTTGAAGTGTTTCCCTTTCAGTGGCTCAACAGCGAAATCAAAGAAGTGCCCTGTCAGCAGGCGCAGAGCGAAGCGGCACATATGAAGCCCATCGACATCAAGCGGGTCGACCCAGCGGCCCGCACTGAACTTGGCCCCGCGGCAGCCTTCCCCGGCGACAGTCAGCCGCATTAGCTCCTTCACTCACCCCGCCGCCCACAGAACGACCCACACAAGATTCCCATTGTTGTGCCGCCCACCGAGCGGGATGCTATAAAGCTCATGTGCCCGGCAACAACTCCCACATCGCGGCGCAACGCGAGCCAGACTTGCGCCGCCGCTGGCTCTACCTGATGCCGGTGGTCTTTGTCACCTATAGCCTTGCCTATCTCGGCCGCTCCAACTTCGGCTTCGGCGCAGCTGCGGGAATGGCAAAATCGCTCAACATCACCGAGTCGCGCGCGGCCTTTCTTGCATCGGCCTTCTTTCTCGGGTACTTCCTTTTCCAGATTCCGGCCGCAACCTACGCGGTGCGCCGCAGCGCCACCCGGCTGGTCTTTTTCGCGCTCATCTGCTGGGGCATCTTCTCGGCACTCACCGGAGTCATCCGCGTGTACTGGCTGCTGGTCGCCGACCGCCTGCTGCTCGGCGTCGCGGAAAGCCTCATCCTGCCGTCGATGCTCATCCTGCTCACCAACTGGTTCACAAAGGCCGAGCGCTCCCGCGCCAACGCGATCCTTATCCTCGGCAACCCGGTCACAGTCACCTGGATGGCCGCGGTCACCGGCTACCTCATCCGCGGCGTCGGCTGGCAGATGACGTTCATCCTCGAAGGCATTCCGTCCATCGTGTGGGCATTTGTGTGGCTCGGTGTGGCGCGCGACCAGCCCGTCCAGGTGCGCTGGCTCTCTCGAGAAAGCAGCGGGCAACTCACAGAGGAGCTCGCGCGCGAGCAGACTTCTCTACCTCAATACACGAATTTCCTCGCCACCCTGCGCGTGCCCGGCGTCCTGCTCCTCTGCTTCCAATACTTCTCGTGGAGCTTCGGAGTCTACGGCCTTGTCCTCTGGATTCCGGAGATGATTCGCTCCGGCTCATCGCGCGGCATCGGGCAGGTTGGCGTCCTGAGCGCCGCGCCGTTCCTTCTCGCCGTCATCCTCATGCTCGTGGTCTCAGCCGTCTCCGATCGCACGCTGAACCGCAAGCCGTTTGTGTGGCCGTTCCTGATTCTGTCGGGCGTCGGCCTGTTCTGCTCTTTCGCCACGGCCGGCGATCACTTCTGGCTTTCGTATCTCTCTCTGATCGTTGCCGGTGGTGCCATGTATGCGCCTTATGGCCCCTTCTTCGCCATCATGCCCGAAATGCTGCCGCGCAACGTGGTCGGCGAAGTGATTGCGCTGGTCAACAGTTGCGGCGCGCTCGGCGGATTTGCCGGCACCTGGCTGGTGGGCTGGCTGCAGGCGCTCACCGGCAACGCCCGCGCCGGATTTCTCGCCATGTCGGTCGCACTGATCGTTGCTGGTGCGATTACGCTTTGTCTGCCGTCGACCCGGCGCGAACCGCATCCTGCGTAAACTGGCCGACCATCAGTCGCCAAATCCCCAACGGATTCTCGTTCTTCAGCTCCTCAGGCAGTGCCGCCTGGGGAAAATCCTGGAAACACACGGGCCGCACGAAGCGATAAATCGAGTACGTGCCCACCGATGTCGTTCGGCTGTCGCTCGTTGCCGGATACGGCCCGCCGTGCACCATCGCATGGCAAACTTCCACGCCCGTGGGAAAGCCATTCACGATCAGTCGTCCCACCTTCCGCTCCAGGATCGCAATCAGATCGCCGAACGCAGCGAGATCGGCTTCTGATCCGTGCAGCGTTGCGGTCAGTTGCCCTTCCAGTGATCGTGCCAGTTTTAGCGCTTCCTCGCGGCTCTCGTAGCGGATCACCAGCGTGCTTGGCCCGAAGACCTCCGTCGCCAATTCCGGCTCACGCAGCAGATCCTTGCCGCTGATCTGCATCACTACCGGGACCGCATACGAGCTCTTCGCTCCGTTTGAAGCGGTCTGCGCCACCGTCTCTACGCAGCTTTGCGCCTGCCGCCCGGCGATTCCCGACTGGTAGCTCTTCGAAATTCCTTCCGTCAGCATTGGTGTGATGGCCGCTTTCTCCACCTGCGCTTTTAACTCATCAACGAACATGTTGGCGTCCGCATTGCGCGGCAAAAAGACCAACCCTGGTTTGGTGCAAAACTGCCCCACGCCCAGCGTGAACGATCCGAAGAGGCCGCGTGCGATCTGTTCGCCGCGCGAGTATAGCGCCTCGGGGAGCACAAACACCGGATTCACACTGCTCATCTCCATGAAGCACGGAATCGGCTCGGGCCGCGCCGCCGCACGCTGCATCAGCGCCTTGCCCGCCGAGAGCGAGCCGGTAAACCCGACAGCTTTCACCTTGGGATGATCCACAAGCGCTGCGCCGATCTCCGAGCCCGCGCCAAACAGCAGTGCAAAAACACCCGCCGGCAGCCCGCACTCCTTCACACTGCGCGCGATCACCTGGCCGACCATTTCACTTGTTCCCGGATGCGCGTGATGCGCCTTCACGATCACCGGGCAGCCGGCCGCGAATGCCGCCGCCGTATCACCGCCAGCGACTGAAAACGCCAGCGGAAAATTGCTGGCGCCGAAGACGGCTACGGTCCCGAGCGGCCGCATCATCGAGCGAATGTCCGACCGCGGCAATGGCTTGCGATCAGGCTGCGCGGGATCGATGCGCGCATTCACCCACGATCCCTCCTCGACCACCTGTGCGAACAGCCGAAGTTGATTGATGGTGCGCGCCGACTCGCCTTTCAGCCGCGCCTCCGGCAGCGCCGTCTCGCGATTCGCCCGCTCTACGAGCTCCGGAACAATCGCTTCGATTCCATCCGCAATCCGCCGCAGAAACCGCGCCTTTTCCCGCCCGCTGAGCTTGCCGTACATCTCGAATGCTTCTTCAGCCAGGTCCGCTGCAAGGTTCAAGTCTGCCAGTGACGCGCAGCGATAAATCGGCTCCAGCCGCTCGCCTGTCGCCGGGTCGAAACCGTGAAACGTCGCGCCATCTCCGTCTCGCGACTCACCGCCGATAATCGAATAACCGTGCAAGGTCAACGCTGTCTTCTGCTCCAACATCATCCATCTACTCCCTATTCCCTGGTCCCTAATCCCTGGTCCCTAATCCCTGTCTTCCCCAATATCTTCGTGCCAAATCTCCGGATGCCCGGCAATGTAGCCCGCCAGCAGTTCGCGGCACTCACGGTTGTCGAGATCGATCACTTCCACGCCGTTCTCGCGCAGCCAGTCCAGGCCCCCGGCGAAGTTCCGGCTCTCACCGACCACCAACTTACCAATGCGGAACTGGCGCACCAGCCCGCTGCAATACCAGCATGGCGCCAGCGTGGTCACCATCACCAGGTCGCGGTAACTGCGCTGGCGGCCGGCGCGACGAAACGCGTCGGTTTCGGCGTGAACGCTGGGGTCGCCTTGCTGCACCCGCCGGTTGTGCCCGCTGCTCACCAGCTCGCCGGTGCGCGTAAACATAGCCGCGCCGATGGGGATACCCCCTTCTGCGAGCCCCAGCCGGGCTTCCTCAATCGCCACCGCAAGCATGTGTTCGTACAGTTCCACAAGATCACTCTAGCGCAAGGAGCAGCGGAGTTAGCTCCGGTTCGCTTTCAGCTCACGCTCAGCACCAGCTTCCCAAAGTGGCTGCCCTCTTCCATCCGCTCCAGCGCTTCGCGCGCCTGCGACCAATCGAATTCCTCACCCACCGGCCGCAGCTCCGCTTGCGCGATCGCGCGATTCATCTGCTCGAAATCCATACGCGAGCCCACGTAAATGCCGTGAATGCGCGCCATCTTGTGCAGGATGAGCGCAACCGGAAACGGCTCCGCTGATGGCGCGAGCACGCCGATCTGCGCCACGGTTCCAGCGGGACGAATCGCGCGCAGCGACCGCGCCAAGGTACCTTGGCCACCTACTTCCACCACCAGGTCTACGCCCTCGCCGTCGGTTTGATCGCGCGCCCATCGATCCCATTCGGGATTCTCGCCGTAGTTCAAGCCGGCATCGAGGCCCAGGCCCGCCGCGCGGTGCAGTTTCTCATGGCTCGATGAGATGCCCAACACGCGCGCACCTCGCAAACGCGCAAACTGCAGCGCGAAAATCGACACGCCGCCAGTTCCCAGAATCAGCACCGTCGAGCCCGGCTTCACATCGCCGGCCGCCAGCGCATTCCACGCTGTCACCGCTGCGCAAGGCAGGGTCGCGGCCTCCTGAAAGCTCAAGTGGTCGGGTATCGCGACCAGCCCCTGCTCTTTCAGCACGACATAGTCCGCCAGCATGCCGTCGATATCGCCGCCCAGCGCGCCGCGAGCTTTGGCCGCGGCAAATGGCCCGTCGATCCAGTTCTGCATAAAAATGCCGGCCACGCGGTCTCCCTGCTTCCATGCCGTCACGCCGGCGCCCACGGCTACCACCTCTCCCGCGCCGTCGGAACACGGAATGCGGGGCAGCTTCATCCTGGGGTTGTATTGCCCCTTCACCACCATCAGATCGCGATAATTGAGTGAAATCGCACGCACGCCCACCAGAACCTCGCCGGGTCCCGGCGCGGGCGTAGGCCTCTCCACAAACTCCAGAGAATCAATGCCAAACGCTGAAACTTGCCACGCGCGCATTTGAAAATCGGCTCCTTTCGCTGGGTCGCTTCGTCAGTTTGCGGGACGCAATCGTGCAATTCCCACGTAGAATGAAGATATGGCTCGTGGATGGGAAAGTAAATCCGTGGAGGAGCAGATGGCAAATGGGTTGGAGAACCACGGCGCGAATCCCGCGGCCCCGGCGAATGGTTCTTTATTCGTGCGGTCGAATTCCGGCGACCGCTTGATGAGCGAAGAGGAACGCCGCGCGGCGGACCAGCAGCGTGCTGCTCGGGAACGCCAGCGCCAGGCCCTCAGCCTCCAGCGCGAAAGCATCCTCTCGCAACGCACATCAAATCCAGGCCGCCGTGCCGCCCTTGAAGCCGCGCTGGCTCACATCGAGGCGCAGCTTCAGGCCATGAACTAATCTGCCGTTTCGAAAGAATCATTTGCTTCTCTCGGACGATTTCCACTTTCAGGCGTAAGGCTGTGCGCGAAAAGTGCGAAATGTACGCCTTTCGCGTCAGCCAATCTTCCTCTTACGGCTCGCGATGAATCAGCAGCGTGTTCGCCTGGTTGACCGACGTTAGCGAAACGCGCGCGATATTCACATGCTCGGGCCGCGTCACAGCCCAGAGAATTACATCCGCGATATCTTCCCCTGTGAGCGGCGTAATGCCCTTGTAAACCTTCGCGGCCTTTCCGGCATCGCCGTGGAAGCGCACCAGGCTGAAATCCGTCTCCACCAGCCCTGGATCGACGCTGGTCACGCGCACCGGCGTTCCGAGCACATCCTCGCGCAGCCCGTCGTTGATGGCGCGTGCCGCGGCTTTCGTCGCGCAATAGACAGCTCCGTTGGGATAAACGATTTCGCCCGCCATCGAGCCCAGCGTCACCACGTGTCCGCGCTCGCGCACCACCATTCCCGGAACCACCGCGCGCGCTACGTACAGTAGCCCCTTGATGTTGGTGTCAATCATTTCCTCCCAGTCTTCAATCCGGCCGGTATAGAGCTTCTCCATGCCGCGGCTCAGGCCGGCATTGTTCACCAAGATGTCGATCTCCGCCCACGCCGGCGGCAGCTCGTCAATGGCGCGCTGCACCGCATGGCGGCTGCGCACATCCAGGTCAATGGAGTGCACCGCCTGGGCGCCGTACTCCAGCGCTTTCGATGCAACCTCGGCCAGCTTGCCCGCGCGCCGGGCCGCCAGCAGGAGCCGCGCGCCCTCGCCTGCAAACGCCATCGCCGTCGCGGCGCCAATTCCCGCGCTGGCCCCTGTAATAAAGACAATCTTCCCTTTCAGACTCATGTTTCAGCCTCAACCAGCTAGTCTTTGACTGATTATGCTACCGATGCTCGGAATTCCGCCGCTGTGACAAGCGGTACATGCCCACCGGCCAATCTTCCCGGCTTATGCCCAAGGCGCGCGCCTCGGCAAACACCGCGGCCAGTGAATCAGCAAGACTCAGCCGTATTCCCCGCTCCGCCGCGGCCTCGCGCAACATGCGCAGATCTTTTTCGCCCAGTTCCATCGTCGCACCCGGCTGTTCCGGCGGGTGCAGCATCACTTTGGCGTAGCCCGCATAAAAAGGCGACTGGAAAAGCGCGCTGTTGACCGTCTCAAAGAAGCTCTCCGGATCGATTCCCTGCCCCTCGGCGTACACAAAGGAGTCAGCCAGCGTTTGAATCACGGCGCCGATCATGAAGTTGCCGCCCAGCTTCACGGCGTGCGCCTGCCGCGGCTCCTTGCCCACCACCGAGATGCCGCGCGAAAACGTCTCCAGCAGCGGGCGCGCCTTGGCCACGGCCTCTTCCGCGCCTGCCATTACAGTCCACAGCCTGCCCTGCTCGGCAATATTGGGCCGCCCAAAAACCGGCGCCGCCACAAAATCGATGCCGCGCTTTGCGTGCTCTTTGGTCAGCCGCTCGCTCAGCGCCACGCTGATGGTGCTGCATGAGATGTGCAGCACGCCCGGGCTCATCGCGTCCAGCAGCCCGTTCGCGCCGAAGAGCACCTCTTCGTGCGCCGCATCGTCAAACAGCATCGTGATCACCGCGTCGGCACCCAACTCGGCCTCCGCCGGCGTGCCCGCGACAATCGCGCCTTCGCGGATCAACGGTTCCGTCTTCCCCTCGCTGCGATTCCACACACGCAACTCATGGCCGGCGGCGATCAGACGCAGCGCCATCGGCGTTCCCATCTTGCCCAGACCCAGAAATCCAATCTTCATAAGGGAAATTGTAGAAGACGGCGGACAGTGTTCAGTTGTCAGCAGTGAGTGTGCATTTCCAGACTTTGCAAGGCGCACAAGATGAAGGCCTTGTTGTACCGCGAGCCTTCGGGAATGGAGAATCCCGCCTTTGCTCGCCTAATTCGGGGTGCCCTTCGTCTCCGCCTCTGCAAACGTGCACTCCTGGCACTGGCACATGCGGCGCAGATACTCCCACGAATAAATCCCGCCGGAGTGGCCATCGGCCCAGATGAACTGGATGGCGTAGCGCCCCACAGCGTGCGCGCTCGCCGGCTTGGGCGGCGGCGCATACATCGGCAAGAGCTGGGTGGGCTTCGGTTTCGCCTGTCCCGCTTTGCGGCCTTCCGCATTGCGCTCATCCACGCAGGTGGCGCAGGGGCACGCCTCGCGCAGCCACGCAAAGCCCCACGCGCTCTTGTGCCCGTCGGCCCAGTCAATCTCCAGCCCCTTGCCCTCGGTCATCAGCACGCGCACCTTCTCCGGCGTGACTGCGATCTTCGGCAAAGTCCGATTCTGCTGGTCTTCTCGCTCCTGATCCTCTTTTGAGGCGACCCGGATGCCCTCGTGGCTCATGACACCAGTTTACAGTGATTCGCGGTCAGGGATCCGAGGCCTGGAGCTTGTAGCCGATGGCCTGGAGCTCTCAATTCCACTGGCTGATCCCGGTCGCCATGTTCTCTTGGTACCTTGGTCCCTCGGTCCCTTGTTCACTGCCTCCAGAAGAACCACGCCGCCATGCCCATTCCGATCACCACCACCAGCGCGCGCAACATTCGCTGCGGCACGCGCTTTGCCATGCTCGCCGATGCGTAGCCGCCGATGGCCGCCGCAATCATCGCCGCCAGGCAATAGCGCCACACCACCTGCGCATCGACCACGAAGATCACAAAGGCGATGCCGTTGGCCAGTGTATTCGCCACCACCTTCAGCGCGTTGATAGCGTGGATGTCTTCGTAGCCAAAAAGCGCCAGCATGGTCATGAACAGAAATCCGGCCCCCGCCCCAAAATACCCCACGTAAAAACTTACGGCGATGGTCGCAAAAAACAGCGGAGCCCGCCGCGGCGCATGAACTTGGCCGGCCCCGGCGCGCTCGTGCCGCTTGAGTTTCAGCCGCTCAAGCCAGCGCGAAACCGGCCCGCTCACGGCAAAGATCGACGCCGCACCCAGCAGCAGCCATGGCACCAGGCGCATGAACGTCATCTGCGGTGTGTTCAGCAGCACGACTGCGCCCGCCGTTCCTCCAACCAATCCGGCCAGCCCCATCAGCATCGCCGCGCGCAGATTCTTGCTGACGTCCGGCCAATACGCGGCAACCGACGTCAATTGCCCCGGCCAGATCGCTACCGTGTTCGTGGCGTTGGCCTGCACCGGCATAACGCCCACGCCCAGAATCGCCGGGAACGATAGAAACGACCCACCCCCGGCCACCGCGTTCAGCACCCCCGCCACAAACCCCGCGACCACCAGCCAGACCAGGCGCCAGTTCACGGCCTCCACAATTGGAAAATGCCACATGAGAATTTCATTTTAGAGGCCTGCAGCCCGACTTCGTCTTGCATGGCGCTCCCAGCTTCAATTTTCACGCGCCTGCAAATTTTTAATTTTGGATTTAGATTCAACAAGGTATGCTCGTGCCATGCTTCCCCGCCGTTTGTCCGTCTCAGCGGGACTGCTGTGTGTCGCTCTCGTCTCCGCCACGGTTCATCTCGCTGCCCAGTCTGCGGCCGCCGGCTCGGTGCTCCCCGCATCGAGCGCTCCTCTCAAACTCGATGGCGGCAGCGTCGCACTCAACGGTCCATGGCAATTCCATCTCGGCGACAGATCTGCCTGGGCCTCGCCCGCGTTTGACGACTCGACGTGGGAGCAGCTCTCCGTCAGCAAGCCCTGGGGCGCGCAAACTCACCCCAACACCGAGGGCTTGGCCTGGTACCGCCTTCGCATCACCTTCGCTCCCGCCGCGCCCGGCGCCATCGCATTGCTCGTTCCTCCCGTCGACGACGCCTACCAGGTCTACTGGAACGGCCGCCTAGTTGGTTCTCTCGGCAAGCTGCCGCCGCAACTGAATTTATTCCAGAACCAGGTACCACGCAGCTTCATCCTCGGTCCGCCCGAGCCGGGCGTATTGGCCATCCGTGTTTGGAAAGACGGCTTTGGCTCGTACGATTCCGGTCTCGTGGGCGGTTTTCAGGCGCCGCCGCTCCTCGGCAGCCCGCAAGCCATCGCCGCGGCACTCGGTGCGTGGAACTACAAATGGCTCATCGGCCAGCAACTCAACTTTGCGCTGAATTCGCTCTATGCCCTCGTCGCCGTCATCTGCTTCATTGTCTGGCTCCGCGACCGGCGCCAATGGCTCGTTCTCTGGATGGCAGGTTTCGCCTTCAGCCATGCGATCGTCCCTGAGCTCTCCGGCAATGTCTTGCCCTTCTCGCCCTGCATGGCAGATGCGGTGAGCACGCCGTTTTTCACCATCGGCGATATCTCACTCTGGTTCTTGCTTGCCTGGCTCCTCGATGTGCGCAGCGATGCTCGGCTGATGCGGGTGATCCGCTGGTCCGCCGTCATCGACATGGCCGTGAGTGTTCCCGATGTTTTCACCGGCATCGGCTTCGCGCTGCCCAATCCAGCGCCTTGGCAATGGCTCGATGCCCTCTTCACCGTTCCGATCACGGTCTTTGAGGCCATTCCCTTCTACATCATCGCGGTGGCGCTCCTGCGCCGGGTGAGGCTCGATTGGGCGCGATGGGCGGTCGCCCTCGTCGCGTTTCTCACGCAGATGCTGTTCGTTTGCAGCTACACGCTTGAGCAGGGCAGCCGCTTCACCCACTGGACGCTTGGCAATAGTATCGCCGCCCCTCTCTTCAACTTGTTTGGCAGCCCTGTCAACGCGCCCGAAATCAGCGGCACGCTTCTGCTCATCGTCCTCGCGTTTGCGGTTTACCGGTACGCTGCGGAAAACACGCGCCACCAGCTGGCGATCGAGCAGGAATTGCAAAGTGCGCGCGCTGTCCAGCAGGTTCTCGTCCCCGCCGAATTCCCTGACGTTCCGGGTTTCACCATCAACAGCGTCTATCAGCCTGCCGGTGAAGTCGGCGGAGACTTCTTTCAAATCCTCCCCACCCCTACGGGCGGTGTGCTCATCGTCATCGGCGACGTCAGCGGCAAAGGCATGCCTGCAGCGATGACCGTGTCGCTCCTTGTCGGAACGCTCCGCACCCTCGCGCACTACACGCAATCGCCCGGCGAGATTCTGCGCGCCATGAACCAGCGCATGCTGGCGCGCAGCAAGGACGGGTTCACCACCTGCCTCGTCCTCCGCGCCGATCCGGACGGTTCGCTAGCTGTCGCCAATGCCGGCCATGTCGCGCCCTATGTCGATGGAAAAGAGCTTGCCGTCGAAAATGGCCTGCCCCTCGGCCTCGATCCCCACGCCGCCTATCGCGAATCCACGTTCCGCCTGCCGCCGGGCGCGCACCTCGCTCTGCTCACCGACGGCGTCGTCGAAGCCCGCAACGCAGCCGGCGAGCTCTTCGGCTTCGACCGCGCTGCGGCCATTTCAGCCGAATCCGCCCAAAGCATTGCCGACGCTGCTCAGCACCACGGCCAGGAAGACGACATCACCGTCCTGACCCTCACCCTCGCGGCCGCCCCGGAAGGCATTCCAAATCAGTCCAGCGAGCCCATCCCGGCCTCAACCTGACCCCGCTCATTCCGCCCCGAAATTCAGATAGATCATTCAAAATAAACAAGTTACTATTCTGTTCTAGATATTAGCGTATAACACTCATATTTTATGAATCGATTATGCTATAGTTTCATCAGATAGGTTGAGTGCCCGGAGCTCAAGCCCCGGCCCAACCCACAAATCTTGATCCATCAGGAGGAATTCGTTATGGCTATCACCCGTTGGGATCCGTTCCGCGAGGTCGTTGCTCTGCAGAATCGCATGAACTCCCTGTTCGGCAACCTGAACTCCGAGACCGAGGGCCCTATGACCACGGCCAGCTTTGTGCCCGCCGTGGACGTCTACGAGGACGAGAAAAAAGTCGTCATCAAGCTCGAAGTGCCGGGCATTGAAGAGAAAGACCTCGACGTGCGCGTGGAAAACCACACGCTCACTGTCAAGGGCGAGCGCAAGTTCGAGAAGGAAGAGAAAGAAGAGAACTTCCATCGCATCGAGCGCCGCTACGGCAGCTTCTATCGTGCCTTCACGCTGCCCAGCACGGTTGACACCGAGAACGTCGACGCCAAGTACGAGGCCGGCGTGCTGAAGCTGGAGCTCAAAAAGAAGCCCGAAGCCCAGCCCAAGCAGATCAAGGTCAACGTCGGCAAATCGCTGGCGGCGTAACAGCAGCTTTCAGCTATTAGCTGATTCCGTGAGGGGCACCTCACAAATTTGAGATTGACGCGCCGGGTGGGTGCGCACGAGTTGCCCGCCCGGCGTTCATTTTTTATTGAAGCAAATTCACAATGTGTAGCGATATCTTTCTGAGTGCGACTGGACGCTGGCTCCCCGGCTGGATCAAGCTAGGAGCTGGCAACTAGAAGCCAGGAGCTGTTTTTATGGCCATTCAATGGGACAAGTTTACCGTCAAGTCGCAGCAGGCGATGCAGCAGGCGCAGGCGCGCGCCGCCGAGCTCGGCAACCCCGAGATCCAGCCCGTCCATCTTTTGCTTGCGCTCGTTGAAGACCGCGAAGGCGTCATTCCCGCCGTCCTTGAAAAAATCGGCGTGCCGACTGAGCGGCTTGAAAGCGACCTCCACCAGATCGAGGAGAAACTGCCTCGCGTTGGCGGTGCCGCCGCTCAGCCTGGCCTCAGCCAGTCGCTGAACAAGGTGCTCGAGCAGGCCTTCCGCGAGGCTACGAACTTCAAAGACGAATACGTATCGACGGAACACCTGCTTCTCGGCATAGCACACCAGAAAAACGACCCCGCCCGTGAAGCTCTTGTCGCTCTCGGCGCCACCAAGGACGCCATCCTCCAGGCGCTGACAGCAGTGCGTGGCTCGCAGCGCGTCACCGACCAGAATCCCGAAGGCAAGTTCCAGGCGCTCGAAAAATACGCCAAGGATCTCACCGAACTCGCCCGCCGCGGCAAGCTCGATCCCGTCATCGGCCGCGACGAGGAGATCCGCCGCGTCATCCAGGTGCTCTCGCGCCGCACCAAAAACAATCCCGTCCTCATCGGCGAGCCCGGCGTGGGCAAAACCGCCATCGTCGAGGGCCTCGCCCGCCGCATCGTCTCCGGCGACGTGCCCGAGGGCCTGCGCGACAAGCGTGTCATCGCGCTCGACCTCGGCTCTATGCTGGCCGGCGCAAAATATCGCGGCGAATTCGAAGACCGTCTCAAGGCAGTCCTCAAGGAAATCGAAGAATCGCAGGGCCAGATCGTCCTCTTCATCGACGAGCTCCATACTCTCGTCGGCGCCGGCGCAGCCGAGGGCGCAATCGACGCCAGCAACATGCTCAAGCCGGCACTCGCACGCGGCGAATTGCGGGCCATCGGCGCAACCACGCTGAACGAGTACCGCAAATACATCGAGAAAGACGCAGCGCTCGAGCGCCGTTTCCAGATCGTATACGTCGGCGAGCCCAACGTCGAAGACACCATCGCCATCCTGCGCGGCCTCAAAGACCGCTACGAGCAGCATCACAACGTGCGCATCAAGGATTCGGCCATCGTGGCCGCGGCCACGCTGTCGCACCGCTACATCAGCGACCGCTTCCTGCCCGACAAGGCCATCGACCTCGTCGACGAGGCCGCCGCGTCGCTCGCCATCCAGAATAGTTCGGATCCAACGGAACTCGACCAACGGAAGCGCAGAAAAACGTCGTTGGAGATTGAACTTGCTGCGCTGAAACGCGAGACTGACCTCAACAGTGTCCAGCGTCGCAATGAAGTCGAGCGCGAAGTGGCTACGCTTACCGAGGAGATCACCGCATTACAGGCGCGTGTGACCAAGGAGCGCGAGGCGAGCACTCGCATCAGCGACCTGAAGAAGAAGATCGAAGCTCTGCGCTTTGAAATGGAAGAGCAGACCCGCAAGGGCCAGCTCGATCGCGCCGCGCAAATCCAGTACGGCGAGCTGCCCAAACTCGAAGCCGAGCTCAAAAAACTCGACGCCGCGCAAGGCAAGTCCGGCGTCGCGCGCATGTTGAAAGAGGAGGTCGACGAGGAAGACATCGCCAAAATCGTCAGCAAGTGGACGGGCATTCCTGTCTCGCGCATGCTTGAGGGCGAGGTCAAGAAGCTTGTCCACATGGAAGACCGCCTCCGCGAGCGCGTGGTCGGCCAGGACGAAGCGCTCAAAGTGGTCGCCAGCGCTATTCGCCGCTCCCGGGCCGGCTTAAGCGATCCCAAGCGCCCCATCGGCTCCTTCATCTTTCTCGGGCCCACGGGCGTCGGCAAAACAGAAACCGCGCGCGCTCTCGCCGAATTTCTCTTCGACGACGAGCACGCCATGGTGCGCATCGACATGAGCGAGTACATGGAAAAACACGCTGTCGCCCGCTTGATCGGCGCGCCCCCGGGCTACGTGGGTTACGACGAGGGCGGCCAGTTGACTGAGGCCATACGCCGCCGCCCCTACGCCGTCATTTTGTTTGACGAAATTGAAAAGGCGCATCCCGACGTCTTCAACGTCCTGCTTCAGGTCATGGACGATGGCCGCCTGACCGACTCGAAGGGCCGCACCGTCGACTTCAAGAACACGGTTCTCATCATGACGTCGAACCTGGGCGCAGCGATGCTGGCAGCCGACGTGCTGAAGACCGAACACGACTACGATATCGCCCGCGAGAGCGTGATGAAGGTGCTGCGCGAGCATTTTCGGCCGGAGTTCCTGAACCGCGTCGACGATATCGTGATCTTCCGCCCGCTGGGCAACGCGCAGCTCAGTCAAATTCTCGACATGCGGCTCAACGACATTCGCCGCCTGCTTGAAGACCGGGCCATCTCGTTCGAGATGAGCGAGCCGGCGCGGCAACTCATCCTCAAGGCCGGCTCCGATGCCGCTTACGGCGCGCGTCCGCTCAAGCGCGCTCTGCAGCGCATGGTCCAGGATCCGCTGGCCATGAAGATCCTCGACGGCGAGGTGCTGCACGGCGCGCACGTCCGCATCGACGTCGACCGCAAATCAAACCAGCTTGTCTTTGAATCCATGGGCCGCGAAGCCATGGCGTAAGGACAGAAAGTCAGCGAGCCTGCAAGTCAACGCAAAAGCGAGCAGGCTCCGCAAATGCGGAGCCTGTCTGTTTTCAAGGCTTGGGCACCTGAAAGAACTGAATCAATGCCTGAGACAGAACCGCCAGCCGTGAGCCGTCAGGAGAAAGCGCGTATCCTCCGCGGCTCGTAGTAGGTTCCTTCACGTGAACTGCAAGCAACCGCTTGCCATCGGCGGCACGATAAACGCGGAGCTCCTCGAATGCCATATCGGCTCCCTTGAAATCCATGCCGGGAATGAATTCCTGGCCTGAGTGGATAGCCTTAATGGCAAACACGCCGTTCGATTCAGATCCCGACGCTTCCTCGCTCGCTACGAATTGGTTTCCTTCGCCGTGCATAAGCAGTTTGCCATCGCTGCCGAGAACACGGTATTCGAAGCGACCAGTAGCCGCGTCGCAGGTAACGAGAAAAAGATGATCCGGCATCATGCTTGAGAGCCCGGGCCTGCACGATGATTCAAAGCGCGCGAAAGTAGACGATTTACCTTCCCAGCTGCTGAACCCCAGCCGGTAATGATTGTTGGGCTGAGCGAACAGGGTAACCTGGCCCTCATTCAGAAGCGTGGGCGGTTCGATTCCTGTAACCGTACTCGCCTGCGCAATGGTACTGAACTTCTCGTTGAGGATTGCAATATCGACGTCCTCCTCCGGCTCTGCGCCAAGATCGTCGCGAAGCTTGGAGTGGAGTTCAGGCGAATGGCGCTCACGCAGCGTGGCCACGGCCATCAATTCCAGGTTGGGGGCCATACAAATGAACTGCAACGGTCCCGCTAGCGGAATCGTCTGCTCTACGTCCAACCCTGCCCTATAGACACGTAATTCGTTGCCGACGTGCACCAGCACCCGCCCCCCGGAGAGCGGCCAAAGAAAACGGTTCGAATCCATCACCTCCCAATCGACCGCTCGGGTAACTGTGCGGCTTTGCGCATCGAACAGGACGGCGCGAATGATGCGATGAGTAGCCTTCCAATTTGCGATACCTTCGCGCCGAATGAGGCGATGAGTGTTGAATGCAAACACAAGCTGCTCAGAACCGAGCCAGGCCACCGCTTCGTCGTCAGTGAAATCGCTGAGGTTCGCGATGGAGCGAGGCGTGTAACCGAGCGGGCGAACCTCAATCGAGGTCGCACTTGGTCCCTGTAGCTCCGCGCTTGTGACGGGAAGATCGACGGCGCAGCCGGGCGGCGCGCAAACTTCAATGTCGTTTGTAGCCCTGAGCGCGGATGGATTTGTCTGCCCCCGCTCTCGATCGCTCAACTCCGCCGAGCCAGGTGGCAACCGCAACGGCATTTCGGAACGTCCAAAGGCCAGAGAGGACGGCACAAGCAGAAACTGTGTGTACTGGTCGAGCCTCACATCCGACCTCTTCGCCGAAAGAACAGAGCTCTGATTGGGGCCGGTTCCAAGATCAAGCTTCGTCCCCTTAATGTCGATCACGTCGCCGGGCTGAACTTTGGCGCTCATCGGAAAGTGATGGTTGACGCCTCTCAACTCCATGTGCCATGAGTAAAATCCGCCCGGAATCACTGGGGCACGCGCGGGTCTGCTGGCGGCAACCGAGCCGCCCCTATTCCCAAATGACGTCGGATTCACGAATGACACCGGCACACTCATCGGGCCACTGGGAGTGTTTTCCCAGTTCTCCGGAACGTGCGCAACGGCCGACAACAGCAGTTCCATGGGCTGCATGTCGGCGCCGCCGCATTGGGCCCGGGTAAAGGCCAGAGCCAGCTTCGATTCTGCCCGTCCTTTGTGAGTTTCGGCCAACTGCACTGTCGCTTCAAGGGTCGCGCCTTGGCGCAGATTGCAGCCAGGGCCGTTCCAATCACGAGTGACGCGCGCAAACACGTTGGCGCCGATCGCGAGACTCCGAACATTGAGCGGCTTCAGGAGTTCGGCTTCCACCGGCGCTGTAAGGGTTCCCGGCGAGGGTGAGGCCGGGTCTTCGCAGAATGCGGAGAGGCAAAACCCAAGCAACAGCGCGGCTGCCTTCCTTGTTAGCATGACGCGACACCCCTGACTTTCACGAGATGGAAAGCCGCACACAGATTACGACCCTCACCTCTGCATTGTCATCCTTCCTAAGTCGGCCGCCGGGTACCGCATCTTTGCGCAGCTTCATTGCGCAACGGTGGGAAAGCACGATGTCATCTCACCACTGTCACCCTGAGCGAGTCCGCTGCAGTCCGCCGCGGCAGAAAGTCGAAGCATCTACGGTTGCTTTTCCTCCAGCAATGATTCATAAAAGCTATCGCAATTCCTGAGTCAATGTATCCCGAGGCCGCTACACCCAAGTCGACGCGACCACAAGGAGCAGCGACCCTGCTCAGAATTAAAGAGGTCACAGCAACTCAGGAATTGCTGTAGGCGCCCCATGTCCTGATTTTGAAACCCGGGATCGCATAGAAACATGAGTCGCAAACCCTCCTGTCAAGCCCTACTTCGTCCACCCTCCAATTCCGACCACGCACTTCAGCGAGCCGAACTCGTTGATTCAAATAAACCCACACCTGCCCGAAACCACTGAAAATTTCTTCGCGGAACATTGCCGAGAATTGCCGCCGATTGGCGCACAATCTACTCATGGTGTGTCTCGACTCATCATTCCGCAGCCTCTTCGTTGCCCATCCTCTAAGGGAGTGCGAAATCGGCCGACACCCGGAATGAAAAATCGATAACCCCTTTGGCTGCAGTATTTTACCGAATAAGCCGCATATAATCAGCGGGTTAGAGAAAATGATCAGAGGACAAGTGCGTGAAGAATAACCACTTGACCCCAAAAAGGGGTAGTGTCCTAATTTGCCTATTTGGGCTGGTGCTATGCCTCATGGTCAGTCCATGTAGCTCGTTGGCGATAGGGATCACGCCGCCATTCTCTGTACCTCGCAAAATAGCTTTTCTTCTGGCCGGTTTTCTCTTGGTCGAAATTGGCGGGTTCATGGCTTATTTCGGGTGGGGATTGGCTGACTCCTATCTGCTTCGTGGTGTGTTAGTTATCTGTCTTGGAATCGTCGTGGTGATCGTCGGGTTTTGGGTCGTCATTCATCTCTACTCGTGGGAATATGTAAATGTATCACAAAAACCTCTCGACGTGGCGTGGGGGCCGGTGGGAGGATTACGGGTATGGGGAAAATCTGGAATCAATTGCGGGAACTGCGTAGCCACCTCGCTGGCCACTTCATGTACGACGTACTTAAATGGGCTGTCCTCCTTGGAGCGTCGGTCATGACAGCCGCAATAGTAAGATGGATTCAGGGGTTGCGTCATGCTCCCCAGCAGGATTTGCTTGGCTATATTATCTTGGCCATTCTTGTATTTATTGCGCTTACCCTTTGCGTGTTTTCGATCATGCTTAAAAAGCGATTCTCGGAAAAAGATAGCACTCCGACAATCGCCCCTTTGCCGGAAGCTCCCCCGGAGCCTGAAAAGGAAGCGGAAGCGGCTCCACTGAAGCCGCCCCCAACGGTAGATTTGCATGGGTCAATCGAAAACATTTATTTCTTAGGAGCGTCGGCTCCTTACCTTGTCAATTATTCGGTATATGTAAAACTGCGCATCACAAATCATGGCCCCGACGAAGCCGTGATCACGAAATGGTATCTCTATATTTCGATTGGAGAAACCGATAAGGTTCAAGGAAACTCTGTCGATTTACCCGCAAATCTAGCAATCAAACGACCCGATACTAACTATCTTCTTATGCCGCAGAATTTCCGGTACGAATCGCTCCAACCTGACCTGACGAAAGTACCGCTGAGTGAGCCTTATCGAAAGGGGATACCAAAAGAAGGTTGGGTGCGTTTTGACCCATCGGACTACGGATCAGCCCCCCCCGTAAATGGGGCGTTTTTTATTTACCTAGAAGATTCCCTCGGCAATGTGCATTGGATAACTAGGAAACCACAGAGCTACAAAGTTGATGGAGAGCTTATACAACTTCCCGATTCCCCTACGATGAGCCTAAGCAGCGGTACTTAGCGTCTTGTACTCCAGTTCGGGCGACTAACAAATGTATTACAAAAACACTTGACATTAAACCGTTTACGTATTACATTTATTCAAGTGAGGCTTTATGGCGAACGTACTCAACACGGATAAGCAGATCGCGGTGATCGCGGCCCTGGCCGAAGGGTCCAGCATCCGCTCCATTGAGCGCATGACCGGCATCCACCGGGATACGATCATGCGTCTTGGCGTAAAGGTCGGGCAGGGATGCACGGCGCTAATGGACGCCAAGATGCGGAACCTGCCTTGCACGCGGCTGGAACTGGACGAAATTTGGGGTTTCGTCGGCAAGAAGGCTCGCACGGTCAAGGAAAAGGATGGAAGCGTCGGCGACGTTTGGACGTGGTGCGCGATTGACGCGGAAACCAAGCTGGTGCCTACCTTCATGGTCTCAGACCGCAGCCAATTTGCCGCGTACGCCTTCGTTGCGGACGTTGCCAGCCGCATGGCTACTCGCGTCCAGATCAGCACGGACGGCTTCTATGCTTACACCCGAGCAATCAAGCGGTCGTTTGGGAGCAATGTGGATTACGGAAAGATCATCAAGGTCTACGGAACAAACGAGTTCGGGGAACGCCGTTACAGCACATCTGGCGTCCTCTCCTCCCAGAAGTTCATCGAGACCGGGAATCCTAATTTTGACCTAATTTCGACCAGTTACGCGGAACGCCTGAATGCGACTACTCGGCTGCATATGCGCCGTCTGACTCGGCTCACGCTGGCGTTCTCAAAGAAGCGAGAGAATTTTGATGCTGCCGTGGGTTTGCACTTCGCTTATTACAACTTTGTGAAGTACCACAACACCTTGCACACGACTCCTGCGGTGGCGGCTGGAGTGACGGAAACAAAGTGGAATGTTGGGGAATTGCTTGAGGCCGCTGCATGACAGTGATTCAAGAATTGCAGGATGTGGTTCAGAAACTCCACGGCGTAAAGGCTACGCATCGGGAGAGCGTAGCCGTAAAGGAAACCTGGCAGGGTAAGACGATCTGGGATGGAGTGGTCGAAGTGTTTGATCTACATGGTCATCCAGAGACGAATACAGCCTATGCGTGGCTGCATGATACCGGAGACCCGAAGAACCCGCTCCCTGTCACCGTGCTACACATCGACCCGGCCCTGTCGCCAGCCAAAGCCGTAAGAGCGTTCATCGTTCAGGAGTATGGCAATGCCGAAGAAGCCTAAGAAACCCGGACGCCCCAGAATGGCGAAAAGCGAAGCAAAGGGAACGATTGTACCGGTGCGGTTCAGTTCAGAGGATCGGAAGCGCGTAGAAGCAGCAGCCAAGGCCAGCAAGCAGACCGTCTCCGCATGGGTCCGAAGCACTTTGCTTGCCACGATTGGAGATTGAAGCTGTGGATTTAAAATTAGGACACTACCCAAAAAGGGGGATGGGGGGAGGGGTGACGAATCAGTAACGGAAGGGAAGGACAGTGTCGTTAGCTAATAATATGTCCGGTGTTTTTAGCAAGTGAAGTGTCCGCATAACGGGCGGCGAGGATGGAGCCATGCGCGAGAGCATGGAGATCTATCCGAGGACCG
>Ga0116223_10000847_pt1 | contig 34414 bp, 21 predicted proteins | sample Sb_taG_3_FD_90092 | JGI IMG/M metagenome (GOLD analysis project Ga0116223, IMG submission 90092) | Peat soil microbial communities from Weissenstadt, Germany - Sb_50d_a_PC metaG | ecosystem: Environmental > Terrestrial > Soil > Wetlands > Peat | place: Germany: Weissenstadt | collected 2010-09-21 | reverse complement strand
TACCTCGGCTTCGACCCGGACGACCTCCCGCGCCTCGTCCTGCCGCACAAGGCACAGCTCGACGTGCATCTCAGCCGCCAGCTCACCCAGCGCATCCTGCAGCACAACCGCACGGTCTGGCTCGGCGCCGAGGGGGACGACACCCCGGAAAGCCTCATGTCGGTCAAGGACGCCGTCTGCCTGCCGCTGCCGGGGCGCGACGGCCGGCCCGTCGGCGCCCTGCACGTCTACAAGACCGGCCGCGGCTTCAGCGCGCGCGACGTGAGCTTCTGCGAGGTGCTCGCCGGCTTCCTGGGCAACTGCCTGCAAGTGCTCCGCGCCCGCCGCCAACTCGAGGCGGAGAACTGCCGCCTGCGCGTCCACCATAGCGGCGGCGACGACGCCATCCTTGGCGACAGCCCAGCGATGGCCAAGTTGCGCGAGACGATCGCCCGCGTGGCGCCGGGGCCGGGCAACGTCCTCGTCGTCGGCGAGAGCGGCGTCGGCAAGGAACTGGTCGCCCTCGGCCTGCACCGCGAAAGCCCGCGCCGCGACGGGCCGCTGGTCATCGTCAACTGCGCCGCCATTTCGCCCACGCTGCTGGAGTCGGAGCTGTTCGGCCACGTCAAGGGGGCCTTCAGCGGCGCCGACCGCACGCACCCCGGCTTTTTCGAGCAGGCCGACGAGGGAACGCTTTTCCTCGACGAGATCGGCGAGTTGTCGCCGGAGTGCCAGGCCAAGCTGCTGCGCGTGCTGGAAGGGAAGGGCTTCCGGCCGGTCGGCGGCACCGCCGACGTGCGCAGCGACGTCCGCATCGTCGCCGCCACCAACCGCGACCTCGAGCGCGAAGTCGAAGAGGGGCGCTTCCGCGAAGACCTCTTCTACCGCCTGCGCATCCCGATCCGCGTGCCGCCGCTGCGCGACCACGCCGAGGACATCCCCGCCCTGGTGGAGCACTTCCTCGGCCGGCTGTCCGTCGAGTACCGCCGGCCGGTGAAGCTGACCGAGGCGTCGCTGCGGCGCTTGCAGGAGTATTCCTGGCCGGGCAACGTGCGCCAGCTCCGCTCCGTGCTGGAGAACGCCCTGGCCATGAGCGCCGGTGACACCATCGACGCCGACGATTTGCCGCTCGGCCCCGGCCGCCGCAAGCAGACCGAGGGTCAGCCGAAGCTGAACCTGGAGGAGCTGGAGGCCGACGCGATCCGCCAGGCGCTGCGGCAAACCGAGGGCAACAAGGCGCAGGCCGCCCGGCTGCTTGGCATCCACCGCGACACGCTCATGCAGAAATTGCGGAAGTACGGGATCGAGAAAGAAGGGGGATGAAAGCGCTTTATCGTTTCGCGCTCGCCTCCCCCCGCAAGCGATCCGCGAGTCACCCGCAACGTCAGGCGAGCGCGAAACGATAAAGCGCGGCCGGCGCGAAAAAACAACACCCCCTTCCCCCCGCCTGTCGTTTCGCGAAACGGCAAGCGGGGGGAAGGGGGTGGGATGGGACGGAGGACGCGCCTGTTACACGCGTCCGCTGCTGTCCACGGGCTTGTTGACGACCACTGGGGCAGCGGCCGGCGGGGTGGCGTCCTTACCGTGGATGGCCTCGAAGACTTCCTGCCGATGCACGGGGATGTCCTTGGGGGCCACGATGCCGAGTCGCACCTTGTCGCCCCGGATCTCCACCACCGTCACGGTGATGTCGTTGTTGATCACGATGCTTTCGTTTTTTTTCCTGGACAGTACTAACATCGCCGCCTATCCTTCTCTAGGTCAAAAGGGGCCGTTCCTTTGAAGCTGGTTCCCACGCTATCACCATTGCACCTGGGGAGAAGTGATACGCGCCGGTGAAGATCCCCTTCCCGTGTCAGAACCAGACGCGAGTCTCCGCGGGCGGCGTCCGATCGCTTCGGTCCTCACCGAAGTGGGCACGGAACCTTAGCGCTGCTCTGAGACTCCATCACTAATCACTCTATCTATCCCTCCCAACCCCGTCAAGGGGCGGCACCGGTTTCATCGCTCTTTTTTACCGATTTGGCACGAGTCTTCCGCAGCCTTCGCCGGCCCACGGATGCACACCGGCCGGTCCTCCTCAACCGTCGTTGCACCGGCGACACCGTTGTTTTTCCTAATCTTGCCCGCCGCCCCCAACCGCCCAGGCTGCCGCGCCGAGGAAGGGCGCGGCCCGAGCGTCATGGGCGCAACTGGCCGGTCGGAGACACCGGCCGATTGTCGATCCGGCGGCGAAGGGGATCCCTGGACAAGCGCGGCGGGGGCGGGCGCCGCCCCGTGATGCTTGAGTTTTTTTCCCCGGAAAACCGTGCGCGGGCCGTTGGCGGGGCGCGAGGCACTCGCCTTAACAGTCGCGTCCAATGTAGCCGTCCTGCGAGGGGAAGTCGCGCGGGCGGGGGTGAAAAACCTGTCGTCGGGGCGCTGCGAGGCGGCGGCGCCGGGTATAGTTGGCGAGGACATCGGGCGAGCGCCCGCCATCAGCAGGGTGGCTCGTGGCGAGCGCCCCGGCCCTAGGGAGAAGAAGCCTCACGCCATGAAAAAGCTCATAATTGCCGCCCTCCTGAGCCTGGCCGGGATCGGCCTGGTTACGGAACGGGCTTCGGCCTGGCTGTTCTGCCGCAACTGCTGCACGATTTGCGTCAAGCCTTACAACGCCTTCAGCCCGAGCGTCTTCGGCAGCATCTGCGCCGACGGCTGCTTCCCGCTGTGCTGTCCGCCGCCGTGTTGCCCGCCGCCGTGTTGCTGCCCGCCGCCGCCGCCGTGTTGCTGCCCGCCGCCGTGTTGCTTCCCGCCGCTCGGCTGCCCGATGGACGGGTGCGGTTGCGGCGCCTGCGGAATGGGCCCGGGGCCGATGATGCCTCCCCCGTTCCTGGCCGGCCCGGGGCCGATGATGCCTCCTCCCCCGTTCCTGGCCGGCCCGGGGCCGATGATGGCTCCCCCGTTCCTGGCCGGCCCGGGGCCAATGATGGGTTCCCCGCCCATGGCCGGCCCGGCGATGTTCCCGCCGGGGGGCGGCTTCCCGAACTACCAGCTAACGCCCGGCGGCAACCTTCCGAACTTCCAGCCGCCGCCGGCTAACGTCCCGAACTTCCAGGGGCCGCCCCCCATGCCGCTGCCAGCCGGCCCAGCCCTCCCGATGACCGGCGCCGTGAGTTATCCGACCGGGATCCAGACCGCCGGGTATGGCGGCTTCGCCCCGGCGGGCTCCTACCCCGGCTACGCCCCGACGCCGTGGGCGCAGCCGGCGGTCTACCCGAGTTACTGGAACATGCCCTCCCCGTCCGGGCGCTGATCGGCGACCCGTTCCGGCCGCGAGCTTCCGGTGAGCGCTGCTGATAGGCGCGCGCCGCAAGTTCACGGCCGGAGCCGATTCAACCCTCCTGCCAGACGCGGAACGGGTTCTCCCAGAGCATGGCGATGACGAGCCACCCGGAGGCGAGTCCGAAGGGGACCAGGCAGCGGGCGGCGCAGGTTGCCGCCACGAGGGTGCCGCCGCCGAGCAGGGACAGGGCGGCGACATAGACGCGCCGCCCCCAGGCGGCCCGCCGCGGGTCGCGGCTCCCGCGGACCCGCCAGACGCTCCAGGCCCCCAGGATTACCGCCACCGCCAGCAGTGCCAGCAGCCACTCGTCCAGGTCGAACATACGCCGGTCCCTCCGTGAACCTGCCCATGCCGCTCCCGGCACGCGTCGGGTCGTAAGTAGCCGCTGCGGCGTAGCAGGTCAAGGCAACGTGGCCGACTTGCCCCGACCGTCAAGGCCACTCACCGGCCCTCGGCAGACCGCCTTGACATCCCCCCACGAATCTGGCACAACCCCCCGCCCTGTGTCGGTTGTCGCGCCGGCGGGCGCGTAGCGGGTTGGGCGAAGATCATGGCCAGCACGACGGCTCCAAGAAGTCCGTTCCGGGCGCGGGTGGGCGCGACGCCGCCCCTGCGGCAGCTGTGGCAGGTGCCGACGTTCGTCCTCGGCCTGCTCGCCCTCGCCGCCGTTTGCCTCGTCCGCCCCCCCTGGCACGGGGCTCGGGCGTCGGAGGATGACCCCGCCAGCGCCGAGTTGCGTGAACTCCTTCGACAACCGGAATTCGATCGGGACCGCGCCCTGAAGCTCGGCGCCGACGCCGTTCACCGCGCCGGCACGCCCCCCGCCGGGGCCGAGGCCCACTTCCTGCTCGGCAGCGCCTACCTCCGCGTGGCGGAGCGGGCTGGCCCGGGGAAAGGACACGACGAGTGGCGCGAGGCCCGCGCTCACCTCGAGCAGGCCCGGGCGCTGGGCGTCGCGGCGGAAGAGAGCCCGCGCCTCGAGTACCGCCTCGCCAAGACGTGGGTCCAAACGGGCGAGGGGCCGGCCAAGGTCATCCCGGCGCTGGAGCATTCGATCGAAGGCGGTGCGGACGACGACCTCGAGAAGGCGCGCGGCTACGGGCTGATCGCCGACGCCTATCTGAAGCTGCCGAAGCCGGACCTCGTAAGGGCGCTGGAGGCCACCGTCAGGCAGATCGACACGGCGGTCGTCGAGGACCGCGTGCTCGGCCCGGCCCGCCTACGGCGCGGCGAGTTGCTACTGCGACTCGGCAAGGAGGATGACGCAGCCGAGGTGCTGAAGAACGTCGGCGCCAAGGCCCCGCCCGAGGTGTTGGCCCAGGCCCGACGCCTGCGGGTCGGCATCCTGGAGCATCAGGGGCAATGGGCCGATGCGGGGCCGGTCTGGCGCGAGATCCTCGACGACCGCCGGTCGCCGCCGCCGGACCGCGGGGTCGCGCTGTACCACCTCGGCCTGTGCCTGGGTAATAGCGGACGCAAGGACGAGGCGCTGGCGCCCTGGGTGGACTGTCTGAACCGCGACGGGGCGGGCGAGGAAGTGACGGCGGCGGCGCTCGGGGTTGCTGACCTGCGTTTGCAAGCGCAGGGCGACTCTCAATACAAGCTCGGTCTGACGGCTCTCGAACGGGCCATGCGCGCTGTCAACGGGCCCGACGACTGGCACAACTCGCTGGTGCCCCTCTCGCGGGTGCGCGAGGTGTTCGAGGCGGGATACAAGGCGGCCGCCGCGAAGGGTGCCTCCGTTGAGGCGGTGCGACTGGCGCAGCTGTACGAGAAGGTGGCCCTGCCGGGCCGGGCGCACGAGTTGCGGGGCGAGGCGGCCACCGCCGGGGCGCGAGCGGCGCGGGAGAAGGCGCGGCGGGCCGCCGGCGAAGAGGCGCGTGTTCTGTTCGGCGAGGCCGAGGACTTGCTGCGCCAGGCGGGGGAGGCTTACGAGTTGGCGGCCGCCGCACAGGCGGACCCAGCCGAGCACGCGGAGCGCCTGTGGTCCGCGGCCAACCGCTTCCTCGAGGGACGCGATGCGAAACAGGCGATCACCGCCCTCAACCGCTTCTTGACGATCGCCCTGCAGCCGGACATGGTGGCGGTCAAGCGCTTCAACCCGCGCCTGAACGAAGGCTGGTACAAATTGGCCCTTGCGTACAAGGACACCGGCGATCTGAAGCACGCCGCCGAGAACTTCGAGGCCGCCGCCAACCGCCTGGAGTGGGCGAGCCCCTACACCTATCGCGCACGCTACGAATTGGCCGCGGCCGCGAAGCAGGCGGGGGATCCCGACGGCGCTCAGGGGTACCTGGAGGATAACCTGAACAAGCTCCGCACGGCGGCTGCCGACCGCGACGACGAGGCGCGGGAGAAAACCCTCTACGCGCTCGGCGACCTCTACTTCGGGCGTCGCGGGCTGCCCGATTCCATCTCGAAAGACTTCATCTCGAAGGCCATCGACACTCTCGAAGCAGCGCTCCGCGACTTCCCGAACAACCCTCAGGCGCTGTGGGCGCGTTACCAGCTGGCCGAGAGCTACAAGGATCGCGCGCACCAACGAACCACCGACCTCAGCCCGGAGCAGCTCAGCATGGACGCGCGGCTGGAAAACGAGAAGAAGGTGAGTGACGACCGCGAAAAGGCCATCGCCAGCTACCAGGAAGTGAGCCGCTCCCTGGACGCGAAGCCGGACCGCAGAGCGGCCGAGGAGCGCCTGCTGGTCTACGTCCTGCTCGAGGCGGCCGAGGTCCGCTACTTGGCCGGCGGCTACGAGAAGTCCGCCGAGATGTTTGAAATCGTCGTGGAACGCATCAAGGACAAAGAGGGGTTCGAGGTGCAGTATTTCAACGCGCTGGTCAACCTGGTGCGCGGCTACTCCATCGCCATGACGACGTACCTGGGCACGGAGAGCGACTACAAGGCCAAAATGCGGACCGCCCGGCAGAAGGTCCAGCGGGTGGTGCCGGAGATTCGCGCGGGGCTGCCGAGGCTCGACCCGCCGACGCGCAAGCCCTTTGAGGAGTGGCTCAAGGCGTTCGACCAGTCGGCGCCGGCCGGCGGTGTGCGCTAACCCGGCCGCCGCCGTCGATTGATCGTTTCGCGAAACGATCAATCGACGGCGGCCATCACGCCCGGTTCAGGTGATACACGATCCGGTCGGCGAACTCGGAGCTGGTGGCCCCGGCCTCAGCGCAGTAGCCGGCGAACTGGCGGGCGATGTCGTAGGTGACGTACAGCTTGCCGCCCGGCCCCTTCTTGGCAGTGTCCTCACTTTCGGCGAAGGTCGCTTCCACACCCCGGGTGACCAGGCGGGCCGCCTCGGTCCAGCCCAGGTGCTCCAGCAGTAGGGCCCCGGACAGGAGCACGGCCCCGGGGTTGGCGGCGTTCTTGCCGGTGTACTTCGGGGCGGTGCCGTGCGTCGCCTCGAACATCGCCGCCCAGTCGCCGATGTTGGCGCCGGCCGCCAGGCCCAAGCCGCCCGTCAGGGCCGCCGCCGCGTCGCTGAGGTAGTCGCCGTTGAGGTTCGGCGTCGCCACCACGCTGTACTCGTCCGGCCGCAGCTGGATCTGCTGGAACATGCTGTCGGCAATGCGGTCGTTGACGAGCACCTTGTCGGCCGGCTTCTTGCCCCCCGCGGCCGTCAGTTCCGCCTCGGTGACGACCCGGTCGCGGAACTCCTGCACCGCCACCTCGTAGCCCCAGTCCTTGAAGGCACCCTCGGTGAACTTCATGATGTTGCCCTTGTGCATCAGCGTCACGCTGGGCAGCTTCTTGTCGATGGCGTAGCGGAGCGCCATGCGCACCAGGCGTTTGGTCCCCTCCGGGCTCATCGGCTTGATGCCGAGACCCGACGACGGCAGCACGTTGTAGCCCATCTCCTTGAGCAGGGCCAGGAGCTTCTTCGCCTTGTCGCTGCCACTCTTGAACTCGATGCCGCAGTACACGTCCTCGGTGTTCTCGCGGAAGATGACCATGTTGACCTTGTCGGCGCGCTTGTTCGGCGCCTCGACGCCCCGGAAGTAGCGCACCGGCCGCACGCAGGCGTACAGGTCGAAGCGGATGCGCAAGTAGACGTTGATGCTGCGAAAGCCGCCGCCGATCGGCGTGGTGAGCGGCCCCTTCAGGCCGACGGCAAAATATTCAAACGCCCGCAGGGTGTCGTCGGGCAGGTAGAGCTTGCGCTGTTCGTCCTCGCTGAGCGAGCCGACCTGCTCATCCTTGACCTGCGGGCAGTACAACTCGCGGGCCACGTCGCCGGCATGGACGTCGAACCAGTGGATCTTGCGCTTGCCCTTGTAGGCCCTCTCGACGGCGGCGTCGAGGGCACGGACGGCGCAGGCGGTGATGCCGGGGACGGCGCCGACGTCGCGGCCGATGCCGTCGCCGCGCAGCAGGCAGACGATGGGGTCGTCCGGCACCTTCCAGGTGCCGTTCGCATCGACGGTGACGCGAGTGCCTTTCGTAGGGGGGGTGAGCTTCTGGAAGGTCGGTGCCGCCATGAGAGGAAGTTCCTTCGCAAGACCGGAAATCATTCGGGGGGGTCGAGTGCCGTTGCCCGTCATGATAGAGCGCACGGCCGCTTGCGGCACACGACGCCCCTCGCCCCGGAGTACCGGGGCGAGGGGAGAACTCCACCCCCCCAAACGAAACGAGGCCCGAGGGTTGTCCTTGGGCCTCGCACGGCGGCTGTGACTGTGTCACCTCCCCACCGGAATCGGGGCCGGGGGCAGAGGCGAGGACGACGGGGCAGCCTGGGTGGGCGCCGGGGCCACGGGTTGCGGGGCCGGGGCGACGTACACGGGCGCCGGCGCTGGAGTGACGTACACGGGGGCCGGGGTGACGTACACCGGCGGCGGGGGGGCGTACACCGGTGCGCCGATGTAAATCGGGGGCAGGCCGACCACGACGCGCGGGCCATAGCCGTAGTAGGGCCGGTAGTAGCCGTGGTAGTGCGGGCCAGGGATTCCGACGCCAATGAACACGCCGGCGTGCGCCGACGTCCAGGACAACCCCAGGAAGGCCAGAATCGCGAGGCTGAAGAGTCGAGTTCGGTTCATGGGAACCTCCTTTTGCCCAGAGGGCATAACAAGAGATCGGCAGTCGCCCGCCAACCCCTTGAATGATAACCATGAGGGCCCCGCAAAAAAGATCAGCTGGCCCGGTGGTGCCGCCCCGTCGCCGGACGGGGTGCGGTAAGAATGGTACAGGTCATGCCTGCGCTCCGGCCGCGACCCACTGCGGCCCCAGGTGCGTATTATTTCCAGAGAAGAGAGAGCCGGGCCGCCCGCCCCAACGGCCGCTCGCGTCCCCCACTCGGCGCCCCGTTCGCGTCGAGCCATCCAATCCAACGGTCGTCCGGCCCATCGTGTTATTCAGGAGGTTCTTTTCCCATGAAACGTTGGCTCCCCGCCTTCGTTCTTTTACTCACCGGCCTGCTGGTCGGCGGTTTCGCCGGGCACTCCCTGCTGCGCGGGCAGCCCCCTCCCATCACCACCCCGCTCCCCAAGGAACTGACCAGCTACCGCGACGTGGTCAAGAAGGTGCTACCGGCCGTCGTCAGCATCGAAGGGAAATCGGCGGCGACGCCGGTCAAGGCCAAGCAGCCGCGCAAGCGCACCCCCGCCGACGACCAGCAGCTCCCGGAAGAATTCCGTCGCTTCTTTGACGAGTTCGGCCAGGGGCCGTTCGGCTCCGACGCCGACCCGGCGCCGCTCATGGGCTTCGGGTCGGGCTTCGTCGTCGATCCCAAGGGCGTCATCCTGACCAATCATCACGTCGTGGACGGAGCCGGCGAGGTTGTGGTCACGCTCCAGGACGGTCGCAAGTTCACGAGCAAGGAGATCAAGACCGACCCCAAGACCGACCTGGCCATCGTCCGCGTCGAGACTAAGGAGACGCTGCCGTACCTCCCACTTGGCGACAGTGACGCGATGGACATCGGCGACCGCGTCCTGGCGGTCGGCGCCCCATTCCGGCTGAGCGGCACGGTGACCTCGGGCATCGTCAGCTCAAAGGGCCGGAACCTCGGCATGAACGTCTACGAGGATTTCCTGCAGACCGACGCCGCCGTCAACCCCGGCAACAGCGGCGGCCCGTTAGTCAACCTGCAAGGGCAGGTCATTGGCATCACCTCGGCCATCAAAAGCTACAGCGGCGGCTGGCAGGGGATCGGCCTGGCCGTGTCGAGCAACCTGGCGAAGAACGTCATGGAGCAGCTCGAGAAGGACGGCGTCGTCCACCGCGGCTACCTCGGCGTGCAGGTCAAGAACGTCTTCGGTCGCGACCTGGCGGCCCGCCTTGGCGTCCCGAAGGACGGCGGCGTGCTGGTGACGCAGGTCTTCGACAAGACGCCGGGGGCCAAGGCCGGCCTGAAGGACGGCGACGTGATCACCGCCCTCGCCGGCAAGCCGATCCACGACATGCACGGTCTGCAAATGTCGGTCGCGTCGCTGCCCCTGGGCAAGCCGGTCGAGCTGAGCATCGTCCGCGACGGCAAGCCGCAGGCGCTGCAGGCGACCATCGAGGAGCAGCCGAAGGACTACGGCGGCAAGGACGAGCCGACGAAAAACGCCTCGCGCAACCGCAACCAGAGCGCGGTCAGCGTGGACAAGGTCGGCGTCGAGGTGACCGACCTGACTCAGGCGCAGGCCGAACGGCTGGGCTTCCGCGACGCGACCGGGGCCCTCGTCGTCAAGGTGGAAGACGACAGCGTCGCCGCGACCGGCGGACTGGAGCAGGGCATGCTCGTCACCAAGGTGGATCGCAAGCCGGTGAAGTCCGCGGCGGCGTTCAAGGAGGCCGTCGAAAAGGCGTCGCTGGAGAAGGGCGTGCTGCTGCAGGTCAAGTCGCCCAAGGGCGGCACAAGCTTCGTCCTGCTCAAGGCCGCGGCGCCCGCCCCGAAGTGATGGGACCGATCACCTTCGTTTAGGACCGACTCGGAAATAAGTTCCCTATATCCGGCCGACCTGCCCGAACGCCGCCGGAAACGCCTGCGGGAAATCGGGGAGTTATTTCCGGGTCGGTCCTTAGCGGCCGCCTATTTATCGATTCGCGAAATGATGAATCCGCGCCGCCCCGAGGGCGGCCGCTAAACGATTGTCCCACACGGCCAGGAGAAGCCGTCCGAAGCAGGGCGGCCGGCATTCGCTCCGGCCGCAAAGCCGCCAAGTAGCCGCTCATTCCTTTCTCTGCCCCGCACGGCTGCACCTCAAGCCGCGAAACGCGCCAGATCATTTGTTGCATCTCGTCCACGGGCCGGGTTACAATCCGTATTCGCTTGCGACGAATTTCCCTCGGCTTCTGCCCGTCGCACTCCGCGGAGTCTGCCATGCCCGGCTTTGTCCACTTCCTGCGCTGCGTCGGCAAGGCCGCGGTGAAGCATGGTTTGCGCGCCCTCGCCGGTTTGGTGCCGATGGGCGGCGAGTTGTACGACATGGCCTCCGATGCCTGGGCCGACTACCGCGGCGCGAACAAGGACGCGGAATTGCGCGCCGAACTGCAAGCGCTGGCTCAGGCGAGCCTGGTAGAGGCGCGCCAGGCGGCCGAACAGGTGACGCGGGAAGTCGCCGCCGGTCAACCGCCCGAGGTGCAAGTCGCGCTGACCTCGTACTTGAGCCAGGTGCCCGCGGCGGTGCGCCAGTCGCTGCGCCGGCCCGCCGACCCGACGGGGACCAGCATCCCCGCTACGCTGGCGCTGAACAAGCCCGAAGACCTGGTGCCGTTTCTGCCCGCCCGCCTGCCGCGCTTCAAGCCGGGCGACTGCCCACCGGCTGTCGGCGATTGGGAGTTGGTTGAATTACTGGGCACCGGCGGCTTCGGCGAGGTCTGGAAAGCGCGGCACGTGACGCTCACCAGTCGCAAGCCCGTGGCGCTGAAGTTCTGCCTGGACGCCGCCGCAGTCGGTGCCCTCCGCAATGAGGCACAACTGCTGGACCGCGTCATGCAGCACGGGCGGCACCCCGGCATCGTGCCGCTGTTGCAAACCTACCTGCGTGCCGACCCGCCCTGCCTGGAATACGAGTACGTCGCCGGTGGCGATCTGTCCGGCTTGATGCAGGAACAGATGGCCCGTGGCGGAGCCTCAGCGCAGTTCGCCGCCCAGATCATCCTGCGCCTGGCGAAGACAGTCGCCTTCGCCCACCGCCTGAGCCCGCCCATCGTCCACCGCGACCTGAAGCCGGCCAACATCCTCGTCCAGCGCAAACCCGATGGCAAGGTGACGCTGCTGGTGGCCGACTTCGGCATCGGCGGCATCGCGGCGGCGCAGGTGATCCGCAAGGAGACCGGCCGGCCGCTGTCGCGCGAGCAATCGCTGCCGAGTGCCGTGCGGGGGGCTTACACGCCCCTGTACGCCTCGCCGCAGCAGCGCCGGGGCGACCGGGCCGACCCGCGCGACGACATCCACGCCCTGGGCGTCATGTGGCACCAGTTCCTGGCTGGCGACCTGACGGCAGAACGCCCCGGCGGCCGCGGCTGGCGCAAGAAGATGGAGAACCGCGGCATGGCACCGGGACTGATCGACCTGCTGGAGTCGTGCATCGACGATGACCCGGACGAACGCCCCGCCAATGCCGAAGACCTCGCCGCGCGGATCGAGCAACTGCTTCACCCCGAGCCGCCGTCCTCTTCCGAGCCAGGCCCAACGCCACCTCCGAAGGCGCAGGTGGTCGTACCCGCGACACCGATGACTCCACGATCGGTCTCGCCTCCTCAATTCGCAACGAAGAAAGGGTACTTCCTTGGAGATCATCAACTCCCTCGGCATGAGGCTTGTCCTCGTGCCCCGCGGCACCTTCTGGATGGGCGACCGGGGCAGCCAGCAGCAGGTAGACGTCACCCGCGATTTCTACATCGGTTCCTTCCCGGTCACGCAGGAGCAGTGGCAGGCCATCATGGGCAACAATCCCAGCTGGTTCTCCCGCAGCGGTCGTGGTGCCCACAAAGTGAATGGTGTCTCCGATGCCGACCTGAAGCAGTTCCCCGTCGAGCAGGTTTCCTGGGACGACGTGCAGGAGTTCCTGAAGCGTCTCAACGCGTGTGAGAAGGAGAGTGGCTTCCTGTACCGCTTGCCGACCGAGGCCGAATGGGAGTATTCCTGTCGGGGAGGGGCTACTTCTCAACAAGACTGCTCATTCGACTTCTACTTCGCCCAGCCCACCAACGACCTCTCCTCCCAGCAGGCCAACTTCGACGGCAACCACCCCGCCGGCAATGCGGCCAAGGGCAAGTACCTCCAGCGCATTACGAAAGTGGGCTCATACCAACCGAACCGCCTTGGTATCTACGACATGCATGGCAACGTCTGGGAGTGGTGCGAGGACCACTTCGAGGCGGGGGACTCGGACCGGGTGGTCCGGGGCGGCTGCTGGGGCGGTCCCGCCTCCTACTGCCGGGCGTCGTTCCGCGGCAGGTGCGTGACGTCGCGGTTGGACCGGTTCGACTACCTGGGCTTCCGCCTCGCCGCAGTTCCGTCTGAGGATTAGGGCAGGCAGGAACGAACACCACCTGGAGCGACAGATCGACGTGCCGGAGCGAATGACCGACATTCTTGATCTGTTCGTGCTAACCAGTCACGCCCGCGCCAATCCGTTGCTGTGTCTGGCGCAGTGCCGACTCGAACTCGGCGAGCCGAAGAGCTAATTCGAGCCGGGTGACCGGCTCAAGTTTTCCGTGTTCGACGAGTTGCGACGCCTCCCGAGACAAATCAGTGGTCGATGGGAGTAGCCGATTCAGGGCGAAGCGGAGGCTTTCAAAATCTGCTTGCGCCCGTTGGGCTGCCAACTGTTGCTTTTCAAGCCGAGCCTTGGCGTAGAGCCGTTGCGCTCTTCGCGTGCATGTGCCGATTTCGACCAGTTTTTGCGCGTACTCTTTCAGCAGCGGCACAAGGCCCGCGGCCACTGTCTGCGGGTCGAAGGTTAGGTCAGTCTGACTCATCATCCCGCCTCCCATTGTCTGAAAGCGTCCAGCGTCTCGAACAAGTGGCGCAGCGACTCCACTTGCACTTTCTGGTCATAGCCTTCCGTGTTCTTCTTCAACACCTGGCTGTTCCGGTCCACGAAATTGCTGATGACCAGCGACGCGAAGACATACTCGTGGCGGAATTGCTGGTGGCCTTTCTGGCTGAGAACCTTGTGGACCTCCGCCGCATACTCGCCGTCGCGGTAATGCTTCTCGACCGTGCCGCGATCCCACCACAAATCCTGCTTCGTCACCAGTGTCAGCATCCAGAGCTTCCGGCGACTGGCCTGCACGTGCGGAATGAGTTGCCGCAGCACTTCGAGTTCTTCTGCACGCCGCTCGGCGCAGAAATCCTTCACGAACTGCTTCATGTCGCCTTGGTACAGCTTGTGTCCCTTGTACCCCCCCTCCGCCTTGAAGCTGTGGTAGCCGTAAGCGGAGAGGAAAATCACTCCGCGAAACTTCCCGGCCGCCAGGTCCGCATGCAAGTCAGCCCACGTCGCCTCCCTCCGCTGGCGCTGGCCCGGCGGCACGACGACCTCAACGCGGGGCGAGTCCTTGAGGGCGTACGTTTCGACGCTGACGCTCTCTTCGTACTCACCCGGCAAATCGCGCAGATAGTCGTATTCGCCGGCGAGCAACCGCGCCAACGTGCTTTTGCCGGCGCCGCCTGGCCCCAGGATGAGAATGCCTGGTTCCTTCTTGGTCCCCTTGCCGCGGAGATACCAAGCCTTCAGCTCGCCAAGCCTTGCCGCAATCCAATCCTTATTCTTCCACAGCCACGAGACGACCGCAACGGCCGTTTGCTTTGCACCGTCGGTGTCGGACATGGGTTTCCCTCCCTTGCGGTAACTGCACCGGCTCCAGCGTTATCATCGCAGGGCGGAAGAGCGGGTCAAGGGGAAAGGTCGGGCATTCCGCGGCAGGGTAAAACCCGCCGGCGCGTTCCAGGTCGGCACCCACGACGCCACCAGGGCGCTGACCATCGAGTGGGTTGACGCTCATCGCGTGAGTTAGGAAAGGTTGAGTCTCCGCCGGCCGACCATCGCAGACCGGGGGACCCCTTGCCATGAGTCGCTCGCGGCGGGCGCGTTTCCACAGAGGCTGCACCGTGGCCCAGGAAGCGATTCCGGTGGAATACCGGGAGGTCGCCTGAGTTCACCCCAAGTGGCCTGGCGCTTGCGCGATCTCCCCATAGACGCGCCGCACCAACTCCAACTTGTCCTCCCAGCGAAACTCCTGCGCCAAGCGCCCCCACCCCGCCTTCCCCATGCGCGTTCGCAAGGCCGCATCCTCGACCAGGCGCCGCAGCCCGTCGGCGAGTGCGCCCACGTCGCCGCAGCCCGCGAGGATGCCGTCTTTGCCGTCGCGGATCACGCCCGGGACGCCGCCCGCGCGATAGGCAAGGCTAGGCACCCCGTTCGCCCACGCTTCCAGGAACACCAGCCCGAACGAGTCCGACCGGCTCGGCATCGCCAGCACGTCGAGGCCCGCGAGGAAGTCGCGCTTGCACGCCTCGTCGAGGGCGCCCAGCCGTGTGACGCGGTCCTTCGCCCCATAGCCCTCCCAAAAAGTGAGAAAATTCCGCATCTCCGGGCCGGCGAGCACCAGGCGGAAGCGGCAGCCGGCGGCCCAGGCGCTCTCCGCCGCGCGCAGCAGATCGACGGTCCCCTTCTCGACACTCTTGTTCGCCAGGTGTCCGACGACGACATCCGCGGGCGCCACGCCCCACGCCGCGCGAGCGCGGCACCGGTCGCCGCCGGTGCAGGCCGGCGCGTCCACGCCCATCCCCTGGAGGACCAACTTCTCGCCGGGGACGCCGTGCCGCAGCAGCGCGTCGCGTTCGACGTCGGTCTGCACGAAGACGCGCCGGGCCTCGGCGAGGACCGTCGAGAGGGCCGGCGAGAGGTAGGTGCGGCGCGAGGGGTCGTGCGGGTCATCGGGGTCGCCGAGGTGCAGGAAGGGCGTGACGACGAAGGGCACCCGCAGCCGCCGGGCCAGCCGGGCGGCGCTGGCGAGCACCCATCCATAGGGGAAGGCCGTCGCGTGGACCACGTCGAACGGTGGGTCGCTCCGCCCCGCGTCGCGCCACATGCCGGGGGCGATGGGGTTGCACGGCATGGTCAGCAGCTGCCAGGTGCGCAGGGGTGGCAGGGAGAGGGCCTTGAGGACGTAGCGCCGCCCGCGGAAGTACCATGCGGGGGCGTAGCGGCGCACCTCGACGCCCTCTTCCCAGGTGACCCCCGCGGGAAGTCGGCGACCCTGTGGCAGCCAGAAGGCTTCGAGGTCGAGGGCGCTGGTCGTGAAGACGGTGACGCGGTCGCCGGCCTGCGCCAGGTGCCGGCTCAGCCGGGCGAAGTAGGCTTCCGAGCCGCCCAGGGCCGGCGGGTAGCGATGCACGAAATGGGCCACGCGCATGGCAATCCGTTACCTCACAGTTTCTCTCCCTCGTCCCGAGCCCTTTAGATACAATACAGGCCGACTTGAAATCAGGCCGGCGCCCAGCGCCAACCGCACCCGAGGACTCGCCGCGATGCAGATATCGATTTCCCGGATGGCCGCCGCCGTGCAGCCGTCGGCCACGCTGGCCGCGGGCGCCAAGGCCCGCCAGATGAAGGCCGAGGGCCTGCACGTCTTCGACTTCAGCCTCGGCGAGCCCGACTTCCCCACGCCGGAGCACATCTGCCAGGCGGCCGTCAAGGCCATGCAGGCCGGCCACACGCGCTACACCCCCGCCGCCGGCATCGCCGAACTGCGCGCCGCCGTCGCGCGCCTCTATCAGAAGACTTACGGCATCCGCTATACCGCCGACCAGGTCATCGTCTCCTCGGGGGCCAAGCACTCGATCCACAACGCCCTGGCGGCCACCGTCGGCCCGGGCGACGAGGTCATCATCCCGACGCCCTACTGGGTCAGCTACAGCGACCTGGTGGAGATGACCGGCGCGAAGTATGTGCTGGTGCATACGACGCACGAGAGCGGCTTCAAGATGACGCCGCAGCAGCTGCGGGCGGCTCTCACGCCGCGCAGCAAACTGCTCATGCTCAACTCGCCCTCCAACCCGACCGGCACCGTCTACACCCGCCAGGAGCTGGAGGCGCTGGCCGACGTCGTTCTCGACTCGCCGCTGGCGGTGCTGAGCGACGAGATCTACGAGCGCCTGGTCTTCGGCGACGCCCGGGCGGTCTGCTTCGCGAGCCTGCGGCCCGAATTGGCCGAGCGCACCATCACCATCAGCGGGGCGAGCAAGACCTACGCGATGACCGGCTGGCGCGTCGGCTGGTCGGCCGGGCCGCCTCACGTGATTAAGGCGATGGGCAACGTGCAGAGCCAGCAGACCGGTTGCCCGTGCAGCGTCAGCCAGTACGCGGCCCTGGCCGCCCTGGACGGCGACCAGGAATGCGTCGAGAAGATGCGCCGCGAGTTCGAGGCGCGGCGTGACCTGGTATGCCGCCGGCTGTCGGCGCTGCCGGGGGTGAAGTGTCCGACGCCCGGCGGCGCGTTTTATGCGTTCTTCAACGTGGCGAGCCACTTCGGTCGCGCCCTGGCCGGCAAAAAGGTGGCCGATTCGCTGAGCTTCTGCCAAGTGGCGCTGGAGTCGGCGCACGTCAACCTGGTGCCCGGCTCGGCCTTTGGCGCCGAGGGCTACGCCCGCCTGTCGTTCGCCGCCAGCCGCGAGCAGATTAACGGCGGGATCGAGCGGCTGGAGCAGTTGTTGAAGTAATTGAAGATTGCGGATTGCGGATTGCAGATTTCAAATCTGCAATCCGCAATCCGCAATCTGCAATCGGAGGAATCATGCCCTTTCTCCTGCTCAGCGAAGACGAGGTCCGCCAGGTCCTGACGATGGAGATGGCCCTGGAAGCGGTCGAGGCGGGGCTGCGCAAGATGGCGCTCGACGAAGCGCAGAACATCCCGCGCAGCCGCTGCCAGACCGACCACGCCATGCTGCACGTCCTGTCGGCGTCGGCCAAGACCCTCGGCGTGATGGGCTACAAGGCGTACGCCACCAGCAAGAAGGGGGCGCAGTTCCACCTCGGCCTCTTCGACGGCAAGACCGGCGCCCTCCTGGTCCTGATGCAGGCCGATTACCTCGGGCAGATGCGCACCGGGGCGGCGAGCGGTGTCGCGACACAGTACATGGCGCGCCCCGAGGCCAGCGAGGTTGGACTCTTCGGCACCGGCAAACAGGCGCGGACGCAACTCCTGGCCGTGTGCAAGGTGCGCAAGATCAGCCGCGCGCAGGTGTACAGCCCCAACGAGGAACACCGCCGCCAGTTCGCCGCCCAGATGAGCGAAGAGTGCGGCGTCGAGGTGCAGCCGGTGCCGCGGCCGGAGTTGGCCGCACAGGACAAGGACATCGTCATCACGGCCACCACCAGCCGCGAGCCGGTGTTCAACGGCCACTGGATCGCCGAGGGGACGCATATCAACGCCGCCGGCTCTAACTTCCTGGGCAAGGCGGAGATCGACGCCGTGACGGTGCGCCGCTGCGAGTCGATCGTCGTGGACAGCAAGGACCAGGCGCGGCTGGAAGCGGGCGACTTCGTGCAGCCCCTGGAGGACGGCTCGATCCACTGGGCCGACGTACACGAACTAGGCCAGGTGATCGTCGGCCGCTACACCGGCCGGGCCCATCCGCAGGACGTGACGCTGTTCAAGTCGCTGGGCATCGCTATTGAAGATGTCGCGGTGGCGGCGAAGGTGTACGCCAAGGCGCAGGCGGCCGGCATCGGGCGGACGGTGGAATGGTGACGACCCGGCGGCCGCTCAATCGACCCAGTTGACGACGCTCAGGTCGGGAATGCGCTGGAAGTCGCGGAGATTGCGGCTGACCAGGGTGGCGCCGTGAGCGAGGGCGATGCTGGCAATCAACAGATCGCCACGTCCGATCTTCTTCAGTCCCTTGAGGGTGACCAGGCGTTCAAACTCCGCCACGGCAGCAGCGTCGAGTGGCAAGATCAGCATCCGCCCGAGAAACTCGTCGGTCCTGGTCAGCCGTTCCTGGGCGCGGAGAAACTCTGCGGCGTTGGCCGCTTTGAAAAGTTGGTCGAATCTTCCCCGCAGCGTCTCAATCCTGCTAACAATCGTCGTGACGACCCCTGATTCTCCTGCTTCCTGAAGGCGCCGCATGACGCGCGCGTCCCCCTTGAACCAAAAGCTGAGGGTATCCGTGTCGAGGACGTGCATCAGCGACGCCCCCCCTCATTCGGCCTTCCCCGAGCCTTCATGGCTGCGGCAACAATCTCGTCCAATGTCTCGTCGTCCTTGAAGGCGCCGAACCCCAGGAGTTCCGCCGTCTTGTTGTCGATAGGTCCCCGCCCGCGCAACCATTCCTGCAGCGCCGCCTTCAGGAATCGCCACTTTCCCTTCACCCGCTGTCCCGGCATCCGTCCCTGAGAGACCAATTCCTGCACCGTGTCTTTCGACACACGGAGGTAACGGGCGGCCTCCTCCAGGGTTAGCACTTCCGGCAGCTTCAGCATCTGACTCATCGCCCACCTCGCGTTTCACGGAGAGGAATAACTGCCGCCATTGTAGCAGGCCGGCGAGGGGCCATGCGAAGCCGCACGCGGCCGGGGACTTCCGGGGAGAAAGTTGTCGTTTCACACTCCCCGGCGCGTGGGGCTACGAGGTGATACGAGTGGGCCAACTCGGCCGGACGTGGCGCGCCCCAGTTCTGCAACGAAGATTCGCGCGAGCGCACAGGTTGACTCGTTGAGCGGCGGATCGCCGACCCGCGCGGGTCGGCGACCTGCCGTTAAACGGGGAACGTATTGCTCGGTGGCCGTTTACTTCTTCGGCTCGGCGGGCTTCGGAGTCAGCACCTCCAGTTTCAGGTCCTTGAAGCGCACCTCCATCGGGCCGCCGGCGTGAATCTGCAGGGCGAAGATGCCGCGCCGCGCGATCAGCGGGTCGTCCACCTCGACGCTCACGACGCCGTTGAGCGTCGTCTTCACCCGGCTGCCCTGGGCCACGATCTCGTACTCGTTCCATTCGTCCACCTTGACGTGCTTCTCGCCGGCCCCATTCGACAGGACGCCGCGGCCGTTCTCCTCGTACAGCTTGCCCCACCAGCCGAGGCCGACGTCCGCCTGCGGGCCCTTCATCTCGCCGTCCGGCAGCGCCTCACTGCGGAACTGCACGCCGCTGTTCTCCTTGTTCGGCACCAATTTCACCTTTAAGGTCAGGCGAAAATCGGTCGCGACCATCTGGCCCCTGAGGAACTCGTTCTTCTTGATGCCGGGGCTCTTGCCGACGATTTGACCGTCCTCGACCGACCACAGCTTCGGGTCGCCGTCCCAGCCGGCCAGGTCCTTGCCGTTGAACAGCTCCTTGGCGTTGTCGGCCGTCGCCAGGATCGGCACCTGGGAGGAGTGGCGCAGGTAAGCGATCAGCGCCCGCACCTCGGCTTCGCTCAGCGGCTTGAGGATGTCGTCGGGCATCATCGACACGTTGCTCGGCGTCCGCGAATCGATCTCGTTGACTGGGATCGTCAAGGTCTCGTTGGCGGTGACGACGGTGAGGGCGGCCGGCGTCTCGCCGCGGACGATGCCGGTGACGACGCGGCCGCTCTTCAGCTCGATCTGCGTCGCCTTGTAGTCGTTGGGGATGACGGCGCTGGGGTCGAGGATGTTCTCCAGCAGGTAGTCGAGGTTCGGCCGATTCGAGCCGGTGATGTCGGGGCCGACCTTGCCGCCGGCGCCGTAAAGGGTGTGGCACTGCTGGCAAGTCTTGGCGAACATGGCCCGACCCTGCGACAGGTCGGGCTCGGGGGCCGGCGCCGTCAGCTTCTTCTTCCAGTCGGCGATGAGCTTCGCCCGGTCGGCCGGCGTCGTGCGGACGACTCCCCAGACCTCGCCGATGCGCTTGTCGAGGTCCTTGTCATTGAAGACGCGCAGCTGCCGCACCACCTCGGCCGGCACCTCGTTGGCCGGCACCTTCTTCGCCGCCAGGGCTTCCATCAGCGCCTTGCCATAGGCGGCGCGTGAGGCCAGGGTGTTCAGGGCGTCGCGCTTTTCCTCGATGCTCAGCGACTTGTAGGCGGCGAGGACCGTTTCCGGCGTCTTGGGGTCGTCAAAGGAGGCGAGAGCGCGGATCGCCGCCCCGCGCAGCGCCGGCTCTTTGACCAGGGCGAGCAGCAGCGGCGGCAACTCCTTGTCCTTGGCACCCAGCAGGGCCGCCAGCGCGTTCTGACGCGCCGGCAGGGCCGCGTCGCTGGCGGTCACGACGCGGCGCAACTCGGCGAACGCGGTGGGGTCGCCGAAGGTGACAGCAAGGGCCGTCGCCTGGGCGCGCAACTCGGCGTCCTTGCTGCGCGCCAGTTGGCCGTAGGTGTCGGGCCAGTTCTTCGGCATCTCGACCTGGCGCCGGCCCTTTAGCGCCTCGTTGATGCCGTTCAGCACCGCGAGTTGGCGGCCTGCGTCGGGCGACTCCCCGAGGACCCGGACGACCTGCTCCAGCGCCGCCGACTTCCCCGTCGAGGCGACGCGCCGGGCCATGAAGGGCAGCAGGTGAGGCAGCTTCGCTTGCGCCGCCACGTCGAGCGCCCGGCCCGCGTCCTCGTCGGCGAGCGGCTCGGCGGCGTACCAGTACATCAGCGGCAGGTTGGGGTCGGCCGCGTCAGCGGCGTGTGTGACCAGCGCCTCCACCACCTCCCAGCGCTTCTCCGCCGGCAGGCGCAGCAGCGCGGAGGCCAGGTACAGGCGCACCACCGGCGACGGGTCCGTCGCCGCCAGCCCAACCATCGTCCGCAGCAGGTCGTCGGACGGCTTGCCGTCTTCCAGGCCCATCTGTAGCGCCCAGGCCCGCACGTAACCCGAGTCGCTCCGCAGCGCCTTGCCGAGACGCCCACCCTCCGTCAGGCCGCCGGTCACGTGCAGGGCCCACAGGCCGCGTAGCCGCCGCCCCTCGTCCTCGCCCTCGAAAGCGACCTTGGCCAGGGCCTCGCCCGTGCCGGCCTCGAGCTTCTTCTGCGCGGCCCGCTCCTGTAACAGCCGCCGGGCGTGCCGCGCGTACCACTCGTTCTTCGCCGACAGCAGCTCGACCAATTCCTCGTCGCTTTTCTTGCCCAGGTCCAACCCGACCACCGGCTTCGTGTCGCGGTAACTCACCTTGTAGACGCGACCGTTGCTGCGGTCCCAGATGTTGACGTCGCCGGTGTGGCACGCCTGCTTGTCGTACCAGTCGATGAGGTAGACGTTGCCGTCGGGACCGGTGCGCATGTTGATGAAGCGGGCCCAGGCGTCGTTGGCCAGCAGGAAATCGGGGCCGTGCGAGGCGACGAAGCCGCTGCCCTTCGACTTGAGGACGTCCATGTTCAGGCGGTGGCCGTGGATGTTGCCCATGAACATCTTGCCGCGGTACTCGTCGGGCCAGGTGCCGCCCTGGTAGATCAGCAATCCGGCATGGGCGTGGCCGCCGCCCTTGCTGCCGGAGCTGAGGTTGCCCGCCCACTGGTTCGCTCCCTGCCAGTGTAAGTGGTCGGCAATGGTCTGAATGTCGGCGTAGGTGTGCGGGTTGAAGTGATTCCCGGCCTGGCGCTGGAAGCGGCCGCCCTGGATCATGTGGAAGGCGTGCGGGACGACACAGGCCTCGATGAACGCCTGCCCCTGCGCGTCGAAGTCCAGGCCCCACGGGTTGCTCGTCCCCTCGGCGAACACTTCAAAGATGTGCTTCGTCGGGTGGTAGCGCCAGACGCCGGCGTTGATCGGCGTGCGCCCCTTGTCCGGGGTGCCGGGCTTGCCGACGCGCGAGTGCGTGAAGACGCCGTGGCAGCCGTACAGCCAGCCGTCCGGCCCCCAGCAGAAGGCGTTGAGCGTCTCGTGCGTGTCCTCGTAGTGCCAGCCGTCAAGGAGGATTTCGGGTTTGCCCGCCGGCTTGTCCTCGCCGTCTTTCATCGGCACGAACATCAGGTAGGGCGCCGCCCCGATCCAGACGCCTCCGAAGCCGACCTCCAGCCCGCTGACGAGGTTCAACCCCTCCATGAAGACGGTGCGCTTGTCGAAATGGCCGTCGCCGTCGGTGTCCTCGAAGATGACGATGCGGTCCTTGCCCTCGCCCTCCTTGCGGCGGATCGGGTAGCTGTACGCCTCCGCGACCCAGAGCCGGCCGCGGTCGTCGAGGCACAGGGCGATCGGCTGCATCACGTCGGGCTCGCCGGCAAACAGTTTCACCTCGAACCCTTCGGGCACGGTCATCGCCGCGGCGGCCTTCTCAGGCGGCAGGCCGGCGTACTTGTAGACGTCGGCCGCCGGCGCCGCCTCCTTACGCGGGGGCACGCTCGGCTTGTCGGAGTGAAAGCGGAAGTCGTCGAAATTGACGTGGCCCCAGTGGCCGGAGTGCTTATCGACGAGGCGAATGAAGATCTCCTTGCCCAGGTGCGGCCGCAGGTCGATGGCCACGCGGCGCAGGTTCTCTTCCTCGATGCCGGAGGTGCGCGAAAAGACTTCCTTGGTGTCGGCGCGGACCAACTCGACGCAGGTTTCCGGCCAGGGGCCGCCGCCGACGAGGAACGTGGCCCACGGGTGCGTCACCGCGAACGGCACCGAGGTCAGGGTGCCCTGCGGCTTGTCGCCGTGCAGCTCGTAGCCGCCGATCCAGTAGCTGCCCTGGTGCTCGCTCTTCATGTCACCGCGGCGCGGGGCCACGGTGTCGCCCTTGATCGGCTGGCCCTTGAAGGCGTCGCCCTCGGCGGTCCAGTCCTTGAGCGTGCCGGTCTCGAAATCGAGGTTGAGCGGCTTGCCGTCGGCGCCGACCGGCAGGACGCCTTCGGACGGCGTCTTCGCCGGCTTCGGCGGGTCGGCCGCGAAGAGCGGCAGGACCAGGGGCAGGGCGAGCAAGAGTGCGAACGGAAAGTGACGGCGCATGAAAACACCCCGGAGACAACGGGACAAGGGAACCGCAGTCCGATTGTCTCGTCTCCGGAGCGATTGTCAACGGGGCCATCGATTTCTTCGCCGGCCCTCGTTCTCTGCCCTCTCCCCCAAAATGTCGTGAGATGTCGCGGGATGTCATACCCATCTCACCTCCCCTGGCGCTGTCATGTCATGTCGTGGTAGTCTGTTCAGTAGTCCCGGCCGCCGTGTACGCAACATTCGTTGCATTCGTTGCGCACGGCCGGGGGCGCGCAACGAATCCTGAACCGCGCAACGAATGCAACGAATCCCACGAAAGGAGATTGTCATGTCAGACGCGAGTCACCCCGACACCCCGTCCCCCCTGCCGCCCGCACCGGCGCTGTCCACGGTCTGTCTCCCCCCCGAGGTTTGGGGCGCGGACCTGGCCGCCGCGGCCGCGGCCAAGACGTCCTGGCTGTGGGACGGCTACCTGGCCCACGGCAACGTCACCTTACTCACCAGCCAGTGGAAGTCCGGCAAGACCACGCTGCTGTCGATCCTGCTGGCCCGGCGCGAGACCGGCGGCGAGGTCGCGGGACTGGCGCTGGCGCCGGGCCGGACGGCCGTCGTCTCCGAGGAGTCCGCCCTGCTCTGGAACGAGCGCCGCCAGAAGCTGGGCTTCGGCCCATCGGTCGCCTTCCAGTGCCGTCCCTTCCGCGGCAAGCCCACGACGGAGCAGTGGCTGGCCCTGATCGACCGCCTGGCCGACCTGAACGTCCGCCGCGGCGTGGACCTGGCGGTGATCGACACGCTCGCCTCGTTCCTGCCCGGCCGCGACGAGTCCAACGCCGGCCTGATGCTGGAGGCCCTGCTGCCGCTCCAGCACCTCACCGAGCGCGGGATGGCGGTGCTGCTGCTGCACCACCCGCGCAAGGGCGCTCCCGCCGACGCCCAGGCCGCCCGCGGCACCGGCGCCCTGGCTGGTTACGCGGACATCGTCCTGGAGATGCGGCATTACACGCGCGCCGCGGAGGACGACCGCCGCCGCGTGCTGCACGGCTACTCGCGCCACGAGCAGACGCCGCGCGTGCGCGTCATCGAGCTGAACCCCGAGGGGACCGATTACCGGTGTCTCGGGGCGCTGGCCGACCTGGAGTTCGAGGAGACCTGGGAGCAGTTGCGCCGCCTGTTCGAGGCGGCGCACAGCAAGCGGACGCGGGCCGAGGTCCTCGCCGCCTGGCCGGTGGACGCCGTGGCCCCCAACGAGGGGACGCTCTGGCGCTGGCTGGACCAGGCGGTGGCCCGCGGGCTGCTGCGCTGCGAAGGGGCGGGCCGCAAGACGGCGCCGTTCCGCTACTGGCTCCCCGGTCAGGAGGAGAAGTGGAAGGACGACCCAGTCCACAAGCTCCACGAGATGATCTGGCAGGACTGCCAGACCCGGGCCGAACTCGAGGAGCGCCTGAGCGAGGGGCCGCAGCCACGGGGCGGGTGACCGGCGGGCGGAGAGGTGCCGGAAGTCGAGTTGACTCCCGGCACCTCTATTCCGGTGAGGAACTTCTTGCGCCTTTCGGCGAGTGACTGGCCCACTGGCCCACGAGGAGCGCACAAAGAGGACGCAGCTCGTAAAGACGACACGTCTTTACGAGCTGCGTCCTGTTTCTTCGGTTTTTGCCGGCTTTCAGTTTCTGCTCCATATCGCGTAGCAATTCCTGAAAGTCGTTCCTTTGCCGCAGCACCTCCAGTTCCGGCGTTCTTCTCAGGTTTTCGACCTGCTTCAGGTCCTTGAAGTAGCCCTGGGCATGCAACCGGCGGACCAGTTCAACAGCCTTTGCCGCGTGCTCCGCGCCGAACCGGGCCCGGTCGGCCGGGGACAGCTTGGCGTCGGCGGCGGCGGCCATCGCCGACAGCGCGTAGACGTAAGCCATGACGCAGTAGCTATCCCCTTTAACAGGCTTGTGTTCGGCTGCCGCCCTGGCCTCCAGGGCCTTCATGTCGCCGGTCGCCCGCAGGTGCTCCCCCAGGCGCGCGTAAGTCATGGCCTGGTGGACCCAGATCTCGTCCCAGTGTTTGCCGTCGTCGTAGGCGCGTGCCCGCTCCCAATCCGGGAGCGCCTCCTGGTGGCGGAGCAGTTTCTTACTCAGCGCCGCCGCCCGGCCCCAGTAGGTGGTACTGAGGGTGCCCCGGGCCTCCGCGTGCCGCGGCTGCTCGTTCAGCACGCCCTCCAGCAGGCCGATGGCCCGGCCGTACCAATCGAGCGACTCCAAAGCCTTGCCCCTGTCCCGGAGCCGGTCCGCCCGGGCGCCGTAGCTGACCGCCAAGCCGACCGCGTAGTTTGAGACGTGCGGGTTCTCGCGAACCAGGCGCTCTCGGGTGGCTAGTGCCTTTTCGCGCGTCGCCTCCGCCAACTCAGGGCGACCGGTCTCCTCGTAGAGGTTGCTCAGGTTGTTGTAAGACCAGGACAGGTTGTCCAGGGACTCGGGTTTCCCCTGCGAAGACTGGGCCAGTTTCTCCCGGACCTGAACAGCTTCCCGGTAGGCGTCCTCGGCGTCCGCGAGCCGTCGCCAACTGACGTACAGAATACCCCTGCCGTGCTGGACGAAGCCCAGGGTACGAAGGTATTGGTCCACCTCGGGGTACTGCCCGACCAGGCCGTTGCACAGGGCCAGGGCCTTGTCGTAAAACTGCTCTGCCTTGTCCTTCTTGCCCGTGCTGGAGTAATGCCAGGCCAGGTGTTGGTAGGTGTTCGCCAGGTCGAAGCGGTACTTGGGAACGTCGGAAGGAGAGCGCTCCATGATTTCTAGGGCTTTCAACGCGAACCCTTCCGACTCGTCCGGCCGCCCGAGCCGTTCGTACACGAGGCCCAACCCCCGGTAGGTATCCGCCAGGTCGGCCTGGTAGCCGGGGAAGGAAGGGTGTTCGCGGGCGAGCTTCTCGCGGACTTCCCGCGCTTCCCGGAACGCGGCCTCGGCCTTCGCGAGCTGCCCCAGGTGCGTCTGGTACAACCAGCCCAGGTTTTCGTGGCAGATCCCCACCGCGCGCCGATACTCGGTCGCACCCGGGTCATCGTGGAGAAGACCATTCCAGAGGGCCAGGGCCTCCTGGTATTCGGCCTCAGCCCGGTCGGGTCGCTTGCTGTTCTGGTAAACCAGGGCGAGGTTGTTGTGGCTGGCGGCCAATTGGTTGCGGAACGGCGCGACCGCAGGGTGTTCGCTTGCCAGTCGTTGGCGGATCTTCAAGCTGTTGCCGTGGGCCTCTTCCGCCTGGTCCAGATGACCCGTGTCATCCCACAGGGCGCCCAGGTTGTTGTAGCAGTCGGCCAGGTCCACCTGGTATTCGATCTCGTCGGCGTGTTCCGCGGCCAGGGGCTCTAGAATCTCGCGTGCTCTGAGGAGAGGGGCTTCGGCCTCGACGTAACGGTTGCCGCTGAGATAGAGGCCGGCCAGCCCCTTGAGGAGATCGACGGCCATGAGGCGGCGGTAGCGCGGCTCGCTCGGCGCTTCCGCCGCCAGCGCCGTGTGCAAGGCCAGGGCTTTCTCGAAAGCCACTTGGGACTCGGGGAGGCGGCCCAGGCGCTGGTTGATCAGGCCCAGGCGGCCGTAGGCGCGCGCGGCCTCCTCCCGCAGGGCCGGGTCGTCGCCGCGCTCTGCCAGGAACTTCTCGTAAAACGCCGCCGCCTTCTCCAGGAGGGCGCGCTGTACCGGCTCCATTTCCGGGATGTCTTTCAGGCGCTCCTCGGCGACCTCGCCCAGCATCTCTTCGACGGCGCGGCGGGCGTCGCGCGAGCCTTCCTCGGCGCGATCGTACTGCCGTCGGGACTCCCGGAAGTTCGCCTCGGCCCGCCGCCACAGTAAGCCCACGGCCGTCAGGCCGCCGGTCAGGGCCAGCAGGAGCGCCCCGAGCAGTCCTGCCACCACGGGCTCGCGCCGGGCCCAGCGCCCCAGGCGTGCTGCGGCCCCCACAGGCCGGGCTCGGATGGGCTGTCCGGAAGCGAAGCGGCGCAGATCATCGGCCAGGGCCTCAGCACTCGCGTATCGTTGGCCGGGTTCTTTCTGAAGACATTTCAGGCAGATCGTTTCCACATCGCGCGGTAGCCGGGGCTGGAGACGGGTCGGCGGCACCGGCTCCTCGTTGATGACCTGCTGCAGCGTCTCCCACGCGGATTCCGCCTTGAAGGGCGGGCGGCCGGTCAGGCACTCGTACAGGACGGCTCCCAGGGCATAGACATCGGCCGCGGGGCCGACGTCCTTGCTCCGGCCGCGTGCCTGCTCGGGGGCCATGTAACTCGGCGTCCCCAGGATGGCGCCGCTCTGCGTCTGCTCGTCGGAGGCCGTCGCCCCCGCCCCGCCGGGCAGCAGCTTGGCTACGCCGAAGTCGGTGATCTTGGGCACCAGGCCAGCCAGCGCGGGGCGCGGGGTCGCGCCGGCGGCGCCCCCCGCGGGTGTCGTCTCCCCGCCCGCCAGGAGGACGTTAGAGGGCTTCAGGTCGCGGTGAACAATGCCGCACTGGTGAGCGGCCGAGATGGCGTGGGCCAGTACCTCCACCAGGCCGGCCGCCGCTCTGGGCGGCAGCGGCGTGCCGGCCAGGTACGTGTTCAGGTCGCAGCCGGCCACGAACTCCAGAGCGCAGAAGGGCCGCCCGTCTACTTCACCGACTTCATGGATCTGCACGATGTTCGGGTGCTGCAGCCGGGCCACCGCTTCCGCCTCGGTGCGGAAGCGGGCCAACTCGCCCGGCTCGGCCTCCACGCCGGCGCGGATCATCTTCACGGCGACCAGGCGATGGAGCGCGAGTTGGCGGGCCTTATACACGACGCCCATGCCGCCGCGGCCCAGTTCTTCCAGGACCTCGTAGCCGGGGACAGCCGGCAGGGCCCGGGGCTCGGCCGGCCCGGCCTCGAGGCCGGCTACCGTGATCGCTTCGCCGGAGCCGAACTCGCGCTTCGTCGCGAGCGCCTGGTGCAGCTGGAATTGCTCGCGGAGCCGGGCCGCATACTGCGGGAATCGCTCCAGGTACTCGTTCAGCGCCGGCGCCTCGCCGCGTTCCTCACGCAGCACGACCTCCCCGTAGACCAGCTCCAGGGCCGGCTCGACGGCCGCCTGGAGGGCCGGGTACGGCCGCAGATAGTCCTCCGCCGCGATGCGCTCACCGCCGCGCCAACGCTCGCGCTGATCGACCGCCAGGATCGCCGCCACCTGCGCCGGCGGTAGGTCGCCGGCGGCGGCCAGGAGCTGATGGACGTCGGGGCGCTGGCCCTGCCGCCACAACTGCGACAGCTGCCGCTCCAGGTCGTGAGGCCGGGTCGGGGGCAAACTTGCGTTGGCGGCCGAGGACTCGCTCATGGGTCATCCCTCCAGCCCCAACTGCTGGGCCAAGTGCTCGATGGCACGCGTCAGTTGCCCGCGCCGGCCCTGAGGCGTGCCGCCCAGCTCGGCCCCCGGGGGCAGCCCACCCGGAGAGCCCCGAGGCCACCGACGATGCCGAGGCGAGGCCGCGGGGAAAAGCCACAGCCGGAGTATACAGGAGCTGACCGGCAGGGGACAAAGTATTTTTGCGGATTCGTGTGCCATCGGCGTGCTGGCCCCGATGAGTATTGTAGGAGCGGCGTTGGGGCGGCCGGCACGGGAAAGAGGCCATCGCTGGGGGCACGGCTCGACACCGGGGCGAGCGCGCTGGCTGCCACCACCCCAAAAAATCCGGACGGCCGCGGGACACTTCGGCCGCAAAGCGCGATCGAGAGGGTGTGGCAAGCTGCTCCTGGTGAGCCACACACAACACAATCCTTGGGAGCTAGCCATGAAAACGTTGAAGAAGCTGCACGCGAAGATCAGGAAGTGGGCCCAGGGCGGTCCCCGCCGACAGCCGACACGGCGAGCCCGGCCTGGACTCGAAGTCCTGGAACAAAGGGCCGTGCCGACGAGCACGCCCATCGACCTGGGCGTCTGGACCAGCCTGCATGGTGGGGCGCTGGCCATCAGTACCGTCCACGATGCCAGTGGCAACCTGGATGTCTTCGCCATCGGCACCAACCACTCCGTGTACTATCAATCGCAGTCGCCCAGCGGCACCTGGAGCGGCGTCTGGAAGCCGCTGGGTGGGCCGCTGAGTGGTACGGTGTCGTCCATCAGCACCGCCCTGGATGCCAACGGCAACCTGGACGTCTTCGGCATCGGCAGCAACCAGGCTGTGTGGTATCGGTCGCAGACGCCCTACAGCGCCTCGCCGAGCCTGACTGGATCGCCGCTGGGGGGCATCTGGGGCACCTGGCAACCCCTGGGGGGTGCAGTGACGTCCCTCAGTACCGTCCGCGATGCCAATGGCAACCTGGACGTCTTCGGCATCGCCCCCGACCACTCCGTGTGGCACACATCGCTGTCGGCCTACTCCCGCACCTGGAGCGTCTGGAAGAGCCTGGGCGGTTGGGTCTCGTCCATCAGTACCACCCTGGATGCCAAGGGCAACCTGGACGTCTTCGGCATCGGCAGCAACCAGGCCGTGTGGTACACATCGCAGTCGCCCTCCAACAGCCCCTGGGGCCCCTGGACCAGCCTGGGGGGGCAGGTGACGTCCCTCAGCACCGCCGTCGATGCCAGTGGCAACCTGGACGTCTTCGGCATCGGCACCGACCAGGCCGCGTGGGTCATATCGCAGGCGCCCAACCGCCCGTGGAGCCCCTGGGGCAGCCTGGGGGGCGGGTTGACGTCCATCACCGCCATCCGCAACAACTGCTGGGATATGACTCTCTTTGGCATCGCCCCCGACAAGACGGTGTGGGTTGATGAGGAGGGGACCATCGGCCACTGGAGCGGCTGGATGCCATTGAATGGCCAAGGGCCGGCCATCAGCGCTGCCACGGATGCGAGCGGCCGGATGGCTGTCTTCGCCGTCGGCACCGACCAGGCCGTGTGGTATAGCGAGCAGGCGGCGTACACCCCCGTCAAAGGCACGCTGTTCGGCCCCAGCGGCGTCCCTTCCTTCCTGGACGTGCATCAGACGAACGTGGGCGATTGCTGGCTGCTGGCGAGCCTGGCGGAGGTGGCGGACCGGACGCCATCGGTCATCATGAGCATGTTCACCCCTGACGGCACCGTGGTGGACAATGGCTCCGTGGTCCCTCAATACCTGGTCCGCTTCTACAACAGCAGAGGCGTGGCCCAGTACGTCACCGTGGACACGGAGCTGCCGGCCGGCCTGGGCGACCAGCCGGTCGGCGGTCCTGGCGCCGTGAACGGCTCGTCCAGTCCCGTCCTGTGGCCGGCGCTGGCGGAAAAGGCCTACGCCGAGGCCAACGGAGCCGGCATCGTCACCACCAACCACGTGGGCTTCAACGACTACGCCGCCCTGAATGGCGGCGGCTCCTCGTGGGCCTTGCAGGCCATCACCGGGATACAGGCCAATGACTTCAGCAGCTTCAACCTGGGCAACGTGATCAGCCAGTGGGAAGTCGGCGGGCTGGTCACGCTCGGCACGAGCAGCCCGACCAGTTCCTTCATCGTGGGTGGCCACTGCTACGCCCTGGTCAACTACGTTCCATCGCATGGCAACTCGCCCTTCGAGGTCTTCAACCCGTGGGGGGACGGCGTCAACGGCTGGGCGCCCGGCGACACAGGCACCACCTACGGCCTGTTCTGGACGAACGCCGCCTTCCTGTCGCAGAACTTCTCCGGCGACTCCTTCGGGAGTGCCGCCGCGCAGGGCGGGCAGGAAGGTCGCGACGCCTTGAGTTCCCAGAAGGCGACCGACTTCGCATTCATCGCGGACCTGCTGGACCCGCACTCGAAGATCCGATCGGGTAGCGCTGCCGTCTTGCTGCCCGGCCTGGCTGGCTTGTAAGCCGGGAAGGGGCCGTCGTGCCGTGGGGGGGGGCAAAGGGGAGAGGGTACTTTACCGATAAGTACCCTCTCCCCTTTGTGCGCTAATCCGCGACTCCGTGCCGCATGTCGCCCGGACACCAGGCCGCGTCGGAAATCTCGATGAAGTGGATGCGTTTCCTGGGAACCCATGCAGCGGGGTGCCGCCGAGGAGTCTGCGCCGCTGTCAAGTCCGTTACGTCCTCGTGTAGACAACGAGGGCGATCCAGGCGGCGTGCAGGAGCAGCCGCAGCGGCCAGTACCAGCCGCGCCACGCCGCAACCTGGGCCACAACCGCCACGACGATCGCGACCTCTATAGGCCAGACCAGGCGCTGGAACCTCCCGAACCAGTCCTGGTCGCCGGCGAACCGAAACCAAAAAAAGGCGCCCCAGACAAGGACCACCGACCAAACCAGCGCCAGGCCCAGGGGGACGATCCGCTCGGCGTAGGCAACCGTGACGGGCCAGGGCCGCCGAAAGCGCCGCCACAGGTGACCCGCCACCAGCGCCTCCAGGGCCGGGAGAAGAAGCAGCATGGTGAAGTAGAGGGGTAACGCCGTCAGCAGGCTGGTCTGGACGCCGATCATCGCGTCGCAGGCCATCTTGTCGTACAGGATGCGCCGCTGCACGCTCTCGGGCATCCCTTTGAGGTCCGGGTAGCGTGCTTCCGGCCAGTCCGGCTCGAAGACTTCCCGGTGATTGGCGCCGGCTCGGCGGTCGGGTAACGGGAAGTCCAGCGACTTGTGCGGGTGCAACTGGTCGTACTTGAAGGCGACGGAGTTCTCATTCTCGCCAAGTCCATAGAAGGTGACCTCCGTCTGGAGCCCGGCGAACGCCCACACGCCGCCGCACAGGGAGGAGACGTAGGCGGCGACCAGCCCGGCAGCCAGGCCGTGGCACAGGTCGGCGGCGGTGGTGCGGGACCGGGCCAGAAGCACGACCGCCAGGCGAGCCGTGATCGTGGCCGTCGCGACCGCCAGCTCCAGGGCGATGTACGCTGGCCCTTCAAGCCGGGGGAGCGCCGCTAGCCAGGGGCGCGGGGTCGCGGGCAGGTGGGCATAGCTGTTCTCGACGCTGTCGGTCAGCGGCTTCTGCAAGAATCTGACGTAGCTAAGTAAGCCCGTGAGCACGCCGATCACCAATCCCACTGCCACGACCCAGAGGGCAGCGCGCAGGTTCTGGCGCAGCCAGAAGCGCAGCGCCTGCCAGGCCGTCGGCGGCCGGGCCCGCGTCGGCTCGCCGCGCTCCCAGCGCTCCAGGTCGTCGGCCAACTCCGCCGCCGAGGCGTAGCGCTGGTGCGGGTCCTTTTGCAGACACTTCAGACACACGGCCTCCAGATCGCGGTCCAGCCGCGGGTTCAGTGATCGCGGCGGCTCCGGCTCCTTCTCCCTCACTTGCAGCAGCGTGTCCAGCGGGGTCTCGGCCTGGAACGGCGGCCGCCCCGTCAACAGTTCGTACAGGACCGCCCCCAGGCTGTAGACGTCGGCCAGCGTGGTAACTTCCCCCCGCTTGCCGGACGCCTGCTCCGGCGGCATGTAGGCCGGCGTCCCCATGACGGCCCCGGTCTGGGTCAGCTGGCCGTCGCCTCCCAGCCGCTTGGCCAGGCCGAAGTCGGTGACGTGCGGCTGCCCCTGCCGGTCCAGCAGGATGTTGCCGGGCTTGAGGTCGCGGTGGATGATGCCGCGCTGGTGGGCATAGTGAACCGCTCGCGCCACCACGGCGAGCAGCCGCGCCGCCTCCGCGGGGGGGCCGCGGAAGTCGGTCAGGCTGCCGCCCTCGACCAGCTTCATGCTGAAGTACGGCTGCCCCTGATAATCGCCGACTTCGTAGATGGGCACGATGTGGGGATGGTCGAGGTGGGCCACCGCCTCGGCCTCCAGGCGGAAACGCCCCAGGTCGTCCGGGCCGGCATGGCCGCCCGCCAGGAGCATCTTGAGGGCGACCGTCCGCTTGAGCGCGTGCTGGACGGCCCGGTAGACCACGCCCATGCCGCCGCGACCCAACTCGGCCAGAACCTCGTAACCGGGCACAGCCGGCAGGGACCGCGGCTCGACCGGCCCCGTCAGGGAGGCGGCTACTGCAACCCGCGCCGGGTCGGCGTCCAAGGTGCGGTTCGCCGCCAGCGCCTGGTGCAGCTGGAATTGCTCCTGGAGTCGGGCGGCGTACTGGGGGAAGCGGCCCAGGTATTCGTCCAGCGCCGGCGCCTCGCCCAACTCCTCGCGCAGCAGGATCTCCCCGTAGACCAGTTCCAGGGCCGGCTCGACGGCCGCCTGGAGGGCCGGGTACGGCCGCAGATACTCTTCCGCCGCGACGCGCTCGCCACTGCGCCAGCGCTCGCGCTGATCGATCGCCAGGACCGCCGCCGCCTGCGCCGGCAGCAGGTCGCCGGCCGCGGCCAGCAGGCGATGGACATCCGGGCGTTGGCCCTGCCGCCACAACTGCGACAGCTGCTGCTCCAGGTCGTGAGGCCGGGTCGGGAGCAGACTCGCGCCGGTGGCCGAGGACTCGCTCATGGGTCATCCCTCCAGCCCCAACTGCCGGGCCACGCGCTCGATGGCGCGCGTCAATTGCATACGCCGGCCCTGAGGCGTGCCGCCGAGTTCGGCCGCGATCTCGGCCCAGCCGCAGTTCTGCGCCCTCAACTCGGCGAGCTGTCGCTCTTCCGCGCTCAGCCGCTGCCGGAATTCCCGGAGCAGTTCCTCCCCCGCGACCATCTGGCTGGGGCTGGCACCGCCGGCCGCCACCTCCACGTCGGCCGGATTGACCTCCTCGATGCGGCGGTTGTCCCGGCACTGGGCCCGTTCCTTGCGGGCCTGGTCCGCGATCTTGTTGCGCGCCATGGCCACCAGCAGTTTCAGGAGCTGCTCCGGCCGGTCCAGGTCGTACTGGCCCGCTGCGGCCCGCACGAAGAAGCTGGCCAGCACCGACTGCACCACATCCATCGATTCGAGCACCCGGCGCAACCGCGAATTCCGCAAGCGCACACGGATCTCCAGGCGCACCGCCGACTCATAGCGGCGGACCAGGTCGGTGGCCGCCTGGGCGTCGCCGGCGCGGATGCGGCGCATGAAGTCCGCAAAGGGGTCATGGCCCGGTGGGTCAGCCGGGCGCGAGCCGCCGGGCAAAGGACGACCTGGGTCCGTGGACATGGACCTGCTCCCAGGAAGAAGAAACGCCCCCGGGGGCGGCCCACCCGGGGCGCCCGGAGCGGCTCGCCTCAAGGCGACCGACGAGGCCGCTGCCGGGCCGCAGGGAAAAGCCGCAACCCGAGTATACCGGAGCTGACGGGCAGGGGACAAAGTTTTTTTTCGGATTCGTGAGCCATTGGCGTGCCGGCCCCGATGATTTCTGTAGGAGTGGAGGAAATGGAAGGAAATGGGGAAGGAAATGGGCCGGGTCGGGGAGGGAGTCACCTCCCTCCCCTCCCACAGATCCGGACTTGCCCGATTAAGGCATCCGGCTCGTCAGATCACGGACTCGCTG
>Ga0116223_10000846_pt1 | contig 34432 bp, 35 predicted proteins | sample Sb_taG_3_FD_90092 | JGI IMG/M metagenome (GOLD analysis project Ga0116223, IMG submission 90092) | Peat soil microbial communities from Weissenstadt, Germany - Sb_50d_a_PC metaG | ecosystem: Environmental > Terrestrial > Soil > Wetlands > Peat | place: Germany: Weissenstadt | collected 2010-09-21 | reverse complement strand
GGCGCGGATGCAGGACGCGCTGGCCTATAAGGCGCGGATGCAGGATTCGCGGATCGAAAGCGCGACCTTCCTCACGACCCAGACGGATTTCGCCGATGCGGGCGACTTGCGGGTCTTTATCGACGAGGCGCAGATCCGGGCCGTCGAGGAAAGCATGGCCAAGAAAGGCTATCTCGAGGGGTCGAGAATGGCGACGGTGTTCAACATGCTGCGGCCCAACGACCTCATCTGGTCCTTCATCGTCAACAATTATATGCGCGGCCAGACGCCCCTCCCCTTCGATCTTTTGACTTGGAACTCGGATTCGACGCGGATGCCGGCCGCCAACCATTCCTTCTATCTGCGCAATTGCTATCTCGAGAATAGACTCAGCAAGGGCGAGATGGTGATCGCCGGAGAGAAGCTCGATCTCTCCGAGGTCACGATACCGATCTACAGCCTGGCGACGCGCGAGGACCATATCGCGCCGGCGACCTCGGTGTTCACCGGCATGAAATTATTCGGCGGCGATGTCCGCTACGTGCTCGCCGCGTCGGGCCACGTCGCCGGCGTCATCAATCCCGCCCGAAAGCCGAAATATCATTATTGGACAGGCCCGCGTCCGGCTGGCGCCTTCGAAGCATGGCTGAACGAGGCGACCGAGCACAAGGGCAGCTGGTGGCCCGACTGGAGCGACTGGATCGCGCGGCAGGCGCCTGAGAAAGTGCCGGCCCGCGAGCCAGGCGGCGGCAAATATCAGCCGCTCTGCGACGCGCCCGGCGAATATGTGCGGGTGAAGAGCTGAGTAAACTTGGAAAGCATCCTAAACTTGGAAAGCATCAGACCTACGGTCTAAACATGACGCCTGCGAAAATCGTCGCCGCCTACATCCAAAATCGTCGTCGTTGCGCTCGCAGCGAGGCAGACGAATTCCAGCGGCTAGCATCAATCGAAGTTGCCATCGAGCACGCTGCACTCTGCCATTTTTTGCCTGACTGCAAGCGCCACCCTCATCAACGTCGTATACCAGGAGCACTGCTCAAACCTGCCGAACGGAAGTTGCAAGGGATTCGCAGTAAGCTGACCCGTGCTAAAACTTTCGACGAGGTTCACGCGCTCGTAGATGAGGCTATTGGTAACATTCGTGGGATCGGTGAACTCACAATTTATGATATCGCGCATCGCATCGGCGCGTTTCTTGATAAGGAACCGACTCGAGTCTATTTGCATGCGGGCACTCGCGCCGGCGCCCGCTTGATGGGCTTCACCGGAACGAGCTTAGACCCGACCCAGCTTCCTCCCGCCTTTTCTCGCCTCACGGCAGCCGAGATAGAAGATTGTCTCTGCATCTATAGGGAGGATCTGCGCGAACACCGCTCATGCGCGCGGCCTTTGCAACGCGCGAACCATTGCGCCAGCCCATCCCAAAGGTCTAAGCGACCATGTTGATAGCGCATAGCTGTAGGACCGGTCCTCGCTATTCCCAGAAGGAGAGCGCTTCCGGCGAGGGGGTCACCGTGGCCGGGCGCCATCCAGAAAGAGATGGATAGCGGCTTTCAGCCGGCGTTCGACGTGCGCCGGCTCTTCTAGGCCGAGGATCAAGGCACGGTGCTGGGCGCTGCGTACGACGAGCACGCCGAAAAGTTCGGCGAGCATCTCCAGATTGCCGAGCGCGATCTCGCCGCGCTCCGCATAGATCCTGAGCACGCGCGCGATGGCGACGAGTCCTTTGTGGCGGTTGCGCTCGGCATCAAGCCTGGCGAGCTGCGGGAAACGTGGCGCTTCTCTGATCAGCATCCGAAAAAGCGCGAGCGTCTGCGGTTTCAAGGCGAGATCGAGCAGCCTGCGGGCAAACTCCAAAAGCCCTTCTTCGACCGGTTCATCCCGGACTTCATAGGCGTAGAGCGGTCCGGTGCGATCCTCAATCAGCCGTTCGATCGCAGCGGCGAACAATTCGCCCTTGTCGGCATAGCGGGCATAGATGAACCGCTTCGCCACGCCCGCGGCGCGAGCGATCGCATCGACCGAGACGCCCTGCAGTCCATGCTCAATGAAGAGATCGGCCGCCGTCCGCAGAAGAGCATCATGCCGGCGCTCGGCCTCGGCCTGGGTTGGGCGGCCGCCGCGCCCACGCCGAAACGCCTCGTCCGGCAGGTCCCCGATGTTCGTCACCCTTCAGCCCCTTGCCGCATGCCCTTGCCAAGCTCGGGCCGCCGCTATAATGCAACGAAACGGTTGCGTTGCAAAGAGGGCTCGCACGCATGGCGCGGCGTTTCGCCATTGGGATCATCATCTTGGCCCTCGTTGCTGGAGGCGTGGCCTGGTGGGCGCTGCATCGCCAGTCCGCGGAGGTCGTCTGGCAAGGCTACGCCGAAGCCGATTACGTCAAGGTCGGCCCCGTGCTGGAGGGGCTGCTGAGCTCCGTGGCGGTTGCGCGCGGCGACGAGGTGAATGAGGGCGCTCCGCTTTTCACCCAGGACGAAATCGACGATCGCGCCGCCCGCGACCAGGCGGCGCGCCAGCTCGCCCAAGCCCAGGAGCAATTGGGAAACTTGCTGGCTGGTGGAAAGCCGACTGAGATCCTGCAGGCCGAAGGCAACCTTGCCGATGCCCAGGCGACCGTGACGCGTGCCGAGCTCGACTTCGACCGCGGCCAAAAACTCCTCGGCTCCGGCTTTGAGACCCGGCAGAATGTCGATCAGCTGCGCGCCGCCTATCTCTCGGCGCAAGCCAGGGTGAAAGTCACCGAAGCCGCCTTGCAACAGCTCCACACGCCCATGGGGCGCGAGGGCGAGATCAGGACTCAGCGCGCCGCGGTGGCCGCCGTGCAAGCGGCGCTCGGAATGGCGGACTGGCGCCTCTCCCAGCGCAGGGTCGTGGCCCCGGCCCGTGGCCGCATTGCCGACGTGATCGCCTTCCCCGGCGAGACGGTCGCCGCCGGTGCGCCGGTGGTCTCGCTGCTGCCGCCGGAAAACATCTTCGTGCGCTTCTTCGTCCCGGAGGAGCAGCTCGCCTCAATCCATTATGGCGAAAAGGTCACCTTCAGCTGCGACGGCTGCAGGCCGAACCTCTACGGGACCATTTCGTTCATTTCGCCGACGGCCGAATACACCCCTCCCCTCATCTACAGCGACGAGACGCGCGCCAAGCTCGTCTTCCTCATCGAGGCCCGGCCACCGCCGGATCAGGCCGTTCTTTTCAATCCGGGACAACCGATCAATGTGCGCCCCGCCGCGGACGCACGGCCATGAGCGAATTCGTTATCGACGTGCACGATCTGCGCAAGAGCTTCGGCCCCAATCTCGTGGTGGACCGGCTGACGCTGCAGGTCGCGGCGGGCGAGATCTGCGGCTTTCTCGGCGCCAACGGCAGCGGCAAGACGACGACGATTCGCATGCTCTGCGGCCTGCTCGTGCCTGACGGAGGCAGCGGAACATGTCTCGGCTTCGATCTCTTTCGCGACGCTCTGCGCATCCGCCGCGACGCGGGATACATGACTCAGCGATTCAGCTTCTATGACGATCTCACCGTCGCCGAAACGCTCGACTTTGTCGCCGCAGTCTACGAGCTCGACGATCGCCGACAGGCTGTCGCGAACATTATCGCGCGCATGGAACTCGGCGGCTTCGCGGACCGTCTGGCGGGCCAGCTCTCGGGCGGCTGGAAACAGAGGCTGGCGCTCGCCGCCTGTGTGCTGCACGAGCCCAAATTGCTGCTGCTCGACGAGCCGACCGCCGGCGTCGACGCCGCCGCGCGCCGCGAGTTCTGGGACTTGATCCACGACATGGCGAGCGAAGGGCTGACCGTTCTGGTCTCGACCCACTACATGGACGAGGCCGAGCGCTGTAAACGCATCGTCTATCTCTCGAATGGCCATATCGTCACCCAAGGCGCGCCGGAAGACGTGCGAAGCGGCGCCGGGCTTATCACCTTTGAAGCCTCGGGAAGCGGAATCGACGAGGCGGCGCGCGAGCTCCGTCATGCGCCGGGCGTGGAAGCAGCCGCCGTGTTCGGCGGCGCGTTGCGCGTAGCCGGCACCGATCGCGCAGCGCTTGAGCAGACGATTTCGGTACATCGCGAATTTGCCTGGCACGAGGTCGAGCCGCGGCTCGAGGACGTGTTCATCCATCTGCTCACGGAGCAAGCCTCGTGACCGGGTTCTCCTTCCGCCGTTTCCTTGCCGTGCTGCGCAAGGAATGGATCCAGGTGCGGCGCGATCCCTTGACCTTGCGCTTCATCATCGTGCTGCCGCTCATGCAGCTCTTTCTCTTCGCCTATGCGATCAATTCGGATCCCAAACATCTGCCGACCGGCGTTCTCTCCGCCGACCATTCAAATTACGAGCGCAGGATCATCGCGGCCCTGGAAAATTCCGGCTATTACGACATCCGCGAAATGAGTTCGGAGGCCGCGGCGGAGCGCGCGCTCGCGCAAGGCGACGTTCTTTTCGTCCTCAATGTGCCCTCCAATTTCGCCCGCGACGTGGATCGCGGCGAGAGCCCCAATCTGCTCATGGACGCCGACGCGACCGACCCGATCGCGATCGGCGATGCAACGGCAGCGCTTGCCGGTTTGACCGATGTGCTCGATCGCGACCTGCCGCCTTCGCTCAAGACAAGTCCTGCGAACCCGGCCTTCCGTTTCGACGTCCACGCCCGCTACAATCCCGAGCAATTGACTGTCCTCAACACGGTGCCGGGATTGATCTGCATCGTCCTGATGTTCTCGACCCTGTTCCTCACGACGCTCTCGATCACCCGCGAGCGCGAGCGCGGCACGATGGAGAATCTCTTGGCCATGCCGCTGCGGCCGATGGAAGTGATGATGGCCAAGATCGTCCCCTATATCGTCATCGGCTATATCCAGGTTCTGTTGATCATCGCGAGTTCGGCGCTCGTCTTTCACCTGCCGATCCGCGGATCGCTTGCGCTGCTGATGCTCGCTCTCTTCTTCTTCATCGCCAGCAATCTCGTCCTCGGACTGACGATCTCGACGCTCGCCAATAATCAGATGCAGGCGCTGCAGCTGGCCCAGTTCACTCTGCTGCCGTCCATCCTTCTCTCCGGCTTCATGTTCCCCTTCAAGGGCATGCCGATCTGGGCGCAATTCGCCGGCGAAATCTTTCCCGTTACCCATATGTTGCGGATCGTCCGCGGGGTGCTGCTCAAGGGCAATGATATGTCCGACATCCTGCCGCAACTCTGGCCGATCGCGGTCTTCACGCTCGCCGTCACGATGATCGGCCTTTGGTTCTATCGCGAGACGCTGGATTGAGCCGGCGCCTCGCCGGCTCGACGGGGCGCCCCTAACCCGCTAAGGATCGAGGCATAAATCCACGCGATTCCAGCGGGGACATGAAGGGGAGAAGCGCATGAGGCTCGTCCGCTACGGCGAGAAGGGCAAGGAGAAGCCTGGCCTGATCGATGCCGAAGGCAAGATCCGCGATGTGAGCGCCATCGTTCCCGACTTCGGCGGCGCATATCTCGCCAGGAAATATCTCAGCAAGCTCGCCAGGGTGGAACCACCGAGCCTGCCGCTCGTGCGCGGCCAGCCGCGGCTCGGCGCACCGGTCGCCAAGCCCGGCAATTTCATCGGCATCGGGCTCAATTACGGCGACCATGCCAAGGAGACCGGCGCGCCGATTCCAAAAGAGCCGATTCTGTTCAGCAAGGCGCCGAATTGCATAAGCGGCCCGCACGATCCGATCATCATGCCGAAGGGCGGCGCAAAGCTCGACTTCGAAGTCGAGCTCGCGATCATCATCGGCGAGCACGCCTCCTACGTCGCGGACCACGACGCGCTCGATCACATCGCCGGCTTCTGCCTCGCCAACGACGTCTCCGAACGCGCCTTCCAATTGGAGCGCGGCGGCCAATGGATGAAGGGCAAGAGCGCGCCGACCTTCGGCCCGCTCGGCCCCTGGCTGGTGACGGGCGATGCAATTCCCGACGTTCAGGGATTGAATCTCTGGCTCGACGTGAACGGCGAAAGAATGCAGACCGGCAATACGGACACGATGATCTTCGACGTGAAGCAGATCGTCTCCTATGTCTCGCATTTCATGGAGCTGGAGCCCGGCGACGTCATCGTCACCGGCACGCCGTCAGGCGTCGGCATGGCCCGTAAGCCGCCGCGATTCCTGAAAGTCGGCGATGTCATAACCCTCGGCGGCGACCACCTCGGCGATCAGCGCCAAGAGATCGTCGCCTGGAAAGCCGGTCTGTAGGGACGCCAAGCGTCAGGATTGTTCGTAGACACCCATCAACCTGCGCGAGCCAGGATGGCCCCGGCCCATCGCCGAGAGGCCGCGGATCGGTCCAGGCCCAAGCATCAGAGCCGCAGGCAGATGCAAGCTCTCCAGCACCAAAACGAACAGCGCCGAGAGGACGAAGAGGATTGCCCACTGAGTGCCGATCCGCCCCAGTCTCCCGAAGCGGAGAAGATCGCCCCAACGTTCCGCCGAGCACGATCGTCTTCACGCCTCGGCGCCGCAGTTGAAGATCGAGTTCGGTGCCGTAGAATGCGCCCCACTGCCGTTTGACGATGAGAATGTCCTTCGGCCCGGCGAGGCCGCCCGCAAGCGCGGTCCAGTCGGCGGCCATCCCACTCTGCGGCCGTGGCATCGGCTGATCGACATTCCGGCTCGGCGCATCCGCAAAATCCTCCGCGAAAGCGACGCGAATCAGCACGACCGGTGCACCCGCCGCGCGGAACCGCTCGGCAAGAGTCCGGCTCTCTGCGAGCACGTCGTCGCCGGAGCGCGGCGCGAGCGGCGTGCCGACAATCCCCTTCTGAAGATCGATCAGAACGAGCGCGGTCGAGCGGGGATCAAGATCGGACATATCGGCACCTCGCACGGCCTGCGCCGCGTCTATTAACGAAACCGCTGTGCGCGCCAATCACGGCGCGAGCTCGAGGCCGAGCATGAGCCCGAGATTTTGCACCGCGGCGCCCGACGCGCCCTTGCCGAGATTGTCGAGCTTGGCGACAAGCACGGCTTGCGCTTCGTTGCCGAACACGCGCAATTCGAGATCATTGCTGCCGTTCAGCGATTGCGGCTCGATCCGGTCTTGAGGATCGGTTGGCATGACGCGATTGAACGGGCTTTGCGCATAGCGCGCGGCAAGCGCGGCGGCGAGATCCGCCGGCTTCGGCCGGCCGGGCAGATCATCGAGGAACAGCGGGATCGAGACCAGCATGCCTTGCGCAAACTTGCCGACGCTCGGCACGAAAATCGGCCGGCGCGTGAGCCGGGCATAGGCCATGATCTCCGGCACGTGCTTGTGTTCGAGATCGAGCCCATAGAGTTCGAAGGGAGGCGCTGCCTCCGACTCGTAATAGGAGATGTAGCTCCGGCCGCGGCCGGTATAGCCGGAGACCGCGTTGATCGTGATCGGAAAATCGGCAGGGACCAGGCCGGCATCAACGAGCGGACGCAGAAGCGCAATCACCCCCGTCGCATAACAGCCGGGATTGCTGACGCGCGGGGCGGTTTTGATCTTTTCCGCCTGCCCTTCCGCGAGTTCCGGGAAGCCGTAGACCCAGCCCGGCGCGACGCGATGCGCGCTCGAAGCGTCGAGGATGCGCGGCGCCGCTTTGCCCAGATCGGCGACGAGCGCCGCCGTTTCTTTGGCTGCCGCATCGGGCAGACAGAGGATGGCGAGATCGACCGTGCGCAGCAACGCCGCCTTGGCCGACGGATTTTTACGCTCTTCCGAAGTCAAGCTCGCGAGTTCGATATCAGGGATCGCGGCGAGTCGCTCCACTATGCCGATCCCGGTCGTGCCGGATTGGCCGTCGATGAAAATGCGTGTCGCCATGGGCTACCGATTCACGATCCAATCGTGTTTCATAAGAGGCGCACCTTCCCCTGGACGGGCGACCCCTGGATCCCGGCTCGAAGCTTCGCTTCGGGAGCCTAAGCAGCGGCGCCAAACTTCGCGCGTCGAAAGATCAGCGCTTCGAGAACTGGAAGCTGCGTCGGGCTTTCTTCTTGCCGTATTTCTTGCGTTCGACGACGCGCGAGTCGCGGGTCAAAAATCCCTCGTGCTTGAGGATCGCCCGCAAATCCGGCTCATAATGCGTGAGTGCCTTGGCAAGCCCGTGACGCACGGCGCCGGCCTGGCCGGAGAGACCGCCGCCGGCGACGCTGACCGTTACATCATATTGGTCGACCCTTTTGGCAACCCCAAGCGGCTGCTGCAGGATCATCCGCAGGACCGGGCGGGCGAAATAGGTCTCGAAAGGCCGGTCGTTCACGATCACTTTGCCGGTGCCGGGCTTGATCCAGACGCGCGCGACCGCGTCCTTGCGCTTGCCGGTCGCATAGGCGCGGCCCTGCTTGTCGAGCTTCTGCACATGGATCTGCGGCGCCGGCTGCGGCGGCGCGGTGGTGGATTTCAAATCCTGAAGAGATGAAAGTGAATCGGCCATGCTCAGGTGCTTCTCGCATTCTTGCGGTTCAAGCTCGCCACATCCAGCGGCGTGGGATTTTGTGCGGCATGCGGATGTTCGGCGCCCTTGTAGACACGCAGATTGCCGAGCTGTTTGCGGCCGAGCGGCCCGCGCGGCAACATGCGCTCGACCGCCTTCTCGATGATCCGCTCGGGAAACTTGCCTTCGAGGATGAACTTGGCCGAGCGCTCCTTGATACCGCCTTGATACCCGCTGTAGTGACGATAGATCTTGTCCTCGCGCTTGCGGCCGGTGAACACGATCTTCTCGGCATTGATCACGACGATATTGTCGCCGTCATCCATATGCGGCGTGAAGCTCGGCTTGTGCTTGCCGCGCAGCCGCAGCGCGATCAGCGAGGCGAGCCGGCCGACGATGAGGCCCGTGGCGTCGATCAAGACCCACTTCTTGTCGATATCGGCCGTCTTGGTCGAATGAGTCTTGCCGAACATGGATGTGCTCTGGAGAAGCGGCAAACGCCGCGCGTTGAGGCGCCGCTTCTAGGCGCAGACATCGAGTTCGTCAACTGAATTGAACCAGAAAAGGCCTGAAAAACAGATCATTCTCGTATGAGGTATTATGGTACCGCAGCGCCAATCCTTCCCCTTCAGAGGAAGGTGGCAGCGGCGCGGAGCGACGCTGCCGGATGGGGTCTCGAATAGGGTCTCGACACGATTCTCAGCGACTCCACCCCACCCGGCCGCCATAGCCGTGCGCTTTGCGCACGGCGTTTTCATTTTATGACGTGCGCGCACAGCGCGCCCTATGGCCACCCTCCCCTTTTTGGGGAGGGATTAGCGCCTGCAGATGCACGGTCGCGAAGCCGAGCACGAGCATGGCAAACGCCTGATGGAGAAGCCCTGCCCAGAGCGGGACGAAGAGCAGGAGCGTGAGGATGCCGAGTGTTGCCTGAAGGATGACGATGCCGGCGAAGACGACGGCGCGGCGCGCCGCGGCGCTCTGCGAGGCGAAGGCGACAGTGCAGACGGCTTGGACGAGCGCCAACGCGAGAAGCACGTAAGCGACCATGCGGTGCTGGAACTGCACCATCGCGATATTGTCGGTGAAATTGCGCCAGATTGGGCTGAGCGCCGAAAGCACCTCGGGGGGCGGGGCGAAATGCCCGTCCATCAGCGGCCAGGTGTTGTACGCCCTTCCCGCGCGCAGCCCGGCGACGAGCCCGCCAAGAAAAATCTGCAAGAAGGTGACGAGCAGGATCGCAATGGCCAAGCCGCGCTGCCAAGGCGCGGATCGCTCCGCGGGGCGCGGCGCAAGCGAGGCTGTGATCCAAACGAGCGCGGCAAACGTGAGAGACGCCAGCAGAAGATGCAAGGCGAGGCGCTGCTGCGCCACCTCGACGCGGCCGACGAGCCCTGATTTCACCATCCACCAGCCGACGCCGCCTTGAAGGCCGCCGAGCGCCAGAACGGCAAGGAGCTTCATCTTCAAGGCGGGAGTGAGCGCGCCGCGCACCCAGAAGAAGATGAGCGGCAGTGCAAAGGCGAGACCGAGCAGCCGGCCGAGCAGCCGATGGCTCCATTCCCAAAAGAAAATGAATTTGAACCCATTTAAATCAAGACTTGAGAAAAGTTCCTTATATTGCGGAATTTCCTTGTATCTATCAAATTCTCCCAGCCAGGCATCGTGGCTGAGCGGCGGCAGGACGCCCATGATCGGCTGCCATTCCGTGATCGACAGGCCGGATTCGGTGAGCCGGGTGGCGCCGCCCACCACGACCATGGCGAAGACCAGCGCCGCGACGCTCCAAAGCCAGAGCCGCAGGGGGGTGCGATGGCTTGAGGCACCAGCCTCGGTTTTGGCGGCATTCGCGGTTGTCAGCACGGTCATGTCGCGCATCTGCTTAGGCATCGTCCGACTTATGGGAATCGGACATCACGCCGCATGTTCCCGTTGACGCGCCTTGACCTTCCTGAAATCGCCCTCCCGCTCCGCCTTCGACAAATCATAGGCCTGTTGGAGATTGAGCCAGAATTGGCTGGTCGTGCCAAATTGGATGCCGAGGCGAATTGCCGTATCGGCCGAGACGGAGCGCTCGCCGCGAATGATCTCGGTGATGCGGTTGGGCGGAACATCAATCTCCGCAGCCAGGGCGCGTGCACTGATCTTGAGAGGAACAAGAAACTCCTCGTTGAGGATTTCGCCTGGGTGCGTTCGAATGCGGTGCATCTCAACCTCGGCAGCCCTGCTTGCTGTATCAAAAATCCGCTTTAGACATAGGGCCGGCACGGGCGCCAAGTCCAGGCGCTCCCTGTCGCAGCACTCGGAGGCATGATGCGCAAGAGCCAGCGCAAGTTCGTCGGCGCGATCCTGATGCTTTCATTCGTGATCGTCTATGCGCTGGTCGGCATGGCGCTCGCCCAGGCGCGGTTTGTGCAGCAGGCGCCGGGCCTCCTCCAGGCCCTCTATTATGCAGTCCTCGGCATGGCCTGGATCTTGCCGATCATGCCGCTCATCAAATGGATGGAACGGCCTGATAGAAGTGACTGATATATTATCGCTGCGTTTTGCAATTCATCGGTACTCCATTCATGGAGCAATATCACGAACCCATTCACAAAACTTGGGCGCGCGGAGCCGAAATGGAATTGGCCACTTGACACATGTCAGCTACTTGCTTACATCGCGGCCATGATCCGAACCTTCAAAAGCAAGGCGCTGGCGGAGCTTTGGGAGAAGGGCACGACAAAGAAGATCGACGCCGAGATGCAGGAACGCATTCTGCGTAGGCTGGACCGTCTCGATGCCGCCGTGATGCCAAAGGAACTGAATGTTGCCGGCTTCAAATTTCATGCCCTGCGTGGTTTCACGCCGACCCGTTATGCCGTGCATGTGAATGGTCCGTGGTGCATCACATTCGAGTTTGTGGATGGCGATGCCTGTCAAGTTGATTACGAACAGTACCACTGAAATGGAGAGTGCCGTGACTTATGCAGCCAAGCGCAACCCCGATCGCTGCCCGACGCATCCGGGCGCATTGCTGCGCGAAGATATGATCCCTGCCACTGGCAAGTCTGTGGCCGAGATTGCCGCACTGCTCGGCATCTCGCGTCAGCACCTTTACGACATCTTGGCCGAGCGCAAGCCGGTCTCTCCGAATGTTGCGGTTCGGCTCGGCAAGCTCTTTGGCGACGGCGCCGGCATTTGGACGCGGATGCAGGCCGCTTATGACACGTGGCATGCCGAGCGCGAAGTGGACGTGCGCGACATCCCGACGTTGGTCATTGCGTAATCGGCCGGGGCCGCGCGAATAAACATCGAAGCTGAGCCAACGTGAATGACCTTGGCGGCCGCATTGCCTCAGGCCACCCGCCTGCCCCGGTTCCAGAGCGCGAAGGGCACCCCCGACAACAGGATCTCGACGGCATCGAGCGACTGCCAAGTGCCGTTGATCGAGAGCCGCGGCAGCGCGGTCCTGTGACTTTCGTGTTCGGGAAAGATCATGCCCGGCCGCGTCGTCACCGCGCTTGCAAATCCGAGTTCCGCCGCGGCCCTCACCTCGCGCTCGCCCGCCGAGGCGCGATCGCCGACCGGAAAAGAGAGGTGCTCGGCAAGTCGGCCAATATGGGCTTCGATCAATCGCCGGCTCTCGACGATCTCATGACGCATATTGGCTTCGCTCAACTTAGCGAGCCTCGGATGGGTGAGCGTATGGACGCCGATCGTGCAGAGCTTGTGACGAGCCATCTCTTCGATTCCCGCCCAATCGAGACAGAGATCGCCGGCGAGCGCGGCAGAATCGATCCCCGCGGTTGCGGCGAGCCGACCGATCACGTCGAGCAGGACTTCTTCCGGGCCCTCTCTCAGGCGCCAGTAAAGCTGCGCGAAAGCGGCATATTTTTCCGCCGTCGTGGCGCTCGGCAAGGCGATTTTGACGCCGTCGATCTCGACGGCAATCTGCGGAAGCCTGCGGATCGCCTCTTCGAGCTCAACCCACCAGAGGCGTGCCGTGCGCTCCGCGAAGCCGGTGGCCACAAACATCGTGAACGGCGCCTGATGTCTCTCGAGGATCGGCAGCGCGAAATCGCGGGTGTCCTTGTACCCGTCGTCGAAGGTCAGCACGGCGAAGGGCCGCTCGGCCCGCCTCCCCGTCTTCAAGGCCTCGTCGAGGCTCACGATGGTGAACCCGAGAGCGTTAAGCCGCGCGAGGACGGCGTCGAGGAATTCCGGCGTGATCTCCAACAGCCGGTTCGGGGCGAATTCGCGCGCGACCCAGGGCCGCACATGATGGAACATCAGGATCGCCCCTGCCCCGCGGGTTAAGCCCGCGGCAAGCCGATGCAAGCCGGTCGTTCTGAAGAATGAAAAGCCCGAAGAAATGAGCCGTTCCCTAATCCCGTTCACAGCCGACCTCCGAAGTCTGCCAGTTTGGCAAGATGTCGTTGACCTTTCGTTGCTAAATCTGTCGTGATACTTCGTCCTGGAAGGCGCGTTTATGTCGACAGTGACGGAATATCTCCGATCGGCGCGATCGCAGCGGCCTTTGGCCGAGGACCCAGCCCGCGCCTTCGCCAAAGTCGAAATTCATCGCGACCCGACTTCGGTTCTGGGCGCTTGGGCGGAGTTCGAGGCCATCGTGCCGGCTTCGGTCTATCAGACCCGCGCCTTCCTCCTCCCCTGGCTAGAGACCCTCGGCGCGGCGCGCAAGATCGAACCCTTGTTCATCACCGCCAGGGACCGGAAAAACCAGGTCACGGCGCTTTTATGCCTCGGCATCGAGCGCTACGGCTGGTTCCGCTGTGCCGCCTTTCTCGGCGGCAAGGAGTCGAATTTCAATCTCGGCCTGTTCCGGCCCGATGCCGGCTTCGAGGCCGCCGATCTCATGGCTTTGTTGCGCGCGGCGGCAAGCGCGCTCGGGCCCGAGGCTCCGGATCTCTTCCTGTTGAAGAACCAGCCTTTCGAATGGGAAAAGGTGCAAAACCCGTTCGCGCTCTTGCCGCATCGGCCAAGTCCGAGCTTGCCCTATGCGACCGCGCTCGCCAGCGACGCCGAAGCCTTCCTCGCCGTCAAACTCTCCAAGGACGCGCGCAAGAAATTGCGCAAGAAGGAAGCGCGGCTTTCGGCCATGGGTCCGCTCGCGCTGATCGGCAACGACCGGAACGAGGCGCGCAAAATCCTCGAAGGATTTTTTGCCGAGAAGATCGCCCGCTGCGAAGAGCAGGCCATTGACACCGACTTTTCCAATCCCGCCATGCGGGCCTTTTTCGATCGGCTGAGCCGCCAAGGCGCCGGCAAGCCCTGGCTCGAACTCTACGGATTGACCCTCGGCGGCCGGATCATCGCCACCTATGCCGGGGCGGTGCATCGCGGTCATTTTAGCGCTATGGTTAATTCCTTCGACACCGACCCGGAGATTGCCAAGTCAAGCCCCGGCGACCTCCTGCTCATGAAACTCATCGCCAGGCAATGCGAAAGGGGCATCGCGAGCTTCGATCTCGGCATCGGTGAGGCGCGCTACAAGTCGACCTATTGCGAGCTGATCGTACCGCTTTTTGACGTCGCTATACCGTTGGGAGTCAAAGGCCATCTATTTGCGCTCCTCCAATCCGCGAGTTCGCGACTGAAGCTGGCGATCAAGCAAAATCCGCAATTCCTCGCAAGATTGCGCCGCTGGAAACGCTTCGCGTTGCATATGCGGCACGGCGGACCTTCCGAAGAGGCGGCGAAGGCCGCGCCGCAACCCATCCCGGTTCGCTTCCAAGGGCACGTATTCGCGATCTTTGAATCTTCGTGGCTCCGCCTCAAGCGAGCCATCAAACGAAGTCCTTGGCTCTATGATTTCCTCCGCCATCTGAAACGCATGGCCCACGCTAAAAAAAGCGCCTAGGCGGCGAAGCGAATCGGTACCCACTTCGCCTGGACATGCGCGCGAGAGCTATGCCATTCATGCGACCGCGCAACTTGGGCATTTTCGGAAATGAACGCGCATGGCGAAGGTTGCATTTCTCGGACTGGGCGTCATGGGTTATCCCATGGCAGGCCATTTGAAGAAGAAGGGTCACGGCGTCACGGTCTATAACCGGACCTTGGCAAAGGCCGAAAAATGGGTCGGCGAATTTGGCGGCGCTCTGGCGAGAACGCCGCGCACCGCGGCGGCGGGCCAGGAGATCGTCTTCGCCTGCGTCGGCAACGATGCCGATGTGCGCGCCGTGACTCTGGCGGAAGACGGAGCCTTCAACGGCATGGAAGCGGGCGCGATCTTCGTCGATCACACCACGGCCTCGGCTGTCATCGCGCGCGAACTTCATGCCAACGCCAAGAGCCGCGGCTTCGGTTTCGTCGATGCGCCCGTCTCGGGCGGCCAGGCCGGCGCCGAGAATGGAGCGCTTAGCGTGATGTCCGGCGGCGACCCGGAAGATTACGCGGTCGTCGAACCCGTCATAAAAGCCTACGCGCGCGCTTGCCGGCTGATCGGCCCCGCAGGCGCCGGCCAGCTCACCAAAATGGTCAATCAGATCTGCATCGCCGGGCTCGTCGAAGCGCTCGCCGAAGGGCTGCACTTCGCGCGGCACGCCGGCCTCGACACGGAGGCAGTGGTCGATGTCATCTCGAAGGGCGCCGCCCAATCCTGGCAGATGGACCACCGCCAGAAGACCATGATTCAAGGCAAATTCGACTTCGGTTTCGCCGTCGACTGGATGCGCAAGGATCTTGCGATCTGTCTCGACGAAGCACGCCGCAATGGCGCCAACCTGCCGGTCGCCGCGCTCGTCGATCAATTCTATTCCGAGGTTCAGAACATGGGCGGCGCGCGCTGGGATACGTCGAGCCTGATCGCGAGGCTTGACGCCAAGTGAGCGATACCTGACGCAAGATCCGGGATTTGCGCGGTCATTCGGCAATCTTCCGGAATCGCATCCGGGGCGCGATTGACCGAGCAGAGGATCGCTGCTTAGATCCTCGTCCAAAGGCCCCGCAACTGCGACGAGCCGATAAGGAGTGGGAGAGGACGGACGCCTTTCGTTTTTGATTGCCGAGAGGGCGGGGTCGATGTGCCCATGACGAGGAGGGTCTTCATGTTTGATCTTGTTTGGCGGCCGGGATTGGCGTTTGCCGGCATAGCCCTGATTGCCGCCTTTACATTGGCGGGAGAGGCGCGGGCGGAATCCGTCCAGAAACAATGCAGCGACAAATATCAGGCGGCCAAGGCGGCGAATTCGCTCAATGGCCAGACCTGGAACCAATTCTACAAGCAATGCGCCGCCGAGCTGAAGGGCGCGCCGGAAGCAGCGCCGTCGGGCGCCGCGGCGCCGGCCGCGCCGGAAGCAAAGCCGACAGCGACGCAAGCTCCGCCCGCGCAACCGGCACAACCGGCAGCGACGACGGCCGCGCCGAAACCGACGGGCCCGATCGTGTTCCCGACCGCAATCTCGCCGCAATACGCCAGTGACAAGCCCGGCAAGGCGCGCGAAAAGACCTGCCTCGACCAATATCACGCCAACAAAGCCACCAATTCGAACGGCGGCTTGCGGTGGATCGAGAAAGGCGACGGCTATTACAGCCTCTGCAACAAGAAGCTGAAGGGCGGCGCCTGACAGAGCGAGAACTCAGGCGCGCTCAATGGCCGGGTCCATCCCGGCCATTTCTCTATCGGCCGCCGGTCACGGCAACAGCACGGTCGCGCCCACCGTCTCGCGCGCTTCAAGCGCGCGGTGCGCCGCCACGACATCACTGAGCGGACGCGTTGAGATCGGGATCTTCACAGTGCCGTTCGTCACCACGCGGATGAGATCGCGGGCCATCTTCTGAAGGTCCGCAGGCTTGGCGGCATAGGTGTTGAGCGTCGGGCGCGTGGCAAAGAGCGAGCCCTTCTGCGCGAGGATTCCGATGTTGAAGGCCTCGATCGGACCGGAGGACGAGCCGAAGCTCACGAACATGCCAAGCGGACGCAGGCAGTCGAGCGAAGCGGGAAAGGTCGCCTTCCCTACCCCGTCATAGACGACGTCGCAGAGCTTGCCCTTGGTGATCTCTTTCACGCGCGCGACGAAATCCTCCTCGCGGTAGAGGATGAGATCTTTTGCGCCGGCCTTTTTGGCGAGCTTGGCTTTCTCCGGCGAGCCGACCGTGCCGATCATATGCGCGCCGAGCGCGCTCCCCCATTGGCAAAGAATGAGTCCGACCCCGCCGGCCGCGGCGTGGACGAGAATCCGATCGCCCTTTTTCACCTTGAATGTCTGGCGCAGCAGAAATTGAGCGGTGAGGCCTTTCAGCAGAACGGCCGCGCCGGTCTCGTATGATATTGCCTTCGGCAATTTAATGAGCCGCGCCGCATCGACGAGCCGCGCCTGCGCATAGCAGCCGAGACTCGCGACATAGGCGACACGGTCGCCGACTTTGAATTCCTTCACGCCTTTTCCGACTTCGACCACTTCGCCAGCAGCCTCGTTGCCGGGAATGAAAGGCAGTTGCGCCGGATAGGCGCCGGTGCGGAAATAGATGTCGATGTAATTCAGCCCAACGGCATGATTGCGGACGAGAACCTCGCCCGGCTTCGGCGGCGACAATTCGATTTCTTCGATCCGCATGACTTCCGGCGGCCCGACTTCGTGCACGCGAACAGCCTTGATCATTTCTCTCAACTCCCTTTCTGCATGCCATCCTTCGTCGCGGCGACGGAGAGGACGATATCGGCGGCGCGCGCGCTCGGCGTTTCGCCTGAAGCGAGCCGCAAGCTCTGGGCGAGCCGCAGGAAGCCGCGGCTCTGGCTCTCTCGTTCGAGACCCCCGACGATGAGCTTGGCAACAGCCTCGGCGAGCGCCTCCGGCTCGCATTCCTCCTGCAAGAACTCGGGGATCAGGTTCTCGCCGAGAATGAGATTCGGCAAGACGATCGAAGGCACGCTGATGAAATGCCGCGCCTGAGCCTCGAGCCAAGAAACCTTGTAGGCGACCACCATCGGCACACGCGCCAGGGCGAGTTCGAGCGTCACGGTTCCAGATGCCGCAAGCGCCGCGCGCGCGGCGCGGAACGCGGCAAATTTTTCAGCCTCGGTGCTGATGATGCACGGGCGCACGCGCCAAGTCTCGACTCTTTTGCGAATTTCATCTTCGAGATGGGCAACGGCGGGCAGCACGGCGTCGAAGGCGCCAATCTTGTCGGCGAGCCGCTCTAGCGTCGCGGCGAAGACCGGCATCAGCCGCTCGATCTCGCTTCGCCGCGACCCGGGCAGAACGACGAGCAAGGGAGGCTTGATCTCGCGTCGGCGCAGATCTTCGGCATCGGGCACAAGATCGCCAATCCTTTCGACAAGCGGATGACCGACATAGGTGCAGGGCGGTCCGCCGAGACGGCGATGCGCCTCCGGCTCGAACGGCAGCAGTGCGAGCACATGATCGACGTAGGCGCGCATTCTGGCGGCGCGCCCGCTGCGCCATGCCCACACCGTCGGGCTCACATAATCGACGATGGGCAGGTCGGGCATGGCCTTGCGAACGCGCCGCGCGACTCGGTGGGTAAAATCCGGGCTGTCGATGATGACGAGGATATCGGGCCGCGCGGCAAGCACCGCGGCAAAAGCCTCGTTCATGCGCTGGAGCAGGCGCGGCAGATGACGAAGAACCGGTAGGAATCCCATGACCGCGAGATCCTCGAGGGGGATGAGACTCGTGAGACCCTCGGCTTGCATGGCCGTTCCGCCGACGCCCACAAATTCGATGTCGGCTCTTGCCCGCCGCAGCGCTTGCATCAATCCGGCGCCGAGCTGATCGCCCGAAGCCTCGCCTGCAATCAGAAATACCATCTTCATGCATCGTTCACCGAAACTATGCGCGCAACACATCATTCACCGAGATTGAGGCGCGCAACGGATCAAGCCCAGATGCATAAAAGTTTAGCTTTTGGCTTCCGAACTCGACAAACGACCTCCGGCACATTCGCCCCCGATTGAGGCGCGGGGCTGCACGCAAACCCCGCGCATGGACGCGGGAAGCTTGCGATGCGCCAGGGGACGAGTTTTCGCACATTGTTCATACCATCCGTGGTGGTGCTGGCTTTTATGGCCAGCGCCGCGGCGGCCGGCACCGGAGAGCCGCATGCAAGCTATGCGACCGTCGGCACCGAAACCTCCGTGCCCTATGGCTGGCTCGATTTCTGCGGCCGCCAACCGCAGGAATGCAACCAGCCGGTTCTCCAGGCCGTCGACGTGAACCTTACCTCGGAAACTTGGCAGATCCTCAACAGGATCAACCGGCACGTGAACCATACGATCGAACCGCTTTCGAACTTGGCGCATTGGGGCACGATGCTCGATCATTGGGACTATCCGACCGACGGCAAGGGCGATTGCAAGATCTACGCTCTCTACAAACGCAAATTGCTGATGGAGGCGGGCGTGCCGCGGCAAGCGCTGCTCATGACGATCGTCCGCGACCTCAATGGGGAAGGTCATGCGATCCTCACCGTCAAGACCAACAAGGGCGAATTCACGCTCGACAATCTGACCGATGAGATTCGGCCCTGGGACGCGACCGGCTATCATTTCCTGAAGCGTCAGTCGCAGGAAAACCCGAACGTATGGGTTGCCGTCGTCCCATCGAAGCCGGTCGTCTCCAGCCTGCAGTGAGCCGACCGCTCATGCCGTCCCGCTTTCGTGAGCCGGCACGCAGATGGCGCGGTTGCCGCCCTCTTTGAGGAAGGCGAGGATTTCTTTCACTTGCGGCTGATCGGAAAATTGTTGCGCCACGTCGGCGATCCGCTCGCCGAGCGTGCCTTCCGGCGCGAAGAGGAGGCGATAGGCGCGGCGCAAATCATTGATCGTCTCGCGCGGAAAACCGCGTCGCTTGAGGCCGATGAGATTGAGACCGGCAAGCGTGGCGCGATTGCCGAACGCGAGCCCGTAGGGAATGAGGTCGTGTTCGAGGCCGCTCAAGCCGCCCAGGAAGGCGTGCGCGCCGATCCGAGTGAATTGGATCACCGCCGCGCCGCCGCCGAGGCTCGCGAAATCGCCGACCGTCACGTGGCCGGCGATCATCACGTTGTTCGACAAAATGACGTCGTTGCCGATCCGGCAATCATGTCCGACATGGACGTTGGCGAGAAAGGTGCAGCGATCGCCGATGCTCGTCAGCATGCCGCCGCCCTCAGTGCCCGGATTGATTGTCACGCCCTCGCGAATGCGGCAGTCCGCGCCGATCTCCAATCTCGAAGGCTCGCCGCGATATTTGAGGTCCTGCGGCGCATGACCCACGGAGGCAAAGGGAAAGATGCGGCTCTTCGCACCGATCCTGGTGCGGCCGGCGACCGCAACATGAGAGACAAGCTCGACCCCATCCTCGAGCTCTACATGCGGGCCGACGTGGCAGAATGGTCCGATTGTAACGCCCTGCCCCAAGCTGGCGCCCGGCTCAACCAAGGCCGAAGCATGGACGAAGCGCTCTTGACTGCCACTCATCCGGCGTTTGCCGCGGCTCCCGGTTCGGTCGCCGTCCCCTCGAGAACCAGCATGGCGGAGATCTCCGCCTCGCAGACGAGCTGTCCGTCGACGAGGGCACGCCCGTTGTACCACCAGATCATGCGGCGCCGGTTGAGTTTCGTCATATGGAACTCGACCCTGTCGCCCGGCAATACGGGTTTGCGGAATTTGGCCTTTTCGATCGTCATGAAATAGACGAGCGGCGGCTGCACCCCGCCAATCGCGTTGATGCAGAGCGCGCCCGCCGTCTGCGCCATCCCCTCGATGAGCAAAACCCCCGGCATGACCGGCCGGTCCGGGAAATGCCCCTGGAATTGCGGTTCGTTGACGCTGACGTTCTTGATCCCAATGCAGGACTCATCGCCCTTCGCCTCGATGATCCGGTCGACCATCAGAAACGGATAGCGATGCGGCAGCGATTTCAGGAGCCGCTGAATATCGAAGGCCTCAAGGGTATGGGCCACCTTTTCGTCCATCAGCGAACCTTCGCACGCCGCTTGCGCGCCCGCGGCTCAACCTTGGCGAGCTTGTCGAGCGCCGCCTGGCCGCGCAGCCAGGCACGGAATGAGCGCGCCGGCGTTCCGCCGAGGCGCGCTTGGCCGGGCACATCGCTGATGACTCCCGCCTGCGCGGCAATCTGCGCGCCGGCGCCGACATGAAGATGACCGGCAAATCCCGCCTGCCCTCCGACGCCGACGAAATCGGCGAGTTCCGTGGAGCCGGAAATGCCGGCCTGAGCGACAATCAGACAGTGCCGACCAATCCGCACGTTGTGCGCGATCTGCACGAGATTGTCGATCTTCGTGCCTTCGCCGATGACCGTATCGTGCATCGCGCCACGATCGATCGTCGTATTGGCGCCGATTTCCACGTCATCCTGAATGATGACCCGGCCGATCTGCGGCACCTTGGTGTGGCTTGAGGATCCGACGACAAAGCCAAATCCATCCTGGCCGATGGCCGCGCCGGCATGGATGATGACACGGTTGCCGATCAAGGCATTGGCGATGCGCACACCCGGACCGATCGCGCAGCCGCGCCCAATCTTGACGTTGGGCGCAATGACGACATTGGGCCCGATGACCGAACCCGAGCCGATCTCCGCCTTGGGCCCAATGACGGCGCCCGGATCGACGATCACGTCAGGCTCGAGCCGCGCCTCCGGGTGAACCGAGGCGCCGGGGCTGACCCCGTTCGATCCGAAGAGAGTGCCGAGCCGCAAGGCGTCCGGATAGAGCCGCGCGAGAACGAGCGCGAAGTCGCGATAGGGCGTCTCGGTCAACAGGGCGAGCGTTGCCTTCGGGACCCGTGCCGCATGGCGCAGAGCGACAAAACACGCCATGGCGGAGGTCGCGCGCAAGGCATCGAGATATTTGGGGTTATCAAAAAAGGTCAGGCTTGCGGGTCCCGCCTCGTCGAGGGGAGCGACCTTCTCCACGATGAGGGCCGCGAGATCGACGTCGGACGCCGCCATGGCGCCGGTCCAGGCGACGACGTCGGCCAGGCTCGGACGAAGGGCGGGACGGAAGAAGATCGGATCACTCATGCCAATCAACACCAGTGCTCGATCCATCTATCTCGTTTTGCAGGGGATGGAAACGCTTCGCCGCTTATACTCCATCTCGCGGCAAGGCGCGCAGGAAAGGCGGAAGCCGTCAGAGCGCCTCGCTCCGCTATCTGGACCAATCCCATTCAGCAGGCTTTGCAAGAATGGAGCGCGCCCCCGGCGCGTTTCGCTGGTCACGCCGCCAGTCGTGAGCTGCGCTCGTTCAGGCGGCAAATGAGAATTCGACTGGATCAGAAGGTCGCGCCGCCGGTGAAATTGAAGATCTGCGTCTGATCATACTGGTTCTTGGTGATCGCCTTGGCGAAATCGAAGCGGATCGGGCCGAGCGGCGAGGCCCAAATCAGCGAGACGCCGACCGAGGTGCGCACATCCGTCGAGTCGCCGCCGACCCGGATCGTGTTGCCCTGCGTGAAAAGCGGGAACGCATTATAGGGAATCACAGCGCAAGTAGAACAGGGAGTGCCGTTAGGGCCGGTGAAATTGGTCTGGCCTTGGTAGCCCCAGACGGCACCCGCATCGGCAAAGACGCCGCCCTTCAGGCCGACTTCCTTCGGTAGGCCCCAGATCGGGAAATCGGTCTCGAGCGAAGCGCCCCATTACCTGGTGCCGCCAAGAGGATTGCCGCCCGGGTTGACGCCAGGGGAAACGTCGCGCGGGCCCAATCCGAACGGCGCAAAGCCGCGCACCAGGCTGGGACCCATATCGAAATTATCGACGATCCGGATCGGGTTGCCGCCATAGGCCTGAAGCAAGCCGCCCTGCAAATGCAGGATACCGACGAGGTCAAGGTCCGAGTAGAGATCTTGATAGTAACGGAAATCGCCGGTCGTGCGGATATAGTGCTCGTCGCCGCCGGCGCCCGCCAGATCCTGATGCACTTCCGCATGGATGCCGCTGGTCGGATTTTTATTGTTGTCGAGCGAGTTGTAGGACAAAACGTAGCCCGGCATCGATGTCACGGTCGTGCCTCGCGCCTGGAGCAGTGCAAGCGAGGCTTGGCCTTGCGTCAAGCAGTTAAAGGTGGAGGTGGCCAGGGGCTGGCCGGGGATCGCAGTTCCTATGAGGGGCCCTGATCCAAAGTTCTCGGGCGTTATGCCGGGGATCGGGTTGTGACAACCGTTGTATGGAAAGCTGGCATTGTCGGGGATCGAAATATAGGACGAATAGAGCGAATAGCGCGGCGAGAAGGTGATCTCTTCGGTCACCGGCAGGCCAAAGCGTACAGTGCCTCCCACCATGAAATCCTGATAGAACGCGTATTGCGAGACTTCGCTGTTTTTTGCGAAGACGTCGAATCCGGCCGCGATGCGATGGTCGAGAAAATAGGGCTCGGTGAACGAGAAGGTGACGCCTTCGGCGTATTGGCCGAGCATGACCGACAATCGAGCGAATTGGCCGCGGCCCATGAAGTTGGTCTCTTGCACCGCCACTTCACCGATGATTCCATCAGCGGTCGAATAGCCGCCCGAGACCGAGAACGAGCCGGTCGGCTGATCTTCGACGGTGACGACCACGATCACCCGGTCGGGAGCCGAACCCTGCTCGTTGGTGATCTTCACCTTCTTGAAGAAGCCGAGATTGTTGAGCCGCCGCTCGGCTCGATCGATCAGCACCTTGTTATAGGCATCACCTTCACTGATGTCGAATTCGCGGCGGATGACGTAATCGCGCGTCCGCGTGTTGCCGCGTATGTCGATGCGTTCGACATAAACCCGCGGGCCTTCGTCGATGACGAAGACGATCCTGACGGTCCGGGTCGCCGGGTCGCGATCGCCGCGCGGATGCACTTGCGAGAAGACATAGCCGCGCCGGCCGAGTTCTATGGTGAGGGCGTCGGTCGTCTTCTGGACCAGGTCGCCATTGTAGATCTGTCCCGCGGCTACGCGCAGATACGGCCGCAGCACCGCGCCGTCGATCTCGGAAATGTGGGATTCGACGTCGACGCTGGCGACCCGATATTGAACGCCTTCCTCGACCGTGATGGTGATGACATAGCCGCTAAGTTTGGGATCATAGCTGGCGTCCGAACCGATCACATGAAAATCGGCGTAGCCATTTTTGAGATAGAGTCGGCGGATCAGATCGAGGTCGGAGGCGAGCCTGTCCGGATCGTAGACGTCGGAGTTCTTGAAGAAAGAAAGCCAGTTCATCTCCGTGGTCTGCATGAGATCACGCAACCGACCAGACGAAAACACGTGGTTGCCGACGAACACTATGGATTTCACCCCGGTTTTCGGGCCCTCGTCGATGTGGAAGACGACGTCGACGCGGCCGTTCGGGAGCTTGACGATTCGATAGGTGACGTTGGCTGCTGCCTCGCCGGCCCGGCGGTAGAGGTCCTTGATACGTTCGACGTCGGCATCGACGATCGTCGTATTGAAGGGCCCATGTGTTTTCGATTGGATTTCGGTGGTGAGCTGATCGGTCTTGATCTTGCTGTTGCCCTCGAAGACGACGCGGTTGATCAGAATGTTTTCCTTGACGCGGATGATGACGCGGCCGCCTTCATGGAGGACCTGTATGTCCGAAAACTGGCCCGTCGCGTAAAGGTTCTTGACGCCTTGGTTGACGGCGGCGGGATCCGAGCCGGTGAAGTAGGACTCGATCGTTTCCGTGTCGACCCGGATATTTCCCTCGACGACGACGCCGGCTGCGAGAGCCGGTGCCGTTGCAAGAAGCGGCGCCACGAGCAGAACGGCCAAAAGCCACCGGAACAAATGACCCCGTTTCAATTGCATCTACGCCGGTCCCCGAATCTATCGCTCTGGCTTTCGCCGCGAGGCCAGAGGGAGCAACCCCGCCTCCCGGCACCCATGATCATGCTTCGATCGAAATCCCCGCTTGCCCGCAGCGGGATTGGAAATCGGCCCGGGAATCGGACGGGCTTGGTAGCCGCACCCTTTGTTTCATCGGCGTTTTCCGTCGCCGACCCCTCATGCCCCCAGCTTCCGCTTCTACAAGGTTTAGGTGACCCTGCAAATGGAGTTTGCCGGCGGCCCGTCGTTTTCGAGGCTGCGTGACGAGTAAGACACGCTTCTTCAGCGTCGCGTCAACCGCTGGGGTTGATCGCGACCGAGATCGCGCAAAAATCGCCATGCGTCCCCCTTTCACTGGCCTCGCCCAAGAAGACGCCGATCTTCCCTCTGCTCACTTGGCGAGACGCAAAATGTCGTTATACGTGGCCAGGATCATCAACCCGGCGACCAAAGTCAGCCCAATCCTGAAACCGACCTGCTGAATCCTCTCGTTGAGCGCCTTCCCCCGCACCGCCTCGATTGCATAATAGAAGAGATGGCCGCCATCGAGCAGCGGGATCGGCAGAAGGTTCAAGATCCCAATTGATATTGACAAAACAGCGGCAAGATTGAGAAGCGCGGCAAAGCCGATTTTCGCCATTTGGCCGGAAACCTCCGCTATGCGGATCGGTCCCGACAATTGGTCGGTCGACTCGCGGCCGGTAAGCAAGCCGCCGGCGTAAGATGCCGTCTGCTCGATAATGAAGCCGGTCTCGGCGGTCGCGAGCTTCGCCGATTCGACAAGGCCGTAATGCTGAACATGCCAGTTGGCCGCACTGGCGTTGGCCTCGACGCCGAGGACTCCGACCCGCGAGGTGCCGACCGGCGTACTGACGTCGCGGCGGCGCGGGGTCGCGACGAGGGTGATCCTCGTCCCATGCCGTTCGACGACAAAGGACAAGGGCGTGTCGCTCGAGGTCTGCACGATCCGCTGCATGTCCTCGAAGCTCTCGATCTTGTTGCCGTCGATGGAGACGACGATGTCGCCGGGCGCGAAGCCGGCGGCTTCCGCGACGCTGCCGGGGATGATCTTGTCGATCTCGGGAATGAGGATCCCGCGGCCGTGAACGAAGTAGATTCCGGTAAAAATCAAAATGGCGAGGATGAAATTGGCGATCGGCCCAGCGGCGACGATGACAGCCCGTTTCCATACTTTCTGGACGAAGAAGGTGGTCGACTTCTCTGCCTCGGGCACGGCGGCAAGCGCTGCCGCATTGCTCATCGAAGCACCGTTGGCATCGCCGTGGAATTTGACATAGCCGCCGAGCGGCAGCATGCCTATCCGCCAGCGTGTACCCTTGCCGTCGACCAGCGCGGCGACCTCGGGCCCGAACCCCAGCGAAAAGACATCGATCTTCACGCCACACAGGCGCCCGACGAGGAAATGCCCGAGCTCATGAAAGAAGATCACGATGCTGAGGACGAAGAGGAACGGCACGATCGTTCCGAAAATAGAGACGAAATGGCTGGAAAACGACATTGAGCTTCCTCTAGAGGCGCGGCGTGCGCGGCATTGGCTTTCGACTGACCGCACGCAGGCCGAGCGCGGTATTCGGGGAGATCGCGTCTGGCCGGCGGTTTGGTTAGCGACTCGTTAACATGCCGGAAGCAAACGGCTGCGCCAAGAGGGCGCGGGCCCTTTCTCTGGCCATATGGTCAATGGCCAGCGCTTCCTCAACCGATAGCGGCTCCCACGCCGTGCCGTCGCGCAGCGCCGTCTGGCAGCAGAGCTCAACCAGCCGGGTGATATCGTGAAAGGAAATCCGCCGGGCGAGAAAGGCCTCGACCGCGACCTCGTTGGCGGCATTGAGAACGGTCGGCAGGCCGCGGCCAATCCGCAGGCACTCGAGCGCCACCCGCAGGGCCGGAAAACGTTGGAAATCCGGCTGTTCGAAGGTCAATTGGCCGATGCTCGCGAGGTCGAGACGGCGGGCCGCGGTCTTGAGCCGTCTCGGATAGAAGAGGCAATGGGCGATCGGCACCCGCATATCGGGCGCTGCCAATCCGGCGATGACCGACCCGTCCCGGAAAGCGACCAGGCCATGAACGATCGACTGGGGATGGACGACGACGTCGAGCCGCTCTGGCTCAATGCCAAAGATATGATGTGCCTCAATAAGTTCCAACCCTTTGTTCATCAAGCTTGCAGAATCGATCGTAACTTTCTGTCCCATCGACCAATTCGGGTGCTTAAGGGCTTCTTCGGGCGTCGCCTTGGCGATCGCTTCTGCAGACCAGGTTCGAAACGGCCCGCCGGAGGCGGTCAGCGTGATTTTCTCGACCGTGTCGTGATCGGCCGCGCCCAGCGCCTGGAAAATCGCATTATGCTCGCTGTCGACCGGCAGGAGCTGAGTGCCGAGCGAGGCCGCCTTGCGGATGAAGGCCGCGCCGGCGCAGACGAGGCACTCCTTGTTGGCGAGAGCCACCGTGCGGCCGGCCGCGAGCGCGGCAAACGTCGGCTCGACGCCGGCCGTGCCGACAATCGCCGCCATGACGATGTCGGCCGGATGAAGAGCCGCCTCGATGACCGCGGCGCGTCCGGCCGCCGGCTTGATCCCGGTGCCGGCGAGAGCCTCCTTCAACTCGGCGTAGCCAGCGGGATCCGCCAGCGCCGCGAACCCGGCACCGAGATCGCGCGCGACGCGCGCCAGCGCGATCGGATCGCGACCACCGGCAACGGCCGTAACCTTCAAGGCGCCCCTGGCGCCTACAACGATGTCGGCGGTGGATTTGCCGATCGACCCGGTGGCGCCCAGGATCACGACCGATCGTGGCGCAGAGCCCGTCATCGCCTCTTCGCAAGCCAAATCAGGCTTAAGCTCAGGCCGTATCGCCATACCGGTCCTTACATCCAGTGGAACAGGCCTTCCGCCGTCGACGGAAATCCGCGCAGCGCGCCAAGGACCGCCGCCCATACGGCGGCGGCGATGAACCCGTCGAGGCGGTCCATGAGACCGCCGTGGCCGGGGATGAAATTACTCGAATCCTTAGCGCCGAACCGCCGTTTCATCCAGGATTCGAAGAGGTCGCCGCCCTGCGCCACAGCCGCCGTCGCTAGGCCCAGAAGAAAGGGAGCGAAGCTTGGCGCCGGGGTATCGAGCCGGGTGAGGCGCGCCGCAAGCGCCAGGAACAAAGAGCCGATCAAGGCCCCCCCGACGACGCCTAAAGCCGTGCCGGCCCAAGTCTTGGAAGGTGAGATCTGCGGCAGGAATTTCGGGCCGCCGATCAGCCGCCCGGCGAAATAGGCGACGACATCGGTGCCCCAGACCACCGCAAAGAGCCACGCGATGGCCCGCGGCCCGAAGGGAAATGACATCCGCAGCGTGACCACTGAGATGATGAGACTGCCGGCATAGAGAACTCCACCCGCCGCCCAACCACGTCGCCCGTGGTCGGTAGCCTTGGCTGCGGCAAGCGCGCCGATGCCGATCGTGAGGGCGGCAAGGTTGCCGCTCACCGTGCTCACCAGAATCGCCGCCGTGACGAGCGCCGCGGAGCCGATTGCGAGCCGCGTCGCCTGCCGGGCGCCGCCGATGATGCGCTGCCATTCAAAATGCACGACGAGCGCCGCCGCGAGCCAGGCAAGGATGAAGACGACGCCGCCAACCCGCAAGCTCAGGATCGCGACCGCGACCAGAATTGTCGATGACCCCACGCGCGGTCCCAAATCGGCGAGGCGCGCAGCAAGCGTTGGCGAAGCCGGCGGCCCGTCAGGCGCCGCCGCATCTTGGCCGTCATCCGGCCTGGGCTCCGGCGCCTCAGCGGGTTCCATCATCCGCCGACCTTAGCACTCTGGGGAGACAAGGTCACGCCGCCGAACCGGCGTTCGCGCGCGGAGAATACCGCAAGCGCATCAGCCAGAGCCTGACGATCGAAGTCCGGCCAGTGAATCGGCAGGAACACGAATTCGCTATAGGCCGCCTGCCACATCAAGAAATTCGAGAGCCGCTGCTCGCCGGAGGTGCGGATGATGAGATCCGGATCGGGAATTCCGGCGGTATCGAGATGTTGCGCCAGCAGATGTTCATCGACTTCGGTGGCGTCGATGAAACCTGCCGCCACTTTGGCGGCGATCATTCGCGCCGCGGCAGCGATCTCCTGGCGGCTGCCATAGTTGAAAGCGACGACAAAGGTGAGGCGGGTATTGCCGGATGTCGTAGTCTCGGCTTCTCGAAGAAGGGCGAGAATCTCCGGATGGAGATTCTCGCGGGTGCCGATCACCCTTACTTTGACGCCGGTCCTCTGAAGCTCGGCAAGATCATCGCGAATGAATCGTTTCAACAGACCCATGAGGTCGCTGACCTCCTCGATAGGCCGGCTCCAATTCTCCGCGGAGAAACTATAGACGGTGAGGTAATGGAGCCCGAAATCGATCGCCGCGCGCACTGTGGCGCGCAGGGCTTCGACGCCGCGCCGATGGCCCTCGATGCGCGGCAAGCCGCGGCTCAAAGCCCAACGGCCATTGCCGTCCATGATGATGCCGACATGGGCCGGCACCCGCCCGGGCCACGTCCTGGCCTTTGCTGCCGTCTCCATCTCGATCACGCTCCGCATCTTCCTTAGCCCTCATCTATAGAGCAGGCTTTGGCGAGGTGGACCATCGCGCGACCGAAGTCCACTCGTATTAAACACGCTCCGCAGCGCGATGCCATGAGCTTAAACCGCAATCGCACTTCAGATCTCATCCGAAAACCTGCAACTTTTCGAAATCTTGCTCGAGAGCCCGCCCGAGCGAATCACATCTTGCCCGACGAGAGCTTGCCGGGGCCTCGCGCTTGGATCGCCGCCGCGCGCTGGGGCGCGTCCGGGCTCATCCTGTTCAACTTCGCGGCCCATGCGCCCAAGCAAGCTACGTCCACAGGCCTATCGCTCGCCGGAGGCGCAGCCTACACCTGCATGATTTCCTTTTCCTTTGTCGCCAGATGGAGGTCGATCTCGGCAATATGCTGGTCGGTCGCCTTCTGGACCTCGGATTCGTGACGCTTCTCGTCATCTTCGCTGATACGCTTGTCCTTCAATAACTTCTTGAGGACATCGAGCCCGTCGCGGCGGACATGGCGCACGGCGACGCGCGCCTCCTCCGCATATTTATGCGCCACCTTCACCATCTCCTTGCGCCGCTGTTCGTTGAGCTCAGGAATGCGAATGCGCAGCACCTGGCCCTCGGCGACGGGCGACAGGCCGAGATTGGCGTCGCGGATCGCCCGTTCGACGGCGCCGACCATGGATCTATCCCAGACCTGAACGGACAGCATGCGCGGCTCCGGCACGCTGATCGTCGCGAGCTGGTTCAGCGGCATCGATTGGCCATAGGCCTCGACATGGACGGGCTCGATCAGGCCAACTGAGGCCCGTCCGGTGCGCAGCCCCCCGAGCTCGTGCCGCAGCAACGCGATCGCACCTTGCATGCGCCGCTTCAAATCGGAAATATCAAAATCTTCGCTCATCCCTCAACCATGCTTCGTCTTCCGGGCGCCGCGCGCCTTGCCCGCATTGCCGGGCACCGTGGATCGCGGACGCCGGTCGCAGGCAAGCCAATTCCCTTGCGAGAGCTTGAGCGCGACCGGAAATTGGGAACTCCGCTTTGAAGCCGCAAGGGAAATTCACGTCGACGGCTGCGCTTGCGGCAACCTGCGGCGCGCCCGCCGCGTCTGAGCAGGCATTAATATCATCATAGAATCGCGCGGTTTGCTACGTGATTTCCGACCTCTCTAGTTATTCCGCTGCCATCGAACCCCTTCGCCGGCCGCGCAGCTTGCTGGGCGCGCCCGCCGCGACGAGAGGTCACGGCACCACGAGCGTGGCCTTGCCCTTCCCAAGCAGAGCGGCACAGATGGCGTCGGGTTCCCTGATCGAAAAGACGATGATCGGGATCTTGGTCTCGCGGGCCAGCGCGAAGGCCGCCGTGTCCATGATGGCAAGGTTCTTGGCGATCGCCTCATCATGGGTCAGGACGTCGAAGCGCCGCGCGTGAGGATCATGTTTTGGGTCGGCGGAATAGACGCCGTCGACCTGCGTCGCCTTCATGATCACGTCGCAGGAGAGTTCGGCGGCGCGCAACGCGGCGCCGGTGTCCGTCGTGAAAAATGGATTGCCGGTGCCGCCGGCCAAAACGACCACCCTGCCCTTGCTGAGATGATGCAGCGCGGCCTGGCGTGAATAAGGTTCGCAGAGCGAGGGCATGGCGACTGCAGAGAGCGCGCGCGCCGACTGGCCTTGCTTCTCGATGGCATGTTCCATCGCCAGAGCGTTCATGACTGTGGCGAGCATGCCGATCGAATCGGCACGCGCCCGTTCGATGCCCTTTTCGGCGCCGGCAATGCCGCGGAAGAAGTTGCCACCGCCGACGACGACGGCGGTTTCCACCCCGAGCCTTGCGGCGCCGGCAAGATCCGCGGCGATCCGCTCGAGGGTACCGGCGTCGAGCCCGTGTGTTGCCGGCCCCATCAAGGCTTCGCCGGAGAGCTTGACGACGACCCGCCGCCATCTCGGTTCGAATTCACCCATCTGACGGCCGCTCCCGGCAAAGATCGCCTGCCCGCCCAGTTCTTATCCGATCGAGACGGCGTTCCGAAGCCGAATTCGGCGATTTCACCAGAGTTTCGCACGATCTCAGCTGTCCGGGCCGACGAGATCTGTTGCGCTCATCCCTTAAGCGCGCCAAAAAGGCCGAACGAAGGCTTGTCATCAGAGAACGCGTCGGCTTGGGACAACCGGACGCATCGAAGTCGAGCGCCCGCAAAGTCTTAAACGAACGCCAGTGAGAGATCGATCGCATGAGCGAACGCGTGAAAGTCCTGATGATCGAAGACCACCCGATCGTGCGCGACGGCTGCCGACTGATCTTCAACCGTCGTTCCGATATCGAGGTGGTTGAGGCGAGCACGGCGGAGGAAGGCTTTGCCGCCAATCGTGAGTTTCGGCCCGACGTCATCGTCCTCGATCTCGGGCTCAGAGACGGCAGCGGCTTCGACATGATTCCCATTCTGTTCGCCGACAACCAAGCGGCGCGGATCCTCATTTTCAGCATGAACGAGACCGCGCGTTTCGTGCGGCGCGCCCTCGACATGGGCGCCCGAGGCTATATTACCAAGAACGATGATCCCAATACGATCCTTGCGGCCATCGACAAGGTGCGCAGCGGCGGCGTCTATCTCGGGCAATCGGTCGCGCAAGCTTTGGCGCTGGCCAATCTCGAACCGGCAAGCGATCCCCTGCGCGCGCTGAGCGGCCGGGAGAAACAGGTCGTCGCCCTGCTTGGCGAAGGCAAAAGCCTCGCGGAAATCGCAGCCGGCCTCGACATCGGCTACAAGACCGTCGCCAACATCGTCGCCATGATCAAGCAGAAGCTCGGAATCGCGACGAGCGTGGCGCTCATCAAATTCGCGGTCGAGGTGAATGCCAGGGATCGGCATGCCTGAGCGCCGATGCACTTGAAGCTGACGAGATCATGCATCGAGGGGGTCGACGAACTAGCAGCCGTACCACGCGAGCAGGCTCAGGAACTTTTCCGTAGTCGAAATGGATTTTTCCTGAAAGTCCAACGTTTTAGAGGACCCCTGTTGCATAACTGCACTTGAATCGCGGCAATTGATATTCTAACCGTTCATCATCGGACCGATCAAAAAAGATCCCGAACGGAACAGCTTGAGCCGACAGAGAGAAGCAGCGGCGAGAGCGCTTGGGTCGGCTATTCGCGCGAGTTGCGTTCGGGGGGAGTCATGTTGCTTTGCGAAGGATTTTGCCTCCGCCGCGCGGCGCAAGTGCTGGCGGGGAGCTTCCTTCTGGTGCTGCCGGCGCAGCGGAGCATGGCGCAGAGCGCGACGCCGACTGAAGCTCTTCCGACGGTCGAGGTCGTGGCGACCTCGCCCCTGGGCGCCGAGACCAGCACGTTGAACGTGCCCACCGAGGTTCAATCGATCAGCGGCACCGAAATCGAGAATTTGAATCAGCCTACGATAACCGAAGACTTGGCTCGCCGTACGCCTGGCGTTGTCGCTACGGACGAGCTCGGCAGTCCGCTGGACCAATCTCTCGAATTCCGTGGCCAAACCGCTACGCCCGTGCCCGGCAGGCCCGAAGGTCTCGCCGTCTATCAAAACGGCGTCCGCATCAACGAAGCCTATGGCGATGTCGTCAATTGGGCCTTGATCCCCACGGTGGCAATCGGACAGGCGCAGATCGTAACCGGCAATCCGGTCTTTGGCCTCAACGCGCTTGCGGGAGCCGTTGTGATGACCATGAAGAATGGCTTCACCTGGCAAGGAACGGAACTTGACACCCAGTTCGGCACCGACTTCCGGCATCAAGCCACGGCTGAATACGGCATGACCAAGGGCAACTGGGCGTACTATTTTGCCATCGAGGGGCTTGGCGATAACGGCTTTCGCTATGGCGGCGCCTCGGGGGTGGGTCGCGCCTATGGCGATATCGGTTATCGCGCCGAAGGCAACGAGGTGCACGTGAACGTCACGGCAGCGCGAGCCTCGTTCGGCGCGGCCGGAACGACTCCGATCGTCCTTGCTCAAGAAAATCCCGCAGCCGTCTTCAACCTTCCTGGCGAGTCGACCGATTCTCTCGGCATGGTCACGCTCTCCGACCAGTCGAGCATCACGAGCACTTTGCAGTTCAACGGTAACGTCTATTTTCGCGATTACGCCGCATCGCGTGAGGACGGAAATGTCAGCGATTTCTATCACTGCGCGGCCGCATTTTTCTGCAATAGCGGAACGTTAACGACCCTGCCCGATCCGACGACGGGTCTACCGGACGGCCAGCCTGCTGGCGAGATCGACGACAATTGGACACATACTTACGGCGCCGGTACTACGGTGCAGTTGAACGACACGGATCAAATCCTTGGTCATAAAAATAATTTCACGGCAGGGGTCAGCGAAGATCATGGCTGGACGCATTTCACGGGCAGCAGCCTGATCGGCGACTTGCCATCGGATCGCATCATAAGTAGCTACGGCATTACCATTGACCAGCCCGCGTATGACGTTTCGCCGGTGGCGCTCTTGACGCAGAACAATTATCTCGGCGTCTACGTGCTCGACGCATTTGATGTCACCGACAAACTTACGGTCAACGCCGGCGCCCGCTTCAACGATGCGCAGATCAACTTGAATGACGAACTCGGCACCAGCCTGACGAGCAACAACAACTTCACCCGCATCAATCCGATGGTCGGCGCGACCTATAAGATAACGCCGGACATTTCGCTCTATGCCAGCTATTCAGAAGCGAACCGCGCGCCGACTCCCTTGGAGCTTGGCTGCTCCAGCCCGACTCAGCCCTGTCAGATCGACAATTTTCTCGTCGCCGATCCGCCGCTCAAGCAAGTAGTGTCGCGCACCGTGGAAGGCGGCGTCAAGGGCGACAACAATATCACTGGTCCTATTTCCGGCAGGCTCGTATGGAGCGTAGACCTTTACCGGACGGAGAACCAGAATGACATCTTGAACGTGCCGAGTCCTACAGTCATTGGTTTTGGGTATTTCACGAACGCCGGCGATACCTTGCGCCAGGGTGTCGATCTCGGCGGGACATTCACGACCGACAAGTGGTCGGTTTACGCAAACTATTCCTACATTCAGGCCATATTCCTGACACCGGTTCTGCTTTCTTCGCCGTACAACCCGTTCTCAAATGCCAACGGCAACGAATCTGTCGTGCCGGGCGACAATCTCCCCGGCATACCGCGGCACAAATTCAAGATCGGCTTCGACTATACGGTGCTTCCGAAATGGACGGTGGGTGCCGACGTTGTCTATGAGTCCGGTCGCTATTATTTCGGCGACGAGATCAATGCGCTTCCGCAGGTTCCCGGTTGGGCCACGCTCAATCTGCGCACTTCCTATCAATTCAACAGCACCGTCCAGATCTTCGGCATGATCAACAACGCCCTCGACTACCGCTATTACACGTACGGCGCTCTTTACGATACTGGTTCCACCGTGAACCAAGTCACCGGCTTGCCGGTCCCGGGACTCTTCTCGTCGACCGATCCGCGCGCTGTCACCATCTCGCCGCCGTTCGAAGCCTATATCGGGCTAAAGATCACCCTGTAAATGGCGGGCGGCCATTCGGGCCGAACCAATTCGGCGCTAAGCTGCTAACCCATTTTATTCACGACAGGCGGGATTTGTGGCTGACGAGCGTGGCGTAATGCTTTGATATAGCGTAGGATTTGGTTGCTGACACCAT
>Ga0116223_10000844_pt1 | contig 34509 bp, 30 predicted proteins | sample Sb_taG_3_FD_90092 | JGI IMG/M metagenome (GOLD analysis project Ga0116223, IMG submission 90092) | Peat soil microbial communities from Weissenstadt, Germany - Sb_50d_a_PC metaG | ecosystem: Environmental > Terrestrial > Soil > Wetlands > Peat | place: Germany: Weissenstadt | collected 2010-09-21 | reverse complement strand
TCCAGATATTCAACTGCGCGCCGATTCGTGTGGCGCGCTCGCGCATTCCACGCAGACGCGCCGCTTATTGGGTGGCGGCCTGCTGAACAAACGGGTACTGAAGTACCCGTTTTCACCTCGTAAATTATTGATTCTTGGTGAAAACTGGTGAAAAACCGGTACTTTGTACCGGTCTAAGCCGACCCCAAGTTTCCTCTTTCATTTCGCCACGAGCGCCGTGGCCATGGCTCCGCGTCAAATGCACTACTTCCTGTTGGTGCCGGCCTCGCCAAGTTCACTGGACTCAAGCGGACGCGGAATCGAGCGGCGTCACCGGGTCGAGCAGCGCCCAGAACAGGCCGCCCATGCCGTAGACTGCCGCAGAAACGTAAAACGTGAGATTCCAGTTGTGGTGGCTCCAGGAGAGCATGTAGCCGATCGCCAGGGGCGACAGTGCGCCGCCGATGTTGCCGCACATGTTCATGAAGCCCGAAAGTGTGCCGGCGTACTTGCCGCCCACGTCCATCACCGCCGCCCACGCGCCGGGCATCACCAGGTCGTTGGAGAAGCTGGCCATCCCGATGGCGAGCATGGCGAGCAGCGGATCGTGAACCGTGGTGGAGAATGCCAGGAATGCCGAGGCGCCCGCAAACCCCAGGTATGCCATCAGCCGCCGCGAGAAAGCCACATTGCCGGTCTTGCGCACCACCAGGCGCGAGAGCAGCACGCAGGCCGGATTGCCGAGACCGCCGCAAAGCAGCGGCAGCACGCTCAGCCACGCCGAAGAGTTGATCGTCAGGTGGCGCGCCTCGCGCAGATAACTCGGCAGCCAGGTAACGTAGAAGTACCAGCCGTAGTTCATGCAGAAGTAAGGGACGCACAGCATCCACACCTGCCGCGAACGCACCATGCGGGCCCACGGCACGTCGCCGTGCCCGGAGGCCATCTGGGAGCTGTGTTTCAGCAACTCCCGCTCGGCGGCGTTCAACTTGGGGTTTTGCAGCGGATTGTCGCGATACCAGAAATAGAACAGCAGCGCCCAGACCACCCCCACGAGGCCGAAGATCTCGAAAGAGTGCCGCCAGCCCACCGCCCCCATGATGGCTGCCACCAGCAGAGGGGTGAGCGCCCCGCCCCAGCGCGCGCTCAGCCACAGGATGCCCTGTGCGCGCACCCGCTCGCTCTCGGGGAGCCAGGTGGTGAAGGCCTTGGCGAGATTGGGAAAGCAGCCGGCCTCGCCCGCGCCGAACATGAAGCGCGTCACGGTGAGCGAAACAAAGCTCCACGCCCATCCTGTAGCCGCCGTGAAGAAGGACCACCACAGCACGATGCGGAGCAGCACCCTGCGCGGGCCGATCCAATCGCCCAGGAACCCGCCCGGAACTTCAAACATGGCGTAGGCCCATCCGAATGCCGTGAACACCCAGCCCATCTGCACTTCGGTCAGTCTCAGGTCGTGGCGGATGGCGGGGGCCGCGAACGAAATCGAGACCCGGTCCATGTAGGTGATCACCGCCAGTGCCGCGGCGAATACCACCACCCAATGCCGGACTCCCGTGGGACGTTCAGCCGTTCGGGAAGAGATGGCTTGCGCCTGCTTCATGCTTCCACCTGCGCATCGAATGGCGTCACCGGATCCAGGAATGCCCAGCACAGAATGCCTAGAAACTGGATGACGGCCGACACATAGAAGATGAGATTCCAGTTGTTGTTGGTCCAAGCCAGCATATACCCGATCACCAGCGGCGAAAGCGCGCCGCCGATATTGCCCACCATGTTCATAGCGCCGGAGACGGTGCCGGCGTACTGGCCACCCACGTCCATGGTGGACGCCCAAGCCAGCGGCATCACCAACTCCAGGGTGAAGGCCGCCAGGCCGATGGCGAACACCGCGGACAGCGGATCGGCGATTCGCGTGGAGAGCACCAGGAACCCGCTGGCGCCGGTGAACCCGGCGTAAGCCAACAGGCGGCGGGCGCGCGCCATTCCGAGTGTGCGCGCGAGCCAGCCGGAAGCTACCACGCTGACGGGATCGCCCAGACCCGCGAGAAACAGCGGAAGCGCGCTGAGGAACGCCGTGGAGGCGGTGGCTTGATGGCGGCCCTCGCGCAAATAGCTGGGCAGCCAGGTCAGATAAAAATACCAGCCGTAAGAGTGGCAGAAGTACTGGCCGCACAGCATCCAGGCCTGGCGCGAGCGGAGCAGTTTGCCCCATGGGACGGCGCCATGGGCGGAGGCGATCTTGGCGCCTTTCGCCAGCAGTTCCCGCTCGGCGGCATTGAGCCTGGGATTGTCCATCGGGTTGTCGCGAAACCAGCCATAGAACGCGACCGCCCAGATCACGCCCAGGCAGCCGAAGATTTCGAAGGCATGGCGCCATCCCACAGCCCGCATCACCAGCGCCACCAGCGGCGGCGTGAGCGCGGCGCCCCAGCGGGTACTGATCCACATAAAGCCTTGCGCGCGCACCCGCTCCTCGGCGGGCATCCAGGAGCTAAACGCCTTGGTGAGGTTGGGAAAGCAGCCGGCTTCGCCCATGCCGAACAGGAACCGCGTGACCGTGAGCGACGCGAAGCTCCAAGCCCATCCGGTGGCGGCGGTGAAGAAGGACCACCACACCACCACGCGCATCAGCACCCTTCGCGGCCCCAGCCGGTCGCCCAGGTATCCCCCGGGAATTTCGCATAGCGCATAGGCCCATCCGAACGCCGTGAAGGCCCAGCCCATCTGGATGGTGGAAAGGCCCAGGTCGTGCCGGATGAACGGCGCCGCAAACGAGATGGAAACCCGGTCGATGTAGGTGATCACCGCGAGGGCCGCGGCGAAGACGATCACCCAGTGCCGCACCCGGGTCGGTCGTTCCACGGCGGGCCCGGATGTCACCAATGGCAATGAGGAAGGCATATTCGCAAAGCGGTACGCTAACGCACGTGCAACGCTAATAGCAAGTCGATCGCAGAGGCGTCTCCCGATTCTGGCTTACCGGCCGGCCGCCCGCAATCGGTCGATCGCCCGCCGCAATTCCGGATTGGGCTTGAGGCGCAACGCCATCTCGAGATGCGCAAGGGCCTCCGGCAGCCGGCCCGGAATCCGTGACAGCACCACGCCCAGGTCGTAATGTGCATCGGCATAATCCGGCCTGATGTGCAGCGCCGCTTCGTACTCTGCTATCGCCGCGGGCACCCTGCCGGGTATCTGCGACAAGAGGTTTCCCAGGTTATTGTGCGCCTCCGCGTGATCCGGCCGGATCCGCAGCGCCGCTTGATACTCGGCCATCGCATCGGGCACGCGCCCGGGCATTCCGGACAGAACCCTCCCCAGGTTGTAATGCGCTTCCACGTAATCCGGCCGCATCCGCAGGGCCGCTTGATATGCCTGGATCGCCTCCGTCAGTCTCCCCGGCAGGCCGGCCAGAACATTTCCCAGGTTGAGCTGCGCTTCCGCGTAATCGGGTTTGATGCGGAGCGCCGCCTGGTACTCGGAGATGGCTTCCGACGATCGGCCCGGAAACTGCGATAACGCGACCCCCAGGTTGTAGTGCGCATCGGCGTAATCCGGGTCGAGGCGCGAGGCAGTTGCGAACTGTTCAATGGCCTCGGTTAGCCGGCCGGCCTTCAATAACGCGCTGCCCAGTTCGTTATGGGCAATCGGCCAGTCGGGAGCCAGCCGCAGAGCTGCATCGAACTGTGGGAAGGACTCGGCCAACCGCCCGGGGATCCTCGCCAGCGCGCTTCCCAGCGCGGTGTGCGCGGGCACGGAATCGGGATCGATGCGCAGCGCCTCTTCCAACTGGACGACCGCCTCCGGTAAGCCGCCGGGAACGTCCATCAGATAATTTCCCAGGTTATCGTGAGCCACGGCGTTTTCCGTAGTGACGTCCAATGCGTGCCGGAAGAGCGTTTCGCTGTTCCGCCAGTGCTGGACCTGGAACCACGCCAAGACTGCCCACACCAGGCATGCCAGCGACATCAGAGCCACGGCAAACGGTTTCACCCGCGGCCGGCGCGCTAATTCCGCCGCGCCCCAAGCCACCAGGATCGACAGGCCGACCATGGGAATGTAGGTGTACCGGTCGGCGTGCGCCTGCGCCCCCACCTGTACTAGCCCGATCACCGGAATGAGCGTGCCGAGATACCAAAACCAGCCTGTAGCCAGATACTGGCGGCTGCGACGGAGCCGCAGCACCATCACGCTGGCGCCCGCCAGCACCAGGCCGGCGAGCCAAGCCTGCCACGCCGGGAGATGCCGCGGGTAGGGATAAAAGACGGCCAGCCGGACAGGCCGGAACATCTGAATGATGTAGACGGCATAAGACACCAGGGCATTCTCGAGGCGCAAGCCGGGAGGAAATGCGCCGAGCGTTTTGACCGCTCCGGCGCGCTGCTGCACCAGATAGGTGATGACCGAGACTACCAGGGAAAGCGCCGCCAGGGGCACTTTTTCCAGGAAAATCGCCGCCGTGCGCAGCTTGCGCCGCAGCGGCCAGATGTCCAGCAACAGCAGCACGAAGGGAAGCGTGATGATCATCGGCTTGGCCATGAGGCCGAGGCAGAACGTCACCAGGACCAGCAGGTATCGGCCCCAGCCGGGGCGTTCCGTGTACCGTACATACGCCCACATCGTCAGAAACCAGAAGAAAGCGCTCAGAACGTCTTTCCTCTCGGCGACCCAGGCCACCGATTCCACGTGCAGCGGATGCACCGCGAAGAGGAACGCCACCAACGCGCTCCGCCATCGCGCGCCCGTGGCGCGTCGGAGAAATGCGAACAGGAGCAACGCCGCGCACCCGTGGATCAGCACGTTGGTGAGATGGTGCCAGCCGCTCGCCAGACCGAAGAGCTGGCAATCCAGCATGTGAGAAACCCAGGTCACCGGAAACCAGTTGGCGGCGTCTCCCGAGGTGAACGCCCACTCGAGGCCCTCCGGTGTGATGCCGCGGCGCACGTGGGGATTGCCGCTGGTGTACGCGGAATCGTCGAGGTTCACGAAATCGAAATGCCGGACTTGGGCATAGACCGCGACCGTGGCCATCAGGAGAGCCACACAGATCAGGGCATCCTGGAAGGCCCGCGACTGTTGGTGGGGATTCGCCGTATCTACTTGCTCAGCAGGGTCGCCTGGCGGGCGACCAACTGCCAGCCTTTAGGACCGTTGATCCAGACGTGCAATACATCCATGTGCACAACCGAGTCCGGGTGCCAGAGGTCCACCCGGCCTTTTACCAGGGCGGTGTTTCCGTAAATCTTGACGGTGGTATTGGAGAATTCCATCCGCATGATGTGTTGCGGGCCGGTGGCGGACTTGAGGACTTCAGCCTTGTTTTGAAACTCTCCGTGCGAGTGTGTGAAGGCCAGGTCGTCACTCAACAGCTTGTCGAGCGTAGCGGTGTCATTGTGGATCATCGCCTCCTTGTAGGCGTCCATGGTGGCGAGGATCTCCTTCTCCACCTTGGGGTCGTTGGACGCCGCTGCCAGAGGCAGAGCACACAAAAGTACACACGCCAACCGTCTGATATGCGCCCTCATATGCGCCTCAGGCGAAGATCGGCTTGATCACTTCCCCGGCCAGGACCGTCGGCCGTTCCGCGCGCCCGTTGTGCAAGAAGGTGACCTGCAGGTGATCCAGCCCCAGCATCCAAAGAATGGTGGCATGAATATCGTGGACGTGGACCGGCTGCTCCACCGCGCGCAAGCCTATCTCGTCGGTCGTCCCGACATACTGGCCACCCTTGGCGCCGCCTCCGGCCATCCACATGGTGAAGCCCCACGGGTTGTGGTCGCGGCCCGTGCTCAGTTCGTTGAACGGCGTACGTCCAAACTCGCCGCCCCAGACCACCAGCGTGTCTTTGAGCATTCCACGGGCCTTCAGGTCGGTCAGCAGGCCGGCGATCGGCTTGTCGGAAGCGGCACAATTCTTGGTGTGGTTTCCTTCCAGGTCGTTGTGGGCGTCCCAGGCGCTTCCGGCGCCGCAATACAATTCGACGAACCGCACTCCCCGTTCCACCAGCTTCCGCGCCATCAGGCAATTGGTCCCAAAGACGGAGCTGGCTGGGTTGTCCATACCGTACATTTTTCGTGTCGACTCGGACTCGCGCGAAAGATCGACCGCGTCCGATGCGGCCGACTGCATCTGGTAGGCCAGCTCATATGAACGAATTCTGGCGTCCAATTCCGTATCCTCGGATTTGTTCTGGGACCAGATCTGGTTTAACTTTTCGAGCAGGCCCAATTCGTTACGCTGTTGCTGGTCACTGACTCCCGCCGGGGGTTTGAGGTCGAGGATCGGCGTGTCGCCGGTACGGAAGCGGGTGCCCTGGTAGAGCGCCGGCAGGAATCCGGAATTCCAGTTGGCGCTGCCCCCCAGCGGATCGTGTCCGTCCGAGAGGACCACGAAGCTGGGAAGGTTCCGGTTGGCGGTGCCCAACCCGTAGGTGACCCAAGCGCCCATGGAGGGCCGTCCCGCCAGGATCGACCCGGTGTTCATCTGGCACACCGACCCCACATGATTCAAACCGTCCGCCCAGCAGGATCGGATAACGGTCAAGTCATCGGCATGCTCGCCGATATTCGAATACCAGTCGGAGGCCCACAATCCGCTTTGCCCGTACTGCGCCCACTTCCGCCGGGAAGCCATCAAGGTGTTGTTGCCCGTGCCCCGGGACGTCTGCGAAGGCTTGCCGATGGAATCCGGGATGGGCTTGCCATCGAGTTTGGTCAGCGTGGGCTTGGGGTCGAACAGGTCGACATGGCTGGGCCCGCCTTCCATGAAGAGGAAGATGACCGACTTGGCCATCGGCGGGTGGTGTGGTTTCTTGGGCGCCAAAGGGTCCACTGAGACGCCCGGCGCGGCGTACCCTTCCTCGGCGAGCATGCTTGCCAGAGCGATCCCCGCCAAGCCGCTCCCGGCTCGAGCGAAAAATTCCCGCCTCGAAGAAACGTTCCAATGGTGCCTGAGCTTGTCAATCACGGAGCTACCCCTTCTTGTATTACAGGTTTCTAATTCGCGTACAGAAACTCGTTCGAGTTCACCAACGCATGACAAAAGTCCACAAAGGCCGCGGCGCGGGACGGTTCCATGCCGGCAGGCAGTTCTTCCGGCATCGGAGGTTTTTCATTCCGCGCCAGCCTTTCAGCGAGCAGTGAAGACTGCCGATCCAGGAAATCCCGAACTGCCTCCCGCTCCGCGGCGGCCGGCGGGCGTGAAAGAGCCAGCCGGTAAGCGCGGTCCACTTGCTGATCGAGCGAGAGCCCGCTGTCGTTCAAGACGCGGCCGGCCAATGCACGGGCCCAGTCGAGCACCAGCGCGTCGTTCATCAGGATCAAAGCCTGGGACGGAATGACCGAGCGGAAACGCCGGCTACAGGTTTCCTGCGGATTCGGCTCATCGAAGGCGTCCAACATGGGATATACCATGTTACGCTTCACGAAAACGTAGACGCTGCGGCGATTGGCTGCTGAAGGATCGACCTTCGCGGCTCCGCCCCTTCCTCCTCTTCCACCGCCGGCGACTCCTCCCCCGCCGTAGGCTGGGCCGCCCCCGGCTCCCGCCGGAAGCGGCGGATTCACGCCCGGGCCGCCGATTTTCGAATTCAGCAGGCCGCTCACGAAGAGCATGGAATCGCGAATGGCCTCGCCCTCGAGGCGGTGGCGCTCGTAATGCCAGAGCAGATTATTGTCGGGGTCCACAGCCGCCGCCTGAGCCTGAGAGTCCGACGATTCCTGGTAGAGCTGGGAGAGCATGATGAGGCGGTGCATTTTCTTGATGCTCCAGCCATTCTCGACAAACGAGGAAGCGAGGTAATCGAGCAACTGCGGGTTGGTGGGCCGGTCGCCCATCACTCCAAAGTCGCTGGTGGAACCTACGATGCCGCGGCCAAAATGATAATGCCAGATACGGTTCACCATCACTCGGGGGGTGAGCGGATTCTCCGGATCGGCCAACCAGTTGGCGAGAACCGAGCGCCGCCCCGTGGAGTTCAAGCCCTCCGGCGGGGCGATCTTCGGATTACCGGGATCTAGGATCGAAAGAAATCCAGGCTGCACCTCGTCCCGCTGGACGTCCCAATTACCCGCCCCGAGAACATAGGATTTGGGCGCTTCCCGGCCGTTATCGACGATCGTCTGGGCCATCGGCGGATTGGGTTTCAGCGGTTCATACGTTCGCAACTCGGCTTCCAGCTCCGCGAAGCGCTTCTTCTGCTGCGGGGTCAACTGCGCGGCGCCGAATTCTTCATCCTTAAAGTTGACCAGGGCCCGATCCTCATAGGTGATTTGCGGCGCGGCCTTGATCGCCAGCAGCGACTGCAGCGGGGTCCGCGTCTCAGGGGGTGTCCCCAGAGCCTCTCTCGTGCCCGTGGAGAAGCGGATACTGTAAAAGTCACGCCTGGCTTTGCCCAGCGGCGCAACCATGGCGTGCATCTCGTTGCGTATGTCTCGAGTTTTCTCTTCCCACAGCGCCTGTTGCTGCCGGTACGCCTCGAGCTCGGCGCCGGAGAGCAGCACCAGGTCGTCCTGCTCCCGAATGTTGGCGAAGAATGCCTGTAGCCGGTAGTAGTCTTTGTGCAGGATCGGATCGAACTTGTGGTCGTGGCATCGGGCACAGCCGTACGTCATGCCGAGGAACACCGCGCCCACCGTGTCGGTAATATCGTTCAAGGTTTCCTGCCGCCGCAACTCGATGACCGGCTGATTGGTTTCATCCGTGAAGTGACGATTGAAGCCCACCGCAACCCTGGCCGACAGATCGTTCGGATACAACTCATCTCCGGCGATCTGCTCGCGAATGAACCGGTCATAAGGCTTGTCTTCATTGAAAGCCTGAATCACGTAGTCGCGATAGCGCCAGATATTAGGGCGCGTCTCGTCGCTCTTGAATCCGTTGGTGTCGGCGTATCGAGCCAGGTCGAGCCAGTGCCGGCCCCACCGTTCTCCGTACTGAGGGGAAGACAGAAGGCGGTCCACCACTTTAGCGAAGGCGTCGGGCGAAGTGTCGGCCAGGAATGCCTGCACCTCCTCGGGCGTGGGCGGCAGGCCGATCAGGTCCTCGGTGGCTCGCCGCAGCAGCGTGATCTTGCCGGCGGGCGGGTTGGGCCTGAGATTCTTTTGCTGAAGCTTCGCCATGATGAAGGCATCGATCGGGTTTCGATCCCAGTCGCGGTCTTTCACCGCGGGCACGGCGGGCTTCACTACTTTCTGGAAGGCCCAGTACCGGCGCTGCTGATCCGTGAACTTCTTTTCGGGGGCGCCCGTCGTCAAAGATCCCGGGGCAAGCGTCAGGCCGCTGTCCCACTCGGCGCCGCTATCGATCCAATTCTTGATTACAGCGATTTCCGCGTCGGAGAGCCGGCCGCCCAAAGGCATTTGGGGCGATTCCTGGCCTGTCAGGTGGCGGTATAAATGACTGTCGGCGGCATTGCCGGGAACGATCACAGGCCCATGCTGGGCGCCTTTCAGCGCTCCTTCCCGCGTTCGCAGGTCCAGGTGGGCCATCAGCGGCTCATGCCCATGGCACTGCATGCATCTCTCTGTAAGGATGGGGGCTACATCGTGAGAGAAGGAAAATTTGGGGGGCGTCTGGGCTTGGATGGGCCACGCGGTCCACAGCAGTAAGGGCCAGGCGATACACCACCCCCGCGGGCTCTTGGCGGGACTCGACATTTGCCCTCCTAGGACTGAAACCTGCGATCAACTTAGCAGACGTGCAACCCTTCTGTCAACGAGAGGTGGAATTTTGCTTGACGCCGCAACCACGGTGTGATATGAAAACAGCGTCTATTCCAGCACAAAACATTCCACAGAAGGAGAGGCAAATGAAATTCCTGCTGGTGCTAACAACACTGTTGATTTTAACGGCCGCCTTTTTGACGATCGCGGCGGGCGGGGCGCCAGGTGTCACCTACGTGGACCACGACAAGGTGGCGGCCGCGATAAGCAAGGGCGGCTCTCTGGTCACTGCGCCGGACCTTACGGTCACGGGTAGCCACCGGGACAAGGCTGGGCAAGTCGAAGTGCACGATAAAGAGACGGATGTCATTTACATGATTGAGGGCGAAGCGACCTTCGTAACGGGCGGAACCGTGGCCGGTCTGACCCAGACAAGGCCGGGGCAGTCTGTGGGATCGGAAATAAAGGACGGAGAGACTCACCATCTGAGTAAGGGCGACGTGATCGTGGTCCCGGCGGGTATCCCCCATTGGTTCAAAGAAGTTCGCCCGTCCGTCAGCTATTACGTCGTCAAGGTAATCAAGCCGTAGCCGGTCGTCGTGGCCGCTGGGGACCCTCGGCCAAATGTTCAACGCTGCGTTTCGCTGCACCGTTTCGTTCGTGCCGATTCTGCGGATTCGGACGTGCTTGCCTTTTTATCTGATACATCCTACTATATGCTACGAAGTAGTGGGAGAGCGAGAGGCTTTTGGTCAGCGTGCCGAGGCTGAGACGCAGTGCCGCCTCGCCGGGTCGTCCGATCGGGTGCAGGCGCCTGCCGCGGAGCACTCTTTCGTGTTCTCCATTTCTTCGCTGAAGGTGGATGTACGCGAATCCCCAACAGGGAGGCCAAATGGGAAAACCAGCATTAATCAAAGCCAGCATCTTCATCGCCGCCGCTTTCCTCGGCGCCGTTCAGTTTCCGCTGTGCGGCCAAGAAGCCCGAAGCACGCTCCTGGGGCGCGTCACCGATTCAACCGGCGCCGTAATCGTTGGAGCCAAAGTCGAAGGCCTGAACACCGCCACCGGCGTGCGTTCAAACGCCGCGACCAATCAGAGTGGAGACTACTTGCTGCCCTACTTGAACCCGGGTACGTACACCATTACAGTGGAGACTCCGGGTTTCAAGACGTTTAAGCGAACCGGGATCGATCTTCGAATGGACGACCACGTCACTGTCGACGCTACGCTGCAAGTCGGTAATGCGAGCGAGAGTATCGAAGTCGTCGCCTCGGCAGGCCTGCTGGATACTTCCACCAGTTCGATGGGGCAGGTGATGGGCACCAAGACGATTCAAGATCTGCCGCTCCAGAACGGCAACCTGTACTGGTCGGCCGCCCTGTCGCCCGGAGTGGTGGACACGAACACGGCCGCCGGCTACGTGCGCCCCATCGACACCGGCCATCCATCTTCAATATCCGTGGCCGGCGCGGTATCCGGCACCAATCAATACACCATCGATGGCGCTCCCAATATGTTTGGAAATGTGATGGCCTACTCGCCGCCGCCCGGAATCGTGGAGGAATTCAAGGTGGTGGGCAGCATGTTCGATGCCAGCTACGGCTACATGGCCGGCGCCACCATCAACCTGAGCTTGAAGTCCGGCACCAATAAACTCCACGGCCAGACGTACTACTTCGACCAAACTCCGGCGCTGGGGGCCAATTTATTTTTCAACAACGCCAAAGGCCAGGGAAAGGCGGTCATGCGGCTGCAGCGCTGGGGCGCCACCGCGAGCGGACCGGTCTATATTCCCAAGGTGATCAACGGCCGGAATAAACTGTTCTTCATGTTTGGGTACGAGGGGCTCAAGAGCTTTGACCCCACTCCCTTCGGGGTCTCTGCCGTGCCCACCGACGCGGAGAGAGCCGGGAACCTCGGGGGCTTGCTGGCACTCGGCACGAACTATCAACTCTACGATCCCTACAGCAGCGTTCCGACTACGGGGGGGCTTTACAGCAGAACGCCACTGCCGGGAAACATTGTCCCGGCGAGCCAGATTAATCCCGCGCCAGCCGCTATCGCCAAGTTGTGGGACGAGCCGAACCTGCCCGGCACATCCACCGGCTTGAGTAACTACACGCAGGGCCTCAACTCGCGCGACACCTACTACGACTACATCGGCAAGATAGATTACAACCCGACGCAGAAAGAGAGGCTGTACTTCCGGGCCGACAACACCTCCAATCCCCGCCCACAACAGTACCGGCATCACGGGGCGGAGGGCTGGACCGTGACTCGCGGGAACACCGGCGCGGTGGTCGATTCCGTGTATACGGTGTCACCGACGTTCTTTATCGACGCCCGTTACAGCTACAACCGGTTTAAGATCACGTACGTGCCGAACGATATGGGTTTCGACCTGGCGGCCACGGGCTTCTCGAGCACATACATCAATCAGATTAAGGCGGTGAACCCGGCCGGTATACGCTTGCCGGCCATTGTCATCTCGAACTACGCCGCCCTGGCCGACCAGTACAACCTGAGCGCTCAGACTGACGACACCCATGATATCGCGGTGAACGCCGCCCGCATCCTGGGCGCGCACACCGTGCGCTTCGGATTCGGTTATCGGGTGTTGCGCCAGAACCTGAACAGTCTCGGCCAATCCATCAGCTCTCCGGCCACGGCCTCCAGCGCCGGCATTTTCAACTTCAGCACGAGTGGAGCCTGGACCACCGGGCCGTTCAACACCTCGGCTGCGGCGCCGATAGGGGAGGATTTTGCCGAGTTTCTGTATGGCCTGCCGACCAGCGGCAGCTACCTCATCCCGGCCAGCTACGCGGAGCAAACCAGAACCGCGTCCGCCTATATTCAAGACGACTGGAAAGTCAGCACCAGGCTGACCGTGAGCCTGGGGCTGCGCTACGAGTTGCCGGGCGGGCTGACCGAGCGGTACAACCGGACCGTTGCGGGCTTCAACTTTGCGGCCCAGAATCCCATCGCGCCACAAGTGCTGGCCAATTACGCGGCCAACCCCATTCCCCAGGTGCCCGTCAGCCAATTCCAGGTCAATGGCGGACTGACATACGCCGGAGTGGGCGGGGCGCCCGCGGCGCTCTGGAGTACCCCCAAGACGGAGTTCATGCCGCGCGTCAGCCTGGCCTACTCCATCACTCCGCAAACGGTGCTGCGCGCCGGTTTCGGCATATTCTACACACCTATTGGAGTGGTAACCAGCAGCGTGAATCAGACCGGATTCGGCCAGACCACCACCATGGTGCCCTCGGTGGACAACGTGCACTATGTGGCCACTTTGACCGACCCGTTCCCGAACGGCTTCATCCCCGTTTCAGGGGCGTCCAGCGGGCTGTCGACGGCTCTCGGGACCAGTGTGAGCTTCTTCAACCCGGCAATCAAGAGCCCGTACATGGAGCGCTGGCAGCTTGCGGTGCAGCGGTCCTTGCCGGGCCAATCGGTGTTGGAAATCTCTTACGTCGGCAATCACGCCGTCCACCAGCTTGTTACCCGGAACCTCGACGCGCTTCCCGACCAATACCTGAGCACCACCGGGTCGCGCGACCAAACCACCATCAACCTGCTGACGGGCTCGGTCCCCAACCCCTTCTATCCGTTGCTGCCGGGGACTGGCCTGTCCGGGACCACCGTCGCCCGGTCTCAATTGCTGGAGCCCTACCCGGAGTTCACCGGGGTGAGCGAGCCCACCAACCAGGGCTACTCCTTCTATAACGCCATGCAGGTTCGATATGAGAAACGGTTCAAGACGGGGCTCACGGCGACGGCTTCCTACTCCTGGTCGAAGCTGATAGGAGGACTCAGCTACCTGAATGGCGGCGACCCCATGCCGGAGAGGGTGATCTCCAGTTCCGACCGCACCCATCGCCTGGCTATCACGTGGATCTATGCGTTGCCCTTCGGCCACGGCCAGCGCTGGGTTAGTTCGACGCCGGTCTTGTCCACGGTGATCGGCGGATGGCAGTTGATGGGCGTATATACGAGGCAAAGCGGGCCGCCGTTGGGGTTTGGAAACGCCATCCTCACCTGCCCGGTGAGCCAGATTGCGCTTTCCGGCAACCAGCGAACCGTCAACGAATGGTTCAATACGGCGTGCTTCAACCGGGTTTCCAGCCAGCAGCTCGCTAGTAACCTGATTACTCTCAGCAGCCTCTTCTCGGCGGTACGCGGAGACGGCATCTACCAGTTCGATCTGTCGATGCTCAAGAACACCCGGCTGAGGGAGGGATTGAACCTGGAAATCCGCGCCGAAGCGTACAATGCTCTGAATACGCCGCAGTTTTCGGCGCCCACTACCTCTCCGACCAGCAGCGCCTTTGGCACCGTGACCACGCAATTTTCAACCCCGCGGACGATTCAACTCGCGGCGAAATTCGTGTTCTAGTCCCAAACACCGCCTCACGGTCGCGACTCCGTTTCTGAGATCGCCGGGTTGACAGACGGAAGCGTCTGTACCACGCCGGTGCACCTAGGTGGGGCAGGCGGAAGCGCTTTCCAACCGATTACTAAGCTGGAGGGTTAAGACCAAGCGTTTGGTTCCGCGGAGCGCGGCGCCTTACAGGGCCGCGACGCAACCGACCGGACCAGGGAGACACGCGGCGCGAAGCGGTAGCGGACCAGTGTCCATAACGCCGAAACGCCGTCGTGCCAGCGGATCTTCTTGCCTTCCAGGATGCCGCGCGGATTGTAGGAGATCGGCACCTCGTAAATCGTGTGACCCAGGCGCCGCAGCTTGGCGGTGATCTCGGGGCAGAACTCGAAGCGCATGCACCGCAGTTTGACGCTCTTGAGAATGTCGGCGCGGAATGCCTTGTATGCCGTCGCTTCGTCCGTGATTTGAGCCCGATAAAGCAGATTCGCCGCCAGGGTGAGCAGCTTGTTGGCGATCAAATTCGCCAGCTTGATGCCTTTGGCGTGGCCTAGGAACCGCGACCCGTAAACCACCTCCGCCTCGTTCCGCGCGATGGGAGAGAGAAGCTTCAGATAGTCTTTGGGATGGTACTCCAAATCGCCGTCCTGGACCAGGATCACATCGCCGGTGGCCCGCTCGATGCCGATGCGGAGGGCGGCTCCCTTTCCGAAGTTCACAACCGAGTTGTGAACCATCGCCAGCCCCATGGACCTGTATTGTTCGAGCAATTCGGAGGTGCCATCGGTCGAGCCATCGTCGATGACGATGACTTCCTTCGAGCAGCCTTCGGGCAGGGGCGCGCTGAAAATCCGCTGGAGGACCAGGGGGAGAACCGGGTATTCATTGTAGACGGGGATGAGGATCGAAACCTTCATGTTGGCCGGTTCTTCGGACACTACTATAGCGCGGAGCGGCGCCGGGCGGAGGGATGGTGCCGGAGGTGGGACTTGAACCCACACGCACAGTGAAGTGCGCCGGATTTTGAGTCCGGTTCGTCTGCCAATTCCGACACTCCGGCACAGAGGTCAATCCGATTTTAGCACGACCGCCAGCATGGCCGACTTTTTGCCTGCCGGGTGCGTCCTACAATGGAAGAAAATGTTGCGCATTTCGGTACTCACTATCCTTGCCGGGGCGGCTTTCGCGCAGAACCCCGGCGACCTGTTCAATAAACCGCCGGCCAAAGTGGACAAGGCGCTTCGCGCGCGGATCAACGAGTTCTACGACGATCACGTCAAACAGCAATATCACAAGGCGGACTCCCTGGTGGCCGCGGATACCAAGGATTTCTATTACATCCAGAACAAGCCGGCCTACCTGGGCTGCGAAATCCAGCGCATCGATTATTCCCAGAAGTTCACGCGGGCCAAGGCCACGATTCTGTGCGAGCAGGTTCTCATGGTTCCGGGCTTTACGGACAAGCCTGTGAAGGTGCCGATTCCCAGCACGTGGAAGTTAGAGCGCGGCAAATGGTATTGGTACGTGGACCAAGAGGCGATACGCCAGACGCCCTTCGGAAGAATGACGCCTGGGCCCGGCCCACGTACCGGAACGCTCCCAGCCGCCATCCCGGACAACGCCGACTTCGTACTGAAACTCGTACAAGCCGACAAAGAGCTGGTCGAGCTGAAGCCGGGCATGTCGGAGAAGGTCACCATCACGAACAGCGCGCCGGGGAACATGGACCTAAAGATCGAGGGCCAGATCCCCGGCGTAGAGGCGACGCTCGATCATACCCAGATGAAGATAGGCGATCGAGCGGTGTTGACGTTAAAGGGCGGCGACAATCCACAGGCCGGCCTTTTGACGATCCGGGTGCAGCAGACTGGTCTGGCGATCCAGATTCAGGTGGTGATTCCGCGGTAGGGCAACGTAAGGCGCTGCCCCACGGGTGTTAGCTCCCGGCGGGGGTTGGAGTCGGGGTTGGGGCCGAGAAGTTCGCGGCCAGCGCGTCTGCCGAGGTCTTGAGGGCGTCGGCCTCCGCCACGGCAGCGTCGAGGGCCGCCTGCTGGTCCGCCGTGAGTCCGGCTGCCCCGAGCTGCGTCTGAAGATTCGCCACGGTCGTGTTGAGCGTGGAGATCTGTTGCTGTAAACCGGCGATGCCGGTCGTCGCCGTTGCCAGGTCCGCCTTCACGGCGTCCAGGTCCGTTTTGAGTGCGCTTACTTGATCGTCGAATTTCACCATTTGATCCTCCAGTTTCCTCAGCCTGGAGAACAGGCGGAGGGAGTTGATTACAGACATAAATGCCTTCGCAGAAAGCGTTAGCTGATTTGCAGGTACCAGCCGGCGCCCACCGGCGCGCCGTACTTCTCGAACGTCCCGGTCGTGCCGTCCTCGGCCACGGTATTCGGCGGGGTGGTCGACCCGCACGCGAATGTATCGGCCGGTCCTACCGTGAACCACTTGCCGCCCCCACCCACGATGGGCTTGCCCACGTCGATGGTGTTGGGCTTCAGCGCGGCCTGGATCTGCTGCTGGGTTTGCGTGCGGTCTTGCGGAATGGGCGGCATCGCGCATACCGGCGTTCCAGCCGGATCGACGATAGGCCATTGAAAGCCTTCAGCGTCCGGAGGCGAAATTACGTATCGCACCGGAGGCGTGGGCGGGTTGGTGTTGGGAATTTGGCCGGCATCGACCGAAATCTTCCAATTGTTGAAGGCAGTCAGGTAGATGGACTGCAAGCTACCGCTCAACTGCGCCACCATGACGGTGGAGCTTGCCAGTTGATTTGCCTGAGCCGCGGCCAAGCTGGTCGCGCCGGCATCGAGATTGAATGGAACTGAACTCATTGAACTCTATCTCTCCTCAATTCCAGGCTAAGGGGCTCTCGTTGCGCTGCAAGCCCGCGAAATTCGGAAGTGGTTCATTCCATTACGAAAATTTTCGGCCAAATTTTGTGACCGTGTTTTTTGGAGAGGTCATTTTGGGGGAATTTTGGTCGGGGAGCACGCGGTTTGTGGGTCCGGGGGCCCGGCGCCGGGGGTTCCGGCAGGGCCGGGGAGCACGGGTTTTCGGCAGGCGAATCCGAGGCTGGCGATCAGGCCTTGGAGGCGCTAATTCCGGAGCTGGACAGCGTATTCAGGACAATCGTCATCGGATTGAGCGAGTCGTTCTGGGTCGCAGTTGTCCGGAAGGCCGCCAGGATTTGATCCAGCGCCTGGCTCGTGCCGCTCGAACTGCCGCTGGTGCTGGAATCGCTGCCTGAACCAGCGGAGGTGGAGTGGGAATGACGATGGTGATGGCCACCCACCGCCTGTGCCAGATCCTGGATGTTGGGGAGTTGGCCGTTGGTCGAAGCATTGGTGAAGTCCGACGCAAGCTGGTTGAGTTGATTCGCCGCTGTCGTATTACCGTTCGTCTGGGCGGTTTGCGCGGCCGTTTGCAGGTTCGTGGCGATTTGCTGTGTGACCTGCTGGTACTTGGTTGGGTCCGACTGCTGAAGCTGCTGGAGCGTGTTCAGCAACTGTGCGAACGGCGAAAGCTGGCTGGTATCCGGCTGTAACTGGAACGAAGACGGGTCGATGGAATTTAGATTGTTCCGGGTTGTCTGGGAGTTGGAGCCGCTACCCTGGAGAGTGGCGGTGAAAATCGACTGAGTATAGCTGTTGAGATTGTCTACGGGCGAGGTGCTCATATTCTCCTTATCGGCAGTTTTGTCTCCGGTTTGAGAGCCTCCCGGCTCGGCTCCGCCCCCTCCTTGCCTACCCTCCCGCCGCCCTCATCCGCCTTTCCGCATCCGCCCGAAACCGGTCCACGAACCCCAGCACGTAGTCCGTAAGGGACAACCCCGGATCCTCCACCAGCGGCGTCAGATCCATGGCGAAGGTCACCGCGCTCTCTTCGTCCGTTCCGTGCGAGGCGAAGTAAGTCGCGTTGGCCAGCCGCCGCCCGGCAGTCGCCAGGTCGTACCGCTTGCCACCTGTAACCTGCGAGTCGAACACACCCACCAGCGCCGCCGCGATGTTGGAGCGCGCCGAGACCGGCAGCACCTGCTTGGCGTCGTCCGGGAGCCAATCCAGGTCGCGCCATACTTCGCAACCGTACACCTTCTTCGGCATGCTCTCCCGGCGCACGGCACGCAGCGCTGCAATCGAGCGCGTGGCCACCGCCACGTGCGTGTCGTGCTTGTCCGCCAGGTTGTGCAGGTACACGAACTCAGGCCGGGTGGCGCGCAAGATCTGCGCCAGGTCCTCCACCACCGCCGTCTCGTTCGGGTCCTTCACCGCGGCGCTCGAGAACCCGAGCTGAATCTGGCACGCGTAGTCGCCTACATACGCCGCCTTGCGCTGCTCGACGAGCCGCACCTTCTGCATCTCCTGGTCGGTGTAGCCGCCGTAGATTCCGGATCGCGGGCTGCCCGCGCCATTGGTGACCACCACCCCCGTGAACCACTTCTCCTTCTGCCCGAAACATTCGGCGATGCCGTGGTAGGCCATGATCTCGATATCGTCCTGGTGCGCCGTAATCGACAGGTGCGTGGTACGCGCGAGCGCCGTTTCAGGGGCCACGCCATCGGGAACAAACAAGTCTGCGTTGGAATTATGAAATTGCATGAGGCTTCTCCCCGTCTCGAATGATGTCTCGAATGCTCGGCAGGCTCGCCGCCGCGATGGCCTGCCCGTGCCGCTTTTCCTGCTCGTCGGGGATATGGAAACGGATCCGCTCCGCCACCGCGGGAAACTCCTCTTTGAGGACGCGGTCCGCCATCGCGAGGATCAGGTTTCCACCTTCGCCCGTCATCACCCGCCCCAATACCAGCAAGTTGCTGAACTCGTAGAAATCGGCGTAATGCGCGATGTTGTAGCCGAAAAACACGCCGATCGTTTCGTAAATCCGGCGCGCCCGGTCATCCCCCGCCGCCATCAGTTTTTGCACCTGCTCCAGCTTCACCGGCAGCGGCATTTCCTTGGGCAAATCGATGCCCGCCGGAGCCAGCAAACGCCCCACGGCCTGCTGCGAAAAGTACTGCGCGCCCACCCCGCCATCGCCCGACCATTCGTCCACCGGCGCATTCTCCCGATAATCCACGGGCACAAAGGCCAGCTCGTTCAGCCACGTCGTAATGGTGCCCTGCGGAGTGACGAACCCCGCTGCCAGGCTGCTGCCCATCGCGGTTCCCAGCACGGCGTTGTCGTTGAGCGCCATCGACCCGGCCAGCGCCGTCACCTCGCCATCGTTCACCACGTCGAACGGAATGCCGCCCCACGCCGCTTGCAGGTCGAAGAATAGGCGCCGCACGCGGCTGTCGAAAAGGGCCTGCGGCACCGAGCGGTATAACGAGCCCACGCGCACCTCGTTGGCCACGTAGACGCCCGCCGCGCTGCCCCCAATAGCGTCGACTCGCGGCAAGTGAGCGGCCGCGCGGCGCAGCGAATCGTGGACGCCGTCGAAGTGGTATTGCGGATCCGCCTGCGCGCTGGGATTCCACGCCACCTCCTCGCTGAAGACCACGCGGCCTTCGGCGATGGCCGCGCACTTGCGATCGCTGGCCCCCAGGTCGAAGCCGATCCGGTACCCATCCAGGTGCCGGCCGAGCGGCGCCGCCGTTTCTCGTTCCACCGGGGCGCGATCGAACGCGCAATTCTCAACCGCCATCGGCCGGCCATACACCCGCTCGCCCATGAACTGATAGTCGAATGCGCGCGCGCCCCCCGGCGCGTAGACCCCTCGCAGGTAGCCGGCGATGCGGGCATCGCCCCCGATCGTGACGCGGTATCCGCCTTTCTGCCACAACAGAAACTTCAACAGCCGCTCCACATAGCGATGGTTGATCTCGACGTTCACTCCTTCGTGCGGCAGCACCGCGGTGCGGAATACCGACACCGAGCCATCGCTCCGTTCCAGAGCGATCGCCAGATTCTGGCCGCCGCCGCTTTCCTGGACTGCGGCGCGATAGCCCCGGTTCCAGAGAGATGCCGGAACGAATTCGGGGTCCAGTACGGGACGGAACTTTGGAGACATGTAAACCTCCATGGTGTGGGACAGGCTTCAGCCTGTCAACTGGCTATCTCTACCTTGACAGTCTACATATTCTAGCGTATACAGTATTTGAGGTCTTAAAATATTATATGCCCTCGAAGTCCGACCTGCTCCAGGGGACGCTCGACCTGCTGATCCTGAAAATCGCGGGCCTCGGCCCCATTCACGGCTACGCCATCGCCCAACGCATCCGGCAAGTCTCGCGCGACGCCCTGCACGTCCAGCAGGGATCGCTCTACCCGGCGCTGTATCGCCTGGAGGAACGCGGCTACCTGCAGTCCCAGTGGCGGGAAACCGAGCAGGGCCGTATGGCCAAGTTTTACACGGTGACGAAAAAGGGCGCCCGGCAGCTCGCGGCCGAGTGCGCGGAGTGGGAGCGCGTGTCCGGCGGGATCGCGCTGATCCTCCAGGAAGCCGGCCAATGATGAAGTGGCTGCGTCCACTGTTTCGACGCTCCGCCGTCGAGCGCGAAATGGATACCGAGCTTCGGTTTCATTTTGACCAGCTCTTGGCGAGCCTGATGGCCCAGGGCGCGACGCGCCCACAGGCATCGCGCCGCGCCCGTATCGAATTCGGCGGCATCGAGCAGGTGAAAGACGATGCTCGCGAGGCGCGCGCGGCCGGCCCTGCGGAGCGCATCGCGCGCGGCCTTCGCATGGCTGCAAAGTCGCTCGCCAGGAGTCCCGGCTTCACCGCGGTCGCGGTGGCGACGCTGGCCCTCGGCATCGGCGCCAATACACTGATCTTTTCGGCGCTGGATCAAGCCATCCTCCGAAACCTGCCGGTCCCCGATCCCGCGCGCCTGGTGGCGTTCCGCAGCCTGGGCCCCAACCCCGGCATGGACCGCAATAGCGGGCGCAAGATGTCCTTCTCCTACCCCAAGTACCTCGACTTCCGCGACCACGCGGACGTGTTCGAAGGCGTGGCGGCCCGCTACCCAACCGATGGCAGCCTGATGTACAGCGGCGCTACGGAAATGATCGACGTTGAACTCGTCACCGGCAACTACTTCGACGTGCTCGGAGTGAAAGCCGCGGCGGGCAGACTGCTTACACCGGATGACGAGCGGCAACCTATGCACGACACGGTGGCCGTGTTGAGCTACTCCTATTGGCAGAAGCGATTTGGCGGCGATCGCGGTGTGATCGGCCGGAAGGTCACGATCAACGGCATGGCAGTGACGGTGATCGGAATTTCAGCCAAGGGGTTCCAGGGCCTCGAACGGGGCCAAAGCGACGACGTGCGGATCCCCATGACGATGAAGAATCTCTTCACGCCCACCTGGCCTGGAGGCTTCAATCGCCGCTTTTGGGCGTGGCTGAACATCGTAGCTCGGATGAGGCCCGGGCTCTCTCGCGAACGGGCCGAGGCCGGCGTCAACGTCCTGTACCACCAGATCCTCGAAAACGAAGCCAAGAACTTGCCGAAAGGCGCCGGGGATCTTCGCGACGAGTTCCTCAAGAGGCGCCTGGATCTGCTGCCGGCCGGAGGCGGTATATCGACGAATGGTCAGGAGGGCACCAAGCCCTTCCTCATCGAGCTGAGCGCGATGGCGGGCATCGTGCTGCTGATCGCCTGCGTGAATCTCGCCAGCCTGCTGATGGCTCGCACCGCGGCGCGGCAAAGGGAGATGGCCATCCGCATGGCCCTGGGCGCCGGCCGCCTCGGCGTGGTGCGGCTGCTCCTGGCCGAGAACCTGCTGGTCGCGGCGGGAGGCGGCGTGCTGGCGTTGCTGCTCGCCGCCGCGGTGGGCAAGCCGGCCATGGCCCTGTTGCTCTCCGGGAATGACACCGCTCTCTATTCCACAACGCCCGATCTGCGCATTTTGCTCTTCGCCCTGTGCGCCACTCTGCTGACCGCGGCGGGCATCTCGCTCGCGCCCGTCTTTGAGGCGCGCAGCACACAACTGGCCGATATCCTGAAGTCCGAAACGGGAGCCTCCGCGGGGCGCGCGCAGGTGCGTGTTCGCAGGGCCCTGGTCGTGGCCCAGGTGGCGTTCTGTGTCTGGCTGCTGATGACCGCCGGCCTGTTTGCGCGCACGCTGGCAAACTTGAGAGCCGTCGATTTGGGCTTCGAGAAGCAGAACCTGGTCACCTTCGGCATCGATCCGACCATCATCGGGCTGAAAGCGGCGGAGTCCGTCGCCGTCTGCGGGCGCGTGGAGTCCGCCGTTGCGGCCATCCCCGGAGTGGATTCCGTATCGTTCTCGAATTTCGGTGTATCGACGGGCGGCATGAACATCCAGTCGATCAAGGTGTCCGGGTACGTGCCGCCGCATCCCGGCGATGCCAGTGCCGCCGAGTTGTCGGTGACGCCGGCCCACGTCCGGGCTGCCGGCCTGCGCCTTTTGGCCGGCCGCGAGTTCGCGGAATCGGATCGGGCACACGTCCGCACCGCGATCGTGAATGAATCCTTCGTCAAGCAGTTCTTCCACGGGGAGAACCCGGTCGGAAGAACCATGCTCGACGACGGCGGCGGCCTGGAACTGGAAGTGATCGGCGTGGTCCGCGATCAGAAATTCTGGGGGCAGCGCGATGAAGGCCAGCCGGCTTTCTACATCGCAAACCAGTTTCCAGCAGCGGTCTGGTTCTACGTGCGCACCTCGCTCCCGCCCGAAAGCCTGCTGGGCGCCATCCGCAAGGTGGTGGAAGGGGAAGCCACCGGCATCCCGGTCACGAGACTGCGGACCGTGGAAGAGGCTTTGGACCTCCAGCTCAGCGCCGAAAAGCAGATGATGCGCCTGGCCGGCCTCTTCGGCCTGCTGGCCACGCTGCTGGCCGCCATCGGTCTGTATGGGGTGATCGCGTACACGGTCGCGCGCCGCACGCGCGAGATTGGCGTCCGCATGGCGCTGGGCGCCGGCCGGGCGGATGTGCTGCGCATGATCCTTCGCGACGTGGCGATCGTCATCGCCGCCGGCCTTGCTATCGGCCTTCCAACCGGACTCGGCATGGTGCGCTTCGTCCGTGCCCAGTTGTTCAACGTAAAGGCCGCCGACCCGTGGGTGCTGAGCGGCGCCGCCGTTGCCATCGGCGTAATCACGCTCTTCGCGGGCCTGCTGCCCGCAAGAAAGGCCACGAGAATCGATCCGGCGACGGCCCTGCGCTGGGATTGACTGACGGGCTTCCCCGGGCAAGGGGAGCTCTCGGCATATGCCCTCCGAGATCAGCCCGGCTGCAGGAACGGGTTCACGACCTTGAGCGGCCCGCGAACAGCGCGGCCCGGCAGATCCTCCGAGTAGAGGCGGGTAACACCGCATTCCAGACAGGCTGCCACAATCATCGCGTCCCAGAATGACCATCCGTCCTCGGCGTGCAGGATGCGAGCGCGTTCCAGCATTCCCGCTGTTGGCACGATAAGCGGGAAGATTGCCAGATAATCCGCCAGGCGGCCCCATGCATCGGCCGTCGTAAAGCCCTGGGATTTCAGCGTGCGCGACGCGGCCACGAATTCACACGCCACCTGCCATAGCAGCGCACTATCGGCAGCGCTCGAAACCAGATCGAGCGCCATTTGCTGTCGCTTCGGATCGGCTTTGTCGCAGGCGTAAATGGGACGTTGGTATCAAGGGCGATCATGAAGCTCGTCCCGAGAGGGCAAACGTTCACGGGAGAAGAAACTCATCCCCTCGATCCCCGCCAGGAGCCGGCGCAGGGCTCTGGACCGGTCCTCGCGAGCGGTGTCATCAGCGAGGGCCTCGACGATCAGGCGCACACGCTGCGCCTCACGCAACGCCAGTTGCTCCTTGGGTTTGAGGACACCGTGTGTGTAGATCGCCTCCGTAACCTGAGCCATTCCTGTAGTCCTCTGTCGTTAGATTAGCTCGCATGGCCTACCCCATCAAGCGCCGGGCGATTTCCGGGAATCTGGGCGGCTGGGAAAACGCGGCGAAGCATTTGTCGCCAAGACAGCGCCATGCCATCATAAGGACTCTATGTGGATGGGCATCGATATCGGCACCGGAGGCTCGCGGGCCCTCCTGGTGGATGAGCGCGGCGCAGTTCGCGCAGGCTACACCGCACCGCACGAAGACATGCGCATGGAGCGCCCGCTGTGGGCCGAGCAGCGCCCCGAAAACTGGTGGGACGCCGCCTGCGACGCCGTCCGCGGGGTGCTGGCCGCCGCGGGCATCCCGGGCAGCCAAGTCCAGGGCATCGGCCTCTCCGGCCAGATGCACGGTCTCGTCATCCTCGATGCGGCCGACCGCGTCATCCGTCCGTCGCTCATCTGGTGCGACCAGCGCAGCCAGCCCCAGGTCGACGCCGTCAATGCCAGCATCGGGCGCGAGCGGATCCTGCAGTACATCGCCAACCCCGTGCTCACCGGCTTCACCCTGCCCAAGCTACTGTGGGTCCGCGACCACGAGCCTCAGAACTTCGAGCGCGTGCGCAAAATGCTGCTGCCCAAAGATTACGTGCGCTTCCGCCTGACCGGCGAGTTCGCTTCCGAGGTTTCCGACGCCTCCGGCACCGCGGTCTTCGACGTGGTCAACCGCCGCTGGTCTTTCGAAATGATGGACGCGCTCGGACTGGACCGCTCCATCCTGCCGGCCTGCTACGAATCGAGCGACGTCACCGGGCGGATTACGCCCCCGGTCGCCGAGCTCACCGGGCTTCGCGCCGGCACTCCTGTGGTGGGCGGCGGCGGCGACCAGGCCTCCAGCGCGGTGGGCAACGGCATCGTGGAAGAAGGCATCGTCTCCTGCACGCTGGGGACCTCCGGCGTGGTCTTCGCTCACATGGAAAAGGTCGCCTACGATCCCGCCGGGCGCGTCCACACTTTCTGCCATGCGGTGCGCGACAAGTGGCACGTAATGGGCGTTACGCAAGGCGCGGGCCTCAGCCTGCAATGGCTGCGCAATCAACTCGCCCCCGGTACCGCCTACGACGCGCTGACAGCCGAAGCGGCGCAATCGCCCGCCGGCGCGCAGGGCCTTTTCTGGCTGCCGTATTTGATGGGCGAGCGCACGCCGCACCTCGACGCCACCGCGCGCGGCGGGTGGATCGGTCTCACCGCCAGCCACACTCGCGCCGACCTCATCCGCGCCGTCATCGAAGGCGTTTCCTACAGCCAGCGCGATTGTCTCGACATCATCGAGGAGCTCGGCGTTGCCGTGAATTCCGTGCGCGCGTCCGGCGGCGGGGCCCAGAGCGCGTTCTGGCGCGGTTTGCTTGCGGGGATTCTCAACAAGCGCGTGGTGACGCTCGAAACCCAGGAGGGCTCGGCCTACGGAGCCGCGCTGCTCGCGCTGGCCGGAACGGGAGCGTACGCTTCGGTACCGGAAGTCTGCCGCGCCGCCATTCGCGAAACCGACTCCGTTTCCCCCGGCGCGCAGGATGCGGCATTCTATGAGAAGGGACATCTTGTGTATCGCGCTTTGTACCCCGCGCTGAAGCCCATCTTCGGCCGGATCGCCGCGCTCTGAAAGAAGACCCGGATGCTTCATGTGACCAATGGCGCCTCCGTTTCACTCGACCGTTCCGGACTCGGCGGCGAGGTTCTCGCGTGGATCGACGTGCTGCACGAGGGTCCCGTGCCCGCGGGGCTCGGCCTCGACGATCTCAGCCGCCTGCGCGGCAAGTTCCTGGATGGCGCCTGGCCCGGCCCGCGCCCGGCCGCGGAAACTCTGTCGAATCGCGACGCGGCGCTGGGCCGGTTCACCGGGCACGACGAAGTAGTCCTCTGGTTCGAGCACGATCTGTATGACCAGTTGCAGCTCATCCAGATCCTGGATTGGTTTCACGGCCGCCGTGTTCCCAGGCTGAGCCTGATCTGCATCGACGACTATCTGGGCCGTTTGACCGGACCGCAACTGGCCCGCCTTTGGCCCAGCCGCCACACCGTCACGGTCTCCGAGCTTCACCTCGCCGCGGCTGCGTGGCATGCATTCCGCGCGCCCGACCCGATCGGAATCGAGGAGCTGCTGCGTGGCGATACTTCCGCCCTTCCCTTCCTGGCCGGAGCTCTGCTGCGGCATCTGCAACAGTTTCCGTCGCTGGAGAACGGCCTTTCGCGCACCGAGCGCCAGATCCTGGGGCTGGTCGACGCGGGCAAGCGCAATTTTGCTTGCCTGTTCGCCGCCGACCGGCAGCGCGAGGAGCGCATCTTCATGGGCGACGCCAGCTTCGCGCGGTACGTCAGCGGGCTTTGCGATTGCCGGCATCCTCTGCTGGTCAACGTGAGGGGCGCCTATGACCTGACGCCCACCGGCCGCGACGTGCTCGCTTCCCGCGCCGACTCTGTCCGCCTCAACGGCATCAACCGCTGGCTCGGTGGAGTGCACCTCAGCGGCGCCGAAGCGCTGTGGCGCTGGGATGAGCGTCGGCGCCGCCTGGCGCCGCATTAGCACGGCCCGCCCCCAATTGACCCTGGCCCAGAATCCGAGTCAACAGACATCATTGCGGCACAGGGGACCCTTGGCCAAGCGCCCTTGGAAGCAGAATCTCAAAGCTCGTGCCGCGGCCGATCTCGCTCTCGGCGCGGATGTATCCTCCGCTCCGTACGACGATGCTGTGCACCATGGATAGGCCCAGACCGGTTCCGGCTCCGGCCCGCTTGGTGGTGAAGAATGGCTCGAATATCCGGGACAAGGTGGCCCTGTCCATGCCTTCACCGGTATCGCTCACCCGCAGCCGCACGTACGCTCCCGGAGGATATAGACGCGCCTCCGGACTCCCCGTGCGAATTTCCAGGTTCGAGCTTTCCATCCGCAGCTCGCCGCCCGCCGGCATGGCGTCGCGCGCATTCAGCGCCAGGTTGAGAAGGACCTGCTTGAATTGACTGCGGTCGCCGCCGACGCACCACGCGGCCGAACCGAGCTTCGTCGTCAGGGTGCGGTTCCTCCCCAGGGTGTGCGAGATCATGGACTCCACCTCGGAGATCACTTCGTCGATATCCAGCAGCTCCAGGCGTGCGGGATCGCGGCGGTTGAGCGCCAGCAGTTGGCAGGTGATGGAACTGGCAGTCGAGACCGCCCGCTGGATCTCCATGGCCTGACCCTGCGCCTCCCCCGAAAGCTCCCCGCAAAGCTCGGCCGCGTATCCCAGAATGACTGTCAATTGGTTATTGAACTCGTGCGCCAGCCCCCCCGCCATGTTGGCCACAGCCTCCATTCTCTGAGACTGAATCAACCGGCCCTCCATCTCTCTCCGGGCGCCGATATCCCGCACCACGGCGATGGAGCCCAGCAGATCGCTCGCCGAGCGATTCTCAAAGCAGGTGACTTCCACCGCCGCGCTCGCCCCCGTCTTCGAGACCAGCAGGTAGGGGCGGCTCTCTCCGGCCGGGAGATCCACGATGGGATTCCTGGCCGGCTGGCGACTGGATTCCTCAAACAGCCCGAGAACATCCATCAGCGGGCGCCCGCACGCATCGCTGCCTCGCCAGCCGGTCAGCCGTTCGGCAAGCGGATTCAGGAACACGATTTGGCCGCCGATATTGGTGGCGACGATCCCTTCTCCGACGCTCCGCAGAGTAGCGGAAAGCCAGGCCTCGCTGGCGCGCAGTCGCCGCTCCATTTCATGCTTGTAAAGCGAGATCTGCACCGTGGTGCGGAGGTCCCCGTCGGTGATGGGCTTCAGAAGGTAGCCGAGCGGCTCGGTAAGCTTGGCGCGGTGGATCGTTTCCTCATCGGCGTAGGCGGTCATGTATACGACGGGCGTCCCCGACTCGGCCTTCAATGCCTGGGCCGTGGCGATACCGTCCATCTCGCCCTTCAGGCGGATGTCCATGAGCACCAGGTCGACGGGCGTGGATCGGGCGTAGCGCAGCGCCTCTTCTCCGGAACTGGCGATCGCCGGCACGGAGTAGCCCAGTCGTTCGAGCCGCATCTGTATGTCGGCGGCGATCAGTCCTTCGTCTTCCACGACGAGGATCTGCCTTCTCAGATCTTCTGTTGGCTGCATGGCGAGTTTTCCCGAAGCGGAGCCCCTCTACGGTGTTAGTGCGCGCGGAGACGCGGTATTCTCAGGCTTTTTCGACAGGCCGGAATCTACTGGTGGGGTAGTGGCTGGAACAGCGCGAAGACCGCGCCCTGCGGGTCGGCGGCCACCGCCATGCGGCCCACTTTTTCGATGGTCATCGGGCCCATATAAAGGTTGGCGCCGGTCGACTTCGCCTGGGCCGCGGAAGCGTCGCAATCCGCCACCGTGAAATACGTCATCCAGTGCGGCGGCGCGTGGGGATTGCGGTGGGCCGCCGGCGGAATTCCGCCGATGAAAGCCTCGCCGTTCTTGATGTGAAGATAATCGTCTTGCCCGGTTGTAAACTCCCAGCCGAACACGTCCTTGTAGAATGCGGAAGCGCCCGCCGGATCGGGAGTGCTCAGATCGGCCCAGCACATTGTGCCGGGCACGCCGGTCACGCGAGTTCCCTTGTGACTCTTCGGCTCCCACACGCTGAAGGTTGCCCCGGCAGGGTCCTGGATCACCGCCATGCGGCCGAAATCCATGACGTCGAACGGCCCGGCCACCACCTTGCCGCCAGCCTTTGCAGCTTTGCCCGCGGTCTCATCGGCGCTGGCCGCCGCGATGTAGAGCATCCAGTGCGGGGGCACACCCTGCTCGCGCATCTGGGCATTGATGGTATAAGCGGCCGCGGCGTCGCAGCCCTCGATCTGGAACATGGTGTAGAACTCGCCCGGCCCCATCGGGAAGTCGTTGGCGGTCCATCCGAAGAGAGGCTGGTAGAACTGCTTGGCGGCGTTCTGGTCGCTGGTAGCGAGCTCGATCCAGCAAAAGGATCCCGGCGCATGTCGGTCGATTTGTGCCATGTGCGGCAGTATAGCAAGATATGGAGATGCCCATTACGCTCGCGCAAGTGGAAGAAGCGCGGCGCAACATCGCGCCGGTGGCCTTCCGCACGCCGCTGGTTCCCTTCCTCGTGGAAGCGCCCGCGAAGCTGTATTTGAAGCTCGAAAACCTGCAGCCAATCGGGTCGTTCAAGATTCGCGGGGCGGCCAACGTCATGGCGCGCACGCCACGCGAGCGGCTGGAGCGCGGCGTGCTGACCGCCTCGGCCGGCAACATGGCGCAGGGCGTGGCATTCTGCGCGCGGCGGCTCGGAGTTCCCGCCACCGTGGTGTCCCCGGACACCGCGCCCCAAACCAAAATTCGCGCCGTGGAGCGGCTGGGAGGGCGCGTCATCCTGGCGCCGTTTGCCGACTGGTGGCGGACCTTCGAGACGCGCTCCTACCCGGGCGTGGACGCCACGTTCATCCACGCCTTCGACGATTTCGACGTCATGGCGGGCAACGGCACCATCGCGCTGGAGCTGCTGGAGGACCTGCCCGATCTGGACGCCGTGGTGATTCCGTGGGGCGGCGGCGGCCTCTCGTGCGGCATCGCGGCGGTGTTGCGCGCGCTGGCTCCGCGGGTGCGGATCTACGCCGCCGAGATCGAAACCGCCGCGCCGCTGGCCGCCTCGCTGGCCGCGGGCGAGCCGCGCACGGTCGACTACCAGCCGTCGTTCGTCGATGGCATCGGGAGCAAGGTCGTGTTCCGCAACATGTTCGAGCTGGCGCGGAAGCTGCTGGACGGCTCCCTGGTGGTGACGCTGAAAGAGGCGGCCCAGGCCATGAAGCTGGTGGCGGAGCGCAACCGCGTGATCATCGAGGGCGCCTCGGCGTGCGCGGTGGCGGCCGCTCAATCGGGCCGTGCCGGCTCGGGCAAGGTAGTCGCCATTGTGTCGGGCGGCAATATCGACCTCGACAAGTTCGCGCAACTGGTAAGCGAGGCCTAATCGCCAGGTTCACGTAAACTTTACCGTAAGTTCCCGGCGCCGGGGGGATCAATTCTCCTTTCCCGCGTCGGGAACTGAATGAAGTGGCTGCTGGGGGTGGCGATGTTGACTAGCACGCTTGGGCGGGCGGGGGAAGTCACAGTGTACATACACAACGTTGTGATCGCTCCGGGGCCGGTGCTGGTACGCGCGGAGCGGATGGCTGCGGGCATGTTTGCCCGGGCCGGCGTCTGCGTGCGGTTTCGAACCGACACGCCTCACACGGCCTCGGACCGGGCGATCGAAATCGGATTGGATGCGCACGCGCCGGCCGATCGCGACCCTCGGGTGCTGGCTTACGCCGCGCCCCATGAAAGAGCGGGCACGCGCATTCACATCTTTTACAACCGGGTCAGCTCCATACACGGCGGCAGCATGACCGCGATCGTTCTGGGCCACGTGCTGGCCCACGAGATCGCGCACGTGCTGGAGGGCGTGAGCCGCCACTCCTCGACCGGCGTCCTGAAAGCGTGCTGGAATGAGGATGACTTCACCGCCATGGCCGCTCATCCGCTGCGCTTCGCACCCGAGGACGTCAGGCTTCTCCAGGCGACGCGCTGATGGCGCGCTGTATCATGGCGTGATGGACCTCTGGGCACTGAGCGATCTCGAAACACCGTGGTGTGTGCATGTGGTGGCCACGCTGCGTATCGCCGATCATATCGAGGCCGGGAACGCGGACATCGATCGACTCGCCGCCGCGTCGGGCGCCGATCGCGACTCGCTGGAGCGCGTGCTGCGGCACCTGGTGAGCAAGGGCCTCTTCGAAGAGCCGGCGCCCGGCCGGTTCGCTCTCAATGCGACCGCCCGCGCGCTGCTGGAGGAACCGATCCGCTTGGGCCTCGACCTCGACGGCATTGGCGGACGCATGGCGCACGCCTGGGGCACGCTCCTGTCTGCCGTCCGGGCGGGCCGGCCGGCCTATCAGGAGGCTTTCGGCCGCGGTTTCTGGGAGGACCTGGAAGCCCATCCGCACATCGCCGCCAGCTTCGATGCGCTCATGGGTCCGGGGCACGGCGTCCCGGATCCGGAGGTTCTGCTCGATCCGCCGAGCTGGAATTCCGTGCGAACGGTGGTGGATGTGGGCGGCGGCACGGGAGCGTTGCTGGCCGAGATCCTGCGGGCGCGGCCCGCAGTCCGCGGCATTCTGGTCGACCTGCCGCGGACCGTGGCCCGGTCGGGCGAAGTCTTCCAGGCCGCGGGCGTGGCCGATCGTGTGACGGCGGTAGGGCAGAGCTTCTTCGACCCGCTGCCCGCGGGTGGCGACCTCTATCTGCTGAAGAACCTCCTCGGCGACTGGCCCGATCCCGAGGCGAAGGCCATCCTGCGCCGCTGCGCCGAGGCGGCGAGCCCGGCCGGCCGTGTCGTGGTGCTCGGCGGGGTCGGACTGGGCGAGGTCGAGTCGCCGGAGCTGCTGATGATGGTGCTGGTGGGCGGCAAGAATCGGACGCTGGGCCAGTTCCGCAAGTTGGCCCGAGAAGCAGGCCTGGAGGTGAGTGCGGCCGGGCGCCGGCCCTCGGGCGGCGTCGTGGTCGAGTGCCGCCCGGCCTGACCGCCGTCTTTGCGTCTTGGGCGGAACAAGCGCGGCGCGGCCGGCGTATTCTTTGGCCAAGGGAGCTGCCAGCATGAAAAAGAGCACCAGATCGTCAGGCTAGATTAATGCCCTGTCCATCCACTTTCGCTGCGGCCTGCCGGTGCGCTTCGGCATACTCCAAGCGCGGCATCGACGGCCCAATCCCGTCAAGAGGCCGGAATTTCAAATGGACCACTACCTGTTTTTGGATAGTGGGTCAGTCTGGATTTCTGGCCTCCTGCCCGACGGCGTGCATCGTCCTTCGAGAAGTGATGCGCAAGGGCAAGTTGCCCAATCGTACACCGGACAAGCACAAGCGCACCCTGCCAAGAGGAGACCGAAACAGATGACGATAGCGGCTGGGTTGTTGTGTTCAGAAGGTGTACTGGTGTGTGCCGATTCGCAAGTGACGGTAGGAACGGCCAAACTGGACGGCAGCAAGGTAGGAGTCTTTGAAACCAGTTGGGGACAAGTGATTGGCTCGTTTGCTGGAAACGTAGACTATGCTGCTGCGGCCTTTCAAATGATTGAGCGGCACGCGGATTCAACCGAAGTCAAGTCCAGTCCAATTGACGGAATAGAGACCCTGCTTTCCTCTCGGTATAGGTCTCACGTTTGGGAACACCCCCAACAAGACAGCGGGGATTATGACTACTCCCTCTTTTTGGGGATTCGATTAAATGAGGAGAACCACGCGCGATTGTATCGCACGACCGAAACCATCCTGCGAGAGGTCCGCAGTTTTGACTGCGCCGGAAGCGGAGAAGAGTTTGGTAGGGATATTTTGCGATTGCATCACCCCGTCTCTTGATATTGAGCAGTGCGTAATCCTAGCATCTTACATGCTATCCTACACAAAGGAGCGTGTGCAATATTGCGGTGGCCATTCACTAACGAGGATACTGCGGCATGATGGCAAAACGATAAGCAACGAAGAAGAACAGCGATTGGCGCAGGTGTCAGGGCATTTCGAGAGAACCGGAAATTGGTTTATATGGCAAGCGCAGCAATTTCTCTTGAGGCACACTCTTGGCGGTATGGAAACCTTTAGCAGGAATCTGACCGCGCTGGACTCAAGGGCCACCCTTATTCGAAATCTATGGCAGGAACTTAATCAATCAGGGACAGTAGACCGGAGACTGACCATACCCGATCCGTCAAATTTGCCGCCATGGCTGGAGTAATGCGGAGTGTCCGGTGAATGCGGCAGAACCTGTAGCGCATGTAGCGAAGAGCAATCGCGTGTCGCGTGGACACGAAATCAATTATCGTCACCATCTTTGCCGTGGGCCGAGAGCGGCGGCTTACAATGGGATACGAGGATGAAGCGAATGCCCGCCGCCGTTCTCGCCGCGCCCGCCTTTTCCGGCACGAACCCGGCTCTCCTGCGCCCCGCGCCCTCTTTCGATCCAAAGAAAGGAAAACCGTGACCCTCGAAGAACGTTTTGCGGCCGTCGAGCAAGAATTGGCCGACATCCGCGGCTTCCGCCCTCCGCGAAGCGGTTAAGGACCTCCAGGAGCCGATGACCGTCAACACCTACGCCCAAGCCCGCCTGGAACGCTCCCACCAGGACCACACCGAGTGGCTCGAAACCCACAATCGCGCCATAGCCGAAATTCGCGAGATCCAACGCCGCACGGACGAGCGCATCGAAAAGCTGGTCGCCGCCATCGGCAACCCCACCGTCCGCATTGGCATCCCTCCCCAGCCCCCACCGTAGCCTTTGAGGCTCCCCACGACGCGTGTTTCTGACATGGACAAAAGCGCAATGGGCGGGCGCGCTCTTGGTTCGGCTATTCCTATGGTCCCGTACCGGTCCTTCTATTCCATCCGTGCAGCAGCGTATGATGTAACATGTGATTGGCTGCTATCGGTTCGCCCCGTCGGCATATGGATCGACGAAACACCGTAGCGCGCCAGGCCGGCAAAATACGGCGGCAGTGTAAAGGACGAAACTGAAGAAGGAGCCCCCGCGGAATGACCGCTCGGAAGCTGATAAAGATACTCGAAGCCTTGCCAGCCAACACGCGGATTCCCGTTGAACCATCCGCGATTTCAGCCCTGAAGGAAAAGTTCCAAAACAGGCCTCAGTACGTCTCCGAAGAAGAGCAAGACCGGATCGACGCCGAACTGCTGCGGAAAAGATCGAAAGCGGCCCGGAAGCTCGTGGATTGGGAAAAAGTGAAACGCCGTTATGGAGCCTTGCCGCCCAATGCGCGGCTTCACGTAGAACCAGCCCCGAAATCAGCCCTCAAAGCCAGAAGCAAACCGCAATACATTTCCGAACGGGAGCAGGACAAGATCGAGGGTGCGATCCTGCGGAGGAGATCAAAACGCCCAAAGTACGTGCCCTGGGAAGACGTGAAAAAACGGCATGGCCTCCGGTGACTGGCAGATCCTATTGGAAACGGGAGTGCAACGCGATCTCGCCAAACTCCGAAAGCCCTCCCCCGTCCGGGAGGCCCGCGGGGTGATCGACGGCCTGCAATTTGATCCCGTGCCGCCAAGCGCCGTCAAATTGCGCCACTCTGCTGTCGCACAACCCCGCCGCCCCAGGCTCTTTTGTTTGTGCCAAACTTTGTGACACAGTTTAACCGATGAATGAAAGCGCCGGCAAGGAAGAGCTGCACAGCCTCGTTGAAAAGCTGCCCGATTCTGAGGTTATGGCGGCCGGGCGATATTTGGAATTTCTCATTTCGAGAGAAGAAGCGCCGGTCGACCCGGAAATGCTGAAGCGCATTGATGTGGCGCGCGCGGAACCACCCGCGAGCGTCCCTCACGAGGAAATCTTGCGCGAATACGGCTTGTGATGCGGTTCGTCTGGGATCCGGCCCCGAGGACGTCAGTCTACAATGGGATACGAGGATGAACCGAAACCAGCAGTCATGCGGGCCGCCGTTCTCGCCGCGCCAGCCTTTCCCCGCACGAAATCGGTTCTACCGCTGTCCCGCGCCCTCTTTCGGTCCACAGAAAGGAAAACCATGACCCTCGAAGAACGCCTTGCGGCCGTCGAGCAAGAATTGGCCGACCTCCGTCGCTCCCGCCTCCGCGAGGCGGTTAAGGACCTCCAGGAGGCAATGACCGTCAACACCTACGCCCAAGCCCGCCTGG